>Ga0182748_1000352_pt1 | contig 50087 bp, 45 predicted proteins | sample eDN3rd37CKraftOP_FD_128877 | JGI IMG/M metagenome (GOLD analysis project Ga0182748, IMG submission 128877) | Enriched Organic Plus compost microbial communities from Emeryville, California, USA - eDNA 3rd pass 37_C Kraft OP (version 2) (version 2) ... | reverse complement strand
GTACACCACGTCGATGTCAACCGAAAGGCGAGGCATGTCACGCACGAACAGGTTGATGGCCGTGCCGCCCTTCATGGCGAAGATGTCGCTTGCGAACACATCAGGCGCGACTGCCAGCAACAGACGGACCGTATCGGCGTAGGTCTTATCCATGGGGTTTCAGACTCAGCAAGGTGCCATCATCGAGCCGGCTCATCCAGCGCGTAGCACTGCCGGTGCGAACCGGATACTGCTCCAGCAGCGCATCGACATCCACGAGATTCGTCTCGCGCGCCCATGTCAGGAACAGACGCACGGCCTTCACGCTCGTGCACCAGGACAGCAACTGCCCGAGCACTTCCTTGCGGGGGGAACGCAAGCCGTCGAAGACATTGCGAGCTTCTTCAAGGCTTTGTTTGACGCCGGCTTCGTACAGCAACTCCAACACGGCACGTTCGGGAACCGACACCCGCAGGTGGTCGGGCAAGCCTGGCGGAGTGGTCAGGGTCTTGCCCGCCAGCGATATGTCGGGCTTCGGCCAGTCGAACAGGCGGGCGTGGGTGTAGCGCGCCGGGAAGCGTGAAGTGAACCAGGCTGGCAGTACATAGCGGTTGTCACCCCATAACACCAGCGTGTCCCGGCTGGCCAGGTTGTGGCGCACGCCCTGCAGAGCCAGAGCGCTCTTGCCACCGATATGCAGGCCAGGTACGCGGCGTTGCAGGAGCTTCAAGGCACCATAGACCCCAAAATCGTCGTTGGGGAAGGCATAGACACCTTGGGCCAGGCGCACGAGCCAGCCGCTCTCGGCATAGCGCGCGGCGAGCTGGGGCGACACCCCGAGCGACGCCAGGGTGGCCAGATCAAACGGCGCTCCGCGGGAGAGGCTTGTCTGCAGCCGCTTGAGTACTTGGTGTCTTGAACTTCCATTCATGGTTGAAAAATAACACATAATTCAATCAGTCATGGCTGAATGCACGGATATCTGTGGAGAAATTAACCTTATGTGATATTTTTCGTGCAAAAACCAATCAAGTTGGCTGAGCGTCACAGGAAGGGTGCCGTCCGACTCTTGCCACGCCTTTAACCCGAACGATGGCAGCATCAAAAGCATGTTCGTAGCAGGCACGTAAGGTAAGCATGACATTCGCCGGTCCGCCGTAATAGCGGCCCCCGGCCGCATTCCCGGCTGCCGTTGCAGGTGATCGCCGGGTGCAAGAAACGGATACCCGGCGATTCCATGCCCCAGGGTATAACAGGGCACGAGACGACGCCGCGGCGCATGGCGCGTCGTCGCGCCCGGGAGCCCGCCATGTCCGACCTCGTGCAGCTACGCCCCGAAGGCCTGTATTGCCCGGCCGGCGATTTCTACATCGACCCGTGGCGGCCGGTGCCTGTCGCGGTGGTCACCCACGGCCACGGGGATCATGCCCGCGCCGGCATGGGCTGCTATCACACCAGTGCCGAGGGCCTGCCCATCCTGCGATGGCGGCTGGGGGAGCAGGATTACCGGGCGCACGGCTACGGCACGCCGTTCGCCCTGGGCAGTGCGCGGGTGTCCCTGCATCCCGCCGGCCACGTGCTGGGCTCGTCGCAGGTGCGCATCGAAGCCGGGGGCCAGGTGTGGGTGGCGTCCGGCGACTACAAGCGGCAGCCTGATCCCACCTGCAGCCCGTTCGAGGTCGTGCCCTGCGACACCTTCATCACCGAGGCGACGTTCGGTCTTCCGATCTACCGTTGGCCGGCCGCGGCCGACGTGGCGCGTGAGATCGTCCAATGGCGCGACCACTGCGCCGGACGCGGCGAGGCCGCCATTCTCTATTGCTACGCGCTGGGCAAGGCGCAGCGGCTGCTGGCCGAGCTCAAGCCGTACGCCGGCCGGCCGGTCTACCTGCACGGCGCCATCGCCGCGGGGGTGGACGTATACCGGCAGGCCGGCATCGATATGGCCGATACGCGTTTGGTCATCGACGCGGACGGGGCGACGCCGGCTGCGCGCGCCGGATTCGCCGGCGAATTGATCCTGGCGCCGCCGTCGGCCGCCGGCAGCGCCTGGCTGCGGCGTTTCCGCAGGGCCCAGCAGGGATTCGCCTCGGGGTGGATGAGGCTGCGCGGCAATCGCCGTCGGCGCAATATGGACAGGGGTTTCGTCGTGTCCGACCACGCGGACTGGCCCGGCCTGCTGCGCACGATCCGCGAAACGGGCGCGTCGCGCGTGATCGCCACGCACGGCGACACCCATGCGCTGGTGCGCACGCTGAACGAGGCCGGGGTGGCCGCGCAGGCGCTGGCCACCCGGTATGGCGACGAGGAATAGGGCAGGGAGGCGACGCCGGGCATGAAGCGATTCGCGGCGCTGTACCGGGAGCTGGACCGCTCCACTGCCATCCTGGACAAGCGTGCGGCGCTGGTAGCCTACTTCCGCGAGGCGCCGCCGCGCGACGCGGCGTGGGCCCTGTACCTGCTGGCCGGGGGCAAGATCACCGGCGCGCGCCGCAGGATCGCCGGCCCGGGCGAACTGCGCGCCTGGGTGGCTGAGGCTTCCGGCACGCCGTCGTGGCTGGTCGATGCCAGCTACGACCAGGTGGGGGACCTGGCCGAGACCCTGGCGCTGCTGGTGCCCGACCCGGTGCGGCCGGGGGCCGGGCGCGGCCTGGCGGACTGGATCGAAGAGATGCTGCTGCCGGTGGCCAACCGCGACGAGGCCGAGCGCCGCGCGGTGGTGGTGTCGGCCTGGCGGGGCCTGTTCTTCGACGAGCGCCTGGTTTTCAACAAGTTGTTGACCGGGGCCTTGCGTGTGGGGGTGTCGCAACGCATGGTGCAGCAGGCCCTGGCCGAGATGTCGGGCGTGCCGGTCGCGCGCATCGCCCAGCGCATGCTGGGCGCGTGGACGCCCAGCCCGGACTTTCTGCTGGACCTGCTCAGCCGGGAAGAGTTGCCGGGCGACCGCCAGCAGCCCTATCCCTTTTTCCTGGCCTCGCCGCTGGAGGGCGGGCCGGCCGGTCTTGGCCCCATCGAAGACTGGCTGGTCGAATGGAAGTGGGACGGCATTCGCGCGCAATTGATCCGGCGGCACGGGGAAGTGGCGCTGTGGTCGCGCGGCGAGGAACGCCTGGACGGGCGCTTTCCCGAGGTGGAAGCCGCGGCGGCGGCGCTGGGCACGGATTGCGTGCTGGACGGCGAGCTGCTGGCCTGGGCCGACGATGCGCCGGGGCCGATGCCGTTCTCCGCGCTGCAGACCCGCATCCAGCGGCTCAGGCCCGGTCCCCGTTGGCTGGCCGAGGCGCCGGTGCGGATGCTGGCGTACGATCTGCTGGAACGGGACGGGGAAGACCTGCGCGCGCTGCCGCAACGGGAACGCCGCCGGCGGCTGGAAGCGGTGATGCATGAGCATCCCGACCCGCACCTGGGCCTGTCGCCGCTGCTGCAGCTGCCGGGCTGGGAGGCGGCGGCCGCGCTGCGCGAGGAATCGCGCGAGCGCGGGGTGGAGGGCTTCATGCTCAAGCGCGCCGGGGCGCCTTACCAGGGCGGCCGGCGGCGCGGCGACTGGTGGAAATGGAAGGTTGGCCCGCTGACCGTCGATGCGGTGCTGCTCTATGCGCAGGCCGGCCACGGGCGCCGCAGCACGCTCTACACCGATTACACCTTCGGCCTGTGGGACGGCGATGCGCTGGTGCCCGTGGCCAAGGCCTATTCCGGCCTGGACGACCAGGAAATCCTGCAGCTGGATCGCTGGCTGCGCGCCCACACGCGCGAGCGCTTCGGGCCGGTGCGCGCCGTCGAGCCGGTGCAGGTGTTCGAGCTGGGCTTCGAGGGCGTGAATCTCTCCAGGCGGCACAAATCGGGAGTGGCGCTGCGCTTTCCGCGCATCCTGCGCTGGCGCCGCGACAAGCCGGCCGCCGAGGCGGACCGGCTCGACACGCTCAAGGCGCTGGCGCGATGAAGACGGGCGCGCGCGGCTGGGATGCGCCGCTGGCGGCCTGGTTCGCGGCGCGCGGCTGGAAGCCCGCGCGCTTCCAGCGCGAAGTCTGGCGGCGCTACCTGGACGGCGAGTCGGGCCTGCTGCACACCCCGACCGGCAGCGGCAAGACTCTCGCAGCATTCGGCGGCCCCGTGCTGCAGGCGCTGGCCGACCCTGCCGCCGCGAGTCCGGCGGGGGGACGGGGGCCGTGCGTGCTGTGGGTCACGCCGCTGCGTGCGCTGGCCGCCGACACCGTCCACGCATTGGCGGGGGTGGCGCAGGACCTGGACCTGGGCTGGACCGTCGCATTGCGCACGGGCGACGCCGGTGCCCGCGACAAGCGGCTGGCGCGCCAGGGCAAGGCCGACGTGTTGGTGATTACGCCCGAGTCCCTGGCGCTGCTCCTGTCCTATGCGGACGCGTCGTCGCGCTTTCGGGCGCTGCGCTGCGTCGTGGTCGACGAATGGCACGAACTGCTGGGCAACAAGCGGGGCGTGCTGCTGCAGTTGTGCCTGGCCCGCCTCCGGCGGCTGTCGCCGGGGCTGTGCACCTGGGGCCTGTCGGCCACGCTGGGCAATTTGCGGGAAGCCCGGGCGGTGCTGATGCCGCACGCGCCGCAGGGCGCGCTGGTGGCCGGCGCGCCGTCGCGCAAGACGGTGATATCGACGTTGCTCCCGCCGGACGGCAAGAGCCTGCCGTGGGCGGGGCATCTGGGCCTGTCCCAATTGCCCCGCGTGTTCGAACGCCTGTTCAAGGTGCGGGCCAGCCTGCTGTTCACGAATACGCGCGCCCAGGCGGAGCTGTGGCATCGCGCCCTGGCGTCGATCTGGCCGGAAGCCCCCGCCACGCTGGCGCTGCACCACGGTTCGCTGGATCCGCGGTTGCGGGCCGCGGCCGAGCAGGGCTTGCGCGACGGCAGCGTGCGCTGCGTGGTGGCGACTTCCAGCCTGGACCTGGGCGTGGATTTCCCGGCGGTGGACCAGGTGCTGCAGATCGGCAGCCCCAAGGGCGTGGCGCGGCTGCTGCAGCGCGCCGGCCGCGCCAGGCACCGTCCCGGCCAATCCGGCCGGGTGATCTGCGTACCGGCCCAGGCGTTGGAACTGATCGAATACGCCGCCGCCCGGCAGGCCATCGCGCGCGGCGGCATCGAACCCCGCCCGCCGCCGCGCGACTGCCTGGACGTGTTGGCCCAGCATGCCGTGACGCTGGCGCTGGGCGGCGGCTTCGAGGCCGCCTCGCTTTACGGGGAAGTCCGCGGGACCCATGCCTACGCCGGCCTGGCGCCTGCCGCCTGGCAGGCCGTGCTGGACTTCATCGTGCAGGGCGGCAATGCCTTGGCCGGCTATCCGGAGTTCCGCCGGGTGCAGCGCGACGACGACGGCTGCTACCGCGTGCACGACCGCCGCGTGGCCTTGCGCCACCGCTTGTCCATCGGCACCATCGCCGCCGATGGCGCGGTGGCGGTCAAGTACCTGCGCGGCGGCGCGCTGGGCTCGGTGGAGGAAGGCTTCCTGGCGCGCTTGCGGCCGGGCGACCGCTTCCAGTTCGCCGGCCGGACGCTGCAACTGGCGCGGCTGGAGGGCATGACGGCCTATGTGCGGCGCGCCCGCGGCGGCGACGGCCCGGTGGCGACCTGGCAGGGCGGCCGCATGCCGCTGTCGACCGAACTGGGGCGCGAGGTGGAAAGCCTTTTCGCCGACCCCGGCCCGCATCCGGAGATGCGCGCGGCCGCGCCGCTGCTGCGCATCCAGCAGCAGGCCGGCGCGCTGCCCGGCCCCGGCCGGCTGGTGGCCGAGCGCATCGGCACGCGGCGCGGCATGCACCTGTTCCTGTTCCCCTTTGCGGGGCGGGCGGTGCACGAGGGCATGGCGGCGATGATGGCGCTGCGCTGGGGCAGGCTGCGGGCCAACACGTTTTCCTACACGGTCAACGACTATGGCCTGATGCTGGCCCTGGCCGAGACGACACCGCTGGACGAGCCGCTGCTGCGGCGCCTTCTGAGCCCGCAGGGCGTGGCCGACGACCTGCGCGCAAGCGTCAACCTGGGCGAGCTGGCGCGCCGGCAGTTCCGCGAGATCGCGCGCGTGGCCGGCCTGCTGACGCCTTCCCTGCCGGGCCGGGAGATGCGATCGCTCCGCCAGGTGCAGGCCTCCAGCGGCCTGCTGTACGACGTACTGCGGCGCTACGATCCCGGCCATGTGCTGCTGGCTCAGGCCGAGCGCGAAGTCTTCCAGCGGCAGCTCGACGCGCCGCGGCTCATGGCGGCGTTGCGGGACTGCCAGGCGCGTGCTCTGGTGCTGTGCGAACCGCGCGCGCTGACGCCCCTGTCGTTTCCGTTGTGGACGGAAAGCCTGCGCGGGCAGCTCAGCACCGAGACCTGGCAAGCCCGTGTCGGGCGCGCCGCCGCGCAATTGGAGAAGCGCTATGCCCGCGTCGGATGACGGTAGCCTGCCGATGCGGCTGGGCGGCGAGCCCGTGGTCCTGCTGGGCGGGAGGGCGCTGTACTGGCCCGCGCGCAGCAGGCTGGTCATCGCCGACCTGCACCTGGGCAAGGGCCATGTATTCCGGCAGGCCGGCATTGCGGTGCCGAGCGGCGCCACGCGAGACGATCTGGCCCGCCTCGCCGGGCTGGCGGCGGCCACGGCCGCACGCGAATTGTGGATTGTCGGAGACGTGCTGCACGGCCCCGCATCGCAGGCCGGCTGGCGCGACGCCTGGGCGCAGTGGCGGCAGGCGCACCCGCGCCTGGATGTCGCCGCCCTGGCCGGCAATCACGATCGGGCGCTGGGCAGCGCCGGGTTGGGCATGCGCCAGCTGGGGGAGGTCCATGCCGACGGCCCGTTCGTGTTCCGCCACTTGCCGCAGGCCGATGCGCAAGGCCGCCATGTGATCGCGGGCCATGTGCATCCGCAGGCCCGCCTGCCCGGGGTGCCGCGCAACTGGCCGGTGTTCTGGCTGCGGCCCGGCATGACGGTGCTGCCCGCGTTTTCCGCCTTCACGGGCGGCCACCTCGTGTCCGCAGGCCGGGGCGAGGCCTTGGCGGCATGCGTCCAGGACACGGTGCTGCTCCTGTCCGCGGGCGGGGACGTGTAACCGATGTCGCCGCGGCGCTTGCACAATAAAGCTTGACGCAAGCTCCCATAAGCCCCACAGTGTCCAAAGATCTTCAAGTGTCGCGATTTCTGCGGTTGTGCGCGAGCCGAGTAGTACGCCATAAATTGTTCTAGTCCTTCCTTGATCGTCTCGTTTCCGGGCAGGTGCCCGTATCTCTTTCAAGGAAAGTCCATGGAAACCGGTATCGTCAAGTGGTTCAACGCCGACAAGGGTTTTGGCTTCATCATGCCCGAAGGCGGCGGCAAGGACTTGTTCGCGCATTTCTCCGAAATCCAGGGCGACGGCTACAAATCGCTCCAGGAAAATCAGCGCGTCAGCTACATCGCCGGGCAGGGTGCCAAGGGCCCCCAGGCGACCAAGATCACCCCGCTCTAAGCAGGCAGGCGCGTCGTACGACGCATGCCAGGACGAACAAGCCCTCTTGCGAGGGCTTGTTTTTTTCGCGGCCAGGGCGAACCGTACCGCTCATTTTTGCGCCAGGACCTGCTTCATGCGTTGGTAGTCCTTCAGGTATTGCCGGGCCAGGCGGGTCTTCTGCGCCTCGGTCAGTATCTTGCCCGAGACCTGGAAGAATTTCTTTTCTTCCTCGCGCAGATGGTGGCGGACCTCTTCCGACAGTTTCCTGGCCTTGGCCAGCCAGCTTCCTCCCTGGGCTTCGGCCTTGCCCAGGTCTTCCACCAGTTCGTCGATCTCGTGGTGTTCGGACAGGGCATGGCGCGAAGGGTCCAGGCCCATGTCGTCCATCAGGATCGGGGCGTAGAGGAATCGTTCTTCGGCGGCAGCATGGGCGGCAAGCTCCACCTTGAGTTCCCGGTAGATCTGTTGGCGCCGGTCCCCGTTCGGGGCCGCACGGACCAGCTTCGTGCATAGCGAGCGCTGGATCTCATGGCTTTCCCGCAAGGCTTCGTAGATATTGTTGGCAGGCATCGTTGCATTCCTCGTTTCGACAGGAAGATGACGGTACGCGTCGTGCGCGGGCAGGCCCGGCGCACGGCGCCGTTATACGGCCGGCGGGTCCGATTCGCGCACCGGATGGCGGTGCTGCCGTACGGCGCCGATGAATGCCGAGATGGCAGGCTTTCCCGCGTCCGGGGCCAGGACCAGCCCGGCGTCCGGCCCGCCGGAGGGGATGCCGGCCTGCTCCAGCAGCTTGGCGCCGTCGCCGATGGCCAGGAGCGCCTTGCCATGGCGGAAGGCATCTCGCACGAACTCCAGCGCCTGGCCGTCCGCGCACAGGGCATCGACGGCCTTCGCGCCGTCCGGAACGACCACCGCGTCGAACAGGGGAGACGGGCTGTTCTTGAACGATGCATCGGCATCCAGCGCCTGTCCGCCGGCCGCTTCCAGCAGGCCCACGTGCTGGCCGACCAGGCGGACGACGGCGCCCTTGTCCATCAAGGCCCGGGCCGCCTGCTGCGCGACCCGCGCATCCACGCCGTCGGCCACCATGACCGCGATCTTGCGGGTGCGGATGCCGCCGTCCCCCGGCCGGGCGAGGAGCGACAGAAACTCCGACTTCGTGGTTTCCGGCCTGGCGGCGGTACCGCCGGCCCGGGGCAGAGGCGCGGGCAGATCGGGCATGCCGAGACCGGCCGCAACGGCCCCGGCCAGTTCTTCCGAGACGTTGCGCAGCATGGCGACGGTACGCCTGCGGATGCCGGGTACCGTCACCTTGCTCAGCTCGAACGAGAAGGCCTCGGCGATATGCCGCTTCTCGTGGTCGGCCTGGCTGTTATAGAACAGCGCCGCCTGGTTGTAGTGCTCGGCGAACTTCTCGGGCTTGCCGCGCAGTTCGTCCGCGGCGACCGGCTCGGGAAAGGGCACGAAGCCCATCTTGCCGGCCTGGAAGGGACAGCCGCCCGCCAGGGAGTTGGGTTCGTAGGCCACGCGGCCGCGGTGGATGGCCTGGCGGTGCATGCCGTCGCGCTGGTTGTTGTGCACAGGCGCCAGCGGCGCATTGATCGGCAGTTCGTGGAAGTTCGGCCCGCCCAGCCGGGAGATCTGGGTGTCCACATAGGAGTGGATGCGGCCGGCCAGCAGCGGATCGTTGGTGAAGTCGATTCCCGGCACGATGTGCGCGGTACAGAAGGCCACCTGTTCGGTCTCGGCGAAGAAGTTGTCCGGGTTGCGGTTGAGCACCATGCGGCCGATGGGCCTGACGGGTACCAGTTCCTCGGGGACCAGTTTGGTGGGGTCCAGGACGTCGAAGCTGAATTTGTCGGCCTGCTTCTCGTCGAACACCTGCACGCCCAGTTCCCATTCCGGATATTCGCCGGCCTCTATGGCTTCCCACAGGTCGCGGCGGTGGAAATCCGGGTCGGCGCCCGAGACCTTGACCGCCTCGTCCCATACGTGGGAATGCGTGCCCAGCCTGGGGTTCCAGTGGAACTTGACGAGCTTCGAGGCGCCCTCGGCATTGACGAACCGGAAGGTGTGGACCCCGAAGCCCTGCATCATGCGGTAACTGCGCGGGATGCCGCGGTCGGACATCACCCACATGACGGTGTGGATCGATTCGGGCATCAGGGAAATGAAGTCCCAGAACGTATCGTGCGCGGAGGCCGCCTGCGGCATGCCGTGGTGCGGCTCCGGCTTGACCGCGTGCACGAGATCGGGGAACTTCATGGCGTCCTGGATGAAGAACACCGGGATGTTGTTGCCGACCAGGTCCCAGTTGCCCTGGTCGGTATAGAACTTCACCGCGAAGCCGCGCACGTCGCGCGCCGTGTCCTTGGAGCCGCGCTCGCCGGCCACGGTGGAGAACCGCACGAAGACCGGCGTGCGCTTGCCCGCCTCGGCGAACAGGGATGCACAGGTGAGTTCGGCCAGGGGCTCGTAGCATTCGAAGTAGCCGTGCGCGGCCGAGCCCCGGGCATGCACGATGCGCTCCGGGATGCGCTCGTGGTCGAAATGGGTGATCTTCTCGCGCAGGACGAAGTCCTTGAGCAGCGCCGGTCCGCGCAGGCCCGCCTTGAGCGAGCTCTGGTTGTCCGCGACCGGAACCCCCTGGTTGGTGGTCATGGCCTGGCCGCCGGCGTCGGCCCGCACGCGGGGCAGCCCGCCGCCCGCGGCGTTGACGCCGGGGCTCGCCTTGGCGCCGGTCTTGGGCGAACGGTTCTTTTCCGACAGGGTGCTGGCCGTGGCGGAGTCGTCGGGCGGCGCGACCGGTATGCCGGCCGGGGGGCGGGCGGCTGCCTGGCCGTACTCGGCCGCCTTGTTGGGATTGGCGGGCATGCCGTCCACGGTCTCGCCTACGGCCCGCGCCTGCTTCAATGCGGGCTGCGTAGCGGAAGGCGAGGGCGGCAGGGCGGGCCCGCTGTCCGAATTGAAGTAAGCGGTATCGACCGCGGGCTGCTGCCGGCCCTTGGCCGGTTGGCGCTTGCGGGTTGCCATGGTCTGCTCCTTCAGGTGGGGGGCAAGGGAACATCGGGACAAGCGGCCTGGCCGCCCTTGGGCCAGGCCTGGCGCAGCGCGGATGCAAATCCGCCGCTTATCCGGGAAAACGGGCGCGCGCTGGTCCTCACGCGCGGCAGCGCGGTCCAGGCGATGGAGACCCCGGCGGATTCCAGGCGGTCGACCAGCGCCTGGTCTTCGCTGCAGGCAAGCGCTTCGAAGCCGCCGACGCGCCGGTACGCCCGCGCGTCGAGGCCGAGGTTGGCGCCGTGGACGTGACGGTGCCCGTCCCGATCCCGGTAGCCTGCCTGGAAAGCCTCGCGCGCCTGTAGAGCGTGAATGCCGTGGCTGCGCCAGCCGGTCACGCCGACGGTGCCGCAGACCACTTCCGAACCCAGCGACAACTGATCCGCCAGCCAGCTCGCGGAAACGAGGGTATCGGCGTCGGTGAAGGCCAGCCATCTTGCTCCCGCTTCGAGCAGATGCCGCGCGCCGGCGGCGCGCGCCCGTCCGACATTGCGCGAGGCGATGCGCAGTGTCGTTGCCGGCCAGCGGCGCGCACGCATTTCCGTGCGGTCGGTACAGGCGTCCAGCACGACCACGATTTCCACAGGCTCGCCTTGCAGGCCGGGATGGCGTGCGGCGCGCAAGGCCGAGCGCAGGCAGCCGCCTATGCAGGCCTCTTCGTTATGGGCGGGGATGCAAAGGCCGATCATGACGCCGGATCCTTCCGTTTGCGCCAGACGTCCAGCCGGAAATCCCGGTCGTCGTGCGCCACGATGCGGGACAGGCCGTCCAGGCGTCCCACCTGGTCGTGAAGACGGTCGGTGTCCTGGAGCCGGTCGTGAAACGGTTTCCGGTAATGGCACATGAGCCAGTCGCCGCCAGGCGAGAGCATGCGCGCGCATCGCAGAAGAAAGCCCCGCAGTTCGGCCTCGGTGAAGTAGTAGGCCAGCTCCGACACCACGATCAGGTCCGTCCGCCCGTCGGGGCCTGCCGGCCAGGCGCCGGGCAGCGCGGCGACATCGGCCCGCACGTTCGACAGGCCGTCTTCGTCGAGCGCCCGTCTGCAATGGGAAATCGCGGCCGGGGACGCGTCGATGGCATGGACGGCATCGCATCGCCGGGCCAGCATGCGGGTGGCGGCGCCGTTTCCGCAGCCCGGCTCGAACGCCTGCCGGTAGCGCTCGCCGGGCAGCGCGGCCATCAGGATCGACAGCTTGCGGCGCTCGTACCACGCTGTCGCAACCGACCAGGGGTCCGGGTCGGCCTGGTAGAGGGCGTCGAAGTCCGTCATCGCAGCACCACCTCGAAACGCCTGCGGAAACGGGCCAGGACGAAATCCGGGAGGATGGGCGGGTTGCCGGTGGCGGGGTCGGCCTGCAGCTGGGTGCCGAATGCCCGTATGGCGCGGGCCTTGGCCGCGGCGTCCGCGTCGGTCAGGGCGATGGCCAGGGCACGGTGCGCCGGGAAGTCGCCGCGCAGCGGGTCGGCCCAATGCCATCCCCAAATGGGGACTTCGAACAGCCGGCACAGGCAGTTGTCCGCCGCTTGCCGGCCGGCGCGGGCGGTCGCCTCGTGATCCGGATGGCCGTCGGCCGCCCAGGGAGCGATGACGGTGTCGCCGGGCTGCAGGTGCGGGGAGAGCGCCGCGACGATCTCCGGCAGGTAACGGCCGACCGCGCCATCCGGGATGCGCAGGCGGCGGCGCCGGATATCCGTCCCGAGCCCGCGCAGGGCGCAAACGCTTTCCCGGGTGCGCACTCGCGCCAGGGCGGCGGGGGGCATCGCAGCCGAGCCGGCATGGCTGGCTTCGCCGTCCGTGACCGCCCACACCTGTACCGTACAGCCCAGATGCAGGGCCTGGCGCATGATGCCGGCGCATCCCAGGATCTCGTCGTCGGGGTGCGGGGCCAGGACGTGCAGGCAACGGTCCGCGGCGACCAGTTGCCCGATGCTGGCCCGTGCGATGGGACAACGGGACAGCCAGCATTGCCAGCGTGCTTCGGGCGTGCCGGTGCCGACGATGGCGCGCGGGTTCAGAGCGTCCATGGGATCTCCGTCGCCTGTTCGGCCACGGCGGCGCCGTGGACCGCCAGGTCCCGTTCGGCGTGGCTCTGCCGGATGAAGACCGGGAGATCGGCCAGCAGCCGGGACAGGCGCGCATCCTTGCACATGGGTTCGGGCCCGAAGGCGCGCGGCCCGCGGATCAGGACGGTTTCCGCGGCCGACTCGGCGGCCAGGCGCGCACGCCGCACGGCATGCTGGCAGGATTGCTGCGGTTTGGCGTCGATTTCGGCGGCGGCGATGCGCAGCTGATGCCGCGCTTGTACAAGAGCGGTGTCGATCAGGCCGAGGTGGGCCAGGACGTGGGCGTCGTCGCGCCGGCGCCGCGCGGTGCGCAGCACCTCTGCCGCAATGGCGCTTGCCGCGCCGTGCCAGCAGGCGGCGATGCCGCCGGCGCCATGGTGGAAGCCGGGCCGGTCCAGGTAGGCGTGCGGCGCGCCGACAAGCCTGCCCCGGGCATCGTCGAACACGATGTCCGTGCTGGCGGTGGCCGCCATGCCGATGGCAGGCCAGGTTCCCGGGGCGATCCGGATGCCCGGCTGGGCGAGGTCGACGGCCACCAGGCAGGGTTGCTCCTGATCGTTCCAGGCGCTTACCAGCGCCCGGTCGAGATGGCCGGCCCCGGAGCACCACGCCTTGGTCCCGTGCAGCCGTACCGCGCCATCGCCATCGCGGTCGCCTTCGTCGTCGGCGTGGATCCGCACGCGGCGATCGGGAGGCTCGGCACACCAGACGGCCCATGTGGCGGCGGCATCCGCCGCCGGCTCCCCGGATCCGAGTTCATGCAGGATGGCCAGTGCATCGGCGTGGCTTTCGTACAGCTTTGCCAGGGACAGGTCGAACTGCGCCACGGCAGCCAGCATTTGCCAGCGCTTGAGCGTGCGGCCGGAACCGGGCCGGGGCAGATTGCCATACCCGGCCTCGACCAGCGAACGCAGCAAGCCGCACGGCGAGGAATTCTCGCCCTGTCGGCCGAGAAACTCCTGCAGCATTGCCGGAGTCGCCAGCGAAGCAAGCGACGGGGATTCCCTCATGTCGAATGGTTTCCGAAGTATGTGGATGCAGGATGCGCGGAGCCCGGAGCCCGGAGCCCGGAACCACGCACCGCCCGCGGCTGCGGGCGGGCGCAGGCGGGCGGGATGCTCAGCGGTCGCGCGCGCGACCGCCTATCGTGGCGCAGAAACTCGCCACGAACGCTCCCGCCAGCAGCGAGGCAAAGGCCCAGAGCGAGAATGCCGCCGCTGCCTTGCGCGCGGCGTCGGCGGCTTCCCTTGCTTGTTGCTCGGCTTGCTGCGCGGCCTGCTTGGCCCGTTCTTCGACCTGGCTCAGGCGCTGCCGGGCAGTGGTTTCGTCCACGCCCGCCCGTTGGGCGACCAACCTGACCAGATAAGCCTGGTCCTCTTCGGACAATTCGCCATTGGCCAGGCTGCGCGCCAGGATACGCGAGGCTTCCTGGCGCGCATCGCCCTGGCTGCCGGCCGTCGCGGGGTCGCTCGGGCGCAGGAGCGTGTCCGTGAAATAGCCGAGCGAGAGGCGATCGGCGCCCGCCTGGGCCGCCTGCCCGGTCACCGCGGCGGCTGCGCCCGCTCCGGCCCCGGCCAGGGCGGCGCCCGCTTTCGCAGTGCCGGACACCACGGAGGCAATCGTGGATCCCAGCAGGACCACTCCGAACACGGCGCTCAGGGCCCAGACCAGGAAGCCGTGGGCGGTGTCCCGGAAGTAGATTTCGTCCGTGGCCGCATCCGTCCATCTCGTGCGCAGCCTGCCGGCGACGTAGCCGGCGATGCCATAGGCAATGATCTGGGTCGCGAAGAGCCAGGCGATGGATCCCGCAGCCAACGCCGAACCCGAGGCGCCCTCGTGGCGCCAAGGGGACATCGAGAGAAACCCGAGTCCGGTTCCGCCGGTCAGCAGCATGGCCGATACCGCTGCGGCGATGACCGCCCCGGCAAAGACGGCGCTCCAGGACACGGCGGAACGCCCCGGCTCCGCGCCAGGCAGGGAAGGGGCATACGAGGCGGCAGTCTGATTATTCTGCATGGCGATTCCTTTTTCCGGTTGAAGTCATATGCACCGGGAGATCAGTGCCAGAACAGGGCGATCAGGATGATGATCGGGATCGGTACGCCCAGCAGCCACAAGAGTATGGATCGCATGATGTCTCCTTGTTGAAGGGTTTCGGCGCCATCCATGGGGCAGGCACGAGCCGGATCTGCGACGCCGTATCCGTTTCCTTACTTCTTCGTTCTTCTTCGTTCAAAATATCCGTGACGTAATCTTTCACGAGTTTCCATTTAGAACAAATCTATTCTGTCGGCCCGGGCCGGCGGCGCGGGAGACATACCTGGCAACCATTGAAAACCCGTTCGTACGGGAACGGTACGGTTGCCGCTGCCGCCATGGGTATCGGCATACGGCATGGCCGGACGATTGCACTATAGGAAGAGGAGAGCGGCGTCAGAAGCGAAGGAAATACCAAATTTCCTAGTATCAAAATACCAGTCTGCGTCAGCGGGCTTTCTGGCCGGCGATGCCGTGCCTCTTGTCGTCTCCCCGGGGCGCTGCGGGCCGGGCGGGGGCCTGCCGGGCGCTCAGGCCAGCAGAGGCACCCTGAGCGTGGATTTCGCCACGTTCATCGCGACGACGGTCTTGAAGTTCTTCACATTGCCCGCCGCGAAGAACAACTCCCGGGTCAGCCGTTCGTATTCGCCCATGTCCTTCACATTGATGACCAGCAGGAAATCGAAATCGCCGGTCACGTAGTAGACCTGCTGGACCTGAGGGCATTTCGAGAAACGCTGGGTGACTTCGTCCAGCAGATCCAGCCGTTCGTTCTCGATCTTGACTTCGACCATGACGGTGATGGGCAGCGGCCTGACGGCCCCGCGAAGCGGCATCCTGCTGCACAACAGGGGGTCGGGATTCGTCCTGGACCCGGGGCACCCCAACGAACTCCAGCCCCGCAAGCGCCCCCTGCATACCATCATCCCGGCGCTGCTGACCCGGGGGGACGATGCCGTCATGGCCTTCGGGGTCACGGGAGGGCATTTCCAGCCATCGGGCCAGGTGCAGGTCCTTTCCAATATCGTGGATTACGGGATGGGCATCCAGCAGGCCATCGAGCATCCGCGCATGTTCGCGCGCGGGGAAACCCTGGAGCTGGAAAGCACCATGCCCGAAGCAGTCTGGCGCGGGTTGCGCGAGCGCGGGCACCGTCCCGCGCTCGCCGTGCATCCCCTCGGGACATGCCATGCCATCTGGGCGGATCAGGCGGGGGGGGCCTATCTCGGAGGCGCCGACTGCCGGCGCGACGGTATCGCCCTGGGGTACTAGGCTTTGCCGCTGTCTCCGCGAAGTCAGTCGCCCAGCAGTATCCGGACGATCAGGCCGGTCGTGATCGCGATGAGGGCGTAATCGGTGCCGACGCGTACCCATTCGTGGCCCCTGGGCGGCTCGCCCAGCCCCCGGCCGCGCCAGTCCTCGACCACGTATCGCTGGAAGCGGTAGCTGGGGGGCAACTGGTCGCCTTGCCGGAATTGCCGGTCCGGTCCGACGCCGCGGCTGTGTCCGTCCGGGCCGGCCGGCTGCCTGTCGGACTGCGCGGACGGGTGGGGGGCATCCTGGCCGTGCCGGGCGCCGTGCTCCTGGCCGCCGGAGGGACGGCCCGCGTCGTGTCCCTGCGAGGGCGAGGCGCGCTGCCTGCCGCGGGAGTCCGGAGCCTGGGCGGCGGCCGTGCCGATGCCCAATGCCGAGGCCAGCGCCAGGGCCAGGAGTTTTCGCTTGAATGTCGTGTCGTGCATGGCCAGATCCTTTCTGGTTCGGGAACGGGAGGGCCCCGCCCGGGGCGGGGTCGGAGCCGGAACGGGCCGGCCGGCACGGGGCCTGGGAGGGTTATCCGGCATCGCCGCCCAATGCGAGGGACAAGGTCACGGCATTGAGCAGCCGGTCGCGCCGGATCTGCGCCAGGGCGAGCTCCGAGTCGCGCAGAGTCTGCTGGGCGTCCAGCCACGTCCTGAGATCGGCGGCGCCGGTGCGGTAGCGCACCCCGTACATGCGTTCGACGTCTCCCGCCGCCTCGAAGGACCGCTGCGCGGCCGCCTGCTGGACGGCGAGCTGCCTGTTCGCGCGCAACGCGTCGTCGACTTCCTTGAGCGCGGTGTACAGGGTGCCCCGGAAATCGCTGGCGGCGATCTCGTAGTCGGTGCGGGCGATGTCCGTGTCCAGCCGCATGCGCGGCAGGTTCAGGAAGGGCAGGGTGAGCCCGGCGCCCAGCGTGCCCAGGGGATTCTTCAGGATGCCGGACAGCGAGCTGCTGCTGGTTCCCGCGCTGCCGGTCAGTGTGAACGCCGGATAGTAGCTGCGGGCGGTGGCCTGGATGCTGGCCAGCGCCTTGCGCAGCCGCAATTCGGCCGCGCGCAGATCGGGACGCCGCCCCAGCAGTTCGGCGGGCAGGCCGGGCGACGGGGACAGGACCTCGGCATCGTCCAGGTTCTGCGGCTCGTCTTCCAGGGGCCAGGCCTCGCCGTCCAGGAGCACGGCAAGGGTGCTGCGGGTTTCGGCGCGCTGTTGCAGCAGCGTGCTCTGGGAGACCCGTTGCGCTTCCAGATTCTGTTCGGCGTCGCGCACGTCGAGCAGCGAAACGCCGCCCGCTTCGTACTGCTTGCTCACGAGCGCGAGCACCAGCTCCAGTTGTTCGACATGGGCCTGGCCGGCGGCGATGCTCTGGTTCAGGTAGGCAAGGTTCCAGTATTGTTCGCAGGCCTCTCCCACCAGCGCCAGGGCCGTATTTTCCCGGTCTTCCTCGCTGGCCCGGGCCTCCCATTGCGCCACGTCGCGTGCCGCCCGCAGCCGTCCCCAGAGATCGACTTCCCAGCTCAGCGACGCGCTGGCGCTGCTGCTGCGCTGGACGGCATCGCGCCTGTCCAGGGAGCGGCTGGCGCTGGCATTCGCCGACGCGGCGGGCTGGGGCCATAGGTCATTGCGCGCCAGGCCGGCTTCCAGCCTGGCCTTGCGCAGGGCCAGGGCGGCCGAGGCCAGGTCCGGATTCACCGCCAGGACCCTGTCGACCAGGCGATCCAGCCGGGCGTCGCCGAAGCGTTTCCACCACGCCTGTTCGGCGATGGAGCGGGCGGGGTAGGTGGCGCCGGGCGCGACGGTCCGGCGCGAGGCCCCGTCGGATCGGCCATCGTGTCCGTAGCCGGCGGGCACCTGGAGCGCCCGGACCGGCGGGTCGGCCACGGCAGCGCAGGCGGCCAGCATGGCGCAGCCGATAGCCGCGGCGGCCGTACGCAAGCGGAAGGGATTCATTCTCGGGCCAATGCCTCCACCGGATCGAGGCGCGCCGCATTGCGAGCCGGCAGAAACCCGAAGGTCACGCCGATCAGGCTCGAGCACGCGAAGGCCGTCGCCATGGAAAAGGCGGAAAAAGACAGGCTGTAGCTGCTGCCCAGCGCCCGGATCAGCCAGCCGGCTCCCAGCGCCCCCAGCACGCCCAGGATGCCGCCCAGCATGCATACGACGACGGCCTCGATCAGGAACTGCTGCAGGATGTCCACCTGGCGCGCGCCTACCGCCATGCGCACGCCGATTTCCGCCGTCCTCTCCGTGACCGACACGAGCATGATGTTCATGACGCCTATCCCGCCCACGAGCAGGGAAATCATGGCGATGGCGCTGATCATCAGGGTCATGGTGCGGGTGGTCTTCTCTATGGTTTCCCGGATTTCCGCGGTGTTGTTGAGAAAGAAATCCTGCGTGCCGTGGCGCAGCAGCAGCACCCGGGAAATGGCTTGTTCGGCAGCGTCCATGGGGGTGTCGTCGCCGACCCGGACCGTAATGCTGGAAACGTAGGATTGCCCGAGCATGCGGTGCATGACCGTGGTGTAGGGCACCCACACCCGCAGTTCGCTGCTGCTGCCGAAGCCGCCGGATTGCTTGCGGGTCACGCCTATCACCATGCAAGGCACCTGTCCCAGCAGGATGATCCGCCCTATGGGGTCTTCGCCGTTGGGAAAGAACTGGTCGCGGGTGTTGGGATCTATGACCACGCTGCGGTCCATGCCGGCCACGGCTTCGGCGTCGAACAGCGAGCCCCGGTCGATTTTCAGCCCCTTGACGCGAAAATACTGGTCGCCGACTCCGTAGACCTGGGCCGTTGCCGCGATGTTGCCCAGGCGGGCGGTCACCGAGGTGGATACGTTGGGCGTCACGCTGTCCACGTAGCTCTGGCTGGCCAGGGCCGCCGCGTCGGCGGCGCGCAGGGTCTGGACGCGGCCCGAGCGCAGGTCGCCGAAGCCGCTGCCGGGATAGACGTCGATGGTGTTGGTGCCCAGGGCGTTGATATTGCTCAGCACATCTTCTTGCGAGCCCTTGCCCAGCGCGACCACCAGCACGACCGAGGCGATGCCGATGACGATGCCCAGCATGGTCAGCAGCGTGCGCAGCCGGTGGGCGGCCATGGAGACCAGCGCCATCCGGAATGCCTCGGCGAAGCGGTCCCACATCGAGGGCCGTTCGGCCGGCATGCCGGCGCCAGGAGCTGGCGCGCGCGCGCCAGGGTCCGCCGGCGTGCGTCCGGCGAGCGGCCGGTTCGGGCGGTCGGCGACGACGGCGCCGTCGCGCAGCTCGATGATCCGCTGCGCATGGCGGGCCACCGCCATGTCGTGGGTGACGAGAATGATCGTGTGGCCCTGGGCATGCAATTCCTGCAGGATGCCCATGACCTCCTCGCCGGAGCGGCTGTCCAGGGCGCCCGTCGGTTCGTCCGCCAGGATTACCTGGCCGCCGTTCATCAATGCGCGGGCGATGCTTACGCGCTGCTGCTGCCCTCCGGACAGCTGCCCGGGACGGTGCCCGACGCGGTCCTCCAGTCCCAGCCTGGCCAGGAGCCGGCGCGCCCGCAGGGCCCGGGCGGCGCGGGGATAGCCGGCATACACGGCCGGGACCTCGACGTTTTCCTGGGCGTCCAGGTCGCCCAGAAGGTGATAGCGCTGGAAAACGAAGCCGAAATGCTCCCGGCGCAGGCGGGCGAGATCGTCGGGGGCCATGGCCCCGGTTTCCCGTCCCGCAACGCGGTAGACACCCCGGCTGGGCCGGTCCAGGCAGCCCAGTATGTTCATGAGCGTGGACTTGCCCGAGCCGGACGCGCCGACGATGGCGACCATCTCGCCGGTCCGGATATCCAGGTCGATGCCTTTGAGTACGTCCAGCATGCCGTCGCCGGCGGGAAAGCTGCGCACCAGCCCGCGAACCTGCAGCAATGCCTGGGCCATGTCAGAACCCCATGGGCGGCGGGCCGCCAGGACCTCTGCGGCCGCCGCTCGTGGCGGTTCCGGAAGAGGCCGCGGTTGCCTCGCCCACTACGACCCGTTCGCCGGCCTGCAGCCCGGAAAGCACCTGTACTTCGGCGCGATTGTTGATGCCTATGGAGATCTTGCGCGGCTGCGGCCGGCCGTCCTGGTCCGGGACCTGGACGGAATAGCTGCCGTCGGGGTCGCGAGGGCCCAGGGCGGCTGCCGGAATCACCAGCGCCCGTTCCGCCCTGGCCAGCACGATGTGCACTTCGGCCGTCATATAGGTTTTCAGGTCGCCCGCGGCGTTGTCTATGTCGAACACGCCGTTGTAATAGATGGCCGTGCTGGTGGTGGACGAAGACGTCGAGGATTTCGACGAGCTGGACGTGTCTTCGTCGGTAATGGATTCCGGCGCGGGTTCGATCTTGCGCAGCTTGCTCGCGTAGCGCCTGGACGCATTGCCCAGGATGGTGAAGTACACCTCCTGGCCTTCCTTGACCCGGACGACGTCGGCTTCCGAAATCTCGGCATAGACCGTCATGGTGCCGACGTCGCCGAGCATGACGATGGTCGGCGTGGTCTGGTTGGCATTGACCGTCTGTCCCTGCGTGGAAACCACGGCCAGAACGGTGCCGTCGACGGGGGCGGTGATCTTGGTGTAGCCCAGGTTGGTCTGGGCGGTCGCCACGGTAGTTTCCTGGACCTTGATGGTGGCTTCCAGCGCGCGGATCTGCGCCCGGGCCGAGTTCAGGTTGGCCAGGGCGGAGTCGTAGTCGGCCCGGGCCGAGGCTTTCGCCGCGAGCATCGTCTTCTGGCGCTGGAATTCCTGTTCGTACAGGCGCAGGGTGGCCGCCTGGGCGTCGCGTGCGGCCTGGGCGTTTTCCAGATTGGCCTGAGCGCTTTCCAGGTTGTTGGCCTGGGTGCGCGAGTCGATCTCGGCGATCAGGTCCCCGGCCTTCACGGCATCGCCCAGCTCCACCTTCAGCGATTCGATGCGGCCCGATACCTGGGCGCCCACGCTCACCAGCCTGGAAGGCTTGATGGTTCCGGTGGCCACGACCGCGTCCTCGATATCGGCCGTCACGACGGGAGAAGTGGCCAGTTGGGGCGCGGCCGGGCGAGGCCAGAGCAGGATGGCCGCGATAAGCGCCGCGGCCGCGGCGCCGGCCGCGATCCAGGCGCGCCGTTTCGAGAAAATGGAGTTGCTCACGTCGTTCTGGGCTGGCGCCATGGCCAGGGGAATCCGGACGCCTCAAGTCTGGGTATCCGGCCGGGGCCTGGCAACGCACCGAATATGTCGTCCTGTGTCGGAGGGCCCCGCCGCGCATGTCGCAATATGTCGGGAGGCGGAATGGACGGGAAACGACAATAAAATCCGCGTGCAGGACGGCCGAATAAAATGAATGCTTGCGCCATGAACGAGGATTCCACCGTGCACCGCCTGCTCATCGTCGACGACGATGCGGATATCCGGACCCTGCTCGCCGAGCAACTGGGCCGCGCGGGCTATCGGGTCAGCCTGGCGGGCCAGGGCAGCGAGATGCGCGCCGTCCTGGCCCGCGAGCACATCGACCTGATCGTGCTCGACCTGAACCTGCCGCGCGAAGACGGCCTGGCCCTGTGCCGGGACCTGCGCGCGCGGTCCCGCATTCCCGTGATCATGCTGACTGCGCGCGGCGAGGCGTTCGACCGCGTGCTCGGGCTGGAAATGGGCGCGGACGATTACCTGGCCAAGCCGTTCGAGCCGCGCGAGCTGCTGGCACGCATCCGCAACGTGCTGCGCCGTACCGAGGCCCTGCCCGCCAATCTGGAGCCGCTGGCGATACGCAAGGCGCGTTTTCTGGGCTGGCTGTTCGACCTGGAGCAGCGCCACCTGGTGGATCCGGGCGGGCGGGTCGTGATGCTGTCGGGCGCGGAATTCCGTCTGCTGCGGGTGTTCGTCGGCCATGCCAACAAGGTGCTTACGCGCGAGCAGCTGGCATCGCTGGCCGCGCGGCGCGAGTACGACGGGCAGGACCGGGCGATCGATCTGCAGATCAGCCGGCTGCGGCAGAAGTTCGGCATGGCGGGCGGCAGCGACGGGCTGATCAAGACCGTACGCAACGAAGGCTATGTCCTGGCCGCTCCGGTGACGTTCGAATGAGCCGGGCGACCCGCTTCTTCGCCACGATGGCGGGACGGCTGTTCCTGATACTGCTGCTCGGGATGTCCGCCGCGGCGATGCTGGCCACGCTCCTGGCCGAGGCCAAGCGGCAGCAGGATTCGGACCGCCAGGGCATGCTGCGCACAGCGGATCGCCTGATCGGCTACGTGGACCTGCTCGACAGCAGTCCCGGCGAACTGCGCGCCAGGCTGATCGAACTGGGCGGCCCCGGCATCAGGAGCATTCCGGCCGATGCGCCCGCCGAGGCTCCCGATGCGGACTTCGCCTCGGTCCTGGCCGCGCAGGATGCGCGGTTCTCCGGTGCGGATGTCCGGGTCGTGGCGGACCGGTACTGCCGTCCCCGGCTGCCCGATTTCGTGCCCCATTCCGGCCCGGAGCCGGTCGCCGAACCGGGCATGGAGCCGCCCGTTTGCCGCCGGGTCGATATACGCCTGCGGGACGGTTCGCCGCTGGCGTTGGCGGTAGGGTCGCCCCCGGTCGCGCGCAACAGGGCTCTTGCCGCCGATCCGGTTTATCTTTCGCTGCTGCTGGCGTGCATCGGGGTGCTGGCGTTCGCGGTGGCCCGCCTGGCCAGCCAGCCGCTGCGCCAGCTGGCCGATGCCGCCGACGAACTGGGGCGGGACCTGCAGCGCCAGCCCCTCGCATTGCGCGGCCCCCAGGAGGTCCGCCGGGCGGCCCAGGCCTTCAATGCCATGCAGACCCGGCTTCAGCGCCACCTGGCCGAGCGCACGCAGATGCTGGCGGCCATCACCCACGACCTGCAGACTCCGCTGACGCGGCTGCGGCTGCGGCTGGAGAACGTGGACGACGAGGCGCTGCGCGAACGCCTCGTCGCCGACCTCGCCGCAATGAAGGCGCTGGTGCGGGAAGGGCTCGACCTGGCGCGCAGCGATACGATTACTGAGCCGTCCGTTGCCCTGGACCTCGATTCGCTGCTCGGCAGCATCGTGGAGGACGCCGCCGAGACGGGGGCGGATGCGGCATTCGAACGGGGTTGCGGGGCCGTGCTGCGGCTGCCGGCGCTTTCCACCCGGAGGCTGTTCGTCAACCTGATCGACAATGCCCTGAAATACGGCGGCAAGGCGCGGGTGTCCGCGCATGCCGACGGGCGGGGCGTGACGGTATCCGTGCGGGACGACGGCCCCGGGCTGCGCGAAGAGGATCTGGAAAAGGTATTTGAACCTTTCGTCCGGCTGGAAGCCTCGCGTTCGCGGAGCACCGGCGGGGCCGGCCTGGGTCTGACCATCGCCCGCAGCCTGGCTACGCGCAGTGGGGCGACGCTGGCCCTGCGCAACCGTGCGCAGGGCGGCCTGGAGGCCGTCGTGCATTGGGCCCGTCCCCGCCACGTCCCCTCCCCGGAAGGCGGCGACGCCCGTGGCCACGCCGTTTCCGGCGGCAAGTCAGGCTAAGGGCGGCTACGGCTCCAGGCAGGCGCGTATCCGCGCCGCGGTCCGTTCCAGGTCTGCCGGGTCGGCCTTCACGGCGGCATGGCCGCGGTATGCCGCGTCCGGCCCGCGCGGGATAACGTGGAAATGGCAATGCGGCACCGTCTGGCCCGCCGCGGCCCCGCTCATCTGCGCGACATAGACCCCCGGCTGGCCCAGCGCCTGGCGCACGGCGATCGCCACGCGGCGGGTCGTCGCGATGCAGGCCCGCGCGGCTTCTTCCGACAGGTCCAGCAGGGTTTCCGCGGGCTCCTTGGGGATGATCAGGACATGGCCGTCGGCCTGCGGCATGATGTCCATGAACGCCAGCGTGTCCGCGTCCTCGCAGACCCGGATGGCCGGCGCTTCGCCGCGCAGGATCCTGGCGAAGATGTTGTCGGGGTCGTAAGCCATGTGCAATCTCCTTGGAGGCAAAGGCCCCGCCGGGTCAGGGTTTGACCAGGCAGGTCGCCCTTGAGTTCGTAGGCGCGCGCCACCGAGCGCTCCGCAATGTCGACTCCCAGCGCCTTGCAGAACGGCCGCAGGGCATACAGGTGGCGAAGGAATCCCTCCGGCTGCAGCCGAAATCCCGGCCAGATCGGCGCATGGCCGTGCGCCATGCCGCCTCGGCGCCGGAGTCCATGTACCGGGTGGGAATCGTGCCGGGTCGGCCCGGTGGGGGTTGCGTCATGGGCCTGGAGTCCGCGGCGTGGTGCCAGGCAATGTTTTACAGGATCGCGGGATTCGATGCATCGCTGCAGATCCGTTCCATGGCGGAACCCAGATGCCGGACCCGGTGCGCAGGCTTGCGCCGGCCGGTATTCCGGCGCTGCTCAACTGCGCCAGGGGGCATCGGCTTTTCCGAGATCCCAGTACAGGCCGGCCATGATTTGCAGGCCTTCGCGGGCAATGCCGGACAGCAGGTGCTCGTCGGGGCCGTGCTGGCCGCAGGAGGGATAGGAGTGCGGGACCCATAGGGTGGGCAGTCCGAGGATGTCGGCGAAGGCATCGTTGGGCAACGAGCCTGCGAGATTGGGCAGGACGGCCGGTGTCGTTCCCGTGGAGGCCCGAACGGACGCCTGCGCCCAGCGCACCCAGGGGTGCTCGACGTCCAGCCGGGTGGCCGCCGTCTGCATGGTTACCTCGATCTCGAGGGATTCGAAGCCGTGCGTATCCAGGTGGCGGCGCAGATGGCGCTTCAGGTTCCTCCAGTCCGTGCCCACTACGAAGCGCAATTGACAGTGCGCGACGGCGTGGGGAGGAATGGCATTGACCGGGCGGTCGGGGGAACCGGCACCCAGCGCCAGGATTTCCAGCGTGTTGCCGGTCATCAGCCGCTCGGCCGGCGTCGTCCCGGGTTCGCCCCACTGGGGATCGAGCCTGGGATCTTGCACGTCACCGCCGACCGGCAAGCCGCGAATAACGGCGCGCACGGCCTCGGACGCCGCGGGAGGACGCAGGCCGTCCACCTTCAAGACGCCGTGCGCGCTCACCATGGTGGCCAGGGCATTGGCCAATACCGTGGCGGGGTTGGTAATGACGCCGCCCCAGTTTCCGGAATGATAGGCGCGTTCCCGGCATCGCAGGGACAGCGTGAAATTCACCATGCCGCGGGAACCCAGGAACAGGGTAGGGCGGTCGGCGCGCACGCGCGGCCCGTCGCATCCGACGAAGAGGTCGGCGTGCAGCGCCCGGGCGTGCTCGGCGCAGAAATCGTTGAGGCCGGGCGAGCCGGCCTCCTCACCCGTCTCGATCAGCACGGTGGCGTTGTAGCCCAGCTTCCCCCCCCGAGCCGAAATGGCAGCGGCGAGCCCGCCGAGGTTGACGGTATGCTGGCCTTTGTTGTCGGCTGTGCCGCGACCGTACCATTTGTCCCGTTCCACCGTGACCCGCCAGGGCTCCAGGCCCTCGCGCCATTTTCCGGCCTGGCCATTGACCACGTCGCCGTGGCCGTAAGTCAGAACGGTGGGCAACCCGGGATCCTCGATGCGGCGTGCGACGAGGAATGGCCCGCCTCGCGGGGACGGGTTCGGAAGAATCCGGCAGTCGAAGCCCAGGGGCGCGAGCGAGGGCACCATCTCGTCGCGCAGATACCGTTCCAGGGATGGAGGGACGGCGCCGCCGTCGCTTTCCGTGGGGAAAGCGACGCGTCGCTGGAGATCCGCCAGGAAACGGCCGTCATCGAAATACGCGGCGGCCAGGGCAAGGGACTCGGATCGCGGCATGGTACGCAGGGCATGCGCGCCGGCCTGGCCGGCGCCGTGGTTCGGGAGGGCGGGTGTCAGTTGCGTTCGATATGGTTGTCGCGCGCGATCGGGGTGAGTTTGGCGATGTCCCCTTCCACGCGCGAGACGTAACCAGAAGGCGGTTCGTAGCCAGGCTCGATGCCGACGGCGGCCAGTTTTTCCTTCAGCGCCGGGTCGGCCAGCGTGTCTGCCATGGCTGCGGACAGTTTGTCCTGTTCGGACTTGCCCAGGCCGCTGGGGGCCACGATGGCGAACCAGGTCTGCATCGAGAAGCCGGGGTAGCCGCTTTCGGCCACGGTAGGCGCTTCAGGCATCAAGGGCGAGCGATGTTCGCTGGTGACGGCCAGAACCTTCACGCGGCCGCCCTTGGCGGCGGCCACGGCGGCCGGCAGGGCCTCGAAACTGAGAGGAATCTGGCCGCCCATCAGATCGTTCAAGGCAGGGGCGGAGCCCTTGTAAGGGATGTGCGTGACCTTGACCTTGACTGCGGACCATAGCATTTCGGCTGCGAAGTGCACGGGCGTGCCATTGCCATGCGAGCCGTAGGAGTACTTGTCCGGAGCCTGACGAATGTTGTCGATCAGGCTCCGGAGGTCGTTGGCGGGCTCGCTCTGCGCGGCCAGTATCGCCAGCGGCGTGGTGCCGATGACGCCGATGGGCGTGAAGCTCTTGAGCGGGTCGTAGGGCAGGCTGGGATAGAGAATGGGATTGATGGTGAAGGTGGTCGCGGTGCCGATCAGCAGTGTGTAGCCATCGGGCGAAGAACGGGCCACGCTTTCGGCGCCGATGATGGTGGCCGCCCCGGCCTTATAGTCGACGATGACCGATTGGCCGAGCTTCTCTCCCATGCCTTGGGCGATGAAGCGAGCTACGGTATCGGTGCTGCCGCCAGCCGGAAAGGGCACGATCAGCTTGATCGGGCGTTCCGGATACTCGGCATGGGCGGTGGTGCCCGACAGCGAGGCGCCGACGAGCGTCAGGACGGAGGCGATGGTCCGGATGGCGTGTTTCATGATGTTTTCCCCTGTGTTGGTGCCCCGGCGTTCAATGCGCCCGGCGCTGGTTGGTATCGATGGTGACGATACGATTGAAATCTTCCTGGTCGGCCAGTTCCTGCTCGCTTGACTGCCAGATCGCGCCGACTGTCCGGCTGACGGGAAGATCCAGCTCGCATTCGCGCATGAGGGCCTGCGCGAGGCGGACATCCTTGCGCATCAGCTGCATGGTGAAGCCGGAATCGAAGGCCTGATTCAGAATGCGGCTGGGATAGTTGTAGAGCGTGACGCCGCTGCGTCCCGATCCGGCATTGATCGATTCCAGCAGCCGTTCGGTGCGAACGCCTGCGGCTTCCGCGATCCGGAACGCCTCGCTGGCGGTTAGCAGGTGCGAGGCGACCAGTAGATTGTTGACCAGTTTCGCGATATAGCCGTGACCCGCTTCGCCAATGTGGAAGCGCTTCTCGCCCAGAGCCGCCAGCACCGGTTCGGCCGCGGCGAGGTCCTCGGCCGAGGCGCCGATGAACATCGTCAGCGCACCCTTGGCGGCACCCGTGGGGCCGCCGCTCACGGGTGCATCGATAAAGCGCACCCCCGCCTGGCGCAGCGCCGGGAGGAGCGCCTGCATCGTCGTGGGGTCGGCGGTGGTCGTGTCGATCAGGATGGTGCCGGGGCGGGCCAGGGCGATTAGCCCGTCGGGACCCTCGAGCAGGGCACGCACGATGTCGGAGTTGGGCAGGGACAGTACGACGACATCGGCCAGCCCCGCCAGTTCGGCCAGGGAGTCGGTGACGCGCAGCCCGTCGGCCGCGCAGGCTTCCCGGGCAGGGGCGTAGGAGTCCAGGCCTATGACCGGCAGGCCAGCCCGCCGGATGGAGTTTGCCATGCCGCGCCCCATTTTTCCCAGGCCGATTACGCCGATGGTGGCAATTTTGCTCATGTGTCCGATTTTCCGTGTATGAAAGAGGCGCCTTACGCGCCGTGTGCGTAGGGGACCCAGATATTCTTGGTCTGGGTATATTCGTACAGGGCTTCCTTGCCGCTGCCGCGTCCGTATCCGCTGTTGCCGTAGCCGCCGAAAGGCGTGGAAGCATGCGTCTCGCGGTACATATTGATCCAGAAGACGCCGGCGTTCACGCTGGCGGCCACGCGGTGGGCACGTGCGATATCCCGTGTCCAGACCGCGCCGGCCAGGCCGAATTCGCTGTCGTTGGCTATCGCGACGGCCTCTTCCTCTGTATCGAAGGGTATGGCGACGACGACGGGGCCGAACACTTCCTCGCGCGCGATGCGCATGCCGTTATCGACATGCTTCAGGATGGTGAGCGGAATGTAGTAGCCGCAAGCGTCCGGAGCCGGCGCCGCCTGTCCTGCGGCCAGCTCCGCGCCTTCGGTTAGGCCCATGGCGATCATGTCCCAAACGCGGCGGTACTGGGCCAGGTTGTTGATAGGCCCGCAGTCGGACTCGTCGTCCAGCGGCGCACCGACTTTGTATCGGCGCGAGGCCGTTGCCAGCTCCGCGACGAAGCGGTCGTAAATGGAGCGTTGCACCAGAAGGCGCGAGCCGGCCGCGCAGTTCTGGCCCGTGTTGGCGAAGGCCGCAATTACCGACGCGTTCACGGCCGCTTCGATGTCGGCATCTGCGAATACGATATTGGCCGACTTGCCGCCCAGCTCCAGTAGGCATGGAATGGGACGCAGGCCCGCGGCGCTGTTGACGCTGCGGCCGGTCCGGGTGGATCCCACGAATACCACCTTGCGCGTAGCCTCGTGTTCGATCGCGGCGGGGCCCACGGTCTTTCCCAGGCCGTTGATCACCTGCAGCGCGCCGGCGGGTAGGCCAGCCTCGATCGCCAGCCGAGCCAGCACCAGCGAGGACAGAGGCGTGAGCTCCGAGGGCTTGACCAGCACCGCGTTTCCCGTGGCCAGTGCGGGGGCCATGCTGCCCCCGGCCAGGTACAGCGGCGAGTTCCAAGGCATGATCTGCAGCACGACTCCGAGCGGCTCGCGCAGCGTGTAGTTCAACTGGCCGCCCGGCACGGAGGTGACCGTCCCGGAGAGCTTGTCCGTCCAGCCCGCGTAGTAGCGAAATCCCTCCGCCACGGCCGCCATCTGCGCCCGGCAGCCCTTGATCGCCTTGCCGGTGGACCAGGCTTCTAGCCGGGCCAGCGCCTCGGCATGCCGGGCCACGAGCTCGGACAAGCGGTTGAGCACCACGCCGCGTTCCCGGGCCGGCTTCGCGGCCCACACGCGCTGGGCGGCACGGGCGTCGTCCAGCGCGCCGCGTACGACCTCGACCGTGGTGTCCCGGTAGGTGAGCAGCGGCGAGCCGTCATGCGGGTTGACCAGGTCGATGGGTTGGCCGGTGCCGGCGATCAGGGTGCCCGATACGTAGGATCCCACGACCGCATCCGGGCCCATCAGGTGGGCGTAGAGGCGATGCGCCGGCAAGCTGAGGGTATCGGCGTTCATGCCCGGGTTTGTTCCGCGTCGTATTCGGCGAAAAAGAGGCGGGCGATACGGGTAGCGTCGCTGCCGGTCGGTACGCCGCAGTACAAGGCAACCTGCAGGAAGATCTCCCGGATTTCGTCACGGGTGACACCGTTGTTCAACGCGCCGCGCAGATGGATCTTCAGTTCCGCGGGGCGGTTCATCGCGGCCAGCATCGCCAGGTTGATCATGCTGCGGCTGCGGCGGTCCAGTCCCGGGCGGTCCCAGATCTCTCCCCACAGATGCTTGATCGCGAAGGCACGCATCGGCTCGCTGAATGCGTCGGTGGAGGCCGCCGAGTTCTTGACGTAGGCCTCTCCCAGCACCTCATTGCGGATTTCCTCTCCGCGTTTGAACAGATCTTCGCTCATTTCCTTGCCTTTTCCGCATGTTGGTCCTGGCCCGGGAAGGGCCGACAGGGCAGCTTAAGTAAGGCTGAGAGATAATGTAAGATGCTAATTCGGTTATCGTGAGAATTTAAAGTTATCGGGGTAATCCCTGGGATGGACGGCTGCCCGAAGCGGCTCCAACCCCTCCGTCCGGTACGGTCCCCGCTTCCAACCCGGTTGAGCCATGACCCTGGACCAGCTTCGCGCCTTCGTGGCCATCGTCGAACATGGCAGCATCCGGGCAGGCGCCCGGCATCTCGGTATCGCCCAAAGCGGGTTGACGCAGCAATTGCGCCGCCTGGAGCATTCCCTTGGCACCACGCTTTTCGTCCGGGCCAGCAGCGGCGTGGTGTTGACCGAGCACGGGAATATGTTGCTGACGCGCGCGCGCATTATCCTGGGCGAGTGCCATCGCGCCGAACAGGAGTTCAACTACCTGAAAGGGGATCTCAGCGGGAGCCTCAACGTAGGGGCTTCGTCCGAGGCCTGCGCGCGATGGGTGCCGGCGGCTTTACAGCAATTGCGCTGGGCCTATCCCAAGGTGCAGGTCCATCTTGCGAGCGGCCCGTCGGCGGCGCTGCTCTCCGGTATCCGGGAAGGGCGCCTGGATTTCGCGGTGACACTGGTTTCGAGGGCCAGCGACATGAGCGATTTGTCCAGCGTCAAGGTCGGGGATTCCCGGCCGGCCATTTTGTGCCGGCGGGGCCATCCGCTTGCGGACGCGACATCCATCCGGGAACTGGGGCAGGCACAGTGGATCAATACGCGGCTTCTAGGGGCTTGCGGAACGCCGTCGAACCGGCTGGGCGACTGGTTCGCCGAGCACGGCCTGGCCGAGCCGCGCATCGCGGTGACGGTGGATTCGCTGCTGGATACCCTCAAGCTGGTTGCCGAAACCGACTATCTCTTCCTGGGGCCGGATTTCGTGGTGGAGGACGGCACTTTTGCCCGCGTGCTCAAGGTGCTGGGTGTGCGCGAGCCCATCCCCCACTCGGACATCAGCCTGGTGCAGCGCGCGGTAGCGCCGCTGGCGCCGGCGGCCAGGGCTTTCGCGGCGATGCTGCTCTCGTTGAATCGCGACCGGCATAGGCCGCCAAGGGGCGCAGGCCGGTGAGCCGGCCGCGGCGTACATGACGTCACGCGGCGCCTGCCGCGCGCAAGAGCATCCCGGGGCGGTCGTGCATCGACCGAACCGCGGCATGGCTGCGGGTTCTCGTGCGCGGACTGCGGTTTCCTTCGAGGTTCTACAGGATCGTGGGATTGGGCGCATCGCCGTAGACCTGCTTCGGGTCGAAAGCCTTGGCCGATTCCGTAAAGACCAGGGCGCCGCCCCGCGCGCGCTCCTGCCCGACCGGCGCCCGGCGGTAGAAGCACGACCGGTAGCCGACATGGCAGCTCGCTCCCGAGCCCGCCACCCTAACGCGCAGCCAGACGGCGTCCTGGTCGTCGTCGATGCGCAGTTCCTCCACGGCCTGCACCAGGCCGCTGGTGGCGCCTTTGTGCCATACCGTTTGCCGCGACCGGCTCCAGTAGTGCGCTTCTCCCGTTTCCAGGGTCAGTCGCAGCGCGTCGGCGTTCATGTAGCCCAGCATCAGCACCTCTCCCGTGCCGGCGTCGGTGGTCACGCAGGGGATCAGGCCGTCGCGGTCGAACTTCGGCGCCAGTTCGCGGCCTTCCTCGACCTGTTCGACCGAGGTCCTGGCGGCGAACGGAGGAGGCGACGGGACGCCGGACGGTGATTGCGAGGAATTTCGGGCAGACATGGGGGTTCCTTGCGGAGCCGCGGGCTCCGGATCATGGGTGGACGGGGAGGGTGCCAGACGCGTGCGCGCGCCGCCTCTGGCATAGCAGTATCCGCTGCAGGGCGGTCAGGTGGGGAAACTCCACCAGCATGCCGATGACCAGAGCGGCATGGACCAGAGGCTGCCCGGGCAGCGCGGCCATCGTCACCGCCAGCATCAGCGGTGCGTTGCGGGCCGCCAGGCTCATGGTCAGCAAGGCATGCTCGGGATAGGCGAGCCGCGCCAGGCGGCCAATGCCTTCGCCCAGCAGGAAGGTGGCCACGAAGAACAGGAATACCGCCAGCAGCGCCCACGCGAAGACGGTGCGGTGCTCGAGGATGACGGCGATGTTGGCGGCGAAGATCTCCGCCACCAGCAGCGCGATCACCCAGGGGATGGCCTGGTCCGCGCGGTGCAGCAGCCGGTCGAAGCGCGGCGTGCCCAACGCCAGGCGCAGGGCGTAATGGGCCAGCACGGCAACGGCCAGCGGGACGAAGAACCAGTGCAGCAGCGTGTCGCCGATGATGCCGGCCTCGACCTGTACCGGGCTGCGCGTGAACAGCTGCAGATAGACCGGATAGAGCAGGAGCTGCACGGCCATGTTGACGGGAATCAGCGCCGTGCCCAGGCCGACATTGCCGCGTGCCAGGCGGGTGAAACCCAGAAACCAGTCCGTGCAGGGCGACATGAAATAGATCGTCAGCCCGACCACGAACAGCGGATGCGGAGCCAGCACGGCGCTGGCGATGGCATAGCCGATGAACGGGACGACCAGGTAATTGGCGAGCAGGATCCACCCGAGCACGCGCAGCTGGCGCCAGGCCTGCGCCACGGCCTCCAGGCGCACGCCGAAGAAGAGCAGGCCCACCAGCGCCAGCAGGGTGCGGTCGATCTGCCCGCCGAGCGTCTCGGCGGCCGCGGGCCATGAGCGGCCGATGCCGGCGCCGGCCAGGATGGCGGCGGCCAGCAGCAGCGAGATCCACGACGAGCGGACAAAGGAGCCGGCGGCCTTCAGCATTCGCAGCCCTCGCAGCATTCGCTGTTGCCGAAAGGCCCCCAGGCGCCCGCGCCGGTTTTCAGGGCGCTGGCGTCCCGGTCCAGGCACAGCGCGATGCTCTGCGCGAGCGCGGCGAAGCGCTGGCGGAACTTGTAGACGAAGCAGTAGATGCGCGAGTCGTGGCGCACCTGGGGCCCGACCAGGAACAGGCCGGGCGTGATCGTCGATTCGTCCGCTTCCGACAGCACGATGCGGCCGTCGGCGTCCCAGTCCCAGAGTTCGGCGATCTGCCGCGCGCCGCCGCCCTTGACGAAACCGGTTCCCAAGATGGGAGGCTGCTCCTCGTCCCAATACCGGCCGTCGCCCGCATGGATGCGGAACCCGCCGGCCGGGTCGCGCGTGACGCCGATCACGTCCACGCCGAACACGATTTCCAGCCGGCCGGTGTCGACGGCTTCGTAGAGCCGCTGCCGGCTGTAGGGCGAGAGCGACAGGCTGGGGTCGTGGGGGGCCTGCGGGTCCCATGTCGACTTGCGGGCGAGCAGCCGCACCTGGCGGCCGCCGCCCACCAGATTGACGGCTGCGTCCACGCCGCTTTCGTAGCCGCCGATCACGGTGTAGCGGCGGGCCTTGAATGCCGTCCAGTCGGACACCCGGGCGTAATGGGGGCACCACTGCGCGCCGGGGAAGGGTTCCAGGTCGGGGAACTGGAACTCGCCCGTGGCCCACACGAGAAAGCCGGCGTGCAGGCGGCCCTGCTGCGTATCCAGAATGAAGCCGCCGCCCGGCACCGCCGCGACTGCCTCGACCTTGCAGCCGCCTACCACGGGAAGGTCGTGGCCCCGGGCGATGAAGGCAAGGTACTCGGCGTACTGCGGCCCGCTCGGATGTTCGGCGCCCGCATGGATGGCGGGCGAACTGGGCTCGTTGACCGCGTTCAGGTCGGCCAGGCCGAAGGGGTTGCTGTGGAAGGAAGGCGTAATGAAGCGGGTCTGCCTCGGCCAGCGCCGGAACGATTCGCCCACGCGGCCGGCCTCCAGCACGCCGAATTTCAGCCCCGGGATTTTCTGCAGGGCCAGCGCCATGCCGATGCCGGCCGCGCCCGCGCCCACGACGGCGACATCGAGCCGGCGCATCAGGCCTTCCTGTTCCTGGCGCCGCCCTGGCGAGCCTTGAAGCGCGGGTTCGATTTGCAGATCACGTAAATGCGGCCGCGCCGGCGCACCACCTGGCAATCGCGGTGGCGGGTCTTGGCGTCCTTGAGCGAGGAGAGAACTTTCATGGCGAGCTCCTTTCGAGCGGGAAGAGGGAAATCAACAGGAACCGTTCATGGGGTCTCGCAGGCGGGCAGGGTTCGGGCCGCGGCGGGGCGGCTTCGTGTTGGAGAGCCGGTGGGGCCGGGCGCGGCGCGAGCTGCCCGGCGGCCGCAGCCTGGTGGGGCGGCCCGCGACCGGCCGTCCCCGCCCGGTGTCGAGGACAATTAAGGTTATGTTATAATATAACATTAACATCCAGAACGACCCTGCAAGGACTGTCCCGCCCATGCATGCCCCCGCGATACCCGAGACCTATGAACAGTGGCGGCATTGCATCGTCGTGGAATGCGGCATCGCGCTGACCGTGGACTTCGCGGCCCGGCGCATGGCCGTCCTCGAGGACGAAGGCGCGGAGGAAACCCGGCGCTTTCGCAAGGCCTATGGCGATGCGCACTGGCAGGCGGTGCGGGGATGGTTTTCGCGGGCGGCGGGCGAAGCGGGGGCGGGCCGCTGATACGGTCCGCGCGTGGTGCGTCGGGTTCCAGGGGATGCGCGGTAGACGCGCCCCGGCGGCGGGTCAGAACGACCGCGGCAGCCCCAGCAGATGCTCGGCCACGTAGCTCAGGATGAGATTGGTCGAGATGGGCGCCACCTGATACAGGCGGGTTTCGCGGAATTTGCGCTCGACATCGTATTCGTTGGCGAAGCCGAAGCCGCCGTGGAACTGGATGCAGGCATTGGCCGCTTCCCAGCTGGCCTTGGCCGCAAGGTACTTGGCCATGTTGGCCTGGGCGCCGCAGGGCCGGCCGGCATCGAATAGCCGGCAGGCCTGCCAGCGCATGAGATTGGCCGCCTCCACCTCGACGTAGCTTTCCGCGATGGGAAATTGCACGCCCTGGTTCTGGCCGATGGGCCGGCCGAAAACCTTGCGTTCCTTCGCGTAGCGGGTGACCTTGTCCAGGAACCAGTAGCCGTCGCCTATGCATTCGGCGGCGATCAGCGTGCGTTCGGCGTTCAGGCCGTCCAGAATGTACCGGAAGCCCTGGCCTTGCTCGCCGATCAGGTTGTCCGCGGGGATCTCCAGGTTCTCGAAGAACAGCTCGTTGGTCTCATGGTTGACCATATTGGGGATGGGGCGCACCGTCATGCCGGAGCGCCTCGCGGCGTGCAGGTCCACCATGAAGATCGACATGCCTTCGCTTTTGCGCGAGACCTCGGACAGCGGCGTGGTGCGCGCCAGCAGGATCATCCAGTCCGAGTGCTGCACCCGGCTGATCCAGACTTTCTGGCCGTTGACGACATAGCGGTCGCCTTTCCTGACGGCGACCGTCCGGATCCGGGTGGTGTCGGTGCCGGCCGTGGGCTCGGTTACGCCCATCGATTGCAGGCGCCATTCGCCGCTGGCGATGCGCGGCAGGTAGTGGGCCTTCTGGGCCGGCGAGCCGTGGCGCAGCAGCGTGCCCATGTTGTACATCTGGCCGTGGCAGGCGCCGGAATTGCCGCCGCTGCGGTTGATTTCCTCCATGATCACCGAGGCCTCGGCCAGGCCGAGCCCGGAGCCGCCGTATTCCTGGGGAATCATGGCGGCCAGCCAGCCGGCGCGCGTCAGCGCGTCGACGAAGGCCTCGGGGTAGCCGCGCGCCTCGTCCACCTTGCGATGGTATTCCGGTGGGAACTGCGCGCACAGCGCGCGGACGGCTGCGCGGATTTCCTGGTAATCGTCATCCGGGAGGGAAGGCATGGGGCGGGTTTCCTGTACGGGCAATTGCCGGAGTCCGGATCGGTCGCGGCCCGGACGACTCAGCATGACCGGTTTGCCTCGCGTTGGCAACGTCGGCAGCGCGGGGCCGGCACCGCCAGGAATAGCTTGACGCCCGCCGCGCATTATGGAATGCTAGATCAAATATTAATACAACTGTACTATTATTTGATACATCAGCCGACGGCTATCGCCGACCGGCCGCCATCGAAGGAGACCATTCCATGCTCGCGACCCGCCGCCGCGCCTGCCTTGTCGCCCTCTTCCTGGCCGTCTCGGCCGCCTCGCCCGTCGCGGCGCAGCAGCCGTGGCCATCCCAGCCCGTCAAGATCGTGGTGCCGTTCCCGCCGGGCGGCGCGACCGACGCGGCCGCGCGCGTCTACGCCCAGCGGCTGGGGGAAACGCTGGGGCAGAGCGTGGTGGTCGAGAACAAGTCCGGCGCCGGCGGCGAGATCGGCGCCGAGTATGTCGCGCGCGCCCGGCCGGACGGCTATACGCTGCTGATGGGCGCGCTGGGCAGCCTGGCCATCCATGCCGCATTGCCGGACAAGCCCAACTACGACCTGGGCACGGCCTTCGTCGGCGTGTCGCTGGCCACCACGATGCCGATGGCGATCGCCGTCAACGAGAAGACCGGCATCGACAGCGTGCAGGCCTTGCTGGAGCAGGCCCGGGCCCGTCCCGGCCAGATGACCATAGGCTCGGGCGGGCAGGGCACTTCGCAGCACATGGCCGGCGAATTGTTCCAGACGCTGACCGGCGTGCGCCTCATCCATGTGCCCTACCGGGGCAGCGGGCCGGCCATCGCCGACCTCCTGGGCGGGCAGATCGACATGGTCATCGACACCATGGCCGCGCTCATGGGCCAGGCCGACAGCAAGCGTATCCGCATCCTGGCGGTGACGACCGACAAGCGCGCCGAGGGGCTGCCCGACGTGCCCACCATTGCAGAAGCGGGCGTGCAGGGTTATTCGGTGGCCACCACCTACGCCCTGCTGGCGCCGGCCGGCACGCCGGCGGACGTCGTGGACCGCCTGTCGCAGGCGATGCGAGAAGCCGCTTCCCAGCCGCAGGTGAAGGCGGCCGCGGCCAGGCTGGGCACCGAAGCGGTGGCCACCACGCCGGCCGAGACGGACCGCATCGTGCGCGAAGAGATTTCCAAATGGGCGCAGGTAGTGCACGCGTCCGCCAACCGCCGGTAGGCGCACGCCTCGCGCCTGCCCCGACCGCCACGACAACATAACGGAGACTTGTCATGAATCTGCGCTGGTATGTACGCAGCCTGCTGCTTTGCGTGTCCCTGGGCATGGGCGCCGCCCATGCCGCTTCCTGGCCTTCCCAGCCCGTGCGGCTGGTGGTGGGCTTTCCGCCGGGCGGCATGGCCGACCTGCTGGCGCGGGTCGTCCAGCCGGGCCTGGAAAAAGAGCTGGGCGTGCCGGTGGTGGTGGAAAACCGCGGCGGCGCGCAAGGCGTGATCGGCGCGAACGCGGTCGCCAAGGCGCAGCCCGACGGCTACACCTTCGCGGTGGTGGCCGATTCCTACGCCACCAGCCCGGCCATCCTGGAAAGCATGCCCTTTGACGCGCTGAAGGACCTGACCGCGGTCGGCCTGCTGGCCACCTCGCCCACGGTCATCAGCACCGCCAAAGGCTCGGACATCAAGAGCTTCGAGGACCTGCTCGCGCTCGCCCGCAAGGCGCCCGGCGCCCTGCAGTACGGTTCCTACGGCACGGGCAGCCTGGTCCACCTGGCGATGGCCTCGCTGGCGCGAGAGGCGGGCGTGGAAGCCATGCACATTCCCTACAAGGGCGGCGGCCCTCTGATGATGGCCGCCATAGGCGGCGAGGTGCCGGTGGCGATCAGTTCCTACGCCCTGGCCTCGCAGCCCGTGGCCAACGGCCAGCTGCGGCCGCTGGCGGTGTTCGGTTCGGAGCGCTTCGACCGCCTGCCCGACGTGCCCGCCACCGGCGAGCAGGGGCTGTCGAAGACGGCCGTCAACGCCTGGTACGCGGTGCTGGCGCCCGCGGCGGTGCCGGCCGAGGTGCTCGACCGCATGCACGACGCGATCGCCAAGGCCCTGCAGACCGACTCCGCCAAGGAAACGCTGGACCGGCAGGCATTGAAGAACCCCGGCATGTCGCGCGCCGATTTCGAGGCCTTCCTGCACGAAGAAGTCGAACGCTGGTCGCGCGTGGCGCGCGAGAACGGCGTCAAGGCCGGCGGCTGAATCCGGCCGGCGGCGCGGGCTGGCCGTGCGGCCCGCCTTTTTCCAACGAGATGCGAAGATGACCCTCACCGATACCGAAGTACCCCAATTGCACGAAACGCTGGCTGGCCTGGTCTCGCGGCTGGACTGGGACGACCTGCCGCCTGGCGCGCAGGCGGCGGCCAAGGACGCGCTGGTCGATTTCGTCGGCGTGGCCGTGGCCGCCAGCCACGAAGACGTGGCGCAGGCCTGCCTGCACGCGGCGGGGCCGGCGGGGGAAGGGGAGTGCACGGTGATCGGCCGTCCCGAGCGCCTGCCGGCACCGTCGGCCGCCATGGTCAACGCCACGCTCGGGCACGCTTTCGACTACGACGACGTGTACCTGCCGGGCGCCGCGCACTATTCCACGGTGGCGATTCCCGCGGCCATGGCGCTGGCCGAGCGCGGCGGGGCGGACGGCAAGCGCTTCCTGGCCGCGCTGGTCGCCGGCAATGAGGTGGGCGGACGCATTGCCCAGGCCACGCTCGGCGAGCAGGGCGGGATCGGCATCCGGCTGCAAGGCTTCTTTCCCACCTCGGCCGGCGGGGCGGTGGCGGGCGCGGCGGCGGCGGCCCGCGTGCTGGGCGATAGCCCGGAAGCCGCCGCCCACGCGCTGGGCCTGGGCATGAACTTCGCCGGCGGGCTGGCCTCGATCGGCCACGGCGACAACAACAGCAAATGCCTGCTCGCCGGCTGGGCGGCGCAGGCGGGCGTACAGGCCGCGCTGTGCGCGCGGGCGGGCTTCACCTGCCAGCGCGATGTCATGGAATCCCCGCGCGGCTATTTCAACGCGCTGGCCGCGGGCAAGTTCCGCGACGCTCCGCTGGCGCGGCCGGCGGGGGCGCCCTGGGTCGTCGAAGAACTGTCGTACAAGCGCTATCCGGTGGAGTATGTCATCCACCCGCTGGTCGAGCTCGCGATCCGGGCCCGCGAGGCGCTGGGACCGCGCGCGGACGCGATCGCGTCCATCGAGGTCGGCTGCTATTCCGGCTACGCGCTGTTCGGCCCGCCGGCGCTCAAGAACGCGCCGCCGGACGGCTACGCTGCCGTGTTCAGCGCGCCGTATTGCATCGCGCGCGCGTTCACCCGGCCGGACAGCGGCCATCTGACCCTGAGCGATTTCACCGACGCCTACGTCTGCGACGCCGCGACGACGGCGCTCGCGTCCCGGGTGCGCTTCGTGCCCGACCCGGCCTACGACCGGGATTTCCCGCTGCGGGTGGGCGCGCGCTTCAAGGCCTGCGCGGCCGACGGCTCGGTGCTGTTCGAGGATGCCGTGGCGCACCCCTACGGCACGCCCGAGCGGCCGATGTCGCGCGAGGAACTGGTGGAGAAATTCCACCACAATTGCCGGGCCTGGCCGGCCGCGCGGCGCGCGCAGGTGCTGGAGATGCTTTACCGGACCGACGAGGCGCCCGACGCCGGCTGGATCTCGGCGCTGCGGTAGCCCAGCCGCGCGGAGATGGCCTGCGCGGCCTCGCGCACGACCGGCCCGATGCGGGCGGCGGTGGCCGCGGTGAGGCGGTCCATGGGCGCGGAAATGCCGATGGCCGCGATGGCCGAGCCGTCGCGCCCGAAGATGGGGGCCGCCACGCCCGCTACGCTTTCGCGCCATTCGCCGCGGTTCACGGCGTAGCCCTGGCGGGCGCACTTTTCCAGGTCGCGCGCCACGGCGCGCAAGGTACAGTTGGTGGCGCGGGTATGGGGCTGGAGCGCGTCGGCATAGGCCTCGACGTACGACAGGGGGCGCTGCGAGAGCAGGGCCTTGCCCGTGGCCACGGCGTAGGCCGGCGCCCGGTCGCCCACCACCGTGTGGGTGCGCACGGGCTGGGGGCCGGGGACTTCGTCTATGTAGACGACGTCTATGCCCTGCAGGATGGAAAGGTGCGTGGTTTCGCCGACCTGCTCGACCAGCGTGCGCATGTGGGGCGGCGCGATGCGCCGGACGTCCAGCCGCGAGATCTGCTGCACGCCCAGCTCGAAGAGGCGGGTGTTGCTTTCGTAGAGGCCGGTCTCGGGATGCTGGGTCAGGTAGCCGGCGTAGGCCAGTGTCTGCAGCACGCGGTGGACGTTGCTGCGGGTGAGCCCGGTTGCGTTGGCCAATTCGCTGATGCTCATTGCGCCCTGGTCCGATTTGGCAATGATTTCCAGGATCATCAGACCCTTGAGCAGCGTTTTGTCCATGTCCGGTCGCGTCATCGCACACGCGCGAGCCGGCGCATGCGCACTGGATAGATAAATGGCGCAAGTATGACCGTTCCGGCCGGCTTTGAAAAGCCGGCCGGGGGCATGGCGGGCCCGGCCCGCCGCACCGCCGGAGCGGGCCGCGGGCCGGCTCAGCCGGCCGTGGCGGGCTGCCGGCGGCGCGGGAACTCGGCCGCGCGCACGCCGTCCGGATCGATCTCGCGCAGGGCCGCGAGCTCTTGCGCGGTGGGCGGCGGCGTCACCGGCGCCGTGTCCAGGCCGGGAATGTCGAAGCCGGTGTTGTCGGCCAGGTCTTCGCGCGTGACGCCGGGGTGGATGCTGTCGAGCGTGAGCAGGCCGTTTTCCATGCGGAACACGCATTTGGGCGTGACCACGCGGCTCAGGTTGCCGGTGGAGGTCACGAAGGCGACTTCCTGCGTGAAGATCTTGCGGTTGTGGTCCGAGCGCCACAGCACGACGCGCTTGGCCATCGGCATGATGGCGGGCGCGCCGCCGCCGCCGGGAAAGCGCACCGTGGGCCGGTCGGGGTCGCCGACGAAACTGGAGTTGACCCGGCCGCGCGCGTCGATCTGGGCCATGCCGAGGAAGGTCAGGTCGATGCGGCCGCGGCCGTTCAGCGCGTAGATCTCCTGGTTGTCGAAGATCGCGGCGCTGCCCACGCTCAGCTCGGAATTGCTGGTGTTGGGAATGAGCCGCGGCGGCCGCACGTTCAGGCCGCCGGCCACGGTCAGGAACACCGTGCGCGGCGCATGCACGCGCCGCGCCAGGGTCACCGCCACGAAGGGCAGGGGGGAGTTCACCCCCACGAAGGTCAGTTCGCCGTTGCGCACCAGGCGGGCCATGGCCACCGCCATGATCTCGGGCGCGCCGTATTCGATATCTTGCACGGCCTGCATTACACGGTCTCCCCGCAATCCTGGGTCAGGGTTTCTTCCAGATAGCGCTCCAGCCCCTCGGGCGTGGCCGACATGTCCAGATAGGCCTGCATGGCGTCCTCCTGCAGGTCGTAATCGGGATAGCAGGAGGTGGGCATGGCGCCGCCCGGCACATGGACCACGGCCTCGACGAAGAGCTCGGACACGGTGGTCATTTCGGGCTGGGCCTCGAAATGCTCGGTCGGCAGGATGCGCTCGGCAGTGATGATGGTGCGGTCGGCCGCGCGGCTCATGAGCTTGTCCCAGACGGGAGAGCCGTAGATGCGCGCGTTGCCGCGCACGTCGGCCTCGTGTACGTGCAGGATGGCCCAGGCGGGCCGGATTGCCGGCGTGACGTAGGCCGGCTGGCCGGTGAACGGGTCCGTCACCCTGGCGAACGGCCCTTGCTTGACGACGTCGCTGGCTTCGCTCAGGCCGGCCACCGGCATGAAGGGCAGGCCGAACGCGGAGGCCTGCAACCCGGCCATGACGCCGGGGCAGGCGCCTTCGATCACCTTGAGCGCGCCGCTCTGCGCGGCGCGGCGGAAGGCCGGCGCCATGCCGAATGGCTGCTCCAGGCTGGCGATGCCGCATTGCACGGCGGCCAGGCAGCCGGCGGCGGCCAGCACGTCCGCGTCGTAGCCGGGCGAGGACTTCACCAGCCGCAGGCCGGTCACCCGGCGCCGCGCCAGCTGCCGCACGAAGGCGGCGGGGATGCGTTGCGACAGCGTGCCGCCCATGGTGATCAGCTGGCCCGGGCGGACCAGCGCCGCCGCGGCATCCAGCGACATGAGCTTGGAATCGGTATCCAAAGTCGGTCTCCTTGCGGCCGCCGCACGGACGGGCCGCTTCAGTATGGGACGCGCGGGCGGATTCGTCCAGGCGTCTCGTGTATCAATATATAGGACTGGTGTATCAAATTAAAGTGTACAATCTCACGGATCCTCCACCCCGTCAACTGGTTTCTCGCTACTTCCATTTTCGGACGGAAACGGCCATGCAACAAGGTTCCCAGACCCTGACCCGATGCCTGCTCGAGGCATGGCGGGATCCCGCGCGCGCGGCGACGATCGCACTGCTCGCCGGCGACACCCGGTTATCGTACGCCCAACTGGACGGCCGGGTGCGCGCGGCGGCGGCCGGCCTGCAGTCGCGCGGCGTCGGCCGCGGCGACCGCGTCGCGCTGGCCATGGAGCGCTCGCCGGACCTGGTGGTCTGGATACTGGCCACGATGGCCGCGGGCGCCTGCGTGTGTCCCTTGGAGCCGGCCCTGGCGCCGCAGGAGACCGCCCGCAGAATGGTCGCCGTGGGCATCACCGCCCTGGTCCGCGACGAGGCCGCGGGCGACGACGCCACGCTGCCGCTGCCCGCGCAGCGCCGCTGGCCGGCAGCGGCGCTGGCGCGCGCGGCGGCCGAAGACTTCCAGGAGCCGGCCGGCCTGCCCGGCGACGCCGCGCTGCTGCTGTTCACGTCCGGCAGCACCGGCGCGCCCAAGGGCGTGCTGCTGACCCAGGGCAACCTGCTGGCCAACGCGCTGGGCGTCATCCGCCATTCGGACCTGACCGCGGCGGACCGCTTCCTGCACGTCATGCCGCTCTACCATTCCAACGGCCTGAACAACCAGTTGTTCGCGCCCCTGCTGGCCGGCGCTTCGATCGCGCTGTGTCCGCGCTTCAAGGCGGACGCCATGCCGCAATGGCTGGACCGGTACCGGCCCACCATCGTCACGGGCGTGCCAACCATGTACAACCGCATGCTGGACCAGCGTTTCGAGCCGGCCAGCCTGGCCGGCCTGCGGCTCGTGCGCTGCGGCTCGGCGCCCATCACCGAGGAACAGCAGCGGCGCATCGAGCAGCACCTGGGATGCGAACTGGTCATTTCGTACGGCCTGTCCGAGGCCACCTGCACCTCCACCATGAACCCGCCGGGCCGGCGCCGCATCGGCTCGATCGGCACGGTGATCGACGGCCAGGAGGTCACGCTGCGCGGCTCCGACGGACGGCATTTCCGCACGCCGGGCCTGGAAGGGGAGATCTGCATCGCCGGGCCGACGGTCATGGCGGGCTACGTCGGCGCTTCCGGTCCCGGCGCGCTGGAAGCGCCGGCCGGCGGCATGCTGCGCACCGGCGACCTGGGGCGTTTCGACGAGGACGGCTATCTGTATATCACCGGCCGCATGAAAGACGTCATCATCCGCGGCGGCGAGAATCTTTCGCCGGCGCGCATCGAAAGCGTGCTGGCCGAGTACCCGGGGGTGCGCCAGGCCTGCGTGGTGGGCCGGGCGCATCCCGATCTCGGCGAAGTGCCGGTCGCCTGCGTGGTGCGCGCGCAGGGCTGCGATCCCGCCCCGGACGCGCTGGGCGATTTCGTCGCCGAGCGCCTGGGCCGCATCTATCGCCCCGCGGAGATCCTCTGGCTCGACGCCCTGCCGGAGAACTCCATCGGCAAGGTGGACCGCAAGGCCGTGGCGCAGCAGGTCGGCCGCGCGGGCACGGCCGGCGTGCCCGGCTGAACCTGCGTCCGCCTCCCCCGTCTGCGCTGCCGCAGACCTTGCCATGGAAATCGACGGCCCCGGCCGCGCCTCGTTTCGGCAGGCGGGAGCGGAATCGCCGCCTGGGTGTTTGCCCGAGAACCCGTTTCTTGCTGTTCGCCGTTTTGCTCTACATTGTGTGGATGAGCCCGGCCTGCCGGCGGCGCGCCGGGCGTTTCCGGTGCGTGCGCACCCCCGTTCCCGGAGTTCCGAGCCTATGCAGAACGATGCCGGCAGTCCCGCCGAAGCCCTGACGGGAGAGCGACGTTTCGAGTTGCTGGTCAACGCCATCAGCGATTACGCGATCTATCTGCTGGACCGCCACGGCCGCGTCACCAGCTGGAATACCGGCGCCCAGCGTGTCAAGGGCTATGCCGCCGAGGAAATCATCGGCCAGCATTATTCGCGCTTCTACACGGAAGAAGACCGTGCCCGCGGCCTGCCCGAGCAGGCGCTGCGCGCCGCCGCCGAGCACGGATACTACGAGACCGAAGGCTGGCGGGTGCGCCGCGACGGGACGCGCTTCTGGACCAGCGCGCTCATCGACGCGGTGCGCGACGAGACCGGCGAGCTGATCGGTTTTGCCAAGGTGACCCGCGACATGACCGAGAGGCGCGCTGCGCAGCAGGCGCTGCGCGAGAGCGAGGAACGGGTGCGCCAGGCGCGCGAGGCCCTGGCGCAGGCGCAGAAGCTGGAGGCCATCGGCCGCCTCACCGGGGGCGTGGCCCACGATTTCAACAACATGCTGACCATCATCCGCGGATCGGCCGAGTTGCTGCGCAAGGCGAGCCTGCCGGACGAGAAGCGCGCGCGCTACCTGGAGGCCATCTTGACCACGGCCGACCGGGCGACCCTGCTGACGCGCCAGCTGCTGGCCTTCGCCCGGCAGCAGCCGCTGCAGCCCGAGTCCTTCGACGCCGCGGCCCGGATCCGCGGCCTGGCCCAGATCGTGGAGACCTCCACGGGGACATCGATCCGTTCCATACTGGACTTCGATCCCGAGCCGGCCATGGTGCACGCCGACCCGACCCAGTTCGAGACCGCCATCGTCAACATGGTCATCAATGCGCGCGACGCCATGCCGGACGGGGGCGTGCTGCGCATCGGCGTGCGCCGGGTCGACGGCGTGCCGGCGGTGCGTGGCCATGCCGCCGTCGAGGGGGATTTCGTGGCGGTCACGGTGCAGGACACCGGCACGGGCATCGCCCCGGATGTGCTGGGACGCATCTTCGAGCCTTTCTTCACCACCAAGGCGGTCAACAAGGGCACCGGCCTCGGGCTGAGCCAGGCCTACGGTTTCGCCAAGCAGTCGGGCGGCGAGATCGACGTCGCCAGCGCGCCCGGCCACGGCTCGTCCTTCACTCTCTACCTGCCCCGGACGGCGGCGCCGGCCAGCGCCGCGGCCGGCCCGGATACGGCGGGCGCCGGCCGCGACGCCGACCGGAAGCTGAGCCTGCTGCTGGTCGAAGACAACATAACGGTGGGCGAGTTCGCCCACGGCGTGCTCGGCGACCTGGGGCATTCGGTGGTATGGGCCACCGACGGCAGCGCGGCGCTGGCCGAACTCGAGCGCCGCGACGGCCGTTTCGACGTGCTGTTCTCCGACGTCGTGATGCCCGGCATCAGCGGCCTCGACCTGGCCCGCGAGGCGCGGCGGCGCTGGCCGCAGCTGAGGGTGGTGCTGGCCAGCGGCTACAGCCATGTGCTGGCGGCCTCGCACGGGCACGAGTTCGAATTGCTGGAGAAACCGTATTCGGTGGACCGGCTGACCGCCGTGCTGCTGCGCCGCGGGCAGCCTCCGGGCGAGGCGGGCGGATATGGCACGCAAGGCATGCAGGGCGGGGTGGCCTGATCCGGTTTGATCTATGATGGCAGGCGGCGGCCGGCCCCATTCCCGGCCGGCATCCTTCCCGTTGCCATGACCACCCCGCAGACTTCTCCCTCCGCGCCCGCGGCGCCCGCCACGGCGTTCGGCGTGCTGGGCGCCATCAGCCTGGCCCACCTGATGAACGACATGATCCAGTCGATCCTGTTGGCCATCTACCCTATGCTGAAGGACTCCTTCGGCCTGAGCTTCGCCCAGATCGGCCTCATCACGCTTACCTACCAACTGTCGGCCTCGCTGCTGCAGCCCTGCATCGGCCTGTACACCGACCGGCACCCCAAGCCCTATTCGCTGTCGGTGGGCATGGGCTTCACCCTGGTGGGCCTGCTGCTGCTGTCGGTGGCACCGTCGCTGCCTTATCTGCTGGCGGCCGCCGCCCTGGTCGGCACGGGGTCTTCGGTGTTCCACCCCGAATCCTCGCGCGTGGCCCGCATGGCCTCGGGCGGGCGCCACGGCCTGGCGCAGTCGCTGTTCCAGGTGGGGGGCAACGCCGGCTCCGCCTTCGGGCTGCTGCTGGCGGCGCTGTTCATCATTCCCCACGGCCAGGCGAGCGTGGCCTGGTTTTCGGCGGTGGCCCTGCTGGCCATGGTCGTGCTGGTGGGGGTGGGGCGCTGGTACGGCGCCAACCGGGCGCTGCTCAGGCCACGCGCCCGCAAGGCGGGCGAGCATCTGGAGCTGGGCCGCGGCCGGGTGCTGGGCGCGCTGGCGGTGCTGGGCGTACTGATCTTTTCCAAGTACTTCTACCTGGCCAGCCTGAACTCCTATCTCACCTTCTACCTGATGGACAAGTTCGGGCTGCCGGTGCGCACCTCGCAGATCTACCTGTTCGTCTTCCTGGCGGCGGTGGCGGTCGGCACGGTGATCGGCGGACCGGTGGGCGACCGCCTGGGCCGCAAGATCGTCATCTGGGTTTCCATCCTGGGCGTGGCGCCTTTCACCCTCATGCTGCCCCATGCCAACCTGTTCTGGACCGGCGTGCTGGTGGTGATCATCGGCGTCGTGCTGGCTTCGGCATTCTCGGCCATCGTGGTCTACGCGCAGGAACTGATGCCCGGCAAGGTCGGCATGGTCGCCGGCCTGTTCTTCGGGCTCGCCTTCGGCATGGGCGGCCTGGGCGCGGCCGCGCTCGGGCACCTGGCCGACGTGACCAGCATCCGCTACGTGTACCAGGTGTGCGCCTATCTGCCGCTGCTGGGTATCGTGGCCGTCCTGCTGCCGGACGTGGAAAAAGCCAGGCGGCCCGCGCTGGCGGCCGCCTGAGGGCCGATGCCCTGCCCGCGCATCGCGCCGCCGCGCGGGTCCCGGCCGGTGGCCGCGCAGCGGCGCGACGACGCCGAGCCAGACCCCGTGCCGGCAGCGGGGCCGCCGTGTCCGCGTGCCGCCCCGGCCGTCAGGGCACCAGGGCCAGCCCGATCCGGAATTGCGAGTCGCCGCGCTGGTTGTAGCCCAGCAGGGTCTCGCCGTAGCCGTTGAAATACTGCAGGTGCAGATAGCCGTTCATGTGCAGGAAGGTGCGCGCCAGCGGCCAGGCGGCGTCGATCTGCACCGCGCGCCGCCCCGCGTCGCCCTGGCGGTACAGGCCGGAGAGCACCAGCCCGTTATCCTGCGCCCAGCGCAGCTTCCAGTCCACGTAGCCGGCGTAGTCCGCGTAGTTCTTGTTTTCGTGGCCCAGGGCGAAGTAGCCCCGGACCCGGGGGGTGAAGCTCAGGGTGCTGCCGCCGTCGAGGCGGTAGTTCAGGGCGGGCTCCAGGAACCCGTCGTTGACGGAGCGCGAATCGTCGCCGCCCTTGCCGTTGGAAGCATGCTCGACGCCGCCGGTCAGCCCGACGGACCAGCGCTGCGCCCGGGATTCCCACAGCTTCTCGGAGCGCCAGAACAGGCTGGGGTTGTAGGTGACGTCCACGAAGGGCCGCGAATCGCCGGCCAGGTCCCACAGCGCGAGCTGGGTGTAGCCCAGGTAGAGATTGTCCAGGAAGCCGGGGCGCGCCGGGTCTTCGGGGGTGAACAGGCGGTACTTCAGGCTGAGCTGGAAGCGGGCATTGGCCCCGCCCCGGTTGCCGAAGTCGAAATAGACGGGTTCGTAGGCCGACATCGAATTGCGGAAGCGGTCGAAGGCGGACAGCGAGGTGCCTGCGGTTTTCAGTTCGGCGTCGCTGGGCGCCGGGCCGGCCTGCGCGGAGACGGCGTCGCCGGCCAGGGCCGTGGGCGGCAGCGGCTGGCCGGTGCCGGGCGTGCCGCCGGGGCGTCCGGCGTCGATCACCGGCACGTCGGCCGGCGCGGCCGCTACGGCGCCGGCTTCGCGCACGCTGGCGTCCAGCGCCATCATGACCGGCTCGCCTTCGATACCGACCGCCTGCAGGCCCTGCAGGCCGGGCGGAACCACGGCGCGCCAGGCGACCTGCGCGAAATTGTTGACCGGCACGCTCAACCGGGCGTCGGCGCCGTCCAGGTAGCCCAGGCTGCGCACGACCTTGCCGGAGGCGCCGCGCCACTGCAGGACCAGTTGGGAAGGAGCGTTCCAGTTGGCGAGGTTGTCGCCGTCGTTGAAGAAGACCGCCTGGATGCGTACGGTTTCGCCGGGCGCCGCCTGGGCGCGGTCCAGGCGGTAGGTGACGCCGGCCAGCGCGGGGGCGCCGCCTGCGGTGCCGGCTGCCAGGCTGGCCAGGATCAGGGCGCGGAGAAGCTTCGTTCTGGTATGGGGCCTCATGGTTCCAAAAGGCTAGAAAAACGCGACAACGCACTGTAGCATCCGCCGTTGCGGGCGCTGCAACCGGGTGTAATCCGGCGTTCGGCCGCTCGCGGGTCGCGCCGTGCCGGCGCGGATTCAAGTATGCTTTCGGGTTCGGATGCGCTCGCGCGCATCCCCGATGCGGCGGTAGCTCAACCGGATAGAGCACAGGCCTTCTAAGCCTGGGGTTGTGAGTTCGATCCTCGCCCGCCGCGCATCGCGCGCCGCGCGTTTCCGGATTGCCGCGGCTACAGGTAGGGCGTGGCCAGCCAGATCAGCTTGTCGCGCAGGCGGGCCGCGAACGGCCGGCCGAGCAGGGCATCCAGGGTCTCGGCGTGCCCGTCGCGGATCAGCGCGTCGATCCGGCGCTCGATCCAGGCCGCCGTGCCGCGGTCGCAGATTTCCACGTCCAGCTCGAAATTCAGCCGCAGGCTGCGGGGATCGAGGTTGGAAGACCCCACATAGGACCAGGCGCCGTCGACCGTCATCAGCTTGGAATGGTCGAACGGCCCGGCCGCGCGCCATACCCGGCAGCCGGTGCGCACCACCTGGTCCAGCTGGGCGTACATGGCGCAATTGACCAGCTTGAGGTTGTTCGTGCCGGGAATGACGATGTCCACCGTGACGCCGCGCCGGGCAGCGGTCGCCAGCGCGCCGATCAGCGGCTGGTCCGGCAGGAAATAGGGCGACTGGATGCGCACATGGCGCTGCGCCACCGCCAGGGCGCCCAGCAGCATGTCGTGCGTGCTGCCGATCGAGCGGTCGGGGCCGGACGGCACGCAGCGCGCCGGCACGTCGCCGTGCCCGCACGCCCGCGGCGGGGGGAACCAGGTTTCGCCTTCCAGGTGCTCGCCGGTGGTGAATTCCCAGTCGTGCCGGAAGCTGGACATCAGCTGCGACACGATGGGCCCTTCCATGCGGAAATGCGTGTCGCGCGCCGCGTCCTCGCCGGCGCAGGCGGTAGTGAAGCCCGCGCGGATGTTCATGCCGCCGGTGAAACCGGTATGCCCGTCCAGGATCAGCAGCTTGCGGTGGCTGCGCAGATTGGCGTAGGCCAGCCGCCATCCCAGTAGCACATTGGCCATGAACAGCGCCGTGGTTACCCCCCCGCGGTTCAGCATGCGCACGATGGGCGGGCGCGAATACTTGGACCCGATGGAGTCGATCAATACCCGCACCTGCACGCCGCGCTCCCGGGCATCGATCAACGCGCGCGCGATCTCGCGCCCGACGGGATCGTTGTCGAAAATGTAGCTCTGCAGGGCGATGGAGCGGCGCGCGCCGCGGATGGCCTCGAGCATGGCGGGGTAGGCGTCGTCGCCCCCGGCCAGCGGGCGGATCGCGTTGCCGCGCACCATGGGGAAGCGGCTGATCCGGTCGCCAAGGATCTTGAGCGAGGCGAACTGCGGCGCCGTGCACGGGACGATGTCGGCGGCCTCGAAACCGGGCGCCGGGCCGTCGGGCGCCGGGATGGCCTCGTCGCGCTGCTGCGAGACCCGCTCGCGCCGGATGCGGTTGATCCCGGCGACGAAATACAGCAGCGCGCCGAAGAGCGGCGAGAACAGCACCACCCCGACCCAGCCGATGGCCGCCCGCACGTCGTGCTTGGTCATCGCGGCATGCACCGTGGCGGCGATGCTGGCCGCCACGGTCACCACGAAAACCAGATGGGGCCAGTATTCCAGCAGCAGGGCGTGGACGCGAGCCATGTCCATGTCTGTCGATGGGCCTTGGGCAAAGGGGAAGTAGGGAGACTGGTATTGTCGCTCAAAAACAGGGACGCTTTTGGACGGGCGCAAGGGCGAACGGGCGGCCCGGGAACGCGCGTGCAAAGGACAGGACGAAGCGCCGGCGGCCGTACCCATGTCGCCTGGCGGGCGGCCCGGAGGGGACGCCGGGGAGCGGCTGCGGCCGGGCCCGCAAACATGCTAGAATTTCGGTCTTTGCGACGGTGGCTGTAGCTCAGTTGGTAGAGTCCCGGATTGTGATTCCGGTTGTCGTGGGTTCGAGTCCCATCAGCCACCCCAGTTCCTAAAAGTTGTTGAGGATCAGCAACTTGCGAAAGCGATAAGCTGGTGGGCGTAGTGCCCGATGTGGCACTTCCAAGGTGTTGCCAAGTTCCCAACCCAAGGAACCCGCATGCGGAACACCTAGGCTCTACCCCATAAACGGGGGACGGGCATTCATCAGACCCGGTTGATCACACCGTTCCAGCCGCACTGAGCCAAGACTCTCATGCGGTAATTCTCAAAATTTCTGAACCCAAACGCACGGCG
>Ga0182748_1000341_pt1 | contig 51643 bp, 45 predicted proteins | sample eDN3rd37CKraftOP_FD_128877 | JGI IMG/M metagenome (GOLD analysis project Ga0182748, IMG submission 128877) | Enriched Organic Plus compost microbial communities from Emeryville, California, USA - eDNA 3rd pass 37_C Kraft OP (version 2) (version 2) ... | reverse complement strand
TGCACCTTGAGGATCTGCTCGCGGCCGCGGATGTCGGGCAGCGGCACCACCACCTGGCGGTCGAAGCGGCCCGGGCGCAGCAGCGCCGGGTCGAGCACGTCGGGACGGTTGGTGGCGGCGATCACGATGACGCCCTGGCCCGACTCGAAGCCGTCCATCTCGACCAGCATCTGGTTCAGGGTCTGCTCGCGCTCGTCGTTGCCGCCGCCCAGGCCGGCGCCGCGCTGGCGGCCGACCGCGTCGATTTCATCGATGAAGATGATGCACGGCGCATGCTTCTTGGCATTCTCGAACATGTCGCGCACGCGAGCCGCGCCCACGCCGACGAACATCTCGACGAAGTCCGAGCCCGAGATACTGAAGAACGGCACCTTGGCCTCGCCGGCAATGGCCTTGGCCAGCAGCGTCTTGCCGGTGCCGGGCGAACCGACCATGAGCACGCCGCGCGGGATGCGGCCGCCCAGCTTCTGGAACTTGCTGGGATCGCGCAGGAAATCGACCAGCTCCTGGACGTCTTCCTTGGCTTCGTCGCAGCCGGCGACGTCGGCGAAGGTGATCTGGTTGGTGTTCTCGTCGAGCATGCGCGCGCGCGACTTGCCGAAGCTGAACGCGCCGCCGCGCCCGCCCCCCTGCATCTGCCGCATGAAGAAGATCCACACGCCGATCAGCAGCAGCATGGGGAACCAGGACACGAAGATGCTCATCAGCAGCGAGGGCTCCTCGCGCTGCTTGCCCGAGACCTGCACGCCGTACTTCATGAGGTCGGACACCATCCAGAGGTCTCCCGGCGAAGTCAGCGTGTAGGGCCGGCCAGCGTCGGGGGTGACGTAGAGCACGTCGCCCTGCACGTCGACCTTGCGGATGCGCCCGCCCTTGGCGTCTTCCATGAACTGGGTATAGCTCACGCCGTCCTGCGGCTGGGCCCGGCCGTCGAACTGCTTGAATACCGTGAACAGCACCAGCGCGATCACCATCCAGACCGCAACTTTGGAAAATGAATTGTTCAAGGTCGATCTCCTGCTTACGCTCCGACCGGCGACGGCGCCCCCGCATATATGGCACAGTCACGGCGTTGTCAATACTTCATTCTACCCTGTCGGCCCAGGCTGCGGGGCCGGCCGGGGCGGATCAGGACTGCTTCAGGCCGCGTCCGACCAAAAAGGTTTCCGACGACTTGTCGCGCGACGCCTTGGGCTTGCGCTCGACCACCCGCCGGAAATGCTGCTTGAACGCCTCCACGATCTGCGAAAACCCGCTGCCGTGGAAGGCCTTGACGATCAGGGCGCCCTCGGGCCGCAGGTGGCGGCTGGCGAAGTCCAGCGCCAGTTCGCAGACATGTTGGATGCGGGCCGAATCGGCCGAGCCCACGCCGGATAGATTGGGGGCCATGTCGGAAATCACAAGGTCCACCGGCTGGCCTGCCAGAATCGTTTCAAGTTGCGACAGCACGTCGTCGTCGCGGAAGTCGCCCTGGATGAAATCGACGCCCGGCACGGGTTCCATGGGCAGCATGTCCAGGGCGACGATGCGCCCGTCCAGCGTGCCGCCCGGCCCGGCCAGGCGCTCGCGCACCACCTGCGACCAGCTGCCCGGCGCCGCGCCCAGGTCGACCACCACGTCGCCGCGCCGCAGCAGCTTCTCGGTGTCCAGGATCTCGGTGAGCTTGAATGCCGCCCGCGCCCGGTAGCCCTTCTGCTGGGCGAGCCGGACGTAGGGGTCGTTGATGTGCTCGCGCAGCCAGTTCCTGGAAAATTTGTTCTTGCCCATTCCCGTACAATTCGCCCATGCCGAACCTAGAAATTACCGCACGCGAGCGCAGCGCGCTGCGCGCCTCCGCCCACGCCCTGCGCCCCGTCGTCCTGATCGGCGACCGCGGCCTGTCCGACGCCGTGCTCAAGGAAATCGACCGCAGCCTGACCGCCCACGGCCTGATCAAGGTGCGCGCCGGCGGCGAGGACCGCGATGCGCGGGAAGCGATGATGGCAGAAATCTGCGATGCGCTCTCGTGCGCCCCGGTGCACCACCTGGGCAAGATGCTCATCCTCTACCGCCCCCGCGCCGACGAGGCGCCGGCCCGCGCCCCCTCCGCCCCGGCCCGGCGCAAGGCTTCCGAGCCCCACACCCCCAAGAAGCTGGCGGCCCAGGGCAAGACCCTGACTCGCCAGGACGTGCGCGCGGCCCGCAAGGCGGCGGCCGCCGCGCCGGCCGCCGTGGCGCCCGGCCGGACGGGCACGGCGGGCCGGGCGCCGCGTCCCGGCACCTGGGCGGCGGCCGCGGGCCCGTCGCACGGCATCCCGCGCCGCAGCGGCAGCGCGCTGTCGCTGCGGGCAGGCGCCCGCGGTCAGCGCACCACCGCTACCAGCCGCAAGCCCACCAAGGCCACCAAGAGATAGATCGCGCTGGACACGCCGTGCAGCGTGCCGAAGTCGGCCCAGACCGGCACGGCCGCCCCGGCGCGGGCGAGTTCGCGCCCATGGTCCATAAGGGGCTTGAGGCCGAAATAGCCCACGCCCACCCCGACCGCCATCAGCAGCACCGCGCGCCGGCCCGCCGGGCCCAGCGGCAGCCCGCCGCCCATGCGGTCCAGCACCAGCATCAGCACGGCGGCGGCCAGCCCGGCGGCCGCCAGGTTCGGGAAAATCACCGCCACCACCTTGCCCGCCGAAACGGGATCCAGGGTGCCGAACAGCGCGGGCGCCACCAGGGCGCCCGTGCACCAGAGGGCGCCGCACCACAGGGCGGCGATCAGGCGGACCAGTATGCGCGGCATGCGGGGCTCCCCGTGAGGCGTTTCGGGCACGGCGGGCTTAAAGATAGCTCACCTTGATGATTTCGTACTCGCGCACGCCGGAAGGCGCCTTCACCTCGACCACGTCGCCCTCGGACTTGCCGATCAGGGCCCGGGCCACCGGGCTGGAAACCGAGATGCGGTTGGAGCGGATGTCGGCCTCGACGTCGCCCACGATCTGGTAGACCACCCGCGTGCCCGCCTCGAGGTCTTCGATCTCGACCGTGGAGCCGAACACGGCGCGGCCGTCGGTATCGAGCTGGGAAGGATCGATGATCTGGGCGTTGGACAGGGTGCTCTCGAGTTCGCTGATGCGGCCCTCGATAAAGCCCTGGCGTTCCCGGGCCGCGTCGTACTCCGCGTTCTCCGAGAGGTCTCCCTGGGCGCGCGCCTCGGCGATCGAGGCGATCACGGCGGGACGCTCGACGGTCTTCAGCCGGTGCAGCTCCTCTTGCAGGCGCTGGGCGCCGTGCACGGTCAAAGGAATAGCAGACATATCGTTTCCTGTGTCGCAAAAGTGCAAAACGCTCCCGAAGGAGCGTTTCGGTGAAGAAGCGGTCGCGCACCGGGCACGCCGCCGACTCGAAATTCAGGTGATGGACGCCACAATCAAGTCCGGGCCTTTGTTGGGTCGTTCTGTTTTTGGGATGGGTCTAAAACAAAACCCCGGCGCGGGTCCGGGGCAACCAAGCCACATTGTGGTCAAAGTTTCAGGAATATGCAAGTCTGGCCGCCCCGGCCATGCTGCGTCGCAGCGCGGGCTCAGGCCGGACGGGCACGGCGCCCCAGCAGCGCGTAGAGCAGAATGGCGCCGAAGGTGGCGGTGCCGATGCCGCCCAGGGTGAAATCGCCCAGGCGCAGGGTGAAGTCGCCGGCGCCGAACACCACCGTGACCGCCGCCACGATGAGATTGCGGTTGTCGCGGAAATCGACCTGGTTGACCACCCAGATGCGCGCGCCGGCCATGGCGATCAGCCCGAAGACCACCACCGACATGCCGCCCAGCACGGGCTCTGGGATCATCTGGATGGCCGCGCCGAACTTGGGAGAGAAGCCCAGCACGATGGCGATCAGGGCTGCCAGCGCGAACACCAGCGTGGAATAGATGCGGGTCACCGCCATGACGCCGATGTTCTCGGCGTAGGTCGTCACCCCGGTGCCGCCCACCGCGCCCGAGACCATGGTGGCCAGGCCGTCGCCCACGAAAGCCCGCCCAAGGTAGCGGTCCAGGTCGCGCCCCGTCATGGCGGCCACGGCCTTCAGGTGCCCCAGGTTCTCGGCCACCAGGATCACGGCCACCGGCACGATCAGCCCCATGGCCCGGGCCTCGAATACCGGCGCCGAAAACCGCGGCAGTCCGAACCAGGGCGCCCGGGCCACGCCGGAGACATCGATGGGCGCGCCCAGTCCCAGCACGTTGGCGCACAGCGCATAGATGGCGCAGGCCGCCGCCAGGCCGAGCAGGATCAGCAGGCGCTGGGCCATGCCCCGCGTGAAGACGGCGATGCCGCCCACGCACAGGATGGTCACCAGCGCCATGGCCACGTCGAAGCCGCCGCCGCCCATGGCGCCCTTGGCCGCGATCGGCGCCAGGTTCAGGCCGATCACGACCACCACCGCGCCGGTCACCACCGGCGGCATCAGGGTTTCGATCCAGCGCGCCCCGCCGCGCGCACCGGCCGCCCAGACCAGCAGCCCGATGAGGGTGTAGGCCAGGCCACAGGCCACGATGGCGCCCAGCGCCACGCCGATGTCGGGGTTGGGGCCCTGCCCGGCGTAGCCCGTCACGGCCACCACGCCGCCGATGAAGGCGAAGCTCGATCCCAGGTAGCTGGGCACGCGCCCGCCCACCAGCGCGAAGAAGATCAATGTGCCCACGCCCGACATCAGGATCGCGACGTTGGGGTCGAAGCCCATGAGCAGAGGCGCCAGCACGGTGGAGCCGAACATGGCCACGACGTGCTGCGCGCCCATGGCGACGTTGCGCGGCCAGGACAGGCATTCGTCGGGCGCGATAACGGCGTCGGGCCGGCGGTCGTCGACGCGGCGCCAGCGCGGAAAGTAGGAAGAGGACATGGATCACCGGGCAAAATGAACGGGGCGGGCGAAGTGTAGGCGCGCCAGCCCCGGCGGGCAAGGCGCCGGCCTTGGGGTAAGCTGCGCCTGGAACAACGACGTCCCCGGAAGGCAGGCATGACGGAAATCTGGTTCATACGCCACGGCGAAACCGAATGGAACCGCGAGCGGCGCATCCAGGGCTGGCAGGACACGGCGCTGAACGCCGCGGGCCGGGCCCAGGCCCTGCGGCTGGCGGCCCGCCTGCACGAGGCGGCGGGCGGCACGCCCTTCGCGGCCCTCTACAGCAGCGACCTGCAGCGCGCCCGCGCGACGGCGCAACCGGTGGCCGCGAAGCTGGGCCTGGACCTGCGGGCCGAGCCCGGCATCCGGGAGCGCCGCTTCGGCGTGCTGGAAGGACTGGAACTGGGCCGCATGGATGAGCTGGCGCCCGAGGCGGCCGCGGCCTGGAAAAGCCGGGACCCGGCGCGCGCGCTGGAAGGCGGCGAGGCGCTGGGAGAGTTCCGCCGCCGCATCGTGGAAGCGGTGGAGGAGCTGGCCCGGCGCCACGCCGGCGCGCGGGTGCTGGCCTTCACCCACGGCGGCGTGCTGGACATCGTCTGGCGGGAAGCCCAGGGCCTGCCGCTGGACGCGCCGCGCAACGCCCCGCTGCTCAACGCCAGCATCAATCGCGTACGCGTGTCGCCGGGCCGCTGGCGCATGCTGGAATGGGGCGACGTCGCCCACGCGGCGGACGGCGAGGACGACGCGTCGGCCTGAGCCCCGGGTCCGGTCCGGGGCTCGCCAGGCCCCGGCCCGGCGCGGGCATCGCACCTGGCGGCGTGCCCCGCGGGTTCATCCCGGTGACGTACTTCCGGGCTGCGGCGTCAACGCCGCGGTTTGCGCGGCGCATTGCGCGCCAGGCGGTCGTAGACGCCGTCGGGAAGCAGGCGCATGAGCCGGGCGACGATACCCATCTGCCAGGGAATCACCACGTACGGGCGGCCCTGCCCGATGGCCCGCGCCGCGCGCACGGCGAAATCCCCGGGCTCCATGAGAAAGGGCATGGCATAGGGGTTGTGCGCCGTCATGGCCGTGCGGATATAGCCGGGCGCGATGGTCACCACCCGGATGCCGTCGCCGGCCAGCTCGATCCGCAGGCTTTCGCAATAGGCGGCGACCGCGGCCTTGGACGCACTGTAGGCCCCCGCGCCCGGCAGGCCGCGCACCCCGGCCACGCTGCCGATTCCGACCATGCGTCCGCCTCCGGCCCGGCGCATGGGCGCGACGAAGGGCTCGAAGGTCGCCACGGTGGCCAACAGGTTGGTTTCCAGGATCTCGCGGAAGACGTCGAAGTCGCCGGCTTCGCCGGTCAGCGTGCCGGCGCTCACGCCGGCGCTGGCGACGACCGCATCCACCCTGCCGCCGCAAGCCTGCACGAAGTCGCCGGCCGCGGCATGCAGCGCGGCGCGGTCGCGCACGTCCAGCGGGTAGCAGCGGTGTTCGCCGGGCAGCTCGCGGGCGATCTCGCCGAGCCGCTCGCCGCGCCGCGCGGCCAGGCCCAGCCGCGCGCCGGCGCGCGCGTAGTGACGCGCCAGGGCAAGGCCCAGGCCGCTACTGGCCCCCGTGATGAATAGACTTTGCATGCAGGCCTCTCTTCGTGGCCGGCGGCCGCCCGGGACGCCGCCCGCGCACAGGCGGCGCGGCCCCGGCCGGGCGGCGATCCGGCGGGCGGTCCCTAGGCCGGCAGGCTGGCGTGCAGCTCCTGCAGCGGATACACCTTGAGCCCGCCGCCCTTGCGCAGGTACTGCATGCCCTCGACCGCGGCGCGCGCGCCTGCGATGGTGGTGTAGTAGGTGACGCGCGCGGCCAGCGCCTGGGTGCGGATGGTGCGCGAGTCCTGGATGGCGTTGCGACGTTCCTCGACCGTGTTGATCACCAGCGCGATCTCGCCGTTCTTGATCATGTCCACGACGTGCGGCCGGCCTTCGGTGACCTTGTTGACGGCCTGCACGGGAATGCCGGCGGCCTGGATGGCCTGCGCCGTGCCGCGCGTGGCGGTCAGCGCAAAGCCCAGCTCGTGCAGGCCGCGGGCCACCTCGGCCGCGCGCGGCTTGTCCCGGTCGCGCACGCTGATGAAGACCGTGCCCTGCTCGGGCAGGCGCACGCCGGCAGCCAGTTGCGACTTGACGAAGGCCTCGCCGAAGCTCTCGCCCACGCCCATGACCTCGCCGGTGGACTTCATTTCCGGCCCGAGGATAGTGTCCACGCCGGGGAACTTGACGAAGGGGAAGACGGCTTCCTTGACGGAGAAATACGGCGGCAGGATCTCTTCGGCCAGCCCCTGCTCGGCCAGGCTGCGGCCGGCCATGGCGCGCGCGGCGATCTTGGCCAGCTGGCGCCCGGTGGCCTTGGACACATAGGGAACGGTGCGCGAGGCGCGGGGGTTGACCTCCAGCACGTAGACGTCGCCGTCCTGCACCGCGAACTGCACGTTCATCAGGCCCTTGACGTTCAGCGCGCGCGCCATCATGGCGGTCTGCCGCTTGATCTCGGCGATGACGCCGGCCGACAGCGAATACGGCGGCAGGCAGCAGGCCGAGTCGCCGGAATGGACCCCGGCCTGCTCGATGTGCTCCATGACGCCGCCGATGAACACCTGCTGGCCGTCGGACAGGCAATCGACGTCGACTTCGATGGCGTTGTTCAGGAAGCGGTCGAGCAGCACGGGCGAATCGTTGCTGACCTTGACCGCCTCGCGCATGTAGCGTTCCAGGTCGCTCTGCTCGTGGACGATTTCCATGGCGCGCCCGCCCAGCACGTAGCTGGGGCGCACCACCAGCGGGTAGCCGATGTCCTGCGCATGGGCCAGGGCCTCGGCCTCGGTGCGCGCGGTGCGGTTGGGCGGCTGGCGCAGGCCCAGCTTGTTGAGCAGCTTCTGGAAGCGCTCGCGGTCTTCGGCAACGTCGATCGATTCGGGACTGGTGCCGATGATGGGCACGCCGTTGGCTTCCAGTGCGCGCGCCAGCTTCAGCGGCGTCTGGCCGCCGTACTGCACGATCATGCCGACCGGCTGCTCGCGGTGCACGATCTCCAGCACGTCCTCCAGCGTCAGCGGCTCGAAGTACAGCCGGTCGGAGGTGTCGTAATCGGTGGAGACGGTTTCCGGGTTGCAGTTGACCATGATGGTCTCGTAGCCGTCCTCGCGCAGGGCGAGCGCCGCGTGCACGCAGCAATAGTCGAATTCGATGCCCTGGCCGATGCGGTTGGGGCCGCCGCCCAGCACGACGATCTTCTTGCGGTCGGTGGGCGCGGCCTCGCACTCGTCCTCGTAGGTGGAGTACATGTAGGCCGTGCGCGTGGCGAACTCCGCCGCGCAGGTGTCCACCCGCTTGTAGACCGGGCGCACGTTCATCTGGTGGCGCAGCTTGCGCACCTCGGCCTCGGAGGTGTCCAGCAGGAAGGCCAGGCGGCGGTCGGAGAAGCCGCGCCGCTTGAGCTGCCACAGCGTGTCGCGGTCCAGGTCGGCCAGCGTCTTCTGCTCGAGCGCGAGCTCGATGTCGACGATTTCCTTGATCTGCGCCAGGAACCAGGGGTCGATGCGCGTGAGCGCGTGGACCTCGTCCAGCGTGAAGCCCTGGGCGAAGGCGTCGCCCACGTACCAGATGCGGTCCGGCCCGGGTTCGCCCAGCTCGACCTGCAGCTTCTCGCGGTCGGTGGTCTTCTGGTTCAGGCCGTCCACGCCGACCTCCAGCCCGCGCAGCGCCTTCTGGAAGGACTCCTGGAAGGTGCGGCCCATGGCCATGACCTCGCCCACCGACTTCATCTGCGTGGTCAGGCGGGCGTCGGCCTGCGGGAATTTCTCGAAGGCGAAGCGCGGCACCTTGGTGACGACGTAGTCGATGGAAGGCTCGAAGGACGCCGGCGTGGCGCCGCCCGTGATCTCGTTGCGCAGCTCGTCCAGCGTGTAGCCCACGGCCAGGCGCGCGGCGACCTTGGCGATGGGAAAGCCCGTGGCCTTGGAAGCCAGCGCCGAGGAGCGCGACACCCGCGGGTTCATTTCGATCACGATCATGCGGCCGTTGTCCGGGTTGATCGCGAACTGCACGTTGGAGCCGCCCGTGTCCACGCCGATCTCGCGCAGCACCGCGATGGAGGCGTTGCGCATGAGCTGGTATTCCTTGTCGGTCAGCGTCTGCGCGGGGGCGACGGTGATGGAATCGCCCGTGTGTATGCCCATGGGATCGAGGTTCTCGATCGAGCACACGATGATGCAGTTGTCGGCGCGGTCGCGCACGACTTCCATTTCGAATTCCTTCCAGCCCAGCAGGGATTCCTCGATCAGCAGCTCGCTGGTCGGCGAGGCCTCCAGGCCCCGGCGGCAGATGGTCTCGAATTCCTCGGAGTTGTAGGCGATGCCGCCGCCGCTGCCGCCCAGCGTGAAGCTGGGGCGGATCACCACCGGGAAGCCGGAGCTGCCCAGGTCGGCCGCGATGGCGCGCTGGACTTCCCAGGCCTCTTCCATGGAGTGGGCCAGGCCGGACTTGGCCGATTCCAGGCCGATGCTGCTCATGGCGGACTTGAACTTCTGGCGGTCCTCGGCCTTCTCGATGGCGTGCTCGTTGGCGCCGATCAGCTCGACGCCGTATTTGGCCAGCACACCGTTGCGCGCCAGGTCCAGCGCGCAGTTCAGCGCGGTCTGGCCGCCCATGGTGGGCAGCAGCGCGTCGGGCTTCTCGCGCTCGATGATCTTCTCGACCGCCTGCCAGGTGATGGGCTCGATGTAGGTGACGTCGGCCGTCTCCGGGTCCGTCATGATGGTGGCGGGGTTGCTGTTGACCAGCACCGTGCGGTAGCCCTCGGCCTTGAGCGCCTTGCAGGCCTGGGCGCCGGAATAGTCGAATTCGCACGCCTGGCCGATGATGATGGGGCCGGCCCCGATGATGAGGATGCTTTGTATGTCGGTACGCTTGGGCATGGGGTGCGGTGGGTTATTTCTGGCCGGCCATCAGGCTGATGAATTTGTCGAACAGCACGATGATGTCGTGCGGGCCGGGGCTGGCCTCGGGGTGGCCCTGGAAGCAGAAGGCCGGCCGGTCGGTCAGCTCGAAGCCCTGCAGGGTGCCGTCGAACAGCGACACGTGCGTGACCCGCGCGGTGGCGGGCAGCGAGGCGGCATCCACCGCGAAGCCGTGGTTCTGGCTGGTGATGAACACGCGGCCGGTGGCGAGGTCCTTGACCGGGTGGTTGGCGCCGTGGTGGCCGGTTTTCATCTTGACCGTCTTGCCGCCCACGGCCAGGCCCATGAGCTGGTGGCCCAGGCAGATGCCGAACAGCGGCACGCGGCGCTCCAGGAAGGCGCGGGCGGCGGCCACGGCGTAGTCGCAGGGCTCGGGGTCGCCAGGGCCGTTGGCCAGGAAGACGCCGTCGGGCGACAGCGCGAGGACCTCTTCGGCCGGCGTCTGGGCCGGCACCAGCGTGATGCGGCAGCCCCGCTCGGCCAGCAGGCGCAGGATGTTGAACTTGACGCCGAAGTCGTAGGCCACGACATGGAATCGCCCCGCGCCCGCTTCGGCATAGCCGCTGCCCAGCTGCCAGACGCCCTGCGTCCAGTCGCGGGACTCGCGGATGGACACTACCTTGGCGAGGTCCTGCCCGGCCATGCCGGGAAAGCCGCTCGCGAGCGAGACGGCGCGCTCGGCGTCGTCGCCGGTGAGGATGCAGGCGCCCTGGGCGCCGCCTTCGCGCAGGATGCGGGTGAGCTTGCGGGTATCGACGCCGGCGATGGCGGCCACGCCCTCGGCCTGCAGGTAGTCCGGCAGCGAGGCGCTGGCCCGGAAGTTGGACATGCGGGCCGGACAGTCGCGGACCACCAGGCCGGCCGCGTGCACGCGCGCCGATTCGATGTCTTCGGGATTGATGCCGGTGTTGCCGACGTGCGGGTAGGTGAGCGTGACGATCTGGCCGTTGTAGCTGGGATCGGTAAGGATCTCCTGGTAGCCCGTCATGGAGGTGTTGAACACCACCTCGGCAACCGAATGGCCCGGCGCGCCGATGGAAACGCCCCGGAAAAGCGTGCCGTCCGCCAGTGCGAGGATTGCGGGAGGAAACCGGTCGGATCCCTCGGGAAAGATGGACGGCAGCACGTTGTTGAACCCCGGTGGCAAAATCTGTGATCAAACCTTGGGATTATACCCTGCCGCCCCTGGGTCATCGGGCACCGGTACGGCTGCCTGCGGCGTGCGCGGCGGCGCGGCGCCGGCGCCGTTATTCCCGGCGCGGATGCTACCCTTGCGGTTTGCCTACGCGGCCCTTTCCTCCGACAGCGACCATGCCCAGTCTTCTCGACTCCCTGCGCCGGCACACCACGGTGGTGGCCGATACCGGCGATTTCGAAATCATGACGGCCCATCGGCCCACCGACGCGACCACCAACCCGTCCCTGATTCTGAAGGCGGTCCAGAAGGACGCCTACCGCCCCCTGCTGGAACGCGCCGTGCGCGACGACCCGCGCGCGTCCACCCCGGTGCTGATGGACCGCCTGCTGGTGGCCTTCGGCCGCGAGATCCTGGGCATCGTCCCGGGCCGGGTCTCCACCGAGGTCGACGCCCGCCTGTCCTTCGACACCCGCGCCACCGTCGAGCGCGCGCGCGGGCTGATTGCCCTGTACGAAGCGGCCGGCGTGGCGCGCGAGCGCGTGCTGATCAAGATCGCCTCCACCTGGGAAGGCATCGCCGCGGCGCGCGTGCTGCAGGCCGAGGACATACGCTGCAACATGACGCTGCTCTTCTCGCTGCCGCAGGCGGCGGCCTGCGCCCAGGCCGGCGCGCAGCTGATCTCGCCCTTCGTGGGGCGCATCTACGACTGGCACAAGAAGGCGCGCGGCGCCGAGTGGGACGAGGCCGCCCACGCCGGCCCGACCGACCCCGGCGTGCAGTCGGTGACGGCCATCTACCGCTATTACAAGAAATTCGGCATCGCCACGGAGGTCATGGGGGCGAGCTTTCGCAACACCGGGCAGATCCTGGCGCTGGCCGGCTGCGACCTGCTGACGATCAGCCCGGACCTGCTGCAGGCGCTGGCCGCTGCCGAGGGCGAAGTCGAGCCCCGGCTGCTGCCCTCGGATACCGGCGGCGCGCCGGCCGAGCCGCTGCCCGGCGACGAGGTGTCCTTCCGCACGCTGCTCAACGAGGATGCCATGGCGACCGAGAAGCTGGCCGAGGGCATCCGCCTGTTCGCGGCCGACGCCGCGCGGCTCGACGCGCTGATCGACGCGGCGCGCTGATCCGGCCGGCGCCGATCGCGGCGACCGCCGACCTCAGGTCGCCTTGCGCTCCATCAGGGCCCAGGCGACCGTGCCGGCGTCCACGTATTCCAGCTCGCCGCCGGCCGGCACGCCGCGCGCCAGCCGGGTCACCGACAGGCCCCGCTCGCGCAGCGCCTCGGCCAGGTAGTGGGCGGTGGTCTCGCCTTCCGCCGTGAAATTGGTGGCCAGGATCACTTCCCGCACCACGCCGTCGCAGGCCCGCTCGATCACGCGCTCGAAACCCAGTTCGCGCGGGCCCACGCCCTCCAGCGGGGCCAGGCGCCCCATGAGCACGTAGTACAGCCCCTTGTAGCCGTGGCTGGATTCGATCACGTTCTGGTCGGCCGGGGTCTCCACCACGCACAGCTGGGAAGGGTCGCGCCGCGGGTTGGAACAGGTGCCGCAGATTTCCTCTTCCGTGAAGCCGTTGCAAAGCCGGCAATGGCGCAGGCCGTGCACGGCGTGCTCCAGCGCCCGCCCCAGCTGCTCGGCGCCGGCCGGATCGTGCTGCAGCATGTGGTAGGCCATGCGGCGCGCCGACCGCACGCCCACGCCGGGCAGGCGCTTGAGGGCGTCGATCAGGGCCCGCAGCGGCTCGGGCTCGGGCAGCGAGGGGTCCATCAGAACGGCAGTTTCATGCCCGGCGGCAGCGGCATGCCGGCCGTGACCGACGCCATCTTTTCCTGGGCGGTGGCTTCGGCCTTGCGCAGCGCGTCGTTGAAGGCGGCGGCCACGAGGTCTTCGAGCATGTCCTTGTCCTCGGCCAGCAGGCTGGGGGCGATCTCGACGCGGCGCACGTCGTGGCGGCAGGTCATGGAAACCTTGACCATGCCGCCGCCCGAGGCGCCTTCGACCACGATGTCGGCCAGGGCTTCCTGGGCCTTCTTCATGTTTTCCTGCATCTGCTGCGCCTGGCGCATCAGGCCGGCGAGTTGTCCTTTCATCATGGCGGGAACGTCCTGGTATCCGGGGAGGGGAAAAAGGGAAGGGAGACAGCGGCCGTCAGGCCGGGGGCGCAGCCGGCGGCTGCAGCGGCCGCACCGAGCCCGGCACGATGCGGCCGCCGAAATCGTCGACCAGCGCGCGCACGAAGGGGTCCGCCTGCAGCGCGGCCTCGGCCGCGTCCTGGCGGGCCTGGCGATCGGCCCGGGCCACGGCGTGGGCGGTGGCCTCGCCGGTGGCGCCCACCTGCATCTCCAGCCGCACCGCCACGCCGAAATGCTCGGACAGCGCCGCGCGCAGCCGCTCGCGGCTGGGGCTGTCGGCCAGGGTCCGGGCCGCCACCCGCAGCGTCACCGTGTGGCCCTGCGCGCCGGCCCATTCGCACTGGCGCGCCAATTCGGCGGCCAGGCCGGACAGCGGCAGGCGGGTGGCGAGTTCGGGCCAGGGCCGGTCCAGGCGCAGCTCGCCTCCCGGGCCGGCCGCAGCGGATGCGGCAGCCGGTGCATCGGATGCGCGGGATACGGCGTCGGCAACGGGCGCTGCGGATGCAGCAGGCATGGCGGGCGCAGCGGGTCGGCCGGCCGGCGCGGCGGCACGGGCGGCCGTCGGCCGGGCCGCACGCTCTCGTGCCGCGGGTTCGGGCTCGCGCATGGGCGGTTCGTAATCCGCCGGTTCCAGGCCCGCGGCCTCGAAGTCGTCGGGACCGTAGTCGGGCGGCTCGGGCATGTCCGGGGGCCCGGCCGCGGCCGGGCCGCGGGAAGGCGGCCGCGCGGCTTGCGCCGGCGCGGCGCCCGGGGCGCGCCCATCCGCCGGAGCGAGGGCCGGTCCGGCCGCCATCCGCGCGGGCGGCGCGGATGCGGAAGACGCGGCCGGGGCGTCTGGCAACACGGAGGAAGCAGGCGGAACCGAGGCACCGGGCAGAGCAGGTGCGCCGGATGCACTGGATGCACTGGATGCACTGGATGCGCCGGACACGGCCGATGCAGCGGACGCGGCAGATGACGCTGGCGCCGCGGCAGCCGCAGCGGACACGGCTGCCTGCACCCGGCCGCCGCTTTCGGCGGCCAGCGACAGCATGCGCAGGCAGGCCATGGCGAAGCCCGCGTATTCGTCGGGGGCCAGGGCGAGCTCGCTGCGGCTGTGCACCGCCACGGTATAGAACAGCTGCACGGCGTCGGGATGCAGGGCCGCGGCCAGCCGCGAGATCTCGGGAGCCAGCGGGTCGGACGGCGAAACCGCCTGCGGCACGCGCTGCGCGATGGCCACGCGCGAAAGCAGCACCGCGAAATCGGCCAGGGCGCCCGAATACGACAGGCCGCGCGCGGCCAGCTCGTCGGCCACGGCCAGCACGGCCGCGGCGTCGCCCGCCGACAGCGCGTTCAGCAGGCGCACCAGGTGACGCTGGTCTATGGTGCCCAGCATGCCGCGCACGGATTCTTCGGTCAGGTTGCCCGAACTGTACGCGATGGCCTGGTCCGTGAGCGACAGGGCGTCGCGCATGGAGCCCGAGGCCGCCTGCCCGATCAGGCGCAGCGCGGGCTCTTCGAAGCCGATGCCCTCTTCGCCGAGCACGTGCTGCAGGTGGCCCACGATGGCGTCGGCCGGCATCTGCTTGAGGTTGAATTGCAGGCAGCGCGACAGCACCGTGACGGGAATCTTCTGGGGGTCGGTGGTGGCCAGGATGAACTTGACGTGCGGCGGCGGCTCTTCGAGCGTCTTGAGCATGGCGTTGAAGGCATGCCCGGTCAGCATGTGCACTTCGTCGATCATGTAGACCTTGAAGCGGCCGGCGCCCGGCGCGTAGACCGCCTGCTCCAGCAGTTGGGTCATTTCGTCGACGCCGCGGTTGGAAGCCGCATCCAGCTCGAGATAGTCCACGAAGCGGCCCGCGTCGATCTCGGTGCAGGCCCGGCAACGGCCGCAGGGCTGCGCCGTGATGCCCTGCTCGCAATTGAGCGACTTGGCCAGGATGCGCGACAGCGTGGTCTTGCCCACGCCGCGCGTCCCGGTGAACAACCAGGCGTGGTGCAGCCGCTGGGTGGACAGCGCATTGCTCAGCGCGCGCACCACGTGGTCCTGCCCGACCAGGGTCTCGAACGATCGCGGGCGCCACTTGCGGGCCAGTACCAGATAAGTCATGGGCGGATTGTAGAGCCTGCGGGGTCGTCCGCGGCACCGCCGCAGCGGAAGCGGGACGCCGGGCCGAAAAGGCGGCCGGGCCATGGGCCCGGCGGGCGATGAAGGGTGGCGAGCCTGACTCCGGCACTGGTTCCGCACGACTATGGCTGCTTCGTTCCCGACCTGACCAGGTTCGCCGCCGAACCATGCGGAGGGGCCCGCCACCCCGGATTCTAACAGGGCCGCGGGGCGGCCTCTGTTGGAATCCGGGGTGGCGGGCCCCGGGGGGCTGGGTGTGGGCTCCCTCCCCGGCCCTCCCCTCCGAGAGGGAGGGGGGAAGGCGTGCCGCTTCGCGGCCGCCGGTTCATCTCTCGCTCGCCGGGGGGCTATTTAATGGGAGGAAAAAGTGGCTGCCCATGGGTGGGACAACGCGGCGCGGTGCGCACGGCCACGCCTGGAAGCACCCAAGGTCCAGTTGACCGTACGCTGCGACCGGGACGTGGTGGAAGCCATCCAGGCGACCGGGCCGGACCGGCAGACGCGGATGAACGACGCCTTGCGCGTATGGCCGGGCCGGCACGGCATGGCGGCTTGCGCGCGCCCCAGGGCTGGAAACCAGGGATCAGGCCGGGGCGGCCGGGTCCATGTCCAGCCAGAGGTCGGCGCGGGGGAAGTAGAGGGCGGCGCGCGCGGGGCGCCCGTCCAGGGCGGCCAGGTGGGCGCAGTAGCGCGCCATCTGGGCGGCGTGGCGGGCCCGCATGCGGGCCGCGAAGTCGGCGGGGGGCTCATCGGGGCGGGGACGGCCCGTCTTGTAGTCGACCACCAGCCAGCCGGCCTCGGTCGAGAGCGCCAGGTCCAGCACCGACACCTTGCCGGCCATGTCCAGCAAGGCCCATTCGCGCCGCGCCTCGGACAGGGACAGCAGCCAGCGGCCGCGCTCGCTGGCCAGCGTCGCCTCCAGGGTTTCCAGCACTTCGCCGGCGGCGGCGTCGGCCGCGGCGGCGGGCAGGCCCGAGCGGGTCAGCAGGCGCCGGATCGCGGGCAGCCGCGCGCGCAGGGCCTCGGGATCCAGGGCGGCGGAGCCTTCCTCGCCCAACCGGGCCAGCCAGGCGTGGGCCACCGTGCCGACGATGGCCTCGTCCGCGGACTCGGCGCGCCAGGCCGGCACGCCGAGTCCGGCTCCGGACGGCGGCGCGCCGGCCGGAGCGGAGGGGGAAGCCATGGCCGGGGCCGCCGTCGAAATCGATGCCGGAACCGAATCCCGATCCTGAGCCGAAGCCATGGCGGGCGGGGCAGGCGCGACGGGGCCGTCGGGCGCAAGCGGCTCGGCCGCCAGGACTTCGGATGCGATGCGCCGCAGGGGCGGCCCGGCGATCGCGTCCGCCGGGGGCGCCGCATCCGAGCCGGGCTCCGTCGGCACGCCCGCCGGCAGTTCCAGGTGCGGCCAGAGGCGCGCGAGCAGGCTGGCCGGCGCCGGGCGCGCCGGTGCGCCGGCGTCGTCGGCCGAGATTTCCGCCACCAGGTGCAGGCGCTCGCGCGCCCGTGTCGCGGCCACGTACAGCAGCCGGTCGGTTTCGTAATCGGCGCGCTGCTTTTCGCGGCGGCCCAGGTAGCGCGACAGCGGGTCCGCCTCGGCATCGGCGCGCGCCTTGACCGGGCCCAGCAGCACCCTGCCCTCGCTCTGCTCGAAGCGCACCAGGGGCGCCTGTTCGGCGCGCGGCGGGCGCTGCAGGCCGTACAGGATGACTGTGTCGAACTGCAGGCCCTTGGCCTTGTGCATGGTCATGATCTCGACCGCCGGCCCGGCCCCGCCCTCGGGCGAGGCATACAGGCGCGCGACCTCGGCCTCCAGCCGCGCCGGGTCCAGGCTGCCGTAGGGCGCGATGCGCTCGATCAGCTGGAACAGGCTTTCGGCGTCGGCCGCGTCGCTGACCGAGGTATAGAGCCGCGGGCCGCCCAGGCGCCGCCAGGCGCGCTCCAGCCAGGCGGCGAACGGCTCGCCGCCGGACGCGTTGTCGCGGTCCAGCAGCACGGCGGCGGCGCGCGCCAGGCGGGCCAGCTCGTCCGGCGGCAGGGCATGCGCCCTGCCGCCCGGCGCCAGCGCCTGCGCCAGCAGCGCCGGCACCGCGGCGGCGTGGTCGTCGCCGAACAGCGCGTCCAGCGTGGCCAGGGTGGCGCCGCACCAGGGCGCGCGCAGCACCGACAGCCAGGCCAGGCGGTCGCCGGGGTGCGCCCAGGCGCGCGCCAGTTGCACCAGATCGGAAACCACCGGACGCTGCGCCAGCGGCACCAGATCGACGGCGCGGCAGGCGATGCCGGCCTGCGCCAGGCGGCGCGAGAGCGTGCCCAGATGGCTGCGCGCCCGCACCAGGATGGCCACGGGATGGGCGCTGCCGGCATGGCGCAGCAGGGCCTCGCGCGCCAGTTCCACCACCAGGTCCTCGGCGCGCGCGCCGGCGTCGCCGCCCTGCGCCCACACGGGATGGAAACGCACCGCCGGGCCGTCGAGCGCGCCGTGGAAGGCGTGCGACGGCGCATAGCGGATCGCGCCCACGGCGGCGTCGTTGTGCGGCGGCAGCAGTTGCGCGAACACCCGGTTCACCCACTCCACGATGCCGGCCTGGGAACGGAAATTCTCGGTCAGCTGCAGGAAGCGCGGCCGCACCTCGCCCAGGCCCTGGTCGCGCACCTGCAGGAACAGCCCGACCTCGGCCTTGCGGAAGCGGTAGATGGACTGCATGGGATCGCCCACCAGGAACAGCGTGCGGCCGTCGCCGGCCTGCCAGCCGGAGGTCAGGGTGCGCAGCAACTCGATCTGCGTCTGGCTGGTGTCCTGGAATTCGTCGATCAGCAGGTGGCGGATGCCGGCGTCCAGCGCCAGCAGCAGGTCGCCGGGCTCGTCGGCGCTGCCCAGCGCGGCCGAGGCGCGCTGGGCGACTTCGATGAAATCCACTTCGCCGGCTTCGGCGAAACGCAGCCGCAGCTGCGCGGCGCACAGCGCGAGCGTGCCCAGCTGGGCGCGCAGGATCTCCCGCTGCGCATCGGACAGTTCGGGTGCCGGTAGCCCGCGCGCGGCCGCCAGGCGCGCCGTCCAGGGAGCCGTCTGCTGCGCCGCCTGCTCCAGCCAGGCGCAGAAAACGTCCTTGTGGCGGCTCTTGGCGGGAAAACCCAGCTTGACGGTCACCCCGCGCGCCTTGCGCAGCTCGCCCTGCGCGGTCAGCAGCAGCTGGGCCAGCGCCCGCCACCGCGCCAGTTGCGAGGCGTCCGGCGCGAACGGCTCGCCGTCCCAGTCCGCCAGCGCAGCCAGCGGATGGCCGGGCGCCGCCTCGTCCAGGCTCGCCGCGGCCAGCCTGGCGCATTCGGCCAGCGCCGGCGCCCAGCCCGCGGGCATGGCCGCGGCGAGCGAACCCAGTTCCTCGTCTATCGCCTCGCGCAAGGCCTGCTCCAGGGCCACCTGGTCCGAGCCGGCGCGCAACAGCGGCAGCCACTGGTCGCGTTGGCCCAGCATGTCGGCCAGCGCCTGCTGCGCGGCCTGCACGTCCACGTCGAGGTGGGCCAGCAGGGTCCGCACTTCGGGATAGTCGCCGGCCAGCTCCAGCGTGGCGCGCGCGGCGGCCTCGTAGTGGGCGCGCGCGTCGTCGGCGATGCCGGGCATGCCGCCCAGCTCGGACAGCCAGGGCATGCTGCGCACCAGCGACGCGCAGAAGGCGTCGATGGTGCGTATGCTCAGCCGCGCGGGATGCGCGAGCAGGTCCCAGCCCTGTACGCGGTCGCGCTCGAGCGCGCGCCGCGCCAGTTCCCAGCTGGCGCGGCGGTGCGGGTCCTGCGGCGCAGGGCCGCGGGCTTCGGCGAGCTTGCCCAGCACGCGCGCGTGCATCTCGGCGGCCGCCTTGCGGGTGAAGGTGATCGCGACGATTTCCTCGGGCCGGGACACGCCGGCCAGCAGCGCCAGGATGCGGTCGGTCAGCAGCTCCGTCTTGCCCGAGCCCGCCGGCGCCTGCACCAGGAAGGAATGCGCCGGGTCCAGCGCCTGCCGGCGCTGTTCGTGGTCGCGCGGCAACCGCTCAGTCATCGGCCGCCTCCTCGAGCCGCAGGAAGGGCAAGGCGTCGCAATACCGCAGGTCTTCGCGCGCCCGGGCCACGTTGGCGGCCACGCCGGCGGCGTACTCGTCGGCCAGCGCCTCGATGGCGCCCCGCCAGCGCGCCAGCAGCGCCTGCCAGGACAGGCCGCCGAAGGCTTCCAGGTCGCCGGGCGCGGCCACGCCCTCCAGCCCGATGTCGGCGTCGGCCAGGCCGCGCGCCGAGACCTCCCGCGCGTGCACCTGCGCCAGCACCAGCCCGGCGACGTCGCGCCGGGGGGCTTCGGCGGCCAGCACCGAGGCGTAGAAAGGCATCTGCAGGTTCACCGGGCGCTCGCGCGCCCAGTCCGACTCGGGCCGCAGCCGCCCGGCGCCGGTCTTGTAGTCCACGACCACGACCCGCCCGTCCGGCAGCCGGTCCATGCGGTCCAGCCGCAGCGTGAGCGCCAGCGCGCCGCGCCCCCACGCGTATTCGTGCTCGACCTGCTCGACGGCGAACGGCAGGCGCTGCGCTTCCAGATCCATCCAGGCGGCCAGCACCGCGCCCGCCCGCGCGCATTCCAGTTCGCGCAGCGCCGGCGCATAGGCCCGGAGTTCGCGCTCGGCGGCGTCGGCCACGGCCGCCTGCAGCAGGCCGGCCAGGCGGCCCGCCGCCAGCGCCTCGTGCAGCGCCTCCTGGTCGGGCAGCATGCGCCAGACCCGCTCCAGCGCGGCATGCAGGAACTGGCCGCGCACGTTGACGGTGGCGATGTCGGCATAATCGGGCAGCGCCCTGCCCCCCAGGCGGTGGCGCACGAAGGCCCACATGGGGTTGCGCGACTGGGTGTCCAGCACATCCAGGCCGCCTGACGTGCCGCGCCCCGGCGGCAGGGGCGGTCCCTGCTCGTCGCGCAGGGATTCCCGGGGCAAGGGCGGCGCGGCAGCCGGCTCCGCTTCCGTGACCGGTGCCGCCGGCAGCCCGGCGATCAGCGGCGAGGGGCGCATTTCGCGCTCGCCTTCCAGCCGGGCGTGGCTGACCGTGACCTCGGACGCGCCCCGGCACAGGGCCGCGAACAGCTCGCCCGCCCAGCGGCGCTCGCGCTCGGGCGTGGCGCGCGGCGCGTCGGCCCGCCGCAGCGCCGCGGCGGGCAGCAGCGGATTGGGCTGCGGCGCGGCCGGCAACACCTCGTCGTTCAGGCCGAGCATCCACATGCCGTCCCAGCGGCCGCCTTCGGCCTCGAGCAGCCCCAGCACGTCCAGCCGGGCGCCGGGATCGCGCTGCGGCTGGAAGGGGGTGTCGCGCAGCAGCCTGCGCAGCAGGCCCACCGCCTGGCCGGCGGCCAGCGGCGGGGCCGTCGCGGCCAGCGCGGCATAGCGCTGCAGCGCGGCGTCCAGCGCTTCGCACACCTGGTGCCCGGTGCTGTCCAGCGGGCGCTCGCCGGGAAAGCCCAGCGCGGCCAGCGCGCGCCGGAACACCTGCGCCCAGGTATCGCAGGCCGCTTGCCGGCCGGCCTCGGCCCAGGCCTCGCGCGCGTCCGCCCAGGCCTGGGCCAGCCGGGGCGCGGCCTGCCGCAGGGCGGCTTCCCACTGGTCCGGGTACAGGCGGATGCGCGCGCGCAGCCGCCAGCCGGCGTCCAGCGCCGCGCGCGGCGAGGCCTCGGCGGCATCGCCCGCGCAATGCCCGGCCAGCAGCGCCGCGCCCAGCGTCGCGGCCGGACAGCCCTCGCCGGGAACGCAGCCGGCAAGGGCGTCGAGCCAGGCCAGCCCCGCGCGGGCGGCCGGCCATTCGGACAAGGGCCGGCCGACGGCCACGTTGAACGCGGCGTGCAGGCCCGCGGCATCGAACGCGCGCCGCAGCGCGCGCCGCGCGAGGGGCGCATCGGCATCCAGCCGGGCGGCGACGATGGCGTACCGGCCGTCCGGCCGGCGCGCCAGTTGCCCGGCGGCCCAGGCCGCCGCGGCGCGCCATTCCGCGGCCCGGTCGGCCGCTTCCAGGCGCGTGAGCGCGCCCGGGGGGTCGTCCGGCTCGGCCAGCCAGGCCACTTCGGCGCCTGCCGCCCGCAGGGCCGCCGCCAGGCGGCGCAGGCGCGCCGGCACATCGGCGAATCCGGCCAGCACCACGTGCGCCGGCACGGCCACCCGCCCGGCCTGCAGCTGCCGCAGCACGGTCTCGTAGCCCAGGTTGGCGTCCTCCGCGTCGCTGTCGCGCAGGCGGGCGCGATAGCGCTCGCGCCAGACGCGGAAGCGGCGGTATTCGTCGGTCTCGAGTTCCGGCGGCACGGCGATGTCCCATTCGTCGACCAGCAGGTCGGCGTCGCGGGCCAGCCGGGCCGCCTGCCCGGCGTCGAGCAGCACCCGCTCGGCCTCGGCGTCCCGGATCGTCCTCTCCCACAGCCAGAGCGAGGCGAAGGCGTCGAGCCGGTGCGCGGCCACCGGCGCGTCGGCGGCGAACGCCAGGCCGGCCGCGGCCTCGTCCAGCCAGGCCGACAGCGGTGCGATGCGCGGCGCCTCGGCCACGCCGCGATCCGGCCCCAGGCGCGCGGCCAGGTCGACCAGCAGCCGCCGCGCCAGGCGGTTGTTGACGGTCAGGACCAGGGTGCGGCCGGCCGGCAGGCCGGCCAGGGCGTCAAAGGCGAGAACGGGCGCGTCGGCGGCGGGATCCGGCATCGCGCGTCAGAAGCCGCACAAGGCGACCAGGGTTTCCCAGTGCAGCCGCAGGCCAGGGCTCAGATAGCCCCAGAAGCCCAGCCCCAGCGCCGCCGCCAGCAGCAGGTACAGGGCGCCGCGCCGGTACCGGGCGCGGCGCGCAGTGCGGGGATCGGGCATGGCGCGCGTCATGGCGGCGGGCTCACGCGGCGGCCGGCCGCGCGGCGGCGGGCGCCAGCGCCTGCTCGCGCACGGGCAGGCACAGCGCGGCGGCCAGCAGGGCCAGGACGATGCTCATCCACCAGACCAGGTCGTAGCTGCCGGTGCTGGCATACACGCGCCCGCCCAGCCAGACGCCGACGAAGCTGCCGATCTGGTGCCCCAGGAAGGCGATGCCCGACAGGGTCGCCGCATAGCGCAGGCCGTAGATCTGACCGATCAGGCCCTGGGTCAGAGGCACGGTGCCCAGCCAGAACGCGCCCATCCAGGCCGCGAACACGTAGAGCACCAGCGGCGAAAGCGGCAGCGCCAGCAGCCAGAGGATGCCGACCGCCCGCAGGGCGTAGACGCCGGCCAGCAGGCGCTTCTTGCTGTAGCGCCCGCCCAGCTTGCCCGCCCCCAGCGAACCCGCGACGTTGAACAGGCCGATCAGCGCGATGGCGATGGCGCCGTGGCTGGCGTTCAGCCCCGCGTCCATGACGTAGGCCGGCAGGTGCAGGGTGATGAAGGCCGTGTGGAAGCCGCAGACGCAATAGCTCCAGAACAGGAAATGGAAGGACGGGTGCGCCATGGCCTGGCGCACCGCGGCGCCCAGCGACTGGTGCGCGCCCGCAGCCTGCGGCCGCCCGCGCAGCCACCACGCCAGGGGCGCGGCGGCGGCCACGAACAGCGACAGCACCCACAGCGCGCCGCTCCATTGCAGCCCGTCTATGAGCAGTTGCCCGGTGGGTACCACCAGGAACTGGCCCATGGAGCCGCCGGCGCTGGCCACGCCCATGGCGGTGCTGCGCGAGGCCGCCGGCACCACGCGCGCGATGACGGGCAGTATCACGGGAAATGTGACGCCGGCCTGGCCCAGCCCCACCAGCAGCCCGGCGGTCAGGTAGAGCTCGGTTTCGCTGCCGGCCAGGCGCATGCCCGCCATGCCCGCCGCGTAAAGCAGCGCGCCCAGCGCGATGGTGCGCCCCGACCCGTAGCGGTCGGCCATCATGCCCATCAGGATGGAGGCCATGCCCCACACCAGGTTCTGGATCGCGAAGGCCATGGAGAACACGTCGCGGCTCCAGCCGTGCGCCAGCCCCATGGGCTGCATGAACAGCCCGAAGGTCGCACGCACGCCCATGGCCAGGAGCACGACCAGGGTGCCGAGCGCCACGACGCGGGCGGAGGAATCGGAAGCGGGCGTTGACATGGAAGCGGAACCCCGGCCGGCGCTGCGCGGCCACAAGCACGGCCGGCGAGGCCGCCGGTCCGGCTGCCATCATATACAAAAACCGGCCCGCCAGAAGGGCGGACGGCCGCCGCGCGCGGGTACAATGCGCGGGCACCTCGCCGTAGTTAAATGGATATAACTTCCCCCTCCTAAGGGGAGATTACAGGTTCGATTCCTGTCGGCGAGGCCAGGGCCGCGCAAGCATCTCAGCGCGCCCCGCGGCCCAGCCCGTCCAGGGCGCCGCCCGCCAGCCCCGCAACGCTGGAGAAATCGCAGGCATCCCCCGCCAGCCGCAGCACCGCAGCCAGCAGGCTGCCCCTGCGCTCGCGCCTGTGGCAGGCCACATAGCGTATGGGAGGCAGGGCGGGCGTGGCATCGACCATTTCCAGGACACCGGCACGCAGCAGCGGCTGCATGCAGGCCACGGGCAGATAGCTGACCCCGAGGCCGGAGATGGTCAGTGCGATACGGCCCAGCAGGTTGTTGCATACGATCAGGTTCGCGGCCCTGACGCCGTTGTTGCGCAGCCAGCGCTTGTACACCAGGCCCGTGCCGGCGGTCATGCCCTGGATCAGCAGCCTGTGCGTGGCCAGCTCGTTCAGCCGCAGCGTCTTGCGGGTATCCAGGGTGCCCGGCTTGCACATCCATGCCAGCTCGGCCTTGCCGATGACGGCCATGGACAGCTGGGCCGTGTCCGCATCGTCGAAGACTTCCGGCACGATCATCAGGTCCAGCGCATCGCCTGTCAGTTTTTCCCGCAGCACGGTGCTGGTATCGACGTCGGCCTCGATGACCACGCGCGGGAAGCCCGCCTGGACGGCCCGGATCAGCCCCGGCAGCCAGGTCATGGCGATCAGTTCCGTCACCCCTATGCGTATGCTGGACTCCAGCAGGTCGGCATGGGCGAACTGCTCCACCGCGGCATCGCGCTGGGCCAGGAGATGCTGCGCCAGCCGGAACATCTGCTCGCCGCGGTCCGTCAGCCTCGCGGTGCGCAGCGACCGGTCGAACAGCTCGGCGTCGAATTGCAGCTCCAGCTCCCGTATCCGCTTGGATATCGCCGACTGGCTCGTATGCAGGTGCCGGGCCGCGGCGGCGAACCCGCCCAGGCGCGTCACCCAGTAAATCGCCTCCAGCTGCTTGAACGTAAGCACGTTCCCTGCTCCTCGAACAATCTCTTTTTGAGATGAAATTGCCTCACTATAAATCTCTTTTTTTCTTTTTTCCGCTTGGGAATAATGCAGGCCTCGATTCCCCGTCCGCCGTCCCATGATCGTCGACAGCCACGCCCACTACATCCAGCCGCCTTCGGCGGACCGGCCTTACGCCGGGCCGGCCACGGTCGTGCCCACCTCCGTCGACGAGCTGGCCGAGGCGGCCGCCCTGGCGGGCGTGGACCGCGTGATCCAGGTCACGCCGTCCACCATGGGATACGACAACCGCTATTCGTTCGAGGGGGCCCGCGCCCGGCCGGACCGGATCGCCGGCGTGTTCGGGCGATTCGACCCGCAGGCCCCCGAAGTCGAACGGCGCCTGCGCGAATACTGGGCCGATCCGCTCGCCCTGGGCGTGCGCCAGACGATGTTCGGCGAAGGCACGCAGCGCTGGCTCCAGGACCGCGTGCTGGATCCCTTCCTGCGGGCTGCGGCGGCCCTGGACATGCCGGTGGCACTGTTCGCGCCCTTCCAGGTGCAGGCCGTGCTGGAGACCGTCGACCGGCATCCCGACGTGCGCTTCCTCGTCGACCACACGCTGATCCGCCACGAACCCGGGCAGACGACGCGCAGCGCCTACCGGCACTGGAGCGAACTGCTCGTGCTGGCCTCGCGGCCCAACGTCTGGACCAAGGTCTCCCACTTCCCGGAAGCCGCGCTGGGCGAGGAGCCCTACCCTTTCCCCACCGCCCGGGAACGCTTCCGGCAGTTGTTCGAACACGTCGGACCGGGACGCCTGGTCTGGGGATCGAACTACCCGCCGGTGCGGCGGGCATGCACCTATCGCCAGGCACTGGGCTTCGTGCAGGAAGCCTGCGACTTTCTCGACGGGGCCGATCGCAGGGAAATCCTGGGAGGAACCTGGATGACCCACTTCAGCCGCAAGACTCCGCCGGCCTGACATCACCCAAAGGAGATCCGCCATGGAGACACATGAAGCATCCGCAAGCATTTCCGTCGTTCCCTCCGGCAAGACGCTGGGGGCCGAGATCGTCGGCATGAATGCCGCCGGCGGCCTGGACGAGGCCTCGGCGGCCATCGTACGCAAGGCGCTGGACGACTACGGCGTCGTCGTGCTGCGCGGACAGCGGCTCGAACCGAAAGACCAGGTCGCGTTTTCCGCGATGCTGGGCAAGCTGCGCGTCTCGTTCCTGTCGGACATGACGGTGCCTGGCGCCCCGGAGCTCATGGTCGTGTCCAACATCGTCCGCGACGGCAAGCCCATCGGTCTGGTGGACGCCGGCGCGCTCTGGCACACCGATGGCTCGTACCTGCCCCGCCCGGATATGTATACGGTGCTGTACGCCCTGCAGGTTCCCGAAAGGGACGGTCGCACGCTGGGTCCCACGGCATTCCTGAGCGCCGTCCACGCTTACGAAACGCTGCCCGACGATCTGCGTGCGCAGGTCGAAGGCGCCAGGGCCGTCCATAGCTGGTCGCACCACATCAGGCGCAAGCAGGAGACCGGATTCAAGGCGCCCCCCAAGGCCGACGACAAGCCTGACGTGGAACACCCCGTGGTCCGCATCCATCCCCATACGGGCCGCAAATGCCTGTTCGTAACCGAAGGCCACACGAAGGCGATCGTGGGCATGCCCCAGGCGCAAAGCGATGAGCTGCTCCAGCGGCTGTTCGCGCATATCAAGCGCCCCGAAGGCATACACCGGCACGAATGGCAGGTCGGCGACCTGCTGATCTGGGACAACTGCTCCACGCAGCATCTTGCCATTACCGACTACGGAGACCTTCCGCGCAAGCTGCATCGCGCCGGAGTCGAAGGCCCCGTGCCGGTCTGAACATCACAGGAGGAGACCAATGAAGCCATTCGACAAGATCGTCCGCAGCGCCGTCGTCGCGCTGGCGGCAGCCATGCACCTGCCCGCCGCCGCGCAGGACGCATACCCTTCCCGGCCGGTCACCCTGATCGTGCCCCACCCGGCCGGCGGCTACACCGATTCGGTAGGCAGGCTGATCGCCGACGGCCTTTCGAAACGATGGCATTCCCCGGTCATCGTGGAGAACCGCGCGGGCGCCGGCGGCAGCATCGGCACGGCCTATGCGGCGCGGCGGGATCCGGACGGCTACACCCTGTTCCTTTCCAGCACGGGCACCGATGTCATCAACCGGCTGCTCTACAAGAACCTGGAAGTCGATCCGGCCGTCGCGTTCGAGCCGGTCATCCTCGGAGTCAAGACGCCGAACACCATTGTCGTCAACAACGACTTCCCGGCCAAATCGATATCGGAAATGATCTCGCTGGCAAAGGCCAACCCCGGGAAGTTCAACATGGGCAACCCGGGCACCGGGACCAACAGCCAGTTCACGGGAGCGCTATTCCTCGCGATGAACGGACTGGAAGTCACCGAGATTCCCTACAAGGGAAGCGCGGCGGTACTGACGGACGTGGTCAACGGTAACCTGCAGATCGCCGTGGACAATGTCATGTTCTGGGCGCCGCAGGTGAAAAGCGGAAGCGCCCGGGCGCTGGCCGTCACCGGCCTGAAGCGCTCGCCGCTGCTGCCGGATGTCCCCACGCTGGACGAATCCGGCATGCCGGGATTCGAGGCCACCACGTTTACCGGGATATCGGTTCCCAGCGGCACCCCCGCCGCCCTGGTCGAGAAGATCAACGCCGCCATACAGGAAGTGCTGGCCAGCAACGAGTTCAGGAGCAAGATGGGAGTGGGCGAGATCGTCGGCGGCCCGCCGCGGGATTTCAAGGAGTATCTCGCCGCCGAGCGGGCGAAATGGGGCAAGGTCGCGGCCAGCCTCGACATCAAGATGCAATGAGAAAACTTACCATGGATGATCGTCCGTTCCCTGCCCCGTATCGCGCCGGCCGCATCCCGGAATGGCGTTCCGTGCACTTCATACCGGCGAACGTGCCGCGTTATGTGGAAAAGGCGGCCGGCCTGCCGGCCGACGCATTCCAGATCGACCTGGAAGACAGCGTGCCGGCCGATGCCAGGCAGGAAAGCCGGGCACGGGTCGCGGCGATCGCGGCGAGCCTGAAGCGCGCCCGGCCGGAAGCGGATGTCCTGGTCCGCATCAACCGCCCGTTGCGCGATGCCGTGCTCGACATCGAATCCTCGGTCGGTCCGGACGTCGACGCGCTGACCATCGCCAAGGTCGACGGCGCCTCGCACGTCAGGCTGCTCGACGAGCTGGTGTCGGCATGCGAGCGCGAGCGCCATCTGCCCGCCGGGCACACCGCCATGATGGTCGTCATCGAAACGCCGCGCGCCTTCGAGGCCATGGACGAGATCGCGCGCGCTTCGCCGCGCATCGTGGCGATGATGCTGGGCACCGAGGATTTCGCCCTGGCGTGCGGCTTCGCCCCGACCGACGAAGTCATGCTCATGCCCAAGCAACGGATGGTGATCGCCGCGCGATCTGCAGGCATCGCCCCGCTGGGGTATATCGGATCCATCGCCGGCTTCCGGGATGCCGGACGGTTCCGCGAAATGGTCCGCCGCTCCAGGGACTTCGGCTTCGTCGGCGGGACGTCCATCCATCCGCTCCAGATTCCGGTCCTCAACGAGGTCTACAGCCCCGGCCGCGAAGAGATCGAGGCGGCCCTGGCCATCGTGGCAGCCAACGACGAAGCGCTGTCCGCGAAGCGCGGATCGTTCGAGGCGGACGGGCGCATGGTGGACGCCCCCATCGTCGAACGCGCCCGGCGGCTGCTGGAGCGCGCCCGGCGCCTGGGCATGACGCTCCCGGACTCTCCCCAGGCCATGTTTATTTCCAGGAATCCAGCCAATGAGCAATAGCGACAACCAAGGCCCCCTGGCAGGCATACGGGTGCTGGACCTGGGCGCCTATATCGCCGCCCCGTACGGCTGCGCCCTGCTGGCGGACCAGGGCGCCGAGGTCATCAAGATCGAACCTCCCGGCGGCGACAACTTCCGTCAGTATCCTTCCACCCTGGAAGGCGAGAACCGCGCCTTCCTGGGCGTGAACCGCGGCAAGCGCGGCATCTCCCTGGACCTCAAGCACGAGCGGGGCATGGAAATATTCCGCGCGCTCGTCAGGCGGTCGGACGTCCTGGTCCACAATTTCCGCCCTTCCGTCCCGCCCCGCCTGGGCATGGATTACGAAAGCATGAAGGCGCTGAACCCCGGCCTGATCTATTGCTCGGTAACCGGCTACGGGGAAAACGGGCCGCTGAAGGACCACGCCGGGTACGACCAGGTTCTTCAGGCGATGACCGGCATGTGCGCCATGCAGGGCATGGACAAGGGCCGGCCGGAAATACTCTACGGCTCCGTGGTCGACTACTATGCGGCGGCGCTGCTGGCCGCCGGCGTGGCTTCGGCCCTCTACGAACGCAGCCGGACCGGGATGGGGCAGCAGATAGGCGTCTCGCTCATGCGCAGCGCGCTCGCCATGCAATCGGCGAGGCTGGTATGGGCTGACGGGGAGCCGCGCGAAGTCAACCGCGACATGCGCTCGGGCGGCGTCACCGGCATCCACCCCACGCGCGAAGGATACATCTACATCTCGGCCAACACGCCCCATTTCTGGAATGCGCTTTGCGACAAGGCCGGGCTGCCGCCGGCCGCGCGGTCGGAGCGGTACGACACCGTCAAGAAACGCAACGAGCATGCACAGGAGGTCCTGGCCATGCTGCACGAGGCCCTGTCCCGGCGCAGCGCCATGGAGTGGGAAGCCATTTTCGGCACGCAAGTCCCCTGCGCCTGCGTGCGTACGGTCGAGGACATGTTCGACCATCCCCAGGTCCGGGCCGAAGGCATGCTCACAGAGATGAATCATGCGAAGGTGGGGGCCTACAGGGCCGTGCACCAGCCCATCAAGTTCGGGCGGCAGGCGCATCGGGCGCCGGGCCTGCCCGCGCCGGCCTTCGGGCAGCACACCCGCGATATCCTTTCGGAACTGGGCCTGACCGACAGCCAGATCGAATCGTATCTGAACAGCGGCGCGCTCTGCGCCGATTGAACCGCGTCCTATCAGGAGTTTGCTCATGCCATTGGATCCGCAGACCCGCGGCGTCTATCCCATCGCCCCCACGCCTTTCTTCGATGACGGACGGATCGACAACGACTCGATCAACAGGCTGGTCGATTTCTACCTCTCCATCGGCTGCACCGGCCTGACCGTCCTGGGCCAGTTGGGCGAGGCCGCCAAGCTGGAACATGCCGAAAGCCTGGACGTGGCTGCCCGCATGATCCGGCGCGCGGCGCCGCTCCCAGTCATCGTGGGAGTGTCGGCGCCCGGCTTCGCGGCCATGCGCGCCCTGGCCCGCTCGGTCATGGAGCTGGGCGCGGCGGGAGTCATGATCGCCCCGCCCAACACCCTGCGCACGGACGAGCAGATCATCGGGTATTACCGCCAGGCGAGCGAAGCCATTGGGGACGATATTCCCTTCGTGCTGCAGGACTACCCCCTGACCTTCTCGGTACAGATGACGCCCGACGTCATCCGGCGCATCGTGTCCGAGCTTCCGTCCTGCGCCATGCTCAAGCACGAGGACTGGCCGGGCCTGGAGAAAATATCCAGGCTGCGGGAATACGAACGCGACGGAACAATGCGGCACCTGCCCATCCTGGTGGGAAACAACGGCCTGTTCCTGGACTACGAAATGTCCCGGGGCGCGGACGGCGCCAATACCGGATACGCCTTCCCGGACATGCTGTGCGACGTGGTGCGCGGCTACGAAGAAGGCAGGCGCGAAGAGGCGCACGATATCTTCGACGCCCATCTTCCCCTCTTGCGGTACGAACAGCAGCCGGGCATAGGGCTGTCCGTGCGCAAGTACGTTCTGATGCGCCGGGGGCTGCTCAGTTCCCCGGCCCTGCGCAAGCCCGCGGCGGCCTTCTCCCAGGCCACGCGCCAGGAAGTCGACCATATGCTTGCGCGGCTCGCCCGCAAGGATCCCCGGGCCCAGCGCCTGGTCCGGAACGCGTGAGGCCGCCATGGATCTGGGTATAGAAGGAAAGACCGCCATCGTCCTCGGGGCCGGGGGCGGCCTGGGCGGGGCCATAGCCTGCGCCCTGGCCCAAGAGGGTGCGCGCGTCGCCGTGGCCGACATCGATCCGGACGCCGCGGAAAAAACCGCCTCCCGGATCGCGCAAGGCGGCGGACATGCCCTGGCCCTGCAATGGGATATTTCCGAACTCGGCCTCGCCGGCGAGCGCATCGGGCGGATCGAGCGGGAGCTCGGCGTGCCGGAGATCCTGGTCAACAATACCGGAGGCCCGCCGCCCACGCCGGTATCTGGACAGGACCCCGACCTGTGGGCAAGCCAGTTCCGCAGCATGGTGCTGTCGGTCATCGCCATCACCGACCGCGTCCTCCCCGGAATGCGGTCCAAGCAGTTCGGGCGGGTAATCACCAGCACCTCGTCGGGGGTCGTCGCTCCGATCCCGAACCTGGGCCTGTCGAACACCCTGCGCCTATCCCTGCTTGGCTGGTCCAAGACCCTGGCCCGCGAAGAAGGCCGCCACGGCATCACCTGCAACATCGTGCTGCCGGGACGCATCGCCACGGGCCGGACCCGGTTCCTGGACGAGAAGAAGGCGCAGCGCGAGGGCCGCAGCGTGGCCGAGGTCTCCGCGGAGAGCGCGGCCGGCATTCCCCTGGGCCGCTACGGAGAAGCGCGGGAGTACGGCGATGTGGTGGCCTTCCTGGCCAGCCGCCGCGCGTCCTACCTGACGGGCTCGGTGATCCGGGTGGACGGGGGGCTGGTCCCCAGCGTCTAGGCCCTGCGCCGCGCTCAGGCAGGCCGGGCGGCAGGCGCGTAGCGTCTGCCGCCCGGCCTGCCCTACTTCCCCTGGATCTCCTTCAGCAATTCCGGCCCGACCGCGTCCCGGTAGCGTCCGATATCCTCGACGACGTAGCGCTGGAAGGCCTCGCCCGTCATGGTGTTGACCGTGCCGCCCTCGCGTTCGATCAGCGCCTTGAGCTGGGTGCCGGACAGGCTGGCCACCAGGCTCTTCGAGAGCAGCGCCTCGACCTCCGGCGGCAGCCCGGCCGGCGCGACGACGCCGAACCACTGCATGATCTGCGCGTCCACGCCCTGCTCGCGGAAGGTGGGCACCTCGGCAAAGGCCGGGTTGCGCTCCGGCCCCGTGATCGCGAGCAGGCGCAACTGGCCGCTCTTGACCTGTTCGTGGAAGGCGGGGATCGAGGTATAGAGCATGTCCACCCGGCCGCCGAGCATGTCGGTGATGGCCGGCCCGGCGCTGCGGTACGGCACGTGCAGGATCTCCAGCTTGGACAGGCGCTTGACGGCCTCCATGCCGATATGGGAAGCGCCCCCGAAGCCAGTGGAAGCATAAGTCAGCTTGTTGGGCGGAAAAGAATACAGCTCCTTGAGCGAGCGCAGAGGCGAATTCCCGGCCACGAACAGGCCGTGGGGGTTCTGGAACACCATGGTAAGGAAGGTGAAATCTTCCGGCACCCGGTAGGAAAGCTGGTCGCCCATCACGGCGGGTGCCGTCGACAGGTTGCCGCTGTTGGCCCACAGCAGGGTGTAGCCGTCCGGCGGGCTGTTGGCCACGTCGCGTGCGGCGACCATGCCGCCGGCGCCGGGCTTGTTTTCGACGACGACGGTCTGGCCCAGGCGTTCCGTGAGGTCCTGCGCCATCTGGCGGGCATAGGTGTCACTGTTGCCGCCCGGCGCGAAGCCCACGATCAGCCGGATCGGCCGCTCGGGATAGGCGGCCCCGGCATGACCCGCGGCGAACAGTGCCAGGAACGCGGCAAGCGCGCATGCGCGCGGCAGGAAGCGGTTCTTCATATCTTTGTCTCCCATATCGGTATGGATGTGGCGCGGCCGGCCGCCCCCGGCGGCCGGCGATCCCGTGGCGCCGGGTCAGGCGGCGGGCGATACGGCAGCCGCCTTGCGCGCCAGGAAGCGCGCCCCTTTGTCGGAACCCGCCTGGAACTTCAGGTGGGCGGTCAGTTCCCCCACGCCGGCAACCTCGGGCAGGCCGGCCAGCCCCGCATGCAGGGCCTGCAGGCCGGCCACGGGCAGGAAACCTTCGCAGCAATCGCGGAACTTGGCCTCGCGGTCGGCCTCGCTCAGGGGATACTTGAGCGTGCCCTTGGGCAGGTCGCGCTCGCGCGAGAACGTGCGGCCGTCCTTGAGCCGGACTTCCACGCGGTGGGGCCGCATGGCGTCGGTGTTCTTCTGCTCCTCGGTCGGGTCGTAGGCGGTTACGCTGGTCATGCCGAAACGCTCGCGGATCTCGGGGCGCGCCACCGCCTGGGGCGTGAAGTCCTCCAGCCTGACCGTGCCGTAGGTCAGGGCGACCGCCACGCAGTACTGCATGGAAAAGCGCGCCTGCAGCTCGGTGCGGGGATCGGAATACATCAGGTTGCGGGCGTTGCCGTAGCCGATGAAGGTGTCCACGGCCTCGACCTCATCCACCGAAAAACCCTCTTCCCGGCGCAGCTCCAGCAAGCAGTCGAGCACCCGGTGCGTCGACGCGCAGCAGGGAAAGCGCTTGACCATCAGCCCGCGGGCTTCGATGGCCAGCGGCGCCTTGCCGATCCCGGCTATCACATCGTCCCAGCCCTTGGCCGCCGGCCCGCCGCACAGCGCCAGCAGGCCCATGGGGCCTTCCAGCGCCTCCAGGCGGCCCTGCACGCCGGCCTCGGCCAGGCGCGCGGCCTGCACCGCGTGCTGGGCGGCCAGTCCCGCATGCAGCGGCTTGGCCATGGTGCCGAACTGCACCTTCATGCCGCCGGACATACTCACGCTCAGACTCAGGGCATGGGCGAAGCGGCCCTCGTCGAGCCGCAGCAGCCGGGCGCAGGCGGCCGCCGCGCCCACGCAGCCCAGGGTCGAGGTCGTGTGCCAGCCGATGTCGTAATGGGAACGCATCGTGCCCCGGGCCAGGACGTAGGTGGTTTCCAGGCCGACGATATAGGCGTCGATCACGTCGGCGCCCGACGCGCCGGTTTCCTCGCCCAGCGCGAACAGCGCAGCCACCATGACGGCGCTGGCGTGGTTGACGGCGGGCAGGAAGGTGTCGTCGAAATCCAGCGCGTGCCCGGCCGCACCGTTGGCGAGCGCGGCCCACGGCGCTGCGGCGGACGACGCCGAACCGATCACCGTCGACGCGCCGGTTCCCCATCCGGCGATACCCTTGCGCACGGCCGCGGCCGCCTCGTCTCCGGCGCCTGCGACCATGCAGGCCACGCCGTCCTCGATGACCTGCCTCGCGTTCTCGGTGGCGGCCGCGCCGTGGACGCGCCCCAGCTCCGCAGCCCAGCGGGCAATGTGTTCGATCAATGTCATGGTTCCTCCTCTGTGATGGAGCCGGGATGGGCCGGCGGCGCGGTGCGCCGGGGCCGTCTCGGCAAATGGAAGCGGGTCGGCGCATGCGCCCCCGGGCGGCGGCTCCGGACGCCGCTCAGATCGCCCCCGCCTGGCGCATGGCCGATATGTCGCCGGGCGACGCACCGAGCTCGGCCAGTATCGATTCCGTATGCTCGCCCAGCGCCGGCACCGGGTCCATGCGGGCGCCCCCCGGCGGACTGCCGGGAGGAAACAGCGCGGGCACCCCGCCGGCGGGCGAACCGACTTCGCACCAGCGCCCGCGCGCCTGCAGCTGGGGGTGAGCCCATACCGCATGCATGTCGTTGACGCGGGCGTTGGCGATCCGGGCCTGGTCCAGCCGGGCCTCGACCTGCGCAACGTCCAGCCCGGAAAAAGCCTGCGCGATGATCTCGCGCAGCTGCGCCCGGTTGGCGGCGCGCTGCGCATTGCCCGCATACAGCGGGTCGCGCGCGAGCCCGGGCCGCTGCAGCACAACCTCGCAAAAGCTCGTCCATTCGCGCTCGTTCTGCAGGCCCAGCATGACGCTGCCGTCGCGCGCCGGGAAGGGGCCGTAGGGATAGATGGTGGCGTGGCTGGCGCCGGTGCGTGCCGGGGGCGCGGCGCCGTCGAAGGCGTAATAGAGCGGATAGCTGTTCCACTCGACCAGCGATTCCAGCATGGAGATGTCCAGCCGCCGGCCGCGCCCGCTGCGCTGGCGCTCCATGAGCGCGGCCAGGATGCCGCTGTAGGCGTACATGCCCGCGGCGATGTCGGCGATCGACGGCCCGGCCTTGCATGGCTCGTCCCCGGTGCCCGTGACCGAGAGAAAGCCGGCCTCGCTCTGGATCAGCAGGTCGTAGGCCTTCTTGTCGCGCAGCGGTCCGTCCGATCCGTAGCCCGAGATGTCGCATACGACGATGCGCGGGTCCGCGGCCGACAGGCGCTCGTATCCCAGCCCCAGGCGCTCGGCCGCGCCGGGCGCCAGGTTCTGCACCAGCACGTCCGCCCGGCCGACGAGCCGCTCCAGCCACGACCGCGCGCCGGGATGCTTGATGTCGATCGCCAGGCTTTCCTTGGAACGGTTCGCCCAGACGAAATGCGACGACAGACCGCGCACCCGGCTGTCGTAGCCGCGCGCGAAATCCCCGGCGCCGGGCCGCTCCACCTTGATGACGCGCGCGCCGAGGTCGGCCAGCTGCCGCGTCGCGAACGGCGCGGCGATGGCGTGCTCCAGGGTGACGACGGTGATTCCGGCCAGCGGCTTCATGCGCCCTCTCCCTGGGCGGCGGGCTCGGCGAGCATCGCCGAAGCCTGCATGGTCAGCCAGCCTTCGTGATCCCGCGCCCACAGGCGCACGCGCCGTCCGCCGGGCTCCGGTTCGCCGTGCAGGGAAAAGGCCTGGCCGTCGAAGGTGGGCCGCACCGCCCGGAACTCGAATTCCGACACGCGCGCCTGCGGCAGGTTCTTGCGCAGCAGTTCGAGCAGCAGGGTCGCGATCAGCGGCCCGTGGACCACCAGGCCGGGATAGCCTTCGGCGCCGGTAACGTAGCGCCGGTCGTAGTGGATACGGTGGCTGTTGAACGTCAGCGCCGAATAGCGGAACAGCAGCACGTCGCCCGGCACGATCGTTTCCCGCCAGGCGGATTCGGCGGGCGCGGGCTGCGGATCGCCGCCGGGCGCGCTGCCCGCGGCGGGCGGATCGCGGTAGACGATGTCGTGGCGCTCGACCAGCGCGAGGTCGCGCCCGTGGCCGGCGAAGATCTCGTGCTGGACCGCCACGAAGACCAGCTCGCCGCTGCGGCCCTTGCGGGATTGCACGTCCAGCACGGTCGAGCGCCGCTCGACGGCGTCGCCCACGCGCAGCGGGGCATGGAAGGAGAGCTTGCCGCCGGCCCACATGCGGCGCGGCTTGGCCACCGGCGGCAGGAAGCCGCCGCGGCGGGCGTGGCCGTCCTCGCCCAGTTCGGAGGCGGGGTGCAGGGGCAGGAAGTACAGCCAGTGCCACAGGGGGGGCAGGACGGTTCCGGCCTGCGGCGTGCGCGCGGGATAGTCCAGCGTGGCGCACAGCGCGGCATAGGGGACGGCGGTAATGGTGTCGGAAACGGTTTCGGTGCGGCCGATCCAGTCGGAAAGCGCCTCGGTAGGTGGCATGGGCATGGAAGCGATGGCAAAAGGGGAAGCGGATGCGGCAGTATCCCCAAACGGCCCGCCGGACAGAAGCGGGGTTTCCAAAACCCAGGCTTTGTCCTGGACGAAGCCTGGTCGGCCGCAGCCAGGGCCGGCGCAGGAGCGCCACGAACCGCCGGGCATGGCGCGCAAAGCCAGACGGCACGCGGCTGCTCGCGGCACGCGCAGGCTTGAGCCGGCGCCGAAGCGGCGGTAAAAGGAGTCTGGCCCACCATTGGCACCGACAAAACCTGGTACCCCACTCCCAATTTTTCCATGCGCTACGACCTGGTCGACCTGAAGCTGTTCCTGGCAGTCTCGGAAGAAGAAAACATCACGCGCGGCGCGGCGCGCTGCCACCTCTCGCCCTCCTCGGCCAGCCTGCGCCTGAAGGCGCTGGAGGAATCCGTGGGCAGCCTGCTGATGGTGCGCAAGGCCCGCGGCGTGGCGCTGACCGCGGCGGGACACGTCATGAAAGAGCACGTGCGGCGCTGCATCGCGCAGCTGGGGCAAATGCACGTGGACCTCCAGCGTTTTTCCACCGGCCTGCTGGGCCACGTCACTTTCCTGGCGAACAACAACGCGATCAGCGCGCACCTGCCGCAGGACCTGGCGCGGTTCTTCAGCCTCTACCCGCACGTGCGCATCACGCTGAAGGAGCGCACCAGCCACGAGATCGTCTCGGCGGTCGCAGGCGGGCAGGTCGACCTGGGCGTGGTGGCGGTGGACATGCCCCACCCGGAACTGGCCTACCGTTCCTACAAGCGCGACGTGCTGGTACTGCTCGCCCCCACCGGCAGCGCCTTCGCCGGCCGGCAGTCGGTGCGCTTCGTGGATTGCATACGCGAGCCCTTCATCAGCCTGCAGTCGGGCGCCGCGCTGCACACTTTTCTCATGAACCACGCCGCCGCGCTGGGCGGCCGGCTGGACGTCCGGGTGCAGGTCTCGGGGTACCGCGCCATCGCCCGGCTGGTAGCCTCCGGCGCGGGCGTCGGGGTGGTGCCGCGCTCGGCGCTGGAACCCCAGGACAGGAAGCGCCTGTCGGTGGTGCAGATCGACGAACCCTGGTCACAACGCGACCTGCAGGTGTGCTTTCGCCCCGGCGCGCAGGACAACCCGCAGCACTACGTGGCCAGGCTGATCCAGGTGCTGTGCGGCGAACGGGAGGCTCGCGCCCGGCCCGGGCGGCGATCCGGCGTGAACAGGCCCTAGGCGGCCACCGGCCGCTCGTCGTAGAGCTCGGCGGCCAGCCCCTCGAACACTCGGCGGGCGTCCAGCGAACGGATCGGCACGCCGGCGTCGGCCGGAATGCGGCCCTCGGCCAGCAGCATCTGGTAGCGCAGGCAGCACACGCGCAAGAAGGAGGTGAAATTGGCCGCCTCCCCGCGATACGCCACCAGCTCGTCGTACAGGCGCTCGATGAGCTGGTTCACGCGCATGCCGTCGCGGCGGGCGATATCTTCCAGCACGCGCCAGAACAGGCGCTCGAGCCGCACGCTGGTGGCCGCGCCGTGCAGGCGCAGCGAGCGCGTGTCGCTGGCATAGGATTGCGGATGGGCGCGGATGAAGATTTCGCACATGACGGTTTCCTGCTCGGGGCCGGGCGGCCCCGCGTGGCGGCGGGACCGTTCAATGTACGATTTTCGTGCCCAGCACCGCAAGGAACTGGGCCAGCCAGGCGGGATGCGCCGGCCAGGCCGGGGCCGTCACCAGGTTGCCGTCGGTATGCGCCTGGTCGATGGCAATCTCGGCATAGGTGCCGCCGGCCAGCCGCACCTCGGCCGCGCAGGCGGGATAGGCCGAGCAGGTGCGGCCCTCGAGCACGCCGGCGGCCGCCAGCAATTGGGCGCCGTGGCAGACCGCGGCGATGGGCTTTCGGGCCTGGTCGAAATGGCGCACGATTTCCAGCACGCGGTCGTTCATGCGCAGGTACTCCGGCGCGCGCCCGCCGGGGATCACCAGCCCGTCGTAGCCGGCGGGATCGACCTGGTCGAAATCCGCGTTCAGCGCGAAGTCGTGGCCGCGCTTTTCGCTGTAGGTCTGGGCGCCGTCGAAATCGTGCACCGCGGTGGCGACTTTTTCGCCGGCCTTCTTGCCCGGGCAGACCGCGTCCACCGCGTGGCCGACGGCCAGCAGCGCCTGGAACGGCACCATGGTTTCGTAGTCTTCGGCGTAGTCGCCGACCAGCATCAGCAATTTCTTGCCCATGATCTGTCTCCTTTCTGCAATCCGGGGGCCGGGCACGGCTGCCGCGGCCTGCGGCCGTACGGCCATTGTGGCGCGAGCGGGCCGGCCGCGGGTAGTAGCCCCATACCGCGGGCCGCCCTAGGGCAGGGCGACTGCGGCCGTCCGGGCGCCGAGCAGGCGCGCGAGTTCGCGGGGGTCCAGGCCGACCAGGTAGCCGCGCCGGCCGCCGTTGACGTAGATGCGCTCGAGCGCCAGCACGCTCTCCTCCACCCAGACGGGCATGCGCTTGCGCATGCCGAAGGGCGACGTGCCGCCCACCTGGTAGCCGGTATGCCGCTGCGCCGTCCGGGGATGGCAGGGCTGCACTGTCTTCAGGCCCGCCTGGCGGGCCAGGTTCTTGGTGGAGACTTCGCGGTCGCCGTGCATGAGTACCGCCAGCGGCCGGCCCGCCTCGTCTTCCATGACCAGGGTCTTGACCACGGCGTGCGGGTCCAGGCCGAGCTGGCGCGCGGCTTCCGGCGCCCCGCCGTGCTCGACGTAGCCGTAGACGTGCTCGCTGAAGGCCACGCCCTGGCGGCGCAGGAACTGCGTGGCGGGCGTCTCGGAAACATGCCGTGCCTTGGACATGGGCCTCCTTGCCGCGGGCGCGGCGCCGTGCCCGCGCTCAGGCCCTGGGGTGGTGGCGGCCGTGCAGCGCCTTGAGCCGCTCGCGGGCGACGTGAGTATAGATCTGCGTGGTGGAGATGTCGGCATGCCCCAGCAGCATCTGCACCACGCGCAGGTCGGCGCCATGGTTGAGCAGATGGGTGGCGAAGGCATGGCGCAGCACGTGCGGCGACAGCGGCGCGCGCACGCCGGCGAGCAGCGCGTACTTGCGGACCAGCAGCCAGAACGCCTGGCGCGTCATGCCGGCGGCGCGGCCGGTGACGAACAGCGCATCGCAGGCGCGCCCGCCCAGCAGCGCCGGGCGCGCCTGCCCCAGGTACCGGTCCAGCCAGTGGGCGGCCTCCGCCCCCAGCGGCACCAGGCGGTCCTTGCCGCCCTTGCCCTGCACCACGCGCACCACGCCCTCGTCCAGGCTGGCGTCGAGCACGCGCAGGCCCACCAGCTCGGACACCCGCAGGCCGGTGGCGTAGAGCAGCTCGATCATGGCGCGGTCGCGCAGGCCCAGGTCGGTGTCCGGGTCGGGCGCGCCCAGCAGGGCTTCGACCTGGGCCTCGGACAGCGTCTTGGGCAGCCTGGGCGGCTGCTTGGCGGCCTTCAGGGTCAGGCAGGGATCGGCGCTCGCCCGATGGGTGCGCAGGGCCCAGGCGTAGTACCGCCGCAGCACCGCCAGCCGGCGGTTGGCCGTGCTGGCGCGGCTGTCCGCATGGCGCGCGGCGAACCAGGATTCGATGTCGGCGGTGGCGGCCTCGTCCAGGGACTTGCCGGCGGGCTGGCCGCGCAGCCAGGCGTCGAAGGCCAGCAGATCGCGGCGATAGGCCTCCAGCGTGTTGGCGGCCAGGCCGTCCTCGAGCCAGAGCGCGTCGACGAAGGCGTCGACGCCGGGGTGGAACGAAGGCGGGGGCGCGCGCCGGGCCGGCGCGCGCCCCCGCCCCCCTGCGGGATCACTCAAGCTTGATGTTCTGCTTGGCGACCACGTCCTTGGCCCAGTCGTACTGCTCCTTGATTTCCTTGGCGAACTCTTCGGGCGTGTTGCCCGACGGGGCCGAGCCCTGCTCGTCCAGCGCCTTGACGACCTTGGGGTCCTTGAGCGCCACCACGGCGGCGTCGCGCAGCTTGTTGACGACGTCCATGGACGTGCCGGCGGGCGCCAGCAGGCCATACCACACGGGCTGGTTCAGGATGGGGAAGCCCGCTTCCTTGAACGTGGGCACGTCCTTGATGGCGGCGATGCGTTCCGGCCACGCGATGGCCATGGCGCGCAGGTTGCCTGCCTGGATCTGCGGCATCGACGAGGGCAGGTTGTCGAAGATGAGCTCGATCTGCCCGGCGACGGTGTCGGCCACGGCGGGGCCCGACCCCTTGTACGGCACGTGCACGATGTCCGTACCCGTGGCCATCTTGAACGATTCGCCCATCAGGTGCAGCACGCCGCAGGTGCCCGAGCTGCCGTAGGAATACTTGCCGGGGTTTTTCTTGAGTTCCTCGAGGAAGCCCTGGAAGTCCTTGGCGGGAAACTTGGGGTTGACCGCCACGACGTTGGCCGTGTTGGCGAAGTTGGTGACCGGCTGGAAGTCCTTGATGGGATCGTAGGGCAGGTCTTTGGGGCGGCACGCCGGATTGACGGCCATGGTGGAGACGGTGGCGATGGACAGCGTGTAGCCGTCGGGCTTGGCGCGCGCGGCCTCGGACGCGCCGATGGCCCCGCCCGCGCCGCCCTTGTTCTCGACCACCATGGGCTGGCCGAGCTCCTCGCTCATGCGCTGCGTGACCAGGCGCGCGATGATGTCGGTCGAGCCGCCCGGGGCGAAGGGCACGATGACGCGGATGGGGCGCTCGGGATACCCGGCCGCCTGGGCCGACGCGCCGGCGCCTGCGAGCGCGCCGGCCAGCGCCAGGGCAACGGCCACCTTGCGAGGTTTGTTCATGGGCTTTCTCCTCTGGATGCGGATGCAGGGAAGGCCGCGGGCCTGCCAGCGGCGTGCGCGCGGCCTGAATCGGCGAGAATATCAGCATTCAGACGGGCGCGGTAGGCGCGCGCATGGGGGCTTACCCTCCCCCGTTTTCTCCCGAACGCATCCCAGGCATCCCGCCCATGTCCATCGCCCTGCTGGTCTTTCCGGATTTCCTGCTGGTCGCCCTAGGCTGGCTGCTGCGCCGCCGCTACGGCTTTACCCGCGAGTTCTTCGCCGGCCTGGAACGCCTGGTGTATTTCGTGCTGTTCCCCGCGCTGCTGTTCCATTCCGTCCTGCGCACGCCCATCTCGCCTTCGACGGCGCTGGAGCTGCTGCAGGCCTGCGCCCTGGTCATGGGCGCCGGCATCGCGCTGTGCGCGCTGGCCGGACCGGTGCTGCGCGCGCCGCCCATCGCCCTGGCCTCGGCCAGCCAGTGCGGCTACCGCTTCAACACATACCTGGCCCTGGCGCTGGCCTACAACCTGGGCGGGACGGCGGGCCAGACCATCATGGCGCTGATCCTGGGCTTCGCCATTCCGATCGGCAACTTCGCCGCCGTCTACGGGCTGGCGCGCCAGAACGGCAGCAACCCGCTGCGCGAGGTGCTGCGCAACCCCCTGGTGCTGTCGACGGTGCTGGGCCTGGCCGGCAACCTCGCCGGGCTGCAACTGCCCGGGCCGGTCGACGTGTTCCTGTCGCGCCTGGGCGGCGCGGCCCTCGCGCTGGGCATCCTGTGCATAGGCGCCAGCCTGTCGTGGCAGGGCGGCCAGGGCTCGGGACGGCTGATCGCCTGGATGCTTGCGGTCAAGCTGCTGGCAATGCCGCTGGTGGCGCTGGGGGTGGCCGCCCTGCTGGGGCTGGACGCCGCGACCCGGCAGATGCTGCTGGTCTTCGGCACCCTGCCCACCGCCTCGGCGGCCTACGTGCTGGCGATCCGCATGGGCGGCGACGGCCGCATGGTGGCCCTGCTGGTCTCGCTGGGCACCCTGCTGTCGGCCGCCACCATCCCGCTGTGGCTGCTGCTGGCCGGCTGAACGGCCGGCCGGGGGTCAGCCGGCCTTGCCGCCGGGCTGCCCGCCCGTCATGGCCGACGGCACCACCCACTGGTCGAACTGCTCGGCGGTGAGATGGCCCAGCGCCAGCGCCGATTCCTTCAGGGACAGGTTCTCGCGGTGGGCCTTCTTGGCGATCTGGGCGGCCTTGTCGTAGCCGATGTGCGGGTTCAGCGCGGTGACCAGCATCAGCGAGCGGTCGACCAGCTCGGCGATGCGGTCGCGGTTGGGCTCGATGCCCGCGGCGCAATGGCGGTCGAAGCTGGCCATGCCGTCGGCCAGCAGGCGCACCGACTGCAGGAAGTTGTGCGCGATCACGGGCTTGAACACGTTGAGCTCGAAGTTGCCGCTGGCCCCGCCCACGTTCAGCGCCACGTCGTTGCCCAGCACCTGCGCGGCGATCATGGTCAGGGCCTCGCACTGCGTGGGGTTGACCTTGCCCGGCATGATGGAGCTGCCCGGCTCGTTCTCGGGGATGGCGATTTCACCCAGGCCCGAGCGCGGCCCGCTGGCCAGCCAGCGCACGTCGTTGGCGATCTTCATGAGGCCGGCCGCCAGGGCCTTGAAGGCCCCATGGGCGAACAGCATGGCCTCGTGCGAGGCCAGGGCCTGGAACTTGTTGGGCGCCGACACGAAGGCGCAGCCGGTGTCGCGCGCCAGTTCCTCGGCCATGGCCGCGGCGAACTCCGGATGCGCGTTCAGGCCCGTGCCCACGGCCGTGCCGCCGATGGCCAGCTCGTGCAGGCCCGGCAGCGCCGCGCGGATCTGGCGCGCCGCGATGTCGAGCTGGGCCACGTGGCCGGACAGCTCCTGCCCCAGGGTCAGCGGCGTGGCGTCCTGCAGGTGGGTGCGGCCGATCTTGACGATATCTGCGTAGGCCTCGCTCTTGGCGCGCAGCGTGTCGCGCAGCGCGGTCAGGGCGGGCAGCAGCCGGCGCTCGACCTCGACCGCCGCCGCCACGGGCATGGCGGTGGGAAACACGTCGTTGGAGGACTGGCCGCGGTTGACGTGGTCGTTGGGATGTACCTTGCGCGCCTGGCCGCGCTCGCCGCCCAGCAGCTCGGAGGCGCGGTTGGCCAGCACCTCGTTCATGTTCATGTTGCTCTGCGTGCCCGATCCCGTCTGCCAGACCGCCAGGGGGAACTCGTCCGGCCACTTGCCGGCCACGACTTCGTCGGCGGCCTGCACGATGGCCCCGGACAGCGTGGCGTCGAGCTCGCCCAGCCGGGCGTTGACCCGCGCCGCGGCCCGCTTGACCCGCGCCAGCGCGTCGATGAGGGCGGGCGGCATCTTTTCGGTGGAAATCGCGAAATATTGCAGCGACCGCTGGGTCTGCGCCCCCCACAGGTGCTCGGCCGGTACGTCGATGGGGCCGAAGGTGTCTTTTTCGGTACGGGTGGGCATGGCGAAGACTCCGGAATGCGGCCCGGCATTTCCCGGACCATGGTTCGAAAAGGCGCAGGCGCCGGGCGGGGCGGCCCGCCTTCCCGGCGCGCCGCCCCGCCCGGGCCGCTACCTATAATCCTCCCATTTTCCGCCCCCTTACGCCACGATGCCCCCCCTGCGCACCCTGGAATTCGCCCTGCCCGACGAAAACGCCACCGCCCGGCTGGCGGCGCAGCTGGCCGGCCCGGTCTGCGACCGCCCGCCGGAGGCCCCGCCCGGCACGCCTTTCGGCCCTCGCGCGGGGGGCCGGATCCATCTCGCGGGCGAGCTGGGGGCGGGCAAGACCAGCCTGGTGCGGGCACTGTTGCGCGCATGCGGCATAACGGGCCGGATCAAGAGCCCGAGCTACGCATTGCTTGAATCCTATAAAATTTCTAGCTTATACTTCTATCACCTTGATTTCTATAGATTTAGCGATGCCCGCGAATGGCTGGACGCAGGATTCCGCGATATTTTTCGTGAAGATGCGCTGGTTTTGATCGAATGGCCCGAGCGGGCGGAGGGCCTGTTGCCCCCCCCGGATCTGGAAATTTCGCTGGCCTATGCCGGCGACGGACGCACCGCCCGACTGACTGCCTACACCGCGAGAGGGCTGACATGGCTGACCGCACTGCCCCCACCCCAAGCGGCCCCGCCCCCGCGGCCGCCGCCCGGCGACGCCTGATCGGGGCGGCCGCCACCCTGATCATGCTGCCGGTGATCCCCCGGTTCGCGCAGGCGGCCACCATACTCGCCGTGCGCACCTGGCCGGCCGACGAATACACCCGCATCACCCTGGAACTCGACAGCGAACTCAAGGCCGAGCACTTCACGCTGGACAACCCGCACCGGCTGGTGGTGGACATCGACGGGCTGTCGATGAGCGCCGGCATCAACGAGCTGGTGTCCAAGGTCAAGCCCGACGACCCCTACATCGCCTCGGTACGCGTGGCGCAGAACCGGCCCAACGTGGTGCGGCTGGTGTTCGACCTCAAGCAGGCGATCGCGCCGCAGGTGTTCACGCTCAAGCCGGTGGCCGACTACCAGTACCGCCTGGTGCTGGACCTGTATCCCCAGGTGGCGCAGGACCCGCTGGTGGCGCTGCTCAAGAACCCGCCGCCCGCCGGAGAGGACCCGCTGGCGCGCATCCTGGAAGACATTTCGCGCAACCCGGTCACGCCGGGCGACGCCGCGCCCGGCACCCGGCCGCTGCCCGGCGCGGCGCCCGCGCCGCGCCCCAGCGCCCCCTCGCGCACCGCGCGCCGGCGCGTGCTGACCATCGCGCTGGACCCCGGCCACGGCGGCGAAGACCCCGGGGCCACCGGCCGCGGCGGCACCCACGAGAAAGACGTGGTGCTGCAGATCGCGCGCCGGCTCAAGGCGCGCATCGACGCCCAGCCGGGCATGCGGGCCTACCTGACGCGCGACGGCGACTATTTCGTGCCCCTGCACGTGCGGGTGCAGAAGGCGCGCCGGGTCAAGGCCGACCTGTTCGTGTCCATCCACGCCGACGCCTGGGTCAAGCCCAGCGCCAGCGGCACCTCGGTCTTCGCCCTCTCCCGCCGCGGCGCCAGCAGCGCCGCCGCGCGCTGGCTGGCCAACAAGGAAAACGCCGCCGACCTGATCGGCGGGGTCAACCTGGGCAGCCAGGACCGCCAGGTGGCCAAGGTACTGCTCGACCTTTCCACCACCGCCCAGATCAACGACTCGCTGAAGGTGGGCCGCGCCTTCCTGAACGAGCTCAAGGACGTCAACCGCCTGCACAAGAACGACGTCGAGCAGGCCGGCTTCGCGGTGCTCAAGGCGCCCGACATCCCGTCCATCCTGGTGGAGACGGCCTTCATCAGCAACCCGAACGAAGAGCGCCTGCTGCGCAGCGCCGCGCACCAGGAAAAACTCGCGACCGCCATGATGAGCGGCATCCGCAGCTACTTCGACGACAACCCGCCGCTGGCCTCGATCGCCGAGGCCGGCTGAGCGCGCCCGGCCGCCTCAGCCGGGCGGCCGGCGGCGCCGCGCCATGCGCAGCAGGGCCGCCAGCAGCAGCGGCACGATCGCGGCGGCCACCCCCAGCAGCACGATGGTGTTCAGGTGTTCCTTGACGATGGGGATGTTGCCGAAGAAATACCCCAGCGTCACCAGCGATCCGACCCAGAGCAGCGCGCCCGTGATGTTGAAGAACTGGAAGCGCGCCAGGCCCATTTCGGCCACGCCGGCCACGAACGGGGCGAAGGTGCGCACCACGGGCAGGAAGCGCGACATGACGATGGTCTTGCCGCCGTGCCGCTCGTAGAAGGCGTGGGTCTTCATCAGCGCGTCGCGGTCCAGGAAGCGCAGGTTCATGGAGAACACCCGGGGCCCCACGTAGCGGCCGACCGCGTAGTTGACCGTGTTGCCGGCGACGGCCGCTACCACCAGCAGCACCCCGAGCAGCACGGGGTCGATATGGCCCGAGGCGCCGAAGGCGCCGGCGATGAACAGCAGCGAATCCCCCGGCAGGAAGGGCAGCACCACGAAGCCGGTCTCGCCGAAGACGATGAGAAACAGCACCAGGTAAACCCAGGGGCCGTATTGCGCGACCCAGACGCCCAGCGTCTGGTCGATGTGGACGATCATGTCCAGCAGTTCAAGCATGCGTATCCCGTCACAAAATGCCGTCGGCAGCCAGGCACTATAGCCCAGCGGCGAACCGGTCCGGGGCGCCGGGCCAGGGGCTAAAATCCCGGGATTCCCCTGTCCGCCCCGCCCGATGCCCGAACGCCGCCCCATCGCCGCCCTGCCCGACCTGCTGATCAGCCAGATCGCCGCGGGCGAGGTCATCGAACGCCCCGCCTCGGTACTCAAGGAACTGCTCGAGAACGCCATCGACGCCGGCGCCCGGGCCATCGAGGTCAGGCTGGAGGGCGGCGGCATCCGCCGCATCGCCGTCACCGACGACGGCGCGGGCATCCCGCGCGAGGAACTGCCCCTGGCCCTGGCGCGCCACGCCACCAGCAAGATCGCCTCGCTGGACGATCTCGAGCGCGTGGCGTCCATGGGGTTCCGCGGCGAGGCGCTGGCGTCCATCGCCTCGGTGGCCGGGCTGACGCTGATCTCGCGCACCCGCGAGGCCGACCATGCCTGGCAGGTGGACGGCCGCGGCGCCGAGCCGGCGCCAGCCGCCGGGCCGCCGGGCACCACCGTGGATGTGCGCCAGCTGTTCGACGCCGTGCCGGCGCGCCGCAAGTTCCTGCGCTCGGAAGCGACCGAGTTCGGCCATTGCCTGGATGCGCTGGAACGCATCGCGCTGGCGCACCCGGCCATCGCCTTCCGGCTGTTCCACCACGACCGGGCGCAGCGGCAGTGGCTGCCCGCCGACCCCCTGCAGCGCATCCGCGACGTGCTGGGCGGCGAATTCGCCGGGCAGGGCCTGGCGCTGCACGCCGACGCCGGCGCAGTGGCCCTGTCGGGCATGGTCACGCGCCCCACCGCGGCCCGCGCGCGGGCCGACCGCCAGTACCTGTACGTCAACGGCCGCTACGTGCGCGACCGCACCGTCAGCCACGCCCTGCGCAGCGCCTACGCCGACGTGCTGCACGGCGACCGGCAGCCGGCCTATGTGCTGTTCCTGACCGTGGACCCCGCGTCGGTCGACGTCAACGTCCACCCCGCCAAGCACGAAGTGCGTTTCCGCGACAGCGGCGCCGTGCACCGCTTCGTCGCGCAGGCGGTGGGCCAGGCGCTGGCCCGGCCGGCGGCCCCGGCGGACCTTTCCGTATCGGCGGGCCCCGCGCCGGCCGACGGCGACGCCGGCGCGCCCATGCCTGCCGCCGGCGCCCCGCACGCGGCGGCCGGCGCCCTGCCCGCCGCGCCCGCCTTTCCCCGCCCCCACGGCCAGGGCGCGTTCCGGCTCGCACCCGCCCGGCCGCAGGCCGGCGGCGCGGGAGACTGGCAAGGCTTCTACCAGCCGCTGTCCGCGCCCGCACCGGCGGCCGCCCTGGCCGAGCCCGCGCCCGCCGCGGCAAGCGACGACGCCGGGGACGACATGCCGCTGGGCATGGCGCTGGCGCAACTGCACGGCATCTACATCCTGGCCCAGAACCGCCGGGGCCTGGTGCTGGTGGACATGCACGCCGCGCACGAGCGCGTGGTCTACGAACAGCTCAAGCAGGCTCTGGACGCGCGCAGCATGCCGCGCCAGGACCTGCTGGTGCCGGTGGTCTTCGGCGCCGCCGAAAAGGATGTGGCGCTGGTCGAGGAAAGCGGCGAGCGGCTGGCCGAGCTCGGCTTCGACATGCGGCCGGCCGGCCCGGCCTCCATCGCCGTGCGCTCGGTGCCCGCGCTGCTGGCGCGCGGCGACATCGAATCCCTGGGCCGCGCCCTGCTGCGCGACCTGGCCGAGGTGGGCGTGTCGCGCCTGCTGACCGAACGGCGCAACGAACTGCTGTCCACCATGGCCTGCCACGGCGCGGTGCGCGCCAACCGCCGCCTGACGCTGGAAGAAATGAACGCGCTGCTGCGGCGCATGGAAGCCACCGAGCGCGCCGACCAATGCAACCACGGCCGTCCCACCTGGGTGCAGTGGAGCGTGTCCGACCTGGACCGGCTCTTCCTGCGCGGGCAATGACGGCGCCGGCGGTCTGCCTGGCCGGCCCGACCGCGGCCGGCAAGAGCGCCGCGGCGCTGGCCATTGCGGCGCGCTGGCCGGTGGAAATCGTCAACGTCGATTCCGCCACCGTGTACCGCGGCATGGATATCGGCACCGCCAAGCCCGGCGCGGCCGAACGCGCGGCCGTCGTCCACCATCTGCTGGACATCCGCGATCCGGCCGGCGCCTACTCGGCCGCCGAATTCCGCGCCGACGCCCGGGCGCTGCTGCGCGACATCCGCGCCCGCGGCCGCATCCCGCTGCTGGCCGGCGGCACCATGCTGTATTTCAAGGCCCTGCGCGAAGGCCTGGACGACCTGCCCGCGGCCGATCCCGCCGTGCGGGCCGAACTCGATGCCCGCGCCGCGCGCCTGGGCTGGCCGGCGCTGCATGCCGAACTGGCCGCCGTGGATCCCGCCACCGCCGCCCGCCTCGCGCCCAACGACAGCCAGCGCATCCAGCGCGCCCTGGAAATCCACCGCCTGTCCGGCCGGCCCATGTCGGCGCTGCTGACCCGCGCCCGCGCGCCGGACGGCGGCCGGGCCTACCCGACCCTCAGCCTGGAGCCTTCCGACCGGGGCGCGCTGCACCGGCGCATCGCGCAACGCTTCGATGCCATGCTGGAAGCCGGGCTGCTCGACGAAGTGCAAACCCTGCGCCGGCGCGGCGACCTGCATCCCGGGCTGCCGTCCATCCGCTGCGTGGGATACCGGCAGCTATGGGATTTCCTGGACGGCAACGGCGGCCTGCCGCAGGCCCGGGAACGCGCCGTCGCCGCCACGAGGCAGCTGGCCAAGCGCCAGCTCACCTGGCTGCGGGCGCAGCCGGAACGCGAGGTGGTGGACTGCCTGGCCGGCGACGCGGCCGCCCGCGTGGTGGACCGCTACGCGGCGCTGCTGCGGGCGGCGGGGGCCTGACGCCCGGCGAGGGCCGGCAACCCGCCACGGCGGCGGGATGCGGGCGCGGGCGGCAACCCGCCGCGGATCCCGCACTGCGGCGGCGCCTTACACCACGACGGTGCGCGGCTGGCCGGGCGCCGCTTGCGCGATCTCGCCGATGCGGCTCACGGTCTCGCCCTGCTCGCGCAGGGAGGCCGCCACGGCGTCGGCGGCGTCCGCCGCCACCACCAGCACCATGCCGATGCCGCAGTTGAACACCCGGTGCATCTCGGCGTCGGCCACGCCGCCTTCGCGCTGCAGCCAGCCGAAGAGCTCGGGCATGCGCCAGGCGTCGCGATGCAGGCGGGCCTGCAGGCCGTCGCGCAGAATGCGCGGCACGTTTTCCACCAGGCCGCCGCCCGTGATGTGGGCCAGGCCCTTGACGGCCGCGCCGTGCGCGGCCATGGCCGCCAGCACGGGCTTGACGTAGATGCGGGTGGGCGCCATGACGGCGTCGGCCAGCGCGCGGCCGTGGAAATCCTGGTCGGGGCGGGCGCCTGCGCGCTCCAGGATCTTGCGCACCAGCGAATAGCCGTTGGAATGCGCGCCGCTGGAAGCCAGCCCCAGCACGGCGTCGCCCGGCCCGATGGACTCGCCGTCGATGATGCGCGATTTCTCGACCGCGCCCACCGCGAAGCCCGCCAGGTCGTATTCGCCGTCCGGGTACATGCCCGGCATCTCGGCCGTCTCGCCGCCGATCAGCGCGCAGCCGGCCTGCTCGCAACCCTGCGCGATGCCGCCGACCACGCGGGCGGCGGTGTCCACCGCCAGCCTGCCGCAGGCGAAGTAGTCCAGGAAGAAGAGCGGCTCGGCGCCCTGCACCAGGATGTCGTTCACGCTCATCGCGACCAGGTCGATGCCGACCGTGTCGTGGCGGTCCCACTCGAAGGCGAGCCGCAGCTTGGTGCCCACGCCGTCGGTGCCCGAGACCAGCACGGGCTCGCGGTAGCGGGCGGGCACTTCGAACAGCGCGCCGAACCCGCCGATGCCCCCCAGCACGCCGGGCCGCATGGTGCGGGCCGCCAGGGGCTTGATGCGGTCGACCAGGGCGTCGCCGGCATCGATGTCGACGCCGGCGTCGCGGTAAGTCAGGGGTCGGGACGGGGAATGTGTCATGGGCGGCCGTGGGTATGTGACAATTGCGGGATTCGAACGATCAAGCGCCCGATTTTACGATGACCGCCCCCGCCGCCCGCCGGCCGCGCCCCGCGGGCCGCTTCCGGCCGGCCCCGGCCCCCGCGGGACGCGCGCCGACATGAGCCGCCAGCTGCTGCTGGACGTGCTGCCCGCGCCCGCCCCGACCTTCTCCAACTACGTTCCCGGCCCCAACGGCGCGGCGCTGGACGCCGCGCGCGCGCTGGCGCCGGGCGCGGCCCTCTACCTGTGGGGCCCGCCCGGGTGCGGACGCAGCCACCTGCTGCGTGCCGTGGCCGCCGGCGCCGGCGGCCGCTACGTGGGGGCCGCCGACCCCGCCGGGGTCCTGCGCGGGCTGGCCGAGGCCCCGCCGGACTCGGCGCCGGCGGCCCGGGTGGCCGTCGACGACGTGCACCGCATGGACGGCGCGCAGCAGGCGGCGCTGTTCGCCCTGTACAATCGCTGGCGCGAATCGGCCGCCACCGCGCGGGCGTTCGCCCTGGCCGTGGCCGGAGACCTCGCGCCGCGGGCCATGCCCCTGCGCGAAGACCTGCGCACCCGCCTGGGCTGGGGCCTGGTCTTCCGCCTCGACCCGCTGTCCGACGCCGACAAGCTGGCGGCGCTGCGGACCCAGGCCGCCGAGCGCGGGCTGCAGCTCGCGCCCGAGGTCCTGAACTGGATACTGACCCGCTACGAGCGCGACATGCGGCGCCTGGCTTCGCTGCTGGACGCGCTGGACCGCTATTCGCTGGCCGAGCGCCGGCCGATTACGATACCGCTGCTGCGCGCCATGCTGGCCGACCCCGATACCCCCAAACCATGACCGCCCCACGACGACTCGCGCTTTTCGACCTGGACCATACGCTGCTCCCGCTCGACAGCGACTACCAATGGGCCGACTTCCTCGCCCGCACGGGGCGCGCCGGCGATCCCGACCAGGCGCGCCGCCGCAACGAAGCGCTCATGCTGCGCTACAACGAGGGCCGGCTCACCGCCGAGCAGGCCGCCGAGTTCATGCTGGGCCTGCTGGCCGCGCACGACCCGGCCGACCTGGCGGCCTGGCACGGCGAATTCATGGACCAGGTCATCCGCCCGGCCATCCGCGCCCAGGCGCGCGAGCTGGTCGCCCGCCACCTCGAGGCCGGCGACCTGTGCGCCGTCGTGACCGCCACCAACAGCTTCGTCACGGCGCCCATCGCCCGCGCCTTCGGCATTCCCCACCTGATCGCCACCGAGCCCGAAACCCGCGGCGGGCGCTACACCGGCCGCATCGCGGGCGTGCCCAGCTTCCGCGAAGGCAAGGTCGTGCGCGTGCGCGATTGGCTGGACGGCCAGGGCCTGGCGCTGGACGGCTTCGCGGAATCGGCCTTCTACAGCGACTCGATCAACGACGTGCCGCTGCTGGAGGCCGTCAGCCGCCCCGTCGCCACCAACCCCAGCCCGGGGCTGCGCGACCTGGCGCAGGCCCGCGGCTGGACGGTGCTGGACCTGTTCGGCCATATGCAGGACGCGAAAACCTGATGATTACCGATACCCTCAAGAAATTCGTCGGCCGCCTCTTCGGCAACGGCAACGGCAACGGCGGCGGCGCCCGCGGCACCCGCGGCGGCCCGCTGCGCATCGGCCGCGAGCGGCACGGCATCGACCG
>Ga0182748_1000340_pt1 | contig 51696 bp, 56 predicted proteins | sample eDN3rd37CKraftOP_FD_128877 | JGI IMG/M metagenome (GOLD analysis project Ga0182748, IMG submission 128877) | Enriched Organic Plus compost microbial communities from Emeryville, California, USA - eDNA 3rd pass 37_C Kraft OP (version 2) (version 2) ... | reverse complement strand
GCTCTATCTCTTCGGCGCCGCGCTCGTGTTCCTGGCCGCCATGACTTTCCGCACCGTCGACTGGGAGTTGTGCTCACGCTCGATCGTGGCCGGGCGCACCCTCGGCACGCACTTCCTCTGGCACACTTTCAATGGACTGGCGCTTTTCATTCTGCTGCTGGCGGCAATTCGGCATGGCCAGCCGGAGCCACGGCAGGCATAAGCAACCGAAAGCCCGCGCAATGGAGATTTTATCCAGCCTGTGATTGTCGCCCCATCGCAGCGATTGCGCGCGCTGCGCTTGGGGCCCATAAACGGCCCGTCGCGGACGTGGTGGAACTGGTAGACACACAGGACTTAAAAAGTCTTTTTTCTACCAATCCGCAAAAAAGTTGGAAGGGCAAGAAGTGACTTGGTTTCAATGCCTTATTGGCGCTGCAGTTCGGAGGGGATAGAAGGCTGGTTCGACGCTAGGTGCAGAATAGGAGCAGACAGCGAAGGATAGAATCGGCGGTAGAATGCGGACGTGGCGAAATCGGTAGACGCAGCAGACTTTAATTTGGAGTGCCCGCAGGGAAATCTGCGGAGTAGAACCGCTCAAAGTCGGGGAACGCTAACGGGCAAATGCCCCAAGCCAATCCCGAGCCAAGCCCCGTTTGGGGAAGGTGTAGAGACTGGACGGGCGGCGCCTAAAGCCTTCGGGCCATGGCGAAGGGACAGTCCAGACCACGAACGCCGAACGGCGGCGGCGAAAGCCGAAGTGGTACGAAAATCTGCTTCTCAGTGAGAGTACGGGTTCGAGTCCCGTCGTCCGCACCAATCTTTTACGCATGCCCTCGTGACTGAGGACGGTTCATCAAATCGCGTCGGAACGCCCTCCTGTCGGCGTTCGTTTTGCAGCCCGTGTTGTTTGCAGGAACGCTGAACATACGATTTGGTCATTCACGGTTCTCGCGTGTTTCGGTGATGGTCCCCTTCTTCGAACATCAGCTCTGCTAGAAGATATAGCGGTCTGATTTCGACATCGGTCTTGGAATAAAGGGAATTTTATTTTTTGAGGCATGCGGCAGTCTCGAATTCCTATGCGCTTTGAGGCAACGCAATACGCAGTTGAATCGACTGTGGCGGTTCTGAAGTAATGCGTGCCTTTGATGAATATTGCTCTTGTCGAGCGCAAGGCGTAGCGCCCGTGCTCTGGATATTTCAAGATTACGACAGGCAATGGCGCTTGTGCACGGATGGTGACGCAGACGATGTCGCCTTCCCGTATCGGCAGGATGCAGTCGAAGCCGCCAAGACCTTTGGCCAGATGCGCGGCGCGTACCGCCTTTATCTTCAACTCACGCATGGTCGCTTCACATCGGAATTGTTGAACACTGGTGCTTCAAAGCGTCGGGGTTCAAGTACGGACATCGAGGTTGAACGGACCAATGCCTTATCCCCAGACTGCCAAGACCGAGAAGACCAAGCCGAATTTTCCCGAGGGCGACAAGGAGGTATCGGCGAGTACTAACGGAAGTGGGTGGAAAAGGATCGTTGTGGAAATTATTGTTTTGTCGGCGATGTTTATCATAGCCGCGACCTTCGCCCTGCTTCCAACGGCCTATAGCCTATGGAAGCATTTTTGACGTCACTAGATCACGAGATCACGCCGAGTTGCATTCGGCGTCCGTCCCCACGACCACGGAAAACAGCCATATCGCTGTTTTTTGGGTTTGCGCTCGTCCTCCTGGCGATCGACGTCCTTCTGCTCAGTAATACGGTCGGCTTCGCTGAAACCTTGCCCCCACCGTTCAACAGCCTCGGGTTTATTTCGAGCGTCCGCAAATAAAAACTGGCTATGTAGCTTGAAGGTCGTCCCTCTCGAATTCCTATGCAGCAGCGTCCTAGACATAGCTGCGCACTGGAGCGCGGAGGGAGCGCTCATCGGAAATGGCTGGGAATAATCGAGTCCGGAACAAACAGAACGAGGCACCGCGCCCTCAGAAAGAGCCAGGGAATGGTGGGCTTGGCTTGCTGCTTGTCCTGGCGATTACCGCGATCGGCGTTGGGTATGTCGGCTACCGGCTGTCTCTCGTCTTCGGCCTGATCTAACGAACGATCCAGGCGTGTTATGCGGTTAGACGAGCAGTCGCGAGAGCACATTGGGCGCTATGGCATCAAGCTGGTCGTCGCTGCGGCAATCGCCTACATTCTGAAGAGCGAGAACTTCCTTGCCACATTCGCGCTGTGGACCGGCATATACGGCGTAATGGCCGTCGCTTACGCAGTTCATCGCGGCGAACGATTCGGCAAGACCAGGTTCACCTATTGGGATGAGGCTCTATGGTTGGCGGCGACGGCGTTGGGTCTCTACATTTTCAGTGGCCATCAGTTGGCCGTCTGATCGGCTGCTTCTGTTGGTTCAAAGGAACCGTGCGGATGCGTCGCCAACGCCTGACAACTCGACCTTCAGTTCCTGACCAGGAAGGATTTGCAGCAGCATCGGGATGATCGATCCGGTTGCTACGATATCGCCGGCGCTGAGATAATTACCTCTGGCGATCAGGTCATTCACGAGCCAGAGCGCAGAGTTTATCGGATCAACCAGCCCCTCTCCCGATGCCGACTGAAACACCGGAACGTTATTGATCGACGCTCGCATGTCGATCCTGTCGATGGCCTCCAGGCCTGTCGGCTCATGATATTTGTCGACGATCGTCGAAACATGGAACGCATAGTCAGCGATGGCGGCCAGGTGCGGTTGCTCAGTCAGGTGACCACGTCGCCCGACAAGACCGATAGCCGGTTGGTAGCTGAGGATCGCCTTGCAAAATTGATCGCGAGTGATGGGCCAATGGTCCGCCCTCAGGGGACCTCCTATCGTAAAGACGATTTCGCATTGTGCTCCGATGAAGCCTTGGGGAAGCCGGAACGGCCCGTGGGAGTCCTGAAGAACTGTTCCCACAGGGATCGGGCAGTAGATGGGACTGGCAAGGCCAAGCGTGCTGCGGATGGCGGGGCAAGTGCCTATCAGGGCGTAGCCTACCGCGTCATTGGCGAAGGCCGAGATTGCTGCTGACTGCACCGCCCAGGCGTCATCCTCGCTTCGAAGCAGATCGAACGGAATATCTGAGGTAATTCCCTGCCGACGGTTTTGGCAAAGCAAGTTAGCGAGATAGTCGAGATTTTGGTCAATCATAGAAGCACACTCCCGCGCGAGAGAGGGCGCAAAGTCGTGCTCAGTCAAATAAAAATCCGACTATATGAGTACGTATATTTTTGTCAGGGCTTTTTCTTATGAAAATACTATCGCAGCGCGGCTGAGCTCCCGTCGAAATAATATGCGGCTCTATTTAGCTTGAGGGTCCCACCAAACCGGAAGGATCTGAAGGTATGAAGCCGCTTACACCGTCCCTCGCACCCGCCGCAACGGCCACAGCCGAGGCCGGTCGTCCAACAAGACCGGGGTCTCGGCGTCGGCGGACGCTTTGCCGGGGCGCGGTCGGCGCGGTCGCGATCATGGCCGGTTCGATGATGGGTCTTGGCCAGGCAGCGGCGGAACCCCTGAGCGCGCCGAGCTTTGGTGGTCCTCTGCGCCCGAACCCCGATCCGATGAGTACGGATGCGGGCGTGTTTGGCCGGCTTCATATCACCGGTCAGCTCACAGGTATCGGCAATGCGCAGAGGAACGGCATTCCTAGCATCGATCCCCGGACGGCGGATCCCCTCCTCGATATTGGCAATGCCCAAATACAGGTGCAAACGACTGGGGCGCCTTTGACGTTCTTCGTTCAGGCTGGCGCCTACTCGCTGCCCGCTTTGGGCTCGGCCTATACCCGCGCAACCGACGTAACCGATCAGTTCTACGGGCCTGTGCCGGTTGCCTATGGCAAGCTCCAGCTATCGCCGAATTTCTCAGTTCAGGCTGGTTTGCTGCCGACGTTGATTGGCGCGGAATCGACCTTCACGTTCCAGAATTTGAATATCGCGCGCGGCTTGCTCTGGAACCAGGAGCCGGCCATCAGCCGCGGTGTTCAGGTGAACTATAGCAATGGGCCGCTGAACGCTTCGGTGTCGGTCAATGATGGTTTCTACTCAGGGAATTACAACTGGGTATCCGGTCTGGTGTCTTATGCGGCGACGCCGTCGAGCACGATCACGCTTGTCGCCGCAGGCAACTTTGCAGAGTCCGGCAAGACCGGCGCCGCGACGCCACTGGCGCAGAACAACAGCAGCATCTTCAATGTGATCTACACCTATGTCGACGGCCCGCTGACGCTTCAGCCCTACCTGCAATACACAACGGTCCGCTCGAACAGGGACATCGGGATCGATCGCTCGGCTCAAACATTCGGCGGAGCACTGCTGGCTCGATATGCGATCGATGAGAATTTCTCGATCGCTGGACGCGCCGAGTATATCGCTTCAAGCGGAGGAGATTGCGGCGTCGCCGCTGACTGTGCCCCCACCAATCTACTCTACGGGCCGAAAAGCAGGGCGTGGTCGCTGACAGTGACGCCGACCTACCAGCGCGGGATCTTCTTCGCGCGCACCGAGCTCTCGTACACCCGCATTGATCGGGTCACCGAAGGCTACGGCTTAGGGTCCAGTTTCGACAAGCGCGACCAGGTTCGCGGGATGTTCGAGGCTGGCGTGCTTTTCTAGGGCAGAGTCGAGACGAAATGCGGAGCCATCGGCTCCGCAGACTCTCCGCTTGGTTAGGTGAAATATGGCTTTGGAATTCATCAACTCGAAATCGGCGGCGCCTCAGGCCGCAGCGACTTTGTATCCGGTCCTGCCCGTGCTCTGGGTCTATCGGAACTATGACGATCGCTGGACTGTGCATCTTGAAGGTGAAGACTCGGAGTGGTGCCACCCGACGCGCAATGATGCAGTCGTCGCGGCACGGCTGATAGGCGAGAGCTACGGCTGCTACCGCCTCTATCTTCAACTGTCAGACGGTCGCTTCTGCCTGGAGATGATGAACATCAGCCGGCGGCGCGAGCCCCGTCAGATTGGGTAGTGAGGGTAAAAATTGAGCCAGGCTGTACCAAGCAAGCGCCAAGTCTCCCGACACCTCATCCGTCGCGGCGTGGAGATCATCGTTCTGGTGGTGGTCGCCGGTTGCGCTGTTATTGCTACCGCAGGCCCCAGCATCTATCTGGTGCTCAGCAATGGCGGCTGAATGGAGAGTTGCAGGCCGTCCCGCTCACCCCAGGTTGCCGCGGTCGAAACCGAAGTTCAGCAAACGCGAGCGACGCCGTAGATCGGAATACCTGCTCCTGATGTTTGCTGCGAGCTGTGCCGCGGTGCAGGTCGTAGCGATAGTTTTTCTGAGAGCGGCATGACACGCCCTGCTGCTCCCGCTCTCCAACCCGACGACCCAAGACTTGGTTCGGGCGAAATTCCTCTGACTGCGCTGACAAGCCTGAGGACTCAATTGGAGATGGCTCGAGTTCTCAAGGAACACCACATCTGGCTGGCTGTGAGGATTATCGAGGAGCGCGAAGACCAGCCGCAGTTTCGACGGCACCGCAGGCTCCGTGATCTGCTCGAAGCGGATGCCTTGCTTGAGGGGGTTATCGAACTCGGAGCTCATCTGCAGCCAACACGGCACCCCTGGTCGATGGGGCGCTCGGGAGATCGTTGGCGTTGTAGCGTGGCGTGGAACGATCGAGGAAATTTGCGCAGGTGCATGGGCCGACACGATGACCTGGCGGCCGCCATGCTGATCGCCTTGCTGGGCTCCCTCGATCGTCGCCAGCGTCGGCCAAAAGAACTCTCGAAAGGTGGAGAAGAGGCAGCATGAACCCCAAAGGCGAGCCGCCGTTATTCGGCGGTCTGATGACCGCACTTGTCACCCCGTATAGGGGTGAGGCTATCGATTTCGACGCCTTGGCGGAGCTTGCCAACTGGCAGATCGACCAGGGCGTGCAGGGGCTTGTCGCCTGCGGCACCACGGGCGAGGCGCCGACCCTGTCTCATCCGGAATGGGCGGCGGTGATCCGGTTGTGCGTCGAGGTCTCAAATGGCCGTGTGCCGGTGATCGCCGGCTCGGGGACAAACGACACCCGGCGTACCGTGGAGTTGACCCGCGAGGCCGGTCGCCTTGGTGCAGACGGGGCTTTGGTGGTAACGCCTTACTATAGTCGGCCGAGCCAGGAAGGCCTGTTCCGGCATTTCGAAAGCGTCGCGCAATCCGCGGAGCTGCCGATCATCATCTACAACGTGCCTTCGCGTACTGCCGTTGATATCAGGATCGAAACTCTCGACCGTCTTGCGTACCTGCCCGGTATCGTAGGCATCAAGGACGCAAGTGGAGATCCGACGCGGGTAAGCACGATGGCCGTCCGCTTTGGCGATCGTTTCACGCAGCTTTCCGGACATGACCGATCGATGCTGGCCTTTATGATGACTGGGGGTGATGGCGCGATCTCGGTCGTCTCGAATATCGCACCGATGTTGGCGGCTGCGACCTTCGGAGCGGTACGACGTGGTGATTACCTCGAAGCTCGGCGCATCAACGCCCATCTCTACCCGTTGTTCGATGCGCTGGAACTTGAAACCAATCCATGCCCGGTCAAGTTCGCGTTGCACTGCGCGCGAGGCTATTCTCCTGCTGTCCGCCTTCCGTTGGTGGAAGTGAGCGAAAGCACGGCAGAGAGAGTTCGCGCTGCTATGGCCGATATCGACGCTCTGGCGATCGATACGTCTCTGACCGCCGATCGGTCTCTCATCCCCTCTCGGCCTGAGCAGGCTTCCCCTATACGAACAGCATGATGATGCTGTGTTCTCCAATGAAAATACTATGGAATCCGACTTTCCGTAAAATGGAGAACAAATCCCGAGATCGCTAAATTCAACGTATCGGCGAAGGCAGTCTCTGACTGGACAGTTTGGAGAGCCTGCCGATATCAAGAAAGGATTTCTGCGATGTACCCTCGTGGTTACTACTTTTACGCGATGCAACAACTGAACAAGCCGGGCGCTCGTCAGACGGAAGGCGAGGTCAAGGCCGCCGTGCGCTCTGATGAGCAGATGGCTGATGTCGGAATGTTCCTGCGGCTTGGAGCCGTGATGGCCATCGTGATCGCGGCTGTCGCCATTGTGACCTCACTGGCGGGCTAGCGCCACCGACGTCCAAAGCTCAGTCTTCAACGAACAATCAGGATTATCCCCTATGGCAAGCGCCATTCAACCGAAAGAGCCTCCTCAACCTCTGAATCATTTTTTTGTCGGCCAGGACAATCGAGGATGCTGGACTGTTCGCGATGAGCGCAATCTCGTCGGCGGCTGCTTCGTCAGCAAGGATGCGGCGATTCATTTCGCCCGCCAGGAAAGCAACAATGTGCCAGGCGCCGTGATCTGCATGAGCGACAACCAGAGCCTGAGCCTTGACCCACTGTTTGGGCACCGCGCGGCCGCTTAGCCAGTGGGCGCCATGTTGCCCCGCATTGCTCACCCGATGGTGTCGCGATAGCGGACTAGTCAGGCTTCAATAACAGCGTCTCGAAACGAACGATGCGAAGCCCGCCGACTCGGCCGAGTCGGCGGGCTAACTTTTTGGCCAGAGTCGGTTCACAGCTAGATATCGATTAGATCCTATGGATTTTTTATATCCTAGGCCGGAATTACTATTAGATTCATATTTCTTGGGGCCTTGCCCTCTCTCGAACCTATATGCGGTTCGCGTCCATATTCCCGCCAAATTCCTCCTCCGGCACCCGCGCCTACGCACGGGAGCGCTGGAAGAATTATGGCTGTGGCTTGCTAGGTTTTCCGTCTTGGCTGGCCATTCGTATCAACTGCGGCGCCGGAGGCGAAAGCAATGGACGTTATTGTGCTGGCAATAGGTGTTGGATTTTTCGCACTGATGTTTGGATACATCAGAGTTTGCGAAAAGCTCTGACTGGGAGAAATCAATCATGATCTTGGAATACTTCCTCGGAGCAGGCGTTGCGGTCTTTGTGACTGGCTATTTGCTCTATGCCCTCGCTCGTCCCGAGCGGTTCTGATCAAGACAGTAGCTCGGAAAGAAACCACCGATGACAATAAATGGATGGATACAGATCCTGGTCTTTGCCGGGATCATCATCGCGCTGGTGAAGCCGCTCGGCGGCTATCTCACCCGCGTCCTGAACGGCGAGCGTACGATCCTTTCGGCCATTTTTGGGCCGCTCGAACGGGGACTGTACCGTGTCGCTGGAACGAATGAGAAAGAGGAGCAGCATTGGACGACCTATGCGCTGGCCGTGCTGCTCTTCAACCTCGCCGGCTTCACGGTTCTCTACCTCGTTCAACGTCTCCAGGGAGGGTTGCCGTTCAACCCTCAGGGACTGGGAGCGATTGAGCCGACCAGCGCTTTCAATACCGCTGTCAGCTTCATGACCAATACCAACTGGCAGGGCTATGGCGGCGAGACCACCATGAGCTATTTGACCCAGATGGCGGGTCTTACCGTGCAGAACTTCGTGTCGGCAGCGACGGGCATCGCGATTGCGGTGGCATTGATTCGCGGGTTTTCCCGGGCATCTGGCAAAACGGTCGGCAATTTCTGGGTCGATCTCACCCGCATCACGCTCTACGTCTTGTTGCCGATCTGCTTTGTCGGCAGCCTGGTCCTGGTCTGGCAGGGCGTTCCGCAGAACCTCAACCCGTACACCATCGCAACAACGGTTGAAGGCGCGCAGCAAACCATCGCTCAGGGGCCGGTCGCATCTCAGATGATGATCAAGCATCTGGGAACGAACGGCGGCGGCTTCTTCAACGTCAACGCTTCGCACCCGTTCGAAAACCCGAATGCCTTCACCAACCTCATCCACATGGTCTCGATCTTCGCCATCGGCGCTGCTCTGACCAACGTGTTTGGTCGCATGGTCGGCAGCGAGAAAAAAGGCTGGGCTATCTTCACCGCCATGGGCGTCCTGTTCCTCGCCGGTGTCGCAATTACCTATTGGGCCGAGGCTGCGGGCAATCCGATTCTCCATTCGCTTGGCCTTGAGGGCGGCAACATGGAAGGAAAGGAAACCCGTTTCGGTATCGTCACGTCGGCGCTCTTTGCAGTCGTTACGACCGCTGCGTCGTGCGGCGCGGTCATAGCCATGCACGACAGCTTCATGCCGCTGGGCGGGATGATCCCGATCATCAACATGATGCTCGGCGAAATCATCATTGGCGGTGTCGGCGCAGGCTTCTACGGCATCATCCTGTTCGTCGTCGTCGCGATCTTCGTTGCAGGGCTCATGGTCGGGCGTACACCCGAATATCTCGGCAAGAAGATTGAGGCGAAGGAAGTGAAGATGGCCATGCTGGCTGTCTTGTGTCTGCCTCTTTCGATACTTGGCTTCACCGCGATTGCCGTAGTGCTCGACACGGGTGTGGCTTCGATGGCGAACGCGGGTCCACACGGCTTCTCCGAGGTCCTTTACGCCTACACTTCAGGCACCGCGAACAATGGTTCGGCCTTTGCAGGTCTTTCGGCCAACACGCCTTGGTACAACATCACGATTGGCCTGGCGATGTTGATGGGACGCTTCATGGTGATCGTTCCAGCGCTGGCTATCGCTGGCTCCCTGGTCGCCAAGAAAACGGTTCCCGAGTCCAGCGGTACCCTGCCTACGACCGGGCCTCTGTTTGTAGGTCTTCTGGTGGGTGTGATTCTGATCGTCGGCGGCCTGACGTTCTTCCCTGCACTGGCGTTGGGTCCAATCGTCGAGCACTTCGCCATGCTCGCGGGCCAGACGTTCTGAGAACAGCGATGACGGCCAAATGGCTGAGATCGATCCGATTAGCCATGAATCCTCGCTCCTTGTTTCAGGAGCGAGGAGCGGCGAGGCCGCCCAGGGCATCGACCATCATTCTCGGCATGACACTGGTGTTAGGAGCGGTGGTGCTCCTCGCCAAACTTATCACTGAATTGCTCGCGGCGGTGTGACCGGGTGGTCGCCCCCAAGAACAAACTCGCTGGAGTTTCAAATGAACCAGTCCAAATCCGCGAGCATACTCGACGCTCGCATACTCGTTCCGGCCATAGGAGACGCGTTTCGGAAACTGAATCCGAAGAGCCTCGCTAAAAATCCGGTGATGTTCGTTGTCGCGGTCGTATCAGTCCTGACGACGGTGCTCCTGCTCAAGGATATTGTCACAGGAGCCGAAAGCGTCGGTTTCTCCCTGCAGATCGTTCTGTGGCTTTGGTTCACGGTGCTGTTCGCCAATTTCGCAGAAGCCGTGGCCGAAGGGCGCGGCAAGGCGCAGGCGGATTCGCTACGGCGTACCCGCACCGAGACCCAGGCGAAGCTGCTGTCGAACGGCAACGGCGACTACAAAATGGTGGCAGGCAACAGCCTCAAGGTCGGTGATATCGTTCTGGTCGAACCGGGTGACATCATTCCCTCGGATGGTGAGGTCATCGAGGGGGTGGCCTCGGTGAACGAAGCGGCGATTACGGGCGAGTCTGCTCCAGTCATCCGTGAATCTGGCGGTGATCGCTCCGCTGTCACCGGCGGCACTCAGGTCCTTTCCGACAAGATCAAGGTTCGGATCACCGCTGCGGCAGGATCGACGTTCATCGACAAGATGATCGCTCTGGTCGAAGGCGCTGAACGCCAGAAAACGCCGAACGAAATCGCGCTCAACATCCTGCTTGCAGGGATGACGTTGATCTTCGTGCTGGCCGTGGTGACCATCCCGAGCTTTGCGACCTATGCGGGAGGGTATGTTCCCATCATCGTCCTTGTCGCTCTGTTCGTCACGCTGATCCCGACCACCATTGGCGCGCTGCTATCGGCCATCGGCATCGCCGGCATGGACCGGTTGGTTCGCTTCAATGTTCTGGCCATGTCCGGCCGCGCGGTCGAGGCAGCTGGCGACGTCGACACGCTGCTGCTCGACAAGACCGGCACGATTACGCTCGGCAACCGTCAGGCCAGCGAGTTCCGGCCCATCAGAGGCGTTACCGAAAAGGAACTCGCCGATGCGGCGCAGCTTGCTTCGCTTGCCGACGAAACCCCGGAAGGCCGATCGATCGTTGTGCTTGCCAAGGAAAAGTACAGCATTCGTGCGCGCGACATGGCGAGTCTGAACGCGACCTTTGTCCCATTCACGGCACAAACCCGCATGAGCGGCGTCGACCTGGACGGCTCATCGATCCGCAAGGGTGCGGTCGACGCGGTTCTGAATCATGTCGAGCTGGCTACGGTCGCAACCGGCAGCCCGCGTGCTTCCGCTGAAAGCGTTCGTGAGCTTCAGGGCATCGCCGACCAGATCGCCAAGGCAGGCGGCACGCCGCTCGCCGTGGTGAAGGATGGCCGCTTGCTCGGCGTCATCTACCTCAAGGACATCGTCAAGGGCGGCATCAAGGAACGGTTCGCCGAGCTGCGCCGCATGGGCATTCGCACGGTGATGATCACCGGCGACAACCCGATGACCGCGGCTGCCATCGCTGCCGAAGCCGGCGTCGATGACTTCCTGGCGCAGGCAACGCCGGAGAACAAGCTGGCGCTGATCCGCGAGGAACAGGCCAAGGGCAAGCTTGTCGCCATGTGCGGCGACGGCACCAACGACGCCCCGGCACTCGCCCAGGCGGACGTTGGCGTCGCTATGAACACCGGCACGGTGGCAGCACGCGAGGCCGGCAACATGGTGGATCTCGATAGCGATCCGACCAAGCTGATCGAGATCGTGGAAATCGGCAAGCAATTGCTGATGACGCGCGGCGCGCTGACGACGTTCTCGATCGCCAACGACATCGCGAAGTATTTCGCGATCATCCCGGCGATGTTCCTGGCGTTCTATCCCCAGCTTGGCGCGCTCAACATCATGGGCCTCGCTTCACCGCAGAGCGCCATCCTGTCCGCGATCATCTTCAACGCCCTCATCATTGTGGCGCTGATCCCGCTGTCGCTGAAAGGCGTGAAGTATCGAGCCATCGGAGCGGGTTCGCTGCTGTCCCGGAATCTTCTGATTTACGGGCTGGGCGGCATTCTCGTGCCCTTCGCCGGCATCAAGCTCATCGATATGGCCATCACAGCCGCTGGTCTCGTTTAGTCGAAAGCGGTCATCACAGACACAAGCCGCGGAGCGATATCCATCAGCCGCGGACCACTCAGGACAGAAACGATGCTCAAGCAAATCAGACCCGCGATTTTCTTTATTGTCGCACTAACCGTCATCACCGGTCTCATCTACCCCCTTGGCGTAACCGGTATCGCGCAAGCTATTTTCCCCCAACAGGCCAATGGAAGTTTGATCGAGCGTGAAGGCACGGTCATCGGCTCCGAACTGATCGGCCAGCGGTTCACCGGCGAGCGCTATTTCCATCCGCGTGCGTCGGCGGCCGGCTCGGACGGCTATGACGCCGGCGCCTCCAGCGGCTCCAATCTTGGTCCCACCAGCCAGGCGCTTCGCGATCGCGTCGCCGCTGATACAGAGGCTCAGCGCGCGGCGAACGGTGACCAGGCGGTCCCGATGAACCTCGTGACGGCCTCGGGCAGCGGGCTCGATCCGCACATCACGCCCGAAGCCGCCTACTTCCAGGTGGGGCGTGTCGCCAAAGCGCGCGGCATTGATGAGGCTGTCGTGCGCGCATTGGTCGATGAGCTCGTCGAGCCGCGCATGCTCGGTTTCATGGGCGAGCCCGTGGTCAACGTTCTCAAGCTGAACCTGGCGCTCGACGACGCCAACAGAGGCTGAATCAAGATGTCAGGACGGCTATAATAGCCGTCCTGACCGTTGATCCGGAGTCATTAAGTGTCTGACGACCCAATACGAGAGCAGAGCCGTCCATCGCCTGACGCGTTGCTGGAAAGTGCGCAGCGGGAGACGCGCGGCCACCTCAAGATCTTTCTTGGGGCGGCGCCGGGTGTGGGCAAGACATATGAAATGCTCATGTCGGGCCGGGCTCAGCGGGCCGATGGGATCGACGTGGTCATCGGGGTGGTCGAGACCCACGGGCGGGCCGAGACCGAGGCTCTGGTTGAAGGGTTCGAGATCGTTCCGCGCCGCACTGTGCCCTATCGAGGGCATGTGCTCGATGAAATGGACATCGACGCGATTCTGGCGCGGAAGCCGGCGCTCGTTCTGGTGGATGAGCTCGCGCATACCAACGCGCCCGGCAGTCGCCATCCCAAGCGCTATCTCGATGTCGAGGAACTGCTCGCCAACGGCATAGACGTCTACAGCACGCTCAACATCCAGCACGTCGAGAGCCTCAACGACGTCGTGGCCCAGATCACGCGCATCCGGGTGCGCGAGACTGTTCCGGATTCGATCATCGACCGCGCCGACGACATCGAAATCATCGACATCACACCGGGCGATCTGATCAAGCGGCTGAATGAGGGCAAGGTCTACCTACCCAAGACAGCCAAGCGTGCGACGCAGAACTACTTTTCGCCGAGCAACCTGACCGCGCTGCGAGAACTTGCGCTTCGACGGACAGCCCAACGCGTTGACGATCAATTGGTGACGCATATGCAGGCGCATGCGATCGCCGGGCCGTGGTCGGCCGGCGAGCGCGTCTTGGTGTGCATCAACGAACGGCCCGGAGCGACGGCTCTCGTGCGCTATGGCCGCCGCCAGGCGGACCGGCTTCGTGCGCCGTGGGCCGCTGTTCACGTCGAGACGAGCAAGGATGCCCGGCTCTCCGAGCAGCAAAAGGACAAGATCGCCAGTGCATTGCGTCTTGCCGAGCAACTCGGGGCCGAGGCGGTTACGCTGCCCGGCGAGAACGTTGCGCAAGAGATTCTGGCCTACGCATCGACCAACAACTACACGCACGTCATCGTCGGCATGCCGACCTCGCCCAGGTGGCGGGAGATTTTCGCAGGCTCCGTTTCGCATGATCTGATCCGCGCCAAGACGGACGTGAGCGTGCATGTCATCTCGCCGGGCAACGGCGAGGAAACGCGACCTCCAGCGACGCTCAGTGCGCGGCCGAAACGACGGCTCGACTTCGGCCACTATCTTTGGAGTTCCCTTTACGTCGCCGTGGCGTTGGGCATCGGAACGGCGCTGTCGCGCTTTTTGGATGTCCGCAACATCGCCCTCGTCTTTCTGATGGCGGTGCTGGCCTCGGCGATGGGCGGGGGCCTTTGGCCGGCTTTGTTCGCTTCCGTGGTTGGCGCGCTAGTTTTTAACTTCTTTTTCCTCGAACCGCGCTACACGCTGGATATCGGCGACCCGGAAAGCGTCGTCGCCTTCGCGTTCTTTCTCGGCGTCGCGGTGATTGCCAGCAATCTGGCGGGCCGGGTTCAACGGCAAGCCGTGACGGCGCGCCAAAGAGCCAAAACGACCGAGGGCCTTTATCTCTTCAGCAAGAAGCTCGCCGGTGCCGGTACGTTGGGCGACGTTCTCTGGGCCACGGTCTATCAGATCGCTTCCATGCTTCAGGTCAGGGTGGTTGCTCTGTTGCCGGAGAATGGCCGCATCGCGGTCCAGGCGGGTTTCCCGCCCGATGACACGCTCGACGATGCCGACATTGCGGCGGCCCAATGGGCCTGGGAGCATGACAAGCCTGCAGGGCGTGGGGCGGACACGCTACCGGGAGCGAAGCGCCTTTATCTCCCTCTGAAGACCGGCAGGACACGGGTCGGCGTTATCGGTCTGGACAATGACAAGCAAGGGCCGGTTCTGACGCCCGCAGAACAGCGGCTTTTCGACTCTCTGGCGGATCAGGCTGCTCTGGCGATCGAGCGCATCCAACTGGTCGCGGATGTCGACAATGCGCGTCTGGCCGCCGAGGCGGACAAGCTGCGCTCCGCGCTTTTGACGTCGCTCTCGCATGACCTCAAGACGCCTTTGGCGTCGATCCTCGGGTCGGCGGGAGCGCTGAGAGACTATTCGACATCCCTGACGGACTCCGGCCGGGTCGAACTGCTGACGACGATTGTCGAAGAGGCCGAACGGCTGAACCGGTTCATCGCGAACCTGCTCGACATGACTCGGCTGGAATCCGGCGCTGCGGCGGTATCGCTTACGCCGCTGTTCATCGGCGACAGCGTTGGCAGCGCCCTGCGCCGAGCCGAGAAGATACTGGCTCTCCATAAGCTAAGCCTTGCCGTACCTCCGGATCTGCCGATGGTCCGCCTCGATCCGGTCCTGTTCGAGCAGGTGCTGTTCAATCTGCTCGACAACGCACGCAAATACGCGCCAACAGGCTCGCTGATCTCGATAAGAGCCTGGGCGGAAGACGCCCACGTTGTCTTGCAGATCGTCGATGAAGGGCCCGGCATGCCCTCTGATGATCTGACGAGAATTTTCGATAGCTTCTATCGGGTCCGGAAGAAGGACCACGTTCAGGCTGGGACCGGGCTCGGTCTCTCTATCTGCAAGGGATTTGTCGAGGCGATGGGCGGAACGATTTTAGCGACCAACCGGGCTGACAGACCCGGTGCCATTTTCACGCTGCGGTTTCCGATCGGACCGGAGCCCTCGACTTTGGAAGGAAGGATATGAGTACGTCCGTAGTCAAGATTCTCGTCGTCGATGACGAGCCGCCGATCAGGAAACTTCTGCGCGTTGGGCTGACGGCCGAGGGCTACGCCATGGTCGAGGCCGCAAGCGGCGAGGAAGCCGTCGCGATCCTCACCGAGGAGAAGCCCGATCTGATTTTGCTCGATCTTGGGCTGCCAGATATCTCAGGCCATGACCTACTCGAAAGGTGGCGTGCCGAGCTCATCGAGCTGCCGATTGTGGTCCTTTCCAGCCGGACCGATGAAACGGGCATCGTCAAGGCGCTGGAACTGGGCGCCGACGATTATCTCACCAAACCATTCGGGATGCGCGAGTTAGCTGCGCGCATTCGGGTGGCGCTCAGGCACAAGCTTCAGCAACAGGGCGAACGCCCGATATTCCAGGTTGGCGATCTCTCGGTCGACCTGGTGAAGCGGATCGTCAAGGTCGCAGATAAGGAGGTGAAGCTCTCACCCAAGGAATACGACATTCTGCGCGTCCTCGTGCAGCACGCGGGCAAAGTCATCACACACCAGCACATTCTGAAGCATGTGTGGGGCGGCGCTACAGATGTCCAATATCTGCGGGTCTATGTCCGCCAGTTGCGGCAGAAGATCGAGGCCACACCCGATCAGCCGCAATATATCCTGACTGAAACAGGTGTCGGTTACCGCCTCCGTGAGCCGGATCAGTGACCGCGCGCGTTCGTCTACAGGCGAGCGACTTAACGTGAGTATCCCTATGAACTTGTCATCTGCCATTGCACCAGAGGACGTGATCCTTGATCTATCCATCTCGACGAAAGCGGTCCTGATCAAGAAGCTGGCCGCCCATGCAGCCGCTCGCACAGGGCTAACCGAGGAAGCGATACACACTGCTCTGCTTGGCCGGGAGCGGCTTGGGTCGACCGGCATCGGACATGGCGTCGCCATGCCTCATGCGCCAGTCCCGGGGCTCGAGACATCCTTTGCGGCGCTGATGGTGCTGAAGAGGCCGATCGATTTCGAGGCGGTGGACGACCTTCCGGTCGATGTTGTTTTTCTGCTTCTGTCGGCCCCCGAAGGCAGCAACGAGTATCTGAAGATTCTCGCGGCGGTTGCCCGTAGGATGCGCGATGAGCAAGTCATGAAAATGCTGCGCGGCGCCAAGTCGGAGCATGCCGCTTATTCTATTCTAGTTGAGCAACCGGGATGACGGGCCTCGTACGAGCGGCTGCAGAAGTCGTGGAGGCTAGAGGCATTGTTGGGGTGGGATTGGCAGGGCTGACCATTCCAGCGTCACACCAATTCTGTAGTTGCCAGAATGTATTGATCTTGAGGCAATTATCACTTCCTCCGCCGATTGATTGAGGCGAGCGGATGGATGAGGAGAATTTGCACTGTGAGGACCCAACCCCTCCTCCTGGGCCCACGAAGATCCCTTTTGATCTGAGTTCGCTCCAGTATGTCGTAGCCGCGGCTGAGCATCGCAGTTTTCGACGTGCTGCAGATGCCCTCGGTCAGTATCCGGCGACCGTGAGCCGAGGCGTACAACGCGTTGAGGATGTGGTGGGAGTTTCATTTTTCGAGCGCTGTCCGTCGGGTATTCGCCTAACAAATGCGGGGGAGCAATTTGTCGCCACCGTCCGCCCAGCCATCGACTTGATCATGCAGGCGACACGAACTGCGGGAGCGGCCGGCCGCGGCGAAAACGGTAGTTTGAGCATTGGGGTTCTCACATCGCTTGCGGGCGGGTTTCTGAGAGAGCTGATCGAAAGGTATGCGCTTCTACACCCAAAGGTGGCCATAGAGATCAGGGATGGAGGACGGATAGAGCACATCGCCGCCCTGCGGTCCCGTCAACTGGATATCGCTTTCTTCACAGGCAATGGTGTGATCGCGGGTTTTGAGACGGCTGAACTCTGGCAGGAACGGGTTCATGTAGCGCTATCGGCCGACCATCATTTGGCTGAACGCGAAGCGATTGAATGGCCATGGCTTCGTGATCAGAAATTTCTGGTGACGAAATGTGCGCCTGGGCTCGAAGTCCACGATTACATAGTTCGCCGTCTAGCGGATTACAGTACGTATCCCGCTATCAAGATCATGCCATGCAACCAGGAGACATTGATGAACATGGTGGCGATCGGCCGAGGCATAACCGTTGTGTCGGCCGGCTGGCGCTCTGTCTCCGTCCCTCGGCTCATGCTCCGACCTCTGGTCGAGGACGAAGACATAGTACCGTTCAGCGCGGTTTGGGCGCCCGACCGGGATAACCCCTCACTTCGGCGTTTTCTTTCGCTGGCCTCGAGTCTGGCTGCCAAAGGCGCTGGAGGGCGTCTGCATCGGTTCATCTGATCGTGCCGGACGGCAGGATTTCGCTCATTCGCGATTTCGGCGCGCCTTGGCGAACCCTCGGTCGGTTGCCATGAACCGTTCGAGCATCGGAACGATGAGCTTTTTGGGGTCGATGACGGGCTGGCCGGATTCGCGGCCAAGCGCCTCCGCATATGCACTGAGGTCACGGTGCAGAGCGCCGGGCAGATCCAGCGTTATCTTCACCGGCTTATCCTCGGCGATTGGGCCGAGCTTCAGTTTGCTCATTGCGCTTCTCCATAGGGCTCGAGGACGAGATCGCGCGTGACGATCACCCGGACAGGATACCCCGGCCGGATTGTAAGCGTCGGCGCGACCTGCAACTGACGGCGGATGATCTGCTGACCTGCATCGTTGATCGTATCCTGTGCGCCATCACGAATTGCGCGGATCAGGCGGTCTTCGTCATCAACAGCGAGTTCGGTGCCGACGGCCAGAAGCGTCGAGAGGCCGGCAGCCTTCGCCAGATCCCACCAGTGGTAGTCGACGCCATCTTCCAGTCCGGCGTAGCCTTGCGTATCGGCGCCGGGCTGGCGTTCCAGTACGATCGACCGGCCGTTGGGCATGATGAGACGGTTCCAGACCAGCAGCACGCGACGTTGCCCGAATCCGACATCATTGCTGTATTCGCCGATAATGCGGGTGCCCTGGGGCACCAGCAGGATGTGGCCGGTCGGGCTGTCATAGATGTGCTCGGTGACTTGAGCGGTGATCTGGCCGGGCAGGTCCGAGCGGATGCCGGTGATGAGGGCAGCAGATATGACTGCACCGGCCTGAAGCACATAGGGTGAGGCTGGCGCCATGACGCTATCCGGTGCAACGGTGCGACGATCGACGCCGGCATTGAGAAAGGCGTTCTGCCGGTCCTGGGCAGTCGACGCGCCCGTCTGCCCAGGCAGCCCGAGGCCAGCGAGATTTGGGCTGGCGACGCCAGGAGGCGTTGTGGAACCCGCTGCCGTTCCGGGACCGGTCTGGAAGAAGACGCGGCTCGTTCGTGCTGCTTCTTCCTCGGCCAGACGGCGCTGCTCCTCGGGATCGACCTGGGGCGTGGCCATCACCGGTGGCATGACGGGTTGACCGCGGTTCTGGGCGTCGAGGATCGGCCGCCCGAGATCGCCGGGCAGCGGCGGACCCAGGAGAGGACCGGTGTAATCGCGCGGGAGCCCGGCGAGACCGTCAGCGGTCGCGCGGTTATCCGTCGAATAGAGCTCTTCGTTTCCCGGCCCGCCGTCCCGGGTCTGGAGCGCATAGATGAGGGCGCCGCCAATCCCGATACTTGCGATAAGGCCCACGCTGGCCAGCACCTTGCGTGACAAGCGCGTTACGCGCGGCGGTTCGGCGCGCAGCCGCATCGTGGACGAGGAATCGACAGTGGGACCGGTGAGCGAGGTGTCTTCTTCTCGGTTATCTTCCTGGCTGCTCATGACGAGGGTCTCCCATCAGTACGGAAAATCCTGACGGTCTGCTGGCGATCGCCGCCGCCGAGGCGCAGCTCGGCCGCGCCGAAGAGACGATCGACGATCAGGATGTTCTGGTAGATGCGGCTATTGACGATCTGCGGCTCGCCGTCCGATCCGATGACGAAGAGCGGCGGCATCTCGCCTTGGGCGATGCCGCGCGGAAACTCGACATAGACGCGGCGTCCATCGTCGTAGATGGAGACCGGCCGCCAGGGCGGTGTGTCACCGGCCAGGCCGTAGCGGTAGTTGCGCGCGGACGCGATCGGGATGACCGGCGTGGCCGGAACGGTCTGCCGCTGGCCTACCGGTGGTGCAGGATAGGCCCAGGCCACGGCGGGCATATAGGGTTTTTCGCCCGAGCGCAGCTCGATCATGTAGACGCGGCGGTCCGTGGTCACGACGAGGTTCGTCGTGATGTCGGCGCGCGACGGCTTGACGAGGATATGGACGCGGCGGCTTACGCCGCTACCGCTTTCAGTGTCCCCGATGATCCAGCGGGCGGTGTCGCCGGCGGCGATCGGGCCGGCGCCGGTGAGGTTCTCGCCTGGCTCTAGTGCGATATTGGTGATCTGACCGGGAGCAGCATAGACTTGGTAGAGGGCGCCTTCGCTCCACGGATAGATCTGGATCGAATTGTAATAGCCTTCGCGGCGCGGCTGCACGCGGGCTGCGGTGTTGGCGTTCTCGACGCGTCCTTCCGGCGTGCTGGCCGTGGCGCCGCCTCGTGCCGGCGTCCAGGCCGGGGGCACATGCAAGGGCCTCGGGCGCTGATCGGTGGCGACCGCTGGCACGGCCGGCAGCGGCGGCACATCCGCATCATAGCTGATCTGGGGTGGCCGATTGGTCGCGCAGCCGGCCAGCGCAGTCGCGGAAAGCAGGACAAGCGCCAAAGCGGGTTTACGGAAAGCCTCAAAGGCGGGTTTGCTTATCGTCGGGCGGCTCATTGGCTCATCTCCCGCGACCAGTTGATGGCGTTGACATAGATCCCGAGCGGATTGGCGCGCAGCCTCTCGGCGTCGCGCGGCGTCTGGATCACGATGGTCAGGATCGCGGTCCAGCGCTCTGTCTTGGAGAGCTGGCCATTTTCGTAGTGGCGTTCGGTCCAGGCGACGCGGAACGAGTCCGGCGATGCGCGGATGACGCTCGACACTTCGACGGCGATCTGCTGGCGGCCGACGCGGGTAAAGGGATCGTTGGCGCGGGCATAGTCGTTGAGCGCCGCCGCACCGCGATCCGTGGTCCATTCATAGGCCCGTAGCCAGTTTTGCCGCACGATGATCGGATCGGCCGGGATGGCGCGGGTCTGTTCGATGAAGCGAGCCAGATGGAAGGCGATCTGCGGATCGTTGGGACGATAGTCCGCCGAAGCCGGCGCTACGGTCTGCGCCTGGCCGAGATTGTCGACCTGTACCACCCAGGGCACGACGGTTCCGCGCGCCGACTGCCAGACCAGAGCTGCGGCGAAGCCGGCCGAAAGGACCAGGCTGCCGAAGGCCATAAAGCGCCAGTTCTTTGCCTGGACGCGGGCGGAGCCGATACGCTCGTCCCAGACCTGTGCGGCCTTTTGATAGGGCGTTTCGGGTTCCGGCGTCTTGCCGTAATGGGTAGCGGGACGTTTGAAGAGGCTCATGAGCGGTCACTTTCGGAAAGATTGACGGAAGAGCCGCCGCCGTGGCTGTCGCCAGACCGGACGGCGTGTGCGGCGGCCGAGACGCCATGGCTGAGGGCCTGGCTGCGTTTCATGCGCTTTGCCCAGTCAGGCGCACCGTCGCGCGGCGAACTGGCAGACGCCGCAGCGGCATCACCGCCGCCGATGGTTCCCATGGTCGAAGAGCCGCCGGTCACGCCGAAGCCGGCCTTCGCACCATCGGAGAAGCTGGATTTGACGCTTTCGGTGGCTTTCGATGCGGCACGCTTGAGCGGCGAGACGGCGGCTGAGCCTGCGGCGCGGGCGACGCCCCCGAGACCGGATGCCATGCCGGACGCCCCGGACTGTCCGAGCGAGCCAAGGCTGTAGGCCGACGAAGCGGCGCCTGCTGCGACTGCACCGCCACGAACAGCGGCTGCTCCACCGGAAAGAGCCGCTCCTCCTCCCTTCACGGCAAGGCCGGCTGCCCCGCCTGCGGCGAGGGCCGCTCCGCCTACGGCGAGGCCCGTGCCGACAGCAGCACCGGCGCCAAGCTGCGGACCACCCGACACGAGCCCGTTGGCAATTCCGGGGCCGAAGATGCCGAGGCCAAGAAGGGAAAGTGCTGCGAGCACGACGGCCATGGCGTCGTCGATCGATGGCGTCTGGCCGCCGAATCCTGCGGTGAATTGCGAGAACAAGGTCGAGCCGATGCCGATGACGACCGCGAGCACCAGCACCTTGATCCCGGACGAGACGACGTTGCCCAGGACGCGCTCTGCCATGAAGGCGGTCTTGCCGAACAGGCCGAACGGGATGAGCACGAAGCCGGCGAGCGTGGTCAGCTTGAATTCGATGAGCGTCACGAAGAGCTGGACAGCCAGAATGAAGAAAGCGAGCAGCACCAGCGCCCAGGCAAAGAGCAGGCAGGCGATCTGGATGAAATTCTCGAAGAAGGCGATCCAGCCCATCAGGTCGGAGATGGAATCGAGCAGCGGTCGCGCCGCGTCGAGGCCGGTCTGCGCCACCTTGCCGGGGCGCATCAGGTCTTGCGCGGTGAAGCTCGTGCCAGAGCCTTTAAGACCGAGGCCGGCGAAGCTGTCGAAGATGATATTCGCCAGATTGTTCCAGTTGCCGATGATGTAGGCGAAGACGCCGACGAACAGCGTCTTCTTCACGAGGCGCGCGATGATGTCGTCGTCGGCGCCCCAGGACCAGAACAGGGCAGCGAGCGTCACATCGATGACGATCAGGGTGGTCGCGATGAAGGCGACTTCGCCGCCGAGCAGACCGAAGCCTGAGTCGATGTAGCGGGTGAAAGTCCCGAGGAAGGTATCGATGACGCCTGTGCCGCCCATGATCTATCTCCCTTCGCTCGCAGTGGGAGGGGCCGGCTGCTGTGAGCGGCCGAGGAAGCGATCGCGGGTCTCTGCCCAGACGCGAAGGCATTCGGTATCGTCGATTGCCCTCTGTCCAAGCTGCTGGCACCGGCGTTGACCCTCGCGCAGCGGATCGCGCGAAGGCTCGATGAGGCGCACGGGCTCTGTTGAGGGAGCCTCCTCTTTCCGGGTCATCTCGATCGCCGTCGCGGTGATCGCGACGGCGACGAAGACGACGGCGCCCAGCCGGGCCAGCATCTTGCCGTCCATGCTCTCGCCCTCAGTTGCCGTTGTTGAACATCTGCGCGTTGCCCGGCTGATAACCAGAACCGGGTGTCAAGAATCGGCGGCGTTGCTCCCGCCCCTGTTCGGCCGCCGCAGCCCTCTCGGCCTCAGTCAGTGCGCCCGCGCGACCGTTGGCCGCGAGCAGTGCGACAAGGTCGGAGAGCTGTTGCGACTGGAGCGCGAGAAGCTGGTTACCGGCTTGCGTCGCCTGGAGTGCGCCCGTGGCGCCCTGACTCTGGCCGACTAGCGTCGACATTTCCGTGCGGTTTGTGTCGATGTTGCCGACCACGCCGGCTTGCACGCGCATCGCGTCCTGCAATCCGCCGACCGTGTTCTGCCAGCGCGATCGGGCATCAGTGACGAGTTGCTGGTCCGTCGTGGACAGCGAGACATTGCCGTATTGCTGCTGAAACATTTGATCGATGTTCTGGACGTCGAAGGCGATGTTCTGCGCTTGGGCGAGAAGCTGCTGCGTGCGCTGAACACTCTGTTGAAGCTGCTGGAGCGAGGAATGTGGCAGGCTCGCGAGATTGCGGGCCTGGTTGATGAGCATCTGCGCTTCGTTCTGGAGCTGGGTGATCTGGTTGTTGATCTGCTCAAGCGTGCGCGCGGCGGTGAGCACGTTTTCCGCATAGTTGGAGGGGTCGAAAACGATCCTGCCAAAGCCGAACTGAGCATGCGCCGGCGCGATGAACACAGGAGCAAGCGCCAGCGGGACCGCCAGCATGGTTGCCGCCAACAACGTGGTGCGCGAAGGGGAACGATGGATAGTCATGACTTAGCCTCCTTGGTGGCTTGGGGAATGAGATTGGAGAGATCGGGGATGAGATCGGCGGCCCAATCGACGCCGCGCAGGCGCAGCCAGGCGTCGAGAAAGCCGTCCGGGCCATGTTCCGCGAAGATGCGGGCGATGGCCGCCTGATCGGTTTTCGAGGACGCGGCCGTGAGGGCGAGTCCCACTTCGGACAGGCCCAGATCGAACAGGCGATTGCCGCGCCGCGACTGGCAGTAATAGTCACGCTTGGGCGTGGCACGGGCGAGGATCTCGATCTGGCGGTCGTTAAGGCCGAAGCGGCGATAGATCGCCGTGATCTGCGGCTCGATCGCGCGTTCGTTCGGCAACAACAGCCGCGTCGGGCAGCTCTCGATGATCGCTGGCGCGATCGCCGAGCCATCAATGTCGCTGAGCGACTGGGTGGCGAAGATGACGCTGGCGTTCTTCTTGCGCAGCGTCTTCAGCCATTCGCGTAGCTGTCCGGCGAAGCCCTCGTCGTCGAGCGCCAGCCAGCCCTCGTCGATGATGAGCAAGGTTGGCGAGCCGTCGAGCCGGTCGCCGATGCGATGGAAGAGATAAGCGAGCACCGCTGGCGCGGAGCCGGTGCCGACGAGGCCCTCGATCTCGAACGCCTGCACCGAGCCGTGACCGAGATGCTCCTGTTCGGCGTCGAGCAGCCGGCCATAGGGACCGCCGACGCAATAGGACCGCAGCGCCTGCTTCAGATCGTTCGATTGCAGGAGAACGCAAAGACCAGTGATGGTCCTTTCCCCGACCGGTGCGGAGGCGAGCGAGGTCAGCGCCGACCACAGATGCTCCTTCACCTCTGGCGTGATCTGGATGCCCTCGCGCATCAGAATGGCGACGAGCCAGTCGGCGGCCCAGGCGCGTTCGGGCACCTCATGGATGCGGGCGAGCGGCTGGAGCGAGACGGAGAACTCGGAGCCTTCTGTCAGGTCGCCGCCGAGATCGTGCCAGTCGCCGCCCATGGCCAGAGCGGCCGCCCGGATCGAGCCGCCGAAGTCGAAGGCGAAGACCTGGGAGTTTGCATAGCGGCGGAACTGCAAGGCCATGAGGGCGAGCAGAACAGATTTGCCCGCGCCGGTCGGGCCGACGACCAGCGTATGGCCGACATCGCCGACATGAAGGGAAAACCGGAACGGGGTGCTTCCCTCGGTCTTGCCGAACAGCAAGGGGGGCGACCCGAAGTGTTCATCCCGTTCCGGCCCCGCCCACACTGCGCTTAGGGGGATCATGTGGGCGAGATTGAGCGTCGAGATCGGCGGCTGCCGGACATTGGCGTAGACATGCCCTGGCAGCGAGCCGAGCCAGGCATCGACGGCATTGATGGTTTCGGCCATGGCGGTGAAGTCGCGGCCTTGGATCACCTTCTCGACCAGCCGCAGCTTCTCGTCGGCGATGTTCGGATCGCTATCCCAGACGGTGATGGTCGCCGTCACATAGGCCTGGCCGGCATAGTCGGCGCCGAGCTCCTGAAGCGCGAGATCGGCATCCGCCGCCTTGTTGGCGGCGTCGGTGTCGACGAGCGCGGACGCCTCGTTGGTCATCACCTCTTTCAGGATGGCGCCGATCGACTTGCGCTTGGCGAACCATTGCCGCCTGATCTTCGTCAGCAGCTTGGTCGCATCGGTCTTGTCGAGCAGGACTGCCCGCGTCGACCAGCGATAGGGGAATGCGAGACGGTTGAGCTCGTCGAGGATGCCGGGCGTGGTCGCGGTCGGAAAGCCGACGATGGTGAGGATGCGAAGATGCGAGTTGCCGAGACGTGGCTCCAGACCGCCGGTAAGCGGTTGATCGGCGAGCAGCGCGTCCAGATACATCGGCGTCTCTGGAACCCGCACACGATGCCGATTGGTCGAAACGCAGGAATGCAGATAGGTCAGCGTCTCGGCGTCATCGAGCCAGCCGCACTCGGGCATGAAGCCGTCGAGTAGAGCGAGCACCCTGTCGGTGCGGTCAATGAAGCCCCGGAGGATTTCGTGAGGATCGACGCCGGTCCGATCTCGCCCTTCGTAGAGCCAGGATTCCGTGCGCGCTGCGTCCTCGGCCGGCGGCAGATAGGTGAAGGTCAAGAAGTAGCTGGAGATGAAATGCGTGCCGGCTTCCTCGAAATCAGCCTTGCGCTCGGCGTCGATCAGCGCCGAGGCGGGATCGGGAAAGCGGCTTTCGGGATAGGTCGAGGCCTCATGGCGCTGCGCCTCGACGAAGATCGCCCAGCCGGAACCGAGACGGCGGAAGGCGTTGTTGAGGCGTCCAGCGATGGCAACGAGCTCGGCCGCGACGGCGCTGTCGAGGTCCGGGCCACGAAAGCGCGCCGTGCGCTGGAATGAACCGTCCTTGTTGAGGATAGCACCCTCACCGACGAGGGCGACCCAGGGCAGGTAGTCGGCGAGACGGGCGGCGGTACGGCGATATTCGGCAAGGTTCATCATGGTCGCAGCTCCCTCAGACCGAAAGGTGACCGGGAATGCGCAGATGCCTCCGGCCAACCTCGACGAACAGCGGATCGCGCTTGGCAGCCCAGACGGCGGCGAAGTGGCCGATGACCCAGATGGCGAGGCCCACCAGCCAGAGACGCAGGCCGAGACCGACGGCGCCTGCCAGCGTGCCGTTCATGATGGCGATCGAGCGTGGGGCGCCGCCGAGCAGGATATGCTCGGTCAGCGCCCGGTGGACTGGCACGGTGAAGCCCGGAACCTCGTCGAGTTGTTCGAAGCCGGTCGCCATCAGACGAGCGCCCCGCCGCCAAACGAGAAGAAGGACAGAAAGAAGCTCGACGCCGCGAAGGCGATCGACAGGCCGAAGACGATCTGGATGAGCCGGCGGAAGCCGCCGGACGAGTCGCCGAAGGCCAGCGTCAGGCCGGTGACGATAATGATGATGACGGCGATGATTTTGGCGACCGGTCCTTCGATCGATTGCAGGATCGATTGAAGCGGTGCTTCCCACGGCATGGACGAGCCGGATGCATGGGCGGCGGGCGCGAGGATGAGGCTGGTATAGGTGACGGCGACGGCCGTCGCGACGTGACGGCGAATGCGCCGAGCGCGGCGGATCATGAGGGCTCTCCTGTTGGGCTGGGGGCTTGGGTTGCGGGGGTGATGCGGTAATCGCCGTCGGGGCCGAGACCCTCGACGCGGGCAAGCTCCACCAGCCGGCGCTGCGATCCGCGCCCGGCGAGCACGGCGACGAGATTGATGGTCTCGGCGATAAGCGCGCGCGGGACGGTGACGACGGCTTCCTGGATGAGCTGTTCGAGGCGGCGCAGCGCGCCGATGCCGGTGCCCGCGTGAATCGTTCCGATGCCGCCAGGGTGACCGGTGCCCCATGCCTTGAGGAGATCAAGGGCCTCGGCCCCACGCACTTCGCCGATCGGAATGCGGTCGGGGCGCAGGCGCAGCGAAGAGCGGACCAGATCGGAGAGCGTGGCGACGCCGTCCTTCGTCCGCATGGCGACGAGGTTGGGCGCCGTGCATTGCAGTTCGCGCGTGTCCTCGATGATGACGACGCGATCCGTGGTCTTCGAGACCTCGGCGAGAAGCGCATTTGTTAGTGTGGTCTTGCCGGTCGAGGTGCCGCCGGCAACGAGAATGTTGGCGCGCGAGGACACCGCTGCTCGTAGGGCCTCGGCTTGGTTCGCTGACATAATGCCGGCAGCGACATAATCGTCGAGCGTGAACACCGCCACAGCAGGTTTGCGGATGGCGAAGGCAGGCGCAGCGACAACAGGCGGCAGCAGTCCCTCGAACCGTTCCCCCGTCTCGGGCAGTTCGGCTGAGACGCGTGGGCTGCCGGGGTGGACTTCGGCGCCGACATGGTGGGCGACCAAACGGACGATTCGTTCGCCATCGGCGGGCGCCAGTCGTTCACCCGTGTCGGAGAGACCTTCGGAGAGGCGGTCGATCCAGAGCCGGCCGTCGGGATTGAGCATCACCTCGACGATCGATGGGTCTTCCAGAAACCGTGCGATGGCCGGTCCAAGGGCTGTGCGCAGCATGCGCGCGCCGCGCGTGATCGCCTCCGATTTCTGGTGAGATGCCGCCATGTCGTCCCCTTGCGTTCAGGGACCGTTCGGCTGGCCCTGGATCGGGGACGATTAAAAGAGCCTGAAGTTGGGCTGATTCAACAAGTCTTTGTCGTAGTAGGGCTGTGGCGTGCAAATACAGGAAAACGGCGGCGGAGCCTGGTCATCACCACAATCTGATGGCCGGTGGTCGAAGGAAAAATCTCAAAGAACCGGATAATTGCTCCGGTTTTGCTCGCCATGCCGAGCGGCCTGAGTATGCTAAGCGAATCATGGCGTGTGCTGCGTGCGCCAGGGTCTCACCCTAATACGGAGAAAAAGAACAACTCTTTCCCAGAGGATGCAGCCTTATGGCCTCAACTCAGCCTGTCAGCCCTAATCGGGGCCGTATCAATTCCACGCTCCGGCAATTCCTCGACAATGAAGCCTCTGGCGGCATCCTTCTCATGGCCGTTGCAGTGCTCGCCATCCTCACCGCAAATTCGCCTGTCGCCGGGAGCTACTTCTCGGCGCTGCATGCCTATATCGGCCCGTTGAGCGTCCAGCACTGGATAAATGACGCGCTAATGGCCTTGTTCTTTCTGTTGGTCGGGCTTGAGATCAAGCGCGAGATGTTGGACGGGCAATTGTCGAGCTGGAGTCGTCGGTTGCTACCGGGGGCCGCCGCTGCTGGCGGGATGGCCTTTCCGGCATTGATCTACATTGCATTTAATCTCGGCGATCCTGCCGCCTTGCGTGGATGGGCAATCCCGTCTGCGACCGACATCGCCTTTGCGCTCGGTGTCCTGTCTTTGCTCGGGCCAAAAGTGCCGGCGTCGTTGAAAATCTTCCTCGCAGCACTGGCGATCATTGATGATCTCGGTGCGGTCATCGTGATCGCACTATTCTATACGACCGATTTGAACTTCGTTGCTCTCGGTGGCGCGGCTCTGGTTATCAGCGCTCTGATCCTCCTGAACAGGTTGGGTGTCATGCGCCTTTGGCTCTATCTGGTTCTCGGAGCTGTGCTTTGGGTGCTGGTGTTGCGCTCCGGCGTTCATGCCACACTGGCCGGCGTCATACTGGCGTTGACCATTCCTATTCGCCTCACGCCCGGGACGCCGGAAGCATCGCCCTCGGTTTCGCCGTTGCATCAGCTCGAACATGCCCTGCAAAAGCCTGTCGCCTTTCTGATTGTTCCCATTTTCGGCTTTGCCAATGCTGGCGTTTCCTTTACAGGCGTCACCCCTGCTGTCTTGATCGAGCCACTGACGCTCGGTGTGGCGGCTGGTCTCGTAGTCGGTAAGCTGGTCGGCGTGTTCGGCACCGTAGCCGCTCTGGTGCGGCTAGGTCTTGCCGATCTTCCCGCCGCCGCGAGCTGGGGGCAGACACTCGGCGTTGCGCTGCTGTGCGGAATTGGCTTCACAATGAGCCTGTTCATTGGCCTGCTGGCGTTTGACGATCCTGCGATGCAGGATCGCGTCAAGTTCGGGATTTTAGCCGGATCCCTAATCGCAGGGCTGGCTGGTTATGCGGTTCTTCGTGTATCAGACCGTCGGAAGGCGGCGTCGACGATAGTTTTGTAGGGAATATACTCCCTGTCGGGAGCGCCTCGAACGGATCATCGATCCATCAGGATTGAGCATCGCCTCGACGATTGCAGGTTCCTAATCTTCGCGCCGCGACGGTTAGCGTTATGAAAAGTTAGGGCTTGCAATCTGCCATGGCACTCACCGATCCGGACGAAGAACTTCATCTGACGATGTTGGCGATCGCCCGTCATCAACATCGTCGGGTATTTCGCGCAGGAAGCTTTGGCCTTGCTGCAGGCGCCGTCCGACGGTTTCGATGAAGCCCTCATAGCGTTCGCGGCCTTTTGCCTGTGCTGCTGCGTTTGCATCTCCCGGGAGCGGAGGTGTGACGGAAAGCCAGAAGCGTACGAATAGCGCCAGCGTCTCGGCAGTGATGCCGAGGTCGCGTTCAATGCGTTGAATCTGTCGTGTCATCCGATCGAGCCGTCGGGCTAAAGCGGCCTCGCGCTTGTCGGCGCCGTCCGGCGAGAGGAAGGAGGCTACAGCGGCCTCGACGATTGCTGAGCGCGAGATTTTCTTGCGGTCGGCGAGGTCGGCGATCTGGCGCAGCATGTCGGGTTGGAAATACACGTTCATACGGTCGCGCATGGCTCAGAGATCCATATTGTCGTTGGGGTCCATGGAGACCTGACGCGCGATGCCGCTCATCTGGCGGCGAAGCGCCTGGCGTTGACGCGCGGCATCCTCCGGCTCGTCGTCCAGCAGAGCCTTGAACTCGTCCGCCGGATTGGGTTCGGTCGTTTCCTTGACGATGGCGACGTGATCGGGAAGTTCCGGCTCGCGCCGCAGGCCACTGTTCGCCGCATCCTGTTCAGCCTTCTGAATCTCGGCCAGCAGGACGGCGTCCGGTGTCAGCAGCTTCAGCTCGGTCCATGCATCCTTACGTGTCGTGCGGCTGGTCGTGGCCGGGTCCGGTGGCAGCAGGACGCGCTCGGTGAAGCGTTTGTCCTCGAAATATCGCGCCTTGTTGGCCCGGATCGGCGGTGTTGCCGCCAGCATGACGATCTCATCATTGGGCGGAAGCTGCATGATCTCGCCGGGCGTCATGAGGGGGCGTGCAGTTTCCGAACGCGAGACCATCAGATGACCGAGCCAGGGTGATAGCCGGTGACCGGCATAGTTCTTCATCGCCTTCATCTCGGTGGCGGTGCCAAGCGCATCCGACACACGCTTGGCGGTGCGTTCGTCGTTGGTGGCGAAGCTGACGCGCACATGGCAGTTGTCGAGGATCGAGTTGTTGGCGCCATAGGCCTTTTCGATCTGATTGAGCGACTGGGCGATGAGGAACGCTTTCATGCCGTAGCCGGCCATGAAGGCGAGCGCGCTCTCGAAGAAGTCGAGCCGGCCGAGTGCCGGAAACTCGTCGAGCATCATCAGTACGCGATGGCGGCGGCTCTTGGTGTGCAGATCCTCTGTGAGACGGCGGCCGATCTGGTTGAGTACGAGCCGGATCAGCGGCTTGGTGCGGGAGATGTCAGAGGGCGGCACCACGAGATAGAGGGTCGCCGGACGCTCGTCTTCGATCAGATCGGCGATGCGCCAATCGCAGCGCCGCGTCACCTCGGCCACGACGGGATCGCGATAGAGACCGAGGAAGGACATGGCAGTCGACAAGACGCCGGAGCGTTCGTTGTCGGACTTGTTAAGGAGTTCGCGGGCCGTCGAAGCGATAACCGGGTGCGGGCCCGCTTCGCCCAGATGCGGCGTAGTCATCATCGCCGCCAGCGTCGTCTCGATCGGGCGCTTCGGATCGGACAGGAACCCGGCGACGCCGGCCAGGGTCTTGTCCTGCTCGGCATAGAGAACATGGAGGATCGCGCCGACCAACAGGGAGTGACTGGTTTTCTCCCAATGGTTACGCTTCTCCAGAGAACCCTCCGGATCGACCAGCACGTCGGCGACATTCTGGACGTCGCGCACCTCCCATTCGCCGCGGCGCACTTCGAGCAGAGGATTGTAGGCGGCGGATTTGATGTTGGTCGGGTCGAAGAGCAGTACGCGGCCGTGCTTCGAGCGGAACCCGGCGGTGAGTTGCCAATTCTCGCCCTTGATGTCGTGGACCACGACAGAGCCCGGCCAGGTCAGCAGGGTGGGCACCACCAGTCCGACGCCTTTGCCGCTCCTGGTCGGGGCGAAACACAAAACGTGCTCGGGGCCATCATGGCGGAGATAGTTGCGATCGAGCTTGCCGAGCACCACGCCATCGGGATTGAGCAGGCCTGCGGCCTTGACCTCCTGCGGCTTCGCCCAGCGGGCCGAACCGTAGGTCTCGATGTTCTTCTGCTCGCGCGCGCGCCACACCGACATGCCGATGGCGACCGCGATGGCGATGAAGCCACCGGACGCTGCGATGATCCCGCCCCTGGCAAAGACATCTGGAGCGTAGGCATCGAAGAAATACCACCACCAGAAGATGGCAGGCGGATAGTAGATGGGCACGCCGCCGAGCACGAACCAGGGCGTTCCGAGTTGCGCCTGATAGCCGAGTTGCCACGCCACGTACTGGGTCGCGCCCCATGTCGTGAACAGCACGATGAGGAAGACAACGAGTATCTGGCCCCAGAGGATTTTGGTCGCGGACATTACTTGGGTCCTTTCTTGTTGTTTGCGGAGGTCACAGGCCAAGCCCTCGTTGCCGGCCGAGGCTCCACTCGATGCCGCCGTTGCCCTTGGCGACGCCGGCAATGTGCTGGCCGAGTTTCTTTTCGAGCGGCGGGGTCCATGGCACGAGCTGAAAGCCGAGCCCGTTGTCGATGACGGCGAAGCGGCCGGAAGTAAGCGCCAGACGTTGACGATAGACCCCAGCAACATGCTCACCGGCCTGCGCCTTCTGGAACGGCAGTCCGGTCTCCGCCTGGAGTCTCGTAGCCACGGCATCGAGCTCGCGCTGACGAAGCGTGTTGAGGAGATCGCGCTGCAGGATGATGCGCTGGCCCTGGCGCCGCGCCAGACCCTCCTTGGCCAGATGTTCGGCGCGGGCCTTCATGGCGTCGCGGACCTCGGCGCCGAAACCACCCGTCGACATCGGCATGGCCTCGCGTTCCACAAGGCGATGATCGAGCCAGGTTGCCCCCGGCGCCGTGATCTGCCGATTGAGATCGAAGTCGGACCGGTTGGCGAGTACCAGCGTTGGTCGCCGATCGTCCTCTCCGCCGAAGCGGCGCACCTCGACGACGCCGCCGATGGGCGGGGAATGCTCGAAGGCTTCGATCCCCCGGAAGCGGACATGATGGGCGCGGCCGTCTGTGCCGTCGATCACGGCATAGGCTTCGCCGGTCAGCTCGTCATGCAGACCGCGGTCGACCAGGCGGCCGATGATGGGAGAGCCGGCACCGCCCCCGTCGATCACATAGTCGCTGAAGCCGCGGTCCTGGCCGCGCTCGGTGAAGGCGCGGTGCATGGTCTTGATGATATCGCCGCGCATGCCGAGATCGCGCAGCGTACGTTCGGCCTGAAGCCCGACGGTCCACTCGCCAGGAGAGCCTTGTTCCGCCAGCCCCATCTTTTCGAGATGCTGGAGCCGGCCAACAATCAGGCGGCGGAGTAAAGGATCGGATTTGCCATTGGCCTCGGGCCGCAGGTCGATGAAGCCGGTCTCGTCGGCGGCGATGCGGATCTCGACATCGAGGCGCGTCCAGCGCTCAGCGGTGACCTCCTTCTCCAGCGCGTTGCGGATTTCGTGTTCGGGCTGGGGGCCGAGTTCAAGCGAGACAAGATCCTCGGCGCGCGAGCGCAGGCCGCGGCTGATATAGTCGCGCGAGATCACCAGATCGGCGCCGCTCTGGTCGACGCCGCGCACCAACAGATGAACGTGAGGATTGTCTGTGTTCCAGTGATCTACCGCGACCCAGTCAAGCTTCGTGCCGAGATCGGATTCCATCTGGCTGACGAGATCGCGGCTGAACTCACGCAGGTCTGTCATCTCGCCGGCGTCTTCGGGCGAGACGATGAAGCGGAAGTGGTGCCGGTCGTCCTTACAGCGATCGGAGAAGGCGAGATCGTCGGCGCGCTCGTTCGTCGCGTCGAACATGACGCCGTTCTCCCCGTCGCGGCTGACGCCTTCGCGTTTGAGATAGGAAAGATGCGCCGACAGCGGCGCCGAACGAAACGACTTGCCCTGGTGGCGCACGACGCGTGCCTTGACGACAACACGGCGCGAGGCGCTGAAGATACGCGAGCGGCTGAAGCTGGTCCGGCCACGGCCGAAGGTCGAGTGACCGCGACTTGCCCCACGCTTGGCTGTTCGCACTTCGCCTGAACTGTGCCCCGCTTTCTTTGAGGCCCTCAGCACCTGGTTGATGAAGCTCTTGGGCTTGCCCGCGCGGGTGGATCTGATGCGCCCAGGGCGGATGCGGAAGTCGCTGTCTCCCTCGCTCATGAGAACGCCCCTTCAGAGAGGGGATTCCGGCATAGTGCCGGAAACAGCATTGAAATCGCTGAGCAAATCAGTAATCGCGGCACGCGACCCGACCGACCGGCACGCCAAAAGCCAAGCCATGTCAATGGCTTGCGAGAATTTGGCGATAGGCTTTTATCTCGCCGCCCTGCTGTCGTGCCCTTCCGCTCTCCCCTCTCTCCCGCATCGCCCTCTCCAGACAACGCCATGCCGCGCCATGCTGCGAACACCCTCATGGCTGCTCTCCTTCACCGGCACGGGCGAGGAAGAGGTCGCCGGATTGCGGAGCAATGGCGGTTTCATCGCGCTGCAAAACCGCAGCCGAAGTGTCGTCGGACTGCGCGGTGGATGTCGGTCGACCGGCATCCAGATTGCGCGCGGATGGCGTCACGAAGAGTGGCGCACGACGCCAGGCATTTGGATCGACGGCAGCGACGGCGGTGTTTCCGGATTGGCCGGGCGTCACGTTTCCGACGCCGATCATCGGCGCGAGCGTGGCGACATAGGCGCGGGTTTCGGCCGGGAGGGGACGGCCGGCGAGGTATTCCTCGTACCGCCCGGGACCGGCATTGTAGGCCGCGAGGAAGCCCGGCGATCTGTAGAGATCGTACATCTCGCGCAGATATGCCGTACCCGCCAGAATGTTGTCGCGCGGATCGAAAGGGTCATGGCCAAGGCGGTGGCGGATGCGCAAGTCTGCCCAGGTATCGGGCATGACTTGCATCAGGCCCATCGCCCCGGCCGACGACACGGAGCGGATGTCATCGGCGCTTTCGACGCGGCGCACGGCCCTGATCCAGTGCTCGGGGATGCCGAAGCGCTGCGAGGCTTCCGTCACGAAGGCGGCATGGGGATCGCGAGACGGTTGCTCGGCCGATGGCGCGGTCTGCGCCAGAACGGCGAGCGGCGGCGCCGCGGTGAAGGTCAGGCCGGAAAGGAGAAGGAGGATGATGCGCCGGGCAGCGCGAGGCCGCCCGGCTGACATCGGTGATGCGGGGCCGAAACGAACGATCCGCATGACCTATTTCCGCTCGCCGCGCTTTTGCGGGCGGCTCCAGTGCAGCGACCATGAGGTCGCGTCCGCGCCGTTCTGGAACAGGCGGGCGCGGACCGGCTGCGGGAAGCTGGGGGCATCGATCGTCAGCGAGAGATATTCACCGGCCTTCTCGCTGGACTCCGTCCAGGCCACCCCGATCTCCGGTCCATTGTCATCCGGGCCGAGATGGACGCGATAGTTCGGCGCGTTCTCGACCTCGGATGGTTCGACCGCAACGATGCTGATTTCGTACTGGATTGCGATGGTATGGATGCGGCCGACGAAGCCGGTTTTCTCACGGATGAATTCGCCGATCTGCGGCATGGCGGTTTCCTTTCTGATTGCGGTGGAGGTTGATGCGACGAGCAGCACGCCCGCCGAAGGCAGGGCATTCACCGCGTTGGCGCCTGCCATTCGAAACGGCCTTCGCCGTCCTCGTCGGTCCACAGGGGAACCGCACGGCCGATGACCGAACTCGCTGGGATCGGGCCGAAATACCTCCCGTCGAGACTGTCGTGGACGTCCCAGTTCATGAGGAAGACATCGTCCTTGGCGACGACCCGGCAGCCCTGCCAATCAGGCAGCGCGCGGCCGAAGCGGTCGCGCTCAAGCGCCGTTCCCATCTCCACGCCATCGATCGTGATCAAGGGGCCGGAGCGGCAGACGGTCTGCCCCGGAAGGCCGAGCACGCGTTTCAGGAGCGGCGTGTCGCGCGGCAGATATCCGCGGGTCGCGAGGAAGCTGGCGATCGGTTCGGGCGCATCGATCGCGACCAGATCGGTCACTTCCAGATGACCCGTGGCCTCGACAGAATAGAAGCCGATCGGCGTGCTGGCCGAGGCGTTCCAGATGAGTTTGGTAGGCGTATCGACCCACGTCGAAATCGCGATGGCGCTGGTCGCGACGAAGGTGGCCATGGCCCATTTGAGCTCGGTCATGGCGCGATCCTCCGGCGCTTCAGCCACGCCAGATGCTGGTCCCGCGTGTAGCTGCGCGGCTCTTGACCGGCGGTCAGGCGGTTGTGAACATGCCGCCAGTAGTCGGGCGCTGCGTCAGCCGGTTCGAGATCCATCGCCTCGATGGCGTCGATTAGTTGCAGGACGCGCTCGACGTTGGGCCAGCTCTCGGTCTTGAGCAGGATGTCGCCGCCGGGGCGCACGAAAGGCAACGTCTGATAGGTTTCGCCGGGCTCGATCGCGCGCACGATGTCGATGCGCGAGATGATCGTGCCGTAGTCGTTGGAGGCCCAGCGGACGAAAGCGAAGATCGTGTTTGGCCGGAAGGAAAGGACACGGCGGCGGCGATCGAGGATCGTTTCGCGTGCGTGCTCACCGAACCTGATCCAGTATTCGATCTGCTTTTCCACCCATGTCAGCTCGACATGGGTGAGACGGTCGGATGGTGCGGGCGACGGCATCGGGCCGCCGCGCATGCGGGGTGCCGCGATGCCGGTCATGATGGGTCTCCTGGTGGTTGGGGGAATTCGCGCGCGAGCAGCTCGCGCAACATGTCGGCGACGGTGACGCCGCGCTGGAAGGCAGCAATCTTGATGCGGCCGCGCAGGTCAGGCGTGACGTCGATGGTCAGCCGGGCGGTGTAGCCGGCGCTCGATGATGGCGCAGACGATGGGGCCGACGGGGATCGATCGGCGGCCTTGATCCATTGGTCGGGATCTGTCGGGCGGGCGGCGAAGCCGCGCCTATGTGGCGGCCTCGTCATGGCCTGTCTCCCGTCTCGAGCGGCAGCAGCGCTGTGATCCGGTCGGCGGCTTTGCGCGCCATCGCCGGATCGATTTCGCAGCCGAGATAGCGCCGGCCGGAGAAACGGCAGGCCTCGCCAGCCGCGCCCGATCCGGCGAACCAGTCGCCGACGAGCCCGCCCGGCGGGCAGCTTGTCCGGATGAGGATTTCGATCAGGCCGGAGGGTTTTTCGGTCGGATGAATGGCGCGGCTATGCGCGTTGCGGGCGTAGATGACCGAGCGCATAAGGCGCGGCCCGCCGTCCTCGCTGACATAGTGACCGGCTTCGATATGGCCGGTATGGGGTGGACATTTCTTGCGACGGACGGTGCGCGCGGTCGCGTCGGGCGTGGTCTGCACGACATTGTAGACCGAGCCCCATGGGGCGTCGCTGCGGTAGAACTGCACGACGAGTTCGTGGACGCGCTTGAAGCGGTCGGCGTGAAAGCCGGAGCCGTTTTGCTTCTCCCAGACGATCTCCTGGGCGCATTTCCAGCCGGCGTCGTCGAACGCGGCGGCTGTCGCCATGAAGCAGCGCAGCGAGCCGAACACCCACATCGAGCCGGATTGTCGCAACGCGGCCCTGGCGAGCGGCAGCCAGCCCTCGACGCGGCGATCCCAGGCGAGCGACGTGTCGCCATAGGGAGGATCGGCGAAGATCATGTCGAACGGGCCATGCGCCGGCATGAGGACACGGCAGTCGCCGGTGATGATGGTCTGCGCGAGGAGCGTCATGGCGCCAGCCTCCCCACTTCCGCGGCGAAGGCGGCGATCTCGCGGGCAGCCACACTGTCGTGCTCGGCCTCGAACACGAGGCGGCCGGATTGCGCCAGGTCGGCGAAGGCGACGCGCTGGCCGATGGTCGCCGACAGCAAGGACGGATCGTGCTCGGCAAGCGTCTCGGCCGTCTCGCGGGCGATGACGGTGCGGGCGCCGCAGCGGTTGAGCACGAAGCGGGCGCCGAGCTGCGGGCGATAGATGCGCGCCTCGGCGAGCAGCGCCAGCATTTCGGCTGACGCCCAGCCGTCGAACGGCGATGGCTGCACGGGGATCAGGACAAGGTCGGCGGCAAGCAGCGCCGAACGCATCAGCCCGGCCACACGCGGCGGCCCATCGATGATGACATGATCGGCGTCACGCGCGAGCTCGGGCGCTTCGCGATGCAGCGTGTCGCGCGCCAGGCCGACGACGCCGAACAGGCGTGGCAGGGCCTCGCGGCTGCGCTGCTGCGACCAGTCCAGAGCCGAGCCTTGCGGGTCGGCGTCGATCAGGGTGACTCGCTTGCCCTCACGTGCCCATTGACCGGCCAGATGCAGGGCGAGCGTTGTCTTGCCGACGCCTCCCTTCTGGTTGAGGAGCGCGACGATCATTGCGCGCCTCCCGGCTCATCGCCGAAAGACTGCCGCCGAGCTTCGGAAGATGAAGGGGCACCGTTTACGGATTTACGGAAAGACGTAAGGGGCGTATCATCGCTGGTGGGTGATGATTTGAGGTCCTTTTCGGGCCTCTCGGCGATGTTTTCCACATCGCGCGCGCGCTCTTCAAGGTTAGATTCTTTGTTATACTCTAAGTTAAGGGCGCGATTTCGTCTTTTATTTCCAGAGCTTATACCCTGTTTGGGTTCCCGATAGCACGAGCCTCCGGTTCCCGATAGCACGATAGGTCGGGTTCCTGATAGCACGAGGCCGTCCACAGCTTTTCCACAGGCGCCGGAGGGCTCGAAAGCAAGCAGCAGACGGCCGCCGACCGCGACCTCCAGAAACAGCGTGTAGCCGGGCAGCGGCTGGCGCTGGATGATGTTGCGCAGCTCGAAAGCGAAGCGCCTGAACGGCGACAGGCTGCCGGATTTCTGGTGCAGATGCCGGAAGTCGAAGCGCCAGCCATTGCGCTGCCTGCCGCCATGCTTGCGCGCCAGGCGGTAGAGCCAGCGATCCAGGCCGCCGGTCAGGCCGAAATAGGTCCGGTCGATGGTGAGCACGAGCGCATCGTCGAGGACGGCGCGATAGAACCAGTCGGGCACGATCAGCTCGAGGCCGGCAGGCTTGCCATAGCGGTCGGTGCGCTCCTGCCATTCATTGATCCAGGAGAAGCGATGCCGACGGCCTTCTGCCGACTGGCGGATCGATGTGGCGACGGTGGTCGACTGGAGCCGATCGAGCGCGGCTTTCAGGCGCTGGTAGTCGCGCAAGCTGACGCCGCGGCCGATGAAGTTGAGAATTTCGTATGGCGTGGCGGCCATCAGGCGCGAGGTGCGCAAGCCCTTGTCGCGCGCCTCGACGATCTGGCTGGCGGCCCAGATCAGGATGTCCGCGTCCCAGATCGTGGCCATGCCGTGGTCGGGCACGGCCTCCACACGGATGGTGACGTCGCCCGCCACGAAATCGATCGGCGCGGTGCGGTGGCTCTTGGAGAGGGAGAAAAACGGATAGGCCATGAGATCCTGCGCGTCTCGTGGCGCGATGTCGCCGGGAAGCGCGTGGAACAGATCGAGCTGCCCGCGCTCCGGAGATGGGCGATGCCGCGCCTTCATTGAGGAGGAAACCGCAGGGATCAGCGGGCGTGACGGCCGGCATGTGCCGGTGCGGGCTCATGCCGTTTGGCGGGCAGGACACTGCCGCGCGGATCGGAGGTCGAGGTGACAGCGCCGCGGTCCGCCCAGGCTTCGAGATCGTCGATGGCGTAGACGACGCGGCCGCCGAGTTTGCGGTAGGCGGGGCCGGTGCCGTAGGTACGATGCTTTTCGAGTGTGCGTGCCGACAGGCTGAGAAACTCGCCGGCTTCCTTGGTGCGCAGGAAGCGCGGCGGCAGGGTCGCGAGATTGGTGGTCATGGTGGCCTCCGTGGCTTTCGCTGGAGCCGCTGGCGATCAGCGGCGGGACGAAGGCCACGTTGGCGAAGAAGAATTGCGAGGGGGGAGTGCGAACTTAGGGTGGCTAAAATCGCACACCCCTGATCGTATTGCCGGCTATTTACGGCGACGGTGGCGAAGCAGCTTGCGGTAACCGCCATCGATCATGGCGAAGCCGTCCTTGACCAGATCGAGCACGGCGTCGCGCAAGGCAGACGTCTTCCAGGGATCGCTGGCGACGCGCTCAACGCCAAAAATGGCTTCGGCGATCTCGCGGTAGTCGGCATCATTCATGCGCCCGTCGACGGCGCGCAGCATGTTCTTGAGACGGCGGCGTTGTTGAGCTGTCATGCGGGTATCCCGTGGAACGGAAAGGCCGTGAATGGCGCGCCACAGGCGCATTAGCGCCTGAATGCGATCGAGGCTATGAGCATCGAGCGGTATGACGGCGGCGATTGGTTGATCTGGTCTCAGATCGCTCAGCGCGATCAAATGCAGACGGCCGCTTTTGGTGAAGCCAGAGATATGCAGACCTTCGGCGGCAGCTCGCTGGAACTCCATGTCAATATCTCCGAGAACGACGGGGCCGGTCTGCACAAGTTTCGGTGCGGGACCGATATGCAGCACACTGGTGTCGGTTTCCGGGGTCCAGAAGATGGGCTGCTCGAGGGCGTTCAAGCTTGGCCGTGCGGGGAAATCGCAAGCCCCAGCGATTGCCGATCGCTTCGGTGTCGTTGTCCGGCCTCAGGGGCGCTTTGACGATCTTTGCATAGTCCCGCTGATAATCAGGATTGCGTCGCAAGCATTCCCAAGCGAGCGCGTCCACATCTACGTCGTCCCAGTAGTCGTATGGCGTTGATGATCGCCATCCTCTTGTATCGGGCATCATGATGATCCTCCCCGTGCAGCGAATACGCATACAGAGAGAATTGATTCCGGGGATTCGACTGCTTTGCTAGGCCGTGACCGGCAACTGGTGTTGCGTACCGGGCAACACACGGGTCAGTGTGGCAGGCCGCGCCTGAGTTGCCGGTAGCCGTGCTCGGTCATCCAGTGAGCGCGGGCCAGATGGCTGTCATGGACACGGCGGGCACGTTCGGGTTCCGCGATTGGGCAGATACCGAAAAGAACCTGGACGGCCTCCCCCCAGTCAGCGCCATCGGCTTCCGCATCGAGCAAGCGGGCATAGAGTTTGATGTGCTGGCGATCATATTCAGTGAGCGCCAGACTTGTCGGGGCATCGTCGAGGAAATCAATGGTCGTCATTAAAACAGCACGCAGGTCCTTCATTGGCGGAAGGCACTTTTAACCATTTCTACAGGAGGAAGGTGACAGTGAGGAGGCAACGCCCGTGAACGAGTGAAATTAATTGCGTCCGGCGGCTTCCTGTGCATCGACGATAATCACCCCTTCGTTGCGTCCCGAATTGATGAAGGCGATGCCTTCGGCTTCCAGGGCTCTGCGTATTTGATCGCTGGTGCTTTCATACACACGAAGGCCGCTTCCCGACTCCATGCGTTTGAGCGCGGTCAGCGAAACCTTGGCCTTGTCCGCGAGCATCTCCTGGGTCCAGCCCAGCAATGCGCGCGCGGCCCGTGTTTGTCGGGAGGTGATCATGCATGATCACCTCCCACCGGCACCAATTGTCACGCCAGAACTACGACTATTATAGTCGGAGTTAATCAGAAAGGCGACCCGGAATCGGTGTTTAAGGCTGTTTCATGCGGCGTGCGAACTCCGACTGATTCGGTCGTCTTGCGATTGGCATCGACAGACGTGACATGGCCGTGGGCGGAACAGAGGCTTTCCAAAGGAACCTCGACAATGCCTCATTCCCGCATCAGGAGGATTTGACTTTGAAGAGGGCTGGATGCGCACTTTCTCTATGGCGGGCAGATGCCTCACCGGCATCTGTGACTATGGTGGCGTTGATCGGTTGCGGATCAGCGCAGGAGAGGCTGGTAGCTGAGATGGACCTTGCCACGCCCAATGTCGTGATGGAGGCGGACCCGCTCCCGCCGTTCACCTATTGGGCGCCGGAGAGCGCCACGATTCGCAACCATCCGCGTATGGATGGTGTCTGGATCGCGGAGAGCGCCGATGGATCGCGCAGATACTATTTCGGCGATCAGTGCCGGGCGTCAGAATTCCAGCGTTTCGTCGGTCGGCCGCTCGATACACTTCCCGAAGAGCCGGTAGGCGCGACCTAGCGGGTGGCATGTTCGACTTGTGCCGTGACGTCGGATCTGGGCCGCGATCGGATAAATGTGGTCTACGACGAAGAAACGCGGGCGATCACCGAAATCTCCTGCGGATAGCGCCAATCACCGATGCCGCGAGCATCAGAATTGCCCGGCGGCTTGTGCCGCCGGGCTTCTGGCGTCCCGCTCAGAACGGGATCTCATCGTCCTCGATGAACTTGCCATCGTCGTTCTGGGTCTGCTTGGCCCGGCTGAGGAAGTCCACCGTCTCGGCGATGATCTCGCAGCCGTAGCGGTCGTTGCCCTGCTGGTCGGTCCACTTGGTGTAGTGGATGCGGCCGCGGACGAGAACCTTCATGCCCTTCTCGCAATGCTCCTGGACCGTCTTGCCGAGGCCATTGAAGCAGGTGATGCGGTGCCATTCGGTGTCCTGCACCCGATAGCCCTTATCGTCACGGACGACGCGGCCTTCGGAGTAGCGCGGGCGCGAGGTGGCCAGCGTGAAGTTGGTGATGTTGGTGCCGCCCTGGGTGGTTCGAGTTTCGGGGTCCTGGCCGATGTTGCCAGCGAGGATGACGATGTTCTGCATGGTGGTTCTCCGTTGCTTCATCCGGAGGGACCGTCCCTCCGATGATGCCCGGCCAAGACCGTCGGGAGATGCCTGCACTGACGCTCGCGTCAGCTTGACCCGTAAGGCCCGGAGTGGGGCGGGCAGTCGCGCTTGCGCGACAACACGGTCCGGAGCCGCGCGGGTTGCGGTCAGAAACCGAACGGGATTAGGGGATCAGTCAGGAGGAGGGATTGGTCCTTCAGAGAAGCTCAGGAAGGAGTCGACAGCAGACCCTTCGTCCTCACCAGCGACATGGGCCATCTAGGAGCCCTCTCCCGCCACGCTGGCGGTGTCGCCAATTTCAACACGCGGCCGACCACTTCGCGATCATCACTCAGTTCGGAGCGCAGTTGTTTCAGCGCAGGAGCGGTGATCGGGTGGACGCCGATTGAATGGAACCAGCGTCACTTCAACGGACGAGGCATCGTACCAGCTTGCGAGAAGGGCATGAAAGACCGACTGCCGACCGATCGCCAACTATGAACGAGACCAGCCATGACAGGGCTGACCAGTTGCCTGGGTGAGATCCGTCGCGAGAACTGGTGTCGCCGCCAGACAGGCCAAGGAAAAGCGGTGCGAGTCAGGTAAGGACAATATGGCTGATTATGGCCTTGCGATTGAACGAGGTGTCGGAAGCTTCGGTGCTGCGAGCCGCCGGGTCTTCTCGTGCAGGAGACGGATCGGATTTCAGCCGCGCGAGCAAAGTGGGGACCTCGGGTCCCATCACATGGCTGGCGATGCCCAGCCGGAAGCGCCGGCGTGTCGCCGATAAGCTTTCGATAGCGCGGGCATGCGCGGCCAGAAATTCGCGAGCTGACGGGATGAACATCTCGCCGTGAGCGGAAAGCCACGCACGTTCAGCGCGAAAAGACCGCCGTACCGAGGCCGTTGAGATTGGCCATCGCGGCGATGCCGACGATCAGCCCGCTGGTGCCGCAGAGCATGTTCAGAAGTATGGCCGAGTCGATGGCGTTCTTGGCAACGCCATGAGCGAGCGCATAGCCGGCGATGAAGGCAGGTATGGCGAAGGCGGCGAGCGCGATGAGGCGAAGGAGCGGGTTCTTCCCAAAGCCTAAAATGGCAATCACCAAGCCAATGGAAAGGAATGCGGCTCCGATGGCGGCGATGCCCGACATGACGAAACCGGCGTCAGCCGCGTAGACGTGCTGGAAGGCCGTGATTCCGACCATCACGGGCAAGGCGTAGATCGCGAAGTTGAATGCAATCACGCAGAGCGTGATCGAAAGGGAGATGGCGAGCAGGATCAGTGTCATGGAAGCCTCCACATGAAGGGTTGTGGGACACGACAGGCTGCCAGAGGATACGTTCGGCCTGCGACTAGGTTACTTCGCCGTTTCTCCAAGAATGGCTCGAATTGAGCCAGATGGTGTCTCGACAGTCAAGCAAAGGCGGCCGAACCCGCCGAGCGGCGGCGCTTTAAGCGCCGCCGTCGAACTTCATGACCGGGATGCCGAGCTTGCGGGCCTTATCAGCAAGGTTCTCCTGGATGCCCGTGCCGGGAAAGACGATGACGCCGACCGGCAGGACATCGAGCATGGCGTCGTTGCGCTTGAAGGGCGCAGCCTTGGCGTGCCTGGTCCAGTCGGGTTTGAAGGCGACCTGCGGAACCTTGCGGTTGTCGGCCCATTTCGCCGCGATCAGTTCGGCGCCCTTCGGCGATCCGCCGTGCAGCAACACCATATCGGGGTATTTGGCATGGACCTGATCGAGCTTGGCCCAGATCAGGCGGTGATCGTTGCAGTCGAGACCGCCGGTGAAGGCGACCTTGGGACCGGCCGGCAGCATCACTTCGGTTTCCGCCCGGCGCTTGGCAGCGAGGAAGTCGCGGCTGTCGATCATCGCCGAGGTCAGGTTGCGGTGGTTGACCATCGACCCTGAGCGCGGTCGCCAGGCCGATCCGGTGTGGCGCTCGAACTGCTCGGCGGCGACATCGCGGAAGAGTTCCATGCTGTTGCGCCGCTCGATGAAGGTCTGCCCCTCTGCCGTCAGGCGCTCAAGCTCGACGGACTTGACCTCGCTACCATCCTGTTCCCTCTGACTGCTGCGCTGCGCCTGCTCGTTGTCGTCCAGTTCGCGTTCGATCCGGGCGGTTGCGCGGTGGAAGAGATTGACAGTCCCCCAGAGCAATTCGTCGAGGTCGGGCTCGAGGCGGGTGTCGCCGAGGGTGACGATCAGGGCGTCGAAGATGTCGGCGACTGCGCCAGCGACTGTGTTGCCTTCGGGGAGCGGCCTTGGGTCGGGTTCATCCTGAAACGGGCGGTAGCCGTAGAGCTGTAGCTCGGTGAGGATGTGGTCTGTGGAAGATGAGGTGTGGACTGGCTCGAACCCTGTCTCGTCATATTCGGTCTGCATGAGGTGCTTCCTTCGTCGGATCGACCGCGCCCATCGCGGCCTTCATGGCGACGAAAGCCCATGGGCGAGACCGGCTGGCAGTCCTCGCGCCTTCGCGAGGGCCTTGATGGCCGGGTCCGGCTAATTTGTTTCGCGATGCAAAGGCGGGGCTGAGACGGGGTCCCCACGCGACCTGTCGCGTGGGGTGGCTTCCCGCCGGCGGAAATTAGCCGGACCCGGCCATTGCCTGCCTGGCTCGTTTGTGGGCCGCTCGCCCTCTCAAGAAGGCCGTGGGCTGCGGTCTCTCCGACACCTGTAGGAAGCGCCAGACCGGATATGGCAGGGACAGAAGACGGCTCTCCTTCCTCTGCCTTTCCTCCACCGACATCCTCATGCTTCCATGAAACGGCTGACGTCTTCAGGAGCGATCTGAACCCGTAAGGCCGCCCGTAGTGCATCGATGCCGTGGTGGCGCAGGTCCTCATTGAAGTCCCCGAGCCCCGGCGACAGGACAACCGCCTCGATCCCGACGCTTCTCGCCCGCTCGACGAGGCTGTCTCGCGCGCCATCTCCTGCCGGATCGAGATCACGCACGATATAGAGCCGCCGCAGCGACGCCGGGAACAGGATGGCAGCGAGGTGTGCTGCCGAGAGCGCCGCCAGCATCGGCATTTTCGGCAGACCCGAGCGTGCCGACAGCACGGTCTCAATCCCTTCGCCGGCCCCCAGGACATCCTGCGGCACACCGAAGCGGACGCCGTGCCCGAGGAGATGGCCCATCGCCCGCCGAGGGGTATCGACAGGGGCTTTGTCGCTGCCATCGGGCAGGAGCCAGGTGCGATGCGCGCCGGTCTGGACGCCGTCAAGGTCGGTGACGGCGGCGATCATCGCGGGCCACGTCTCGGTGGGGCCATGCCCCTCAGGCCGATAGTAGCAACGGGGGTGGAAACGAAGGTTTGCGGCGTCGTGCAAAGCCGTAATGCCGCGTTTCCGCAGATGCGTTTCCACGATTGTGCGCGCAATCGGCTGCGCCATGGCGAACAGACGCCGTGACGCTTCCGGCGATCCGGCTGGCGCCTTTCCCGGCCGGGGTGTGGGTTGCGGATCAGGGTCGGGTCTCGGCAGGCTGAGAAAGGAGCGGGCTTCCTCGGCGACGTCCTTGAAGTCGACAAGGCCGCAGCTTTCACGGATGACATCGAGCAGGTCGCCATGTTCGGCCGTCGCGGCGTCTGTCCATTTCCCCGCTGCGCCCTTGCCGGATTCCGGTCCGATCAGGCGCACGAACATCGAGCGGCCAGGAGTATTCTGGACATTGCCCACCAGCCAGTAGCGGCCCTCGCGATGACCGTTCGATAGATAGTGCTTGCACACCGCCTCGGCCTGCCGGCCGAGACGTTGCGCGAGTTCGGAGGCGTCGTGGCGAGCCATCTATGCCGCCTCCCGTTCACCGATGCGTTGAACGGGATAGCGGTCCAGGACTCTGGCCAGAATGGACGGACCGCTGGCGTCGGTCGGAATGAACATCCTGAGCTTCCACGAGATGATTTCGTGGAAGAGGCCGTAGGCCCGCAGGCGATCGCGCATCGTGTCGGTGAAACCCGACAGCTCGATGCGGTTCGCGCCCATGACCCGGCTGCGCCGAAGCTGAAGACCCTCTGTCAGATCGAGGATGGTCCTGCCGTCCATCAGCGCGGTGAACGCGTCGTCCGAGGTCAGCGTCGATGTACCGGTCGTCATGGCGCTCGCGACCCAGGCCGGGGAAACGCGGCGGCCGACGATGCGCTCGCCGTCATCGGTCTGGAGCCGGTAAACGCGAGTCGACTCGTTCGGCAGGCGTTTCCAGATCGGCAGCAGCAAGCCGCTCACGACGTGGATTGTGCTGTCGGCGAACTCCGGCACCTCGGCGACTTCGGCTGTCCAGGCCGATGCGAATGCGCCCTGATCGGCTTCGACCCAATGGGTCTCGCCCATCATCTTGACCGGAACGTTTTGCGCCTCCATCGGCCGGATCAGTCGAATGCGCCGTTCGATCTCGCCGTCGTCCAGCATGACGCTGGTGGTCGGGATCTGCACGGCAGCGCGGCCCGAGCGCTCATTGATGAGCAGCTTCGCGCGAGGATCAGCAAGCTGATCAAGCGCCTCGGTGAGCGTCACCGGACGGTTGCGCTCGCGCTGCGTGATGGTCAGCAGCCGGGCTTCGGCGCTAGTGGCGGGATGGACATGGATGGTCTGGCGGTTGGTGACGACGAAGCTCTCGGCGCGGAGCGTTTCCAGCCCGACATCATAGCTGCCGCTGGCGATGGCCCCTTCGATCTTTGCGTTGAGAAGCTGTTCGAACGCGGTGAAGAGCACGCCCTGCAGCTCGATGGTGAGCGCCAGGAGGCGGTTGAGGAAGGTGGTGATCGGCGGCAGCTCATCCTTGATGCCGGTATCGTCCATCAGCTTGAGGCCGGTGGCGTCCTCGAACGTCTGGAGCGAGCAACCCTCGACCTTGCCGCGCACCAGCAGGAGATAGAGCTGACGCAGCGCATCACGGGCATAGTGCGATTCCAGATTGTCCTCGGGACGGAACAAGCCCTGACCGCCGGTCTGGCGCTGGCCGCGCGTGATCGCGCCCAGCGTGTCGAGACGGCGCGCGATGGTCGACAGGAAGCGCTTCTCGGCCTTCACGTCGGTCGAGATCGGCCGGAACAGCGGCGGTTGCGCCTGATTGGTCCGATTGGTACGGCCCAGGCCCTGAATAGCAGCGTCGGCCTTCCAGCCCGGCTCGAGCAGGTAGTGGATGCGCAGGCGCTGGTTCTTCGCGTTGAGGTCGGCGTGGTAGGACCGACCGGTGCCGCCTGCGTCCGAGAAGATCAGGATGCGCTTCTGATCGTCCATGAAGGCGGCGGTTTCCGCGAGATTGGCTGAGCCGGCACGGTTCTCGACGGCGAGCCGGTCAATGCCGCCGGGGCTGGTCTTGCGGACGATGCGCCGTGAGCGGCCCGTTACCTCGGCCACGAGGTCGGTGCCGAAACGCTGGACGATCTGGTCGAGCGCGCCCGGAACGGGAGGGAGCGAAGCCAGTTTCTCGATCAGCTGATCACGGCGGGCGACGGCTTCGCGGCTCTCGACGGGCTGGCCGTCGCGGAAAACGGGCCGCGATGACATATTGCCCTCGCTGTCGGTGAAGGGCTCGTAGAGCTGCACTGGAAAGGAATGGGCGAGGTAGTCCAGGACATATTCCCTGGGCGTGATGTCAACGCGGACGTCGTTCCATTCCTCGGCCGGAAGCTCGGCAAGGCGACGTTCCATCAGGGCTTCGCCGGTCGACACGATCTGGATGACAGCGGCATGACCGTCTTCCAGATCACGCTCGATAGCGCGGATCAGTGTCGGCGTCTTCATGCTGGTGAGCAGATGGCCGAAGAAGCGCTGCTTGGCAGACTCGAAGGCCGAGCGGGCAGCCGACTTCGCCTGCCTGTTCAGCGTGCCGGACCCGCTATTGCCGCCGGTGATGTTGGCGGCCTGCATGGCGGCGTCGAGATTGTTATGGATGACGGCGAAGGCCCCGGCATAGGCGTCGTAGACCCGGGTCTGCTCCGGTGTGAGCTGATGCTCGATCAGTTCATATTCGACGCCGTCATAGGAGAGCGAGCGGGCGGTATAGAGACCGAGCGCCCGTAGATCGCGGGCCAGAACCTCCATGGCCGCGACGCCGCCGGCCTCGATCGCTTCGACGAATTCGGCCCTCGTCGAGAACGGGAAATCCTCGCCACCCCACAAGCCGAGCCTTTGGGCATAGGCGAGATTGTGTACCGTGGTCGCGCCGGTCGCCGAGACGTAGACGATACGGGCATTCGGCAAGGCGTGCTGAAGGCGCAAGCCCGCGCGACCCTGTTGCGAGGCGGCGACATCGCCCCTCTCACCCTTGCCACCTGCGGCGTTCTGCATGGCATGGCTCTCGTCGAAAATGATCACTCCTTCGAAGTCGGAGCCCAACCATTCGACGATTTGTTTGACGCGGGAAACCTTCTCGCCGCGCTCGTCGGAGCGTAGCGTGGCGTAGGTTGTAAATAGGATGCCTTCCGGCAGCCGTATGTCCTTGCCCTGCGGGAACCGCGACAGCGGCGTGACCAGCAGGCGCTCCATGCCGAGCGCCGACCAGTCGCGCTGCGCGTCTTCGAGCAGTTTGTCGGATTTGCTGATCCACACGGCTTTGCGCCGGCCCTGCATCCAGTTGTCCAGGATGATCCCGGCCGACTGACGGCCCTTGCCGGCGCCGGTGCCGTCGCCGAGCATGAAGCCGCGACGGAAGCGGACGGCATTGGGTGCATCGTCGGGCGCGGCCGAGACAACGTCGAAGGTCTCGTCAACCGTCCATGATCCAGCGAGGAAGTCCGCATGGGCTTCGCCGGCGTAGATGACGGTTTCGAGTTGGGCGTCCGACAGCAGGCCGTCGGTGACGAGGCTGGCGGGGAGACGCGGTCGGTAGCTCGGCCTGGGCGGCGCGACCGAGGCCATGGCGGCCGATTGCACGAGCTTGGTCGGGTGAGCCTGAGAACCGGAAATACGGATCGCCTGCAAGCCGTATTCTTCATAAATCGCATCTGTGATCCGGTCGGCCTCGGCAGGCGTCCAGTCTACGGTCTCATAGGCGAGCTCGACGCCTTCGGGTTCAGCGGCGGCGCGAACCGGCGCGGATACAGCGGCGCGCGCGAGATAGCCGCGAGCAGTGCGTGGGGCTGCCGGAGCGGCGACGGGAACCGAGATCGTGGCATCGACGGGCAATCGAACCGGGACGTGCTGTCCGATCCAGCCCACCAGGGTGGCGGCATCCGGAGCGATCCCCGGCGAGGCTGGAAACGCGGCCGGATCATCGGCAGGCAGCTTGTCGATGACGGTCAGGCGCGTGTCGATCGTCGTGCCGTGCTTGGCATAAACAGAGCCGTCGATGGAGGCGGTGAAGACCACGCGACCGTGTTCCTGAAGCCGGACGAAGGCGTCCCGCCAGGCCGGCGTGTCAGGGGCGAAGCTCGAACCGGTGATCGTCACGAGCCGCCCGCCATCGGCCAGGCGCGCCAGCGCCGAGGCGACATGGCGATAGGCGGCGTCCGCCACCCGGCCGGAGACGTTCGCCACGACCGAGAACGGCGGGTTCATCAGGACCACAGTCGGCACGATGCCGGGATCGAGATGATCGTGAATCTGGGCCGCATCGAAGCGCGTGGCGGGCGTGGCCGGAAAGAGGTGGGAGAGAAGATCGGCGCGGGTTTCCGCCAACTCATTCAGCACAAGCGATCCGCCGGCGATCTCGGCCAGGATGGCGAGGAGGCCGGTGCCGGCCGAGGGTTCCAGAACGCGGTCGGCGGGTGTGATGGCGGCGGCGCTGGCTGCGATCAGTCCGAGCGGGATCGGGGTCGAGAACTGTTGGAAGGTTTGGCTCTCTTCGGAGCGGCGCGTATGGGTGGGGAGAAGCCCGGCGATCCTGGTCAGCAGCGGCAGGCTGGCGGCCTGAGACCCGGCTTTGCGGAAAAGCGCCTTTCCGTATTTGCGTAAGAACAGGACGGTCGCCGCCTCGCAGGCTTCATAGGCGGTCTTCCAGCCCCAGGCGCCGCTGGCGTCGGACGCGCCGAAGGCGGCTTCCATCGCGCCTCGCAGGGCGAGAGCGTCAACGCGATTGCCGCGTTCGAGATGAGGGAGAAGGAGAAGCGCCGCCTGATGGATGGCGAGGGCCGTGTCAACGGCAGGGACAAACGCGGCAGCCGGAAGGGTTGCGGCGGCGGAAGCATATGACATGGGAAGAACCTCGGAGAGCGGGAACGGGATGAGCCCGGGCTGCGCTCTCTCTGGACCGCACAGGCTCAAACCCGTCCCGGCCTTCCTCTTCCTCTCAGGTGATCAGCGATGGTGGACGTGAAAAAGCGCCCCAACCGACGGGTGGGGCGCTGAGGGTTTTCATCCGAAACGGCGACCTGCTGATGTGAACGTATAATCGTTTGCCACGATGGTCTCGTCGACGGCGGAGTCCGAATTGAGATGTTCGTATTCGCATTCGAGCTGTCGATAGAGCCAACGGGCGAGATCGCGCATCGCCTCGGTCACCATTTCCTCGGCATCGGCTGTCATGTCCTGACAGGTTGGGCTATCGCGTTCGACCGAGATCGACATGCAATATTCGTGGTAATAGTGACCGCGATGCGTGGCCTCGGCGCGAAGCTGGTAGAAGTTGCGGCGCTGGACGGCTTGCAGGGCGTCGGCGATGCAGTGAAGCGCGCTGTCCTGAGGAGCATAGGACCGGATCTCGGCCGAAGCGTTCTTCCGGTAAGAATAATGCGCCTCGTAGCAGGCGCCATCGCCTTGTGACCAGAAGCCCCGGAACCAGATACGCGGCTCGTGCCGCACGCCGCCGCCCATGAGGCGGACGGTACGGGTCTTGAAGTTGATGCCGATGATTTCCGCGATGCGCTGGAAATCTTCGTACACGGCATCATACCAATCGTAATCGAACCCGCCATCACGATACCATGCGCGGGCCTTTTCTTTCGCCTCGTCCGAAAGCTCTTCGAGCCGATAGACCGTAGTTTCGATGATCTCAGGCATCGGGATCATCTCCGTCCAGCACGGCGGCAAGCCAGCCATCGGTATAGATCCAGTCCACCGTCTCACCGGTGGCGAGGTCGAGCACATGCGCCCCGCCTCCGAAACCATCGATCCGCGGCCTCGAACAAGTGTTGGCGTATTGCATGCCCCATCGCCCGGTCAGGCCAAACTCGGCGGCGCAGCGCATGACGAACCGGATGACATGCTCGGGATCGCCGGTCCCGTCATCGCGCATCCAGAGCTGCGTGCCGCCGTGCTCGGGCTGGATCGACAACAGGAAGCCGTCGGACGGGGGATCTTCGGCGGCGTTCTCGTCGCAGAGGGCATTGTAGAGTTCGAGTGCGCGCGCGGCGTTATCGGCGGTGCCGACGTCGAGCAGGCAGGAGAAGTGGGTGAAATAGTCGGCCATATCAGGCTCCTGAAACGACAAAGCCCGACGCGAGGCCGGACTGATTAAAGCGCAACCCGGTGTCGTTGCAGGGACCGAGATCGCCGCGCGAAACGCGGAGCGCGGCAAGAGCGATGGAGTCTTCCGGCGAACCAGCCTCGCCAAGCGAGACGCTGCGGTCGCGATAATCGGCATCGGTGGCCCCGGCATAGCTGACTGTGCCGAGGCAGGAGATGCGCAACGGCAGCTTTTGCGGCCGCTGAAATCCGCGCAGCCCCTGGTCGGCGAGAATCCGCCCGATCGGGGTGCAGTTGGATTGGCTGGCATGGGTCATCTGGATCACTCCGCGACGGGCGCCAAGAGCCTTTCTCTCAGCATGCAACCCGTCACGGCCAAAGGCCCGACCTCTTCCTCTCATCTGAAGGCGTCCCACTCGGCGCCGTTCCCGGCGATGGGCCAACCATCGCAAGGAGGAAGGCCCGGACGCCTCCTGAGCGTTCCGGGCCGCCGGGAATGAGGCGCTTGCGCGCCTCAGCTCCATGGGTCGAGTTCCAGTTTCACCATCTCGTCGTCGCCGTCGAATTCGTCGGCGGGCATGGCGCCGTGGGTTCCGTCTCCGGCCTGGAACACGACGATCG
>Ga0182748_1000336_pt1 | contig 51916 bp, 42 predicted proteins | sample eDN3rd37CKraftOP_FD_128877 | JGI IMG/M metagenome (GOLD analysis project Ga0182748, IMG submission 128877) | Enriched Organic Plus compost microbial communities from Emeryville, California, USA - eDNA 3rd pass 37_C Kraft OP (version 2) (version 2) ... | reverse complement strand
TCGAAGATGCGCTCGCTGATCGCGACGTCGGTGGACTCTTCCGCCGGCTGCGAGGTGTCGGGCTCCGGCGGCAGGGCCTGGGGGCGGGCGCGCACGTAGTAGCCCGAGCGCGGGCGTGCCCGCACCAGGCCGCGGGCTTCCAGCAGGTAGTAAGCCTGGAAGACGGTCGAGGGGCTGACGCGCCGGCGGGCACAGACCTCGCGCACCGACGGCAGCCGGTCGCCTTCGCGCAGCACGCCGTCGCGGATGGAGCGCGCGATCTCGCCGGCCAGGGCCTCGTAGCGGGTCATGGCGTCGGCAGGGCAGCCCCCGGCGTCGAGCCCGGGCGCTGCGGCGTCGCGCCGCGGCAGGCACGGGCGCCTGCTTCGCGGCCGGCCGGTCGCCCGGCGTTCATTTGCTGCTTTGCAGGATCGCCAGCGCCTGGCGTTCCATGAATTCGCTCAGGGTGTCGATGCCGCGCAGCTTGAGGATGGTGTTGCGCACCGCGGCCTCGACCAGCACCGCCAGGTTGCGCCCGGCCGCGACCTGGAGCATGACCTTGCGGATCGGCAGCCCCAGCATGTCCTGCGTCATGTCCTGCAGGGGCAGGCGCTCGAACTTGTCCTGGGCGGAGGAACGCACCAGGTGGACGATGAGCTTGAGTTTCATCTTGCGGCGCACGGAGGTCTCGCCGAAGATGGTGCGGATGTTGAGCAGGCCCAGCCCCCGTACCTCGAGCATGTTCTGCAGCAGCGGCGGGCAGTGGCCTTCGATCATGTTGGGCGCGGTGCGCGAGAATTCCACCGCGTCGTCGGCCACCAGGCCGTGGCCGCGCGAGATCAGTTCCAGCGCCAGCTCGCTCTTGCCCAGGCCGGACTCGCCGGTGATCAGCACGCCCAGCCCCAGCACGTCCATGAACACGCCGTGCACGGTGGTGGTGGGGGCCAGCCGCTTGCCCAGGTAAATGCGCAGCAGGTCGATCAGCTGCGCCGCGGCCACCGGCGTGGCCAGCAGCGGCACGTGGTGGCGTTCGCAGTTCTCGATCAGGTCCGGCGGCGCGGCCAGCCCGTCGCCCACCAGGATGGCAGGCACCCCGCCGGCCAGCAGTTCGTCGATGTGGTGCGTGCGCCGCCGCACTTCGAAGCGGGTGTAGTACGACATCTCGGCTTCGCCGAAGACCTGGATGCGCGAGGGGTGGATGAGGTTGAGGTGGCCGACCAGGTCGGCGGCCGACATGCCGTCGTCGGGAATGCCGCGGTCGGCCGCGCTGTGGCCGGCTATCCAGGTGAAGGGGATTTTGTCGGCGTTGTCGTCGACCAGGTCCTGAACGGTGAGCATGGTGGATTCCGGGGAGTGGGCGCCGCGCCCGGGGGCCGCGCTAGCGGCCGGTGGTCAGCAGGCGGTGCACGACGGCGGGATCGGATTCGGTGGCCAGGCGCTCGCGCAGCGAGCGGTCGGACAGCAGCTGGGCGAGTTCGGCCAGGATGTCCAGGTGCTGCTGGGTGGCGGCTTCCGGCACCAGCAGGAACATGAGCAGGCCCACCGGCTGGCCATCGGGCGCGTCGAAGGGGACGGGCTGGGCCAGGCGGATGAAGGCCGACAGCGCCTGCGACAGCCCCTTGACCCGGCCGTGGGGCACCGCCACGCCCTGCCCGAGCGCGGTCGAGCCCAGGCGCTCGCGGGAGAACAGGCTGTCGAACACGGTGGCCCGCGTCAGCCCATGGTGGTTTTCGAACAGGAGGCCGGCCTGTTCGAATGCCCGTTTCTTGCTGGTGACGGAGAGATCGAGCAGGATGTTGCCGGCCGGCAGGATCTGCGACAGGTGGTTCATGTGAGCCATTATAAGTTTATATGTCGCAGTGCAAAAAACTCCCGGGGCGGTCAGTCCGGGCCGCCGGCGGCGGCCCGGTCGGCGCCCGGGCGGGCCGGGCTGCGGGGGGCCGCCCGCCCGGTCCGGCGGCCGGGGCCGCGAGGCGGAAACCGTAGCAGTCCTCCGACCCCGCAGTGTAGTGCAAGCGCCGCCGCGCGCCCATAGGCTCGGCAATGCGCGGCGTCTGAACGGGCCAGGCCGGGGCGGGCGGAAAGGAAAGGGCGGGAAGGAAAGGGCGGGAAGGAAAGGATGCGCAGAGGCCGGGGCGACACGCCGGCGTTCGCGGCCGCGGCATGCCGGCCGGAACACCGGATACGGCGCCCGTCAGGCGGCCAGCTGCCGTTTGGCCGGCTGGTGGGCGTGGTTTTGCAGGCGGTCCTTGTATTGCAGGACCTTGCGGTCGACCTTGTCGGCCAGCATGTCGATGGCGGCGTAGAGATTGTCCTGCGCGGCTTCGCAGTGGATGTCCTTGCCGGGCAGCCGCATGGTGATTTCGGCCTGGTGCCGGAGGGGCTCGACCGAGAGCGTAACCTGGGTGTCCATGACGTGATCGAAGTGCCGCAGCACTCGCGCCAGCTTGGCCGTGACGTATTCTCGAATGGCGGGGGTGATTTCGAGATGGTGACCGATGATGCTCAGGTTCATAAGCTGCTCTCCTTGCGGAAAAGGGATGCGCGCATCGGGCGCGGGAAAGTCGGGGGGAAGGGTCTCCTGTGCGATGGGTTGAAGGAAGGCTACGACTTCTTTATAGGGTAGGGCGCCCCGAAATACAAGGGCGGTCCGGCCCCTTCTTACATACGGAAGTGTTCGCCCAGGTAGACGCGCCGCACGGCCGGATCGCCGACGATTTCGTCGGGGTGGCCGTCGGTGAGCACCTTGCCTTCGCTGATGATGTAGGCGCGGTCGCAGATGCCTAGGGTCTCGCGCACGTTGTGGTCGGTGATCAACACGCCGATGCCGCGTCCCTTCAGGAAGCGCACGATGCGCTGGATCTCGATGACCGCGATGGGATCGACGCCGGCGAACGGCTCGTCGAGCAGGATGAAGCGCGGGCTGGTGGCCAGCGCGCGGGCGATTTCGACGCGGCGGCGCTCGCCGCCCGACAGCGAGATGGCCGTGTTGCGGCGGATGTGGCCGATCTGGAGCTCGTCGAGCAGGGATTCCAGGCGCTCGTCGATGCGGGCCTGCCCCAGCGCCTTGCCGCGCTCGTCGACCTGCAGCTCGAGCACGGCGCGGATGTTCTGTTCGACGGTCAGGCGGCGGAACACCGACGCGTCCTGCGGCAGGTAGGACAGCCCCAGCCGAGCCCGCTTGTGGATGGGCATGCCCGTCACGGGCACGCCGTCGATCTCGATGCGCCCGGCGTCGGCCGGCACCAGGCCGACGATCATGTAGAAGCTGGTGGTCTTGCCGGCGCCGTTGGGGCCCAGCAGGCCCACCACTTCGCCGCTGGCGACGGATACCGAAACGTCCTGCACCACGGCGCGGCCGTTGTAGGTCTTGCGCAGCCCCGTGGCGCGCAGGCTGCCCGGAGACGGCGCGGCGGGTGCGGCGGCGGGCGCGGGAGGATTCCCCGACGGGGAGGCGGCTGGCGGTCGGGCGGACATCAGGAGCGGGCCCTGGCCTTGCGGCATTCCTCGATGGCCGCGTCCGTCCTGGCGCGGGGCTGGGCGACGGAGCGCACCCGGCCGCCGGCGGCGGCCGAGTCCGGCCCGCCCTGGGCCTCGTAGACGTCGGTCTTCTGGTTGTAGCGGATGCGCTGGCCGCTCACGCTGTCGAAGGGCTTGCCACAGATGAAGCGCGTGACTACCGCCTGCCCGATGACGTCGATGCGCTCCTGGCGCCCGTCGTATTCGGCGCGCAGGCCGCGCGCCTCGATGACCTCGAAGGTTTCCGGGCGTTCCTGGCGGATGAAGACCTTCTTGCCCGGCCCGACGGTGGCCGTGCCGTACTGGAAGCCTTCGGCGTCCTCGCGCATCTCCAGCTTGTCCGCGTTCAGGGTCATGAGGCCGCGGGTCATCACGACGTTGCCGGTGAACGTGCTCTGGCGCTTGACGTCGTCGTAGTTCAGTGAGTCGGAGAGGATGAGGGTGGTGGGTTCTTCCTGCGTTCCGGCCGGGCCGCCGGAGGCCGGCTTTGGCCTGGCGGAGGCGGCCGGTCCGGCGGCGCCGGCCGGGGCCGGATCGGCCTGCGGTGCCGCGGCCGGGGCCGCGGAGGGAGGCGGGGCTGCAGCGGGATCCGCCGGGGCAGGGGCCGCGGCAGCCGGGGCGGGGGGCGCGGCCGGGGGTTGGGCCGCGGCAGAGGGCTGGGTCGCGGCAGAGGGCTGGGTCGCGGCAGAGGGCTGGGTCGCGGCGGCCGGGCCGCCGGCGGGAGCCTGCGCGCCGGCGTTCGCGGCGCACAGGGCGAGGCAGGCGGCCAGCAGCCGGGAGGACGGGCGGGAAGGGCGGATCGGTGTCATGGCTGTTCCGGGGTGTCCTGTTCCGGGGTGTCGTTGGGCCGGCGGGTGGAAACGCGGGCGTCTTCGCCCGCGATCCGGACGTCCGTGGCGGCGAGGACCTGCAGCTGCCGGGTCTTGTTGTTGTACCGCATGCCCTTGCCGTTCATGCGCGAACGGCCGTTGACGATTTCGGCGGGCAGGTCGGTGTAGGCGAGATCGTCGTCGGGCAGGATGACCAGTTCCTGGCTGCGCACGTCCAGCGCCTTGCCCTGCGCGTCGGGCAGGCGGTGCAGGTGCGCGTCGCCCACCATGGTGATGCGCTTGCCGTCGCGGTCCATCACGGCCGTCCTGGACGTGCCGACGGTCACCGGGTTGCCGGGGCGCAGGCCGACGGCGCGAGGCGTGGTGATCTCGTACGAATCGTCGTCCGGGTAGTGCTGCATGTGCACGCCTTCCAGGCGGTTGATGGGCGACCCGTCGGGGGCGGTGCGCAGCATGACGAAACCCTGGGCCCAGGCGTCCGGTTCGTGGGTCAGCCGGCGCGGCGGGTCGATGGCGATGGCCCGCTGCGCGTAGTCGGCCGCCCACCAGGTGCCGATCACCAGGGCGATCAGCAGGGCCAGCGCGGTCAGCGAGGGAAAGCGTTCTTTCATGCCGGCTTACTGGATGACACCGGGGCCCAGCAGGCCGGGGTGCTGGAAATACGCCCCCAGGCGCCCCTGGGCGGCGAGGATCAGATCGCAGCATTCGCGCACCGCGCCGTTGCCGCCGGCCCGGGTCGAGACCCAGTGGGCGGCCTGGGCCACGTAGTCGGGCGCGCCCGGCACGGTGGCGGCAAAGCCCGCGCGCTGCATGGCGGGCAGGTCGATGAGGTCGTCGCCCATGTAGCCGGTCTGCCCCAGTTCCAGGCCTCGGTCGCGGGCCAGGCGGGCCAGGGCCGCGCCCTTGTCGCGTACGCCCTGCAGCAGGTCGGCGATGCCGAGCTCGGCCGCCCGCCGGGCGGCCACGGGGCCTTCGCGGCCGGTGATCAGGGCGACCGCCAGGCCGCTTTCGGCCAGCAGCTTCAGGCCGTGTCCGTCCAGGGCATGGAAGCGTTTGAAGACCTCGCCGTGTTCGCCGTACCAGAGGCTGCCGTCGGTGAGCACGCCGTCGACGTCGAACACCATGAGCCGCAGGCCGGCGGCCCGTTCGCGCACGGCCGCGGGGACGCGGGCCAGTACCAGGGCCTCGGCGGGGTGGGGGAGGGAATTGCCGGTCATGTCATACCACCTTCGCAGCCATCAGGTCGTGCATGTGCAGGGCGCCGACCAGGCGCCCCAGGTCGTCGACGACCAGCATCTGGTTCAGCCGCCGTTCATCCATTTCGGCGGCGGCCTCGACCGCCAGCGCGTCGGGGGAGATCGCGCGCGGCGAGCGGGTCATGCCCTGTTCGACCGCCAACGGGCGGATGTCGCCGTGGCGCTCGATCAGGCGCCGCAGGTCGCCGTCGGTGAAGATGCCGGCAGGACGGCCCGAACCGTCCAGCACCACGGCCATGCCCATGCCCTTGGCCGACATCTGCTCCAGCGCCTGGAAGACGGGGGCGCCGGCCGGCACGACCGGCAGGGCGTCGCCCTGGCGCATGACGTCGCGCACGTGCGTGAGCAGGCGCCGGCCCAGCGCGCCGCCGGGGTGCGAGCGGGCGAAATCGTCGGGCCCGAAGCCGCGGGCCTCCAGGCAGGCCACGGCCAGGGCATCGCCCAGCACCAGCGCGGTCGTGGTGCTGGCGGTGGGCGCCAGGTTCATGGGGCAGGCTTCCTGGGCCACGCTGGCGTCGAGGTGGACGTCGGCCAGCCCGGCCAGCTCGGAGCGGGGATTGCCCGTGATCGCCAGGATGCGCGCGCCCATGCGGCGGGCCACCGGCACGACGGTGAGCAGTTCCTGGCCGGCGCCGGAATACGACACGGCGACGACCACGTCCTGCGAAGTGATCATGCCCAGGTCGCCGTGGATGGCCTCGGCGGCATGGACGAAGAAAGCCGGCGTGCCGGTCGAGGCCAGGGTGGCGGCGATCTTGCGTGCGATGTGGCCGGTCTTGCCGATGCCGGTGACCACCACCCGCCCGCGACAGTCCAGCAGCAGGCCGACGGCGCGGGCGAAATCCTCGTCCAGCCTGGCTTCCAGGTCGGCGATGGCCTGCGCCTCGGTGCGCAGCGTGCGGCGGGCCGAGGCGAGCGAGGATGCGACGAGATCGGGGGCGGGGGCGTCCATGCGGCCGATTTTAATTCAGCAGGGCGCGGCGGTTGCCGGCGGCCTCGCCGGTATGGCAAGCTTTGCGCTTTATCCTGCTTCCGAGCGACGCCCATGTCCCAGCTTCCCTCCCCGGTTTTCGGCACGCCCCTGGCGCCTTCGGCCACCCGCGTCATGCTCCTGGGGGCGGGGGAACTGGGCAAGGAAGTCGTCATCGCCCTGCAGCGCCTGGGCGCCGAGGTGATCGCGGTCGACCGCTATGCCGACGCGCCGGCCCAGCAGGTGGCCCACCGCGCCCACGTGCTGCCCATGACCGACCGCGCCGCCCTGCGCGCCGTCATCGAGCGCGAGCGGCCGCACATCGTGGTGCCCGAAATCGAGGCCATCGCCACTGACGTGCTGGTCGGGTTCGAGGCCGAGGGCTTGGTGCGCGTCACGCCGACGGCCCGCGCCGCGCGCCTGACCATGGACCGGGAGGGCATCCGGCGCCTGGCGGCCGAGACCCTCGGGCTGCCCACTTCTCCCTACCGCTTCGTCGATACGCCGGAAGAACTGCGCGCCGCCATAGACGGTGGCATCGGCTACCCCTGCGTGCTCAAGCCGGTGATGTCGTCTTCCGGCAAGGGGCAGTCCGTGCTGCGGGGCCCGCAGGACCTCGATGCCGCCTGGCGCTACGCGCAGGAGGGCGGGCGCACCGGCGGCGGGCGGGCCATCGTCGAGGGCTTCGTGCGCTTCGACTACGAAATCACTCTGCTGACCGTGCGCGCCCGCGCCGCCGACGGCACGGTGGGCACGCAGTTCTGCGAGCCCATCGGCCACCGCCAGGTGGACGGCGACTACGTCGAAAGCTGGCAGCCGCAGCCCATGTCGGGGGCCGCGCTGGCCGCCGCCCGCCAGGCCGCGCTGGCGGTCACGTCCGAGCTGGGCGGGCTGGGGGTGTTCGGGGTGGAGCTGTTCGTGGCCGGCGACCGGGTGTGGTTTTCCGAGGTCAGCCCGCGGCCCCACGATACCGGCATGGTGACCCTCGTCACCCAGGTCCAGAACGAATTCGAGCTGCATGCGCGGGCCCTGCTGGGCCTGCCGGTGGACACCTCGCTGCGGCAGCCCGGGGCCAGCAGCGTGATCTACGGCGGCGTGCAGGCCCGCGGCGTGTCCTACCATGGCGTGGCCGAGGCGCTGGCCGAGCCGGGCACCGATATCCGGCTGTTCGGCAAGCCGGAATCCTTCGCCAGGCGGCGCATGGGCGTCGGCCTGGCCGTGGCCGCCGACGTCGAGGCAGCCCGCGCCAAGGCGGCGCGGGTATCGTCGGCGGTCCGCGTGGTGCCGCCGCAAGGAGCCGCGGACTAGGACCCGCCTTCCGGGCCGCGCGGCGTCGCGTGCGCTCCGGGTTGGCCGGCCCGGCCGGCCCGGTTATAGTCTGCGCTGGCATCCCACGAGCTCGCGCCATCATGCAGACCGATCCCGCCGAACTCGTCCGGCGCACCATCCGCAGCATCCCCGACTGGCCCAAGCCCGGCGTCACGTTCCGCGACATCACGCCGCTGCTGCAGGACCCGCGCACCTTCCGGGTGCTGATCGACCTCTTCGTCTACCGCTACATGCGCCAGCGCCTGGACCTCGTGGCCGGCATCGACGCCCGCGGCTTCATCGTGGGTAGCGTGCTGGCCTACGAACTCAACCTGGGGTTCGTGCCGGTGCGCAAGCAGGGCAAGCTGCCGTCGCCCACCGTGGCCGAGGCCTACAGCCTGGAATACGGCCACGCCACCGTCGAGATGCATGCGGATGCCGTGCGGCCCGGGCAGCGGGTCCTGCTGGTGGACGACCTCATCGCCACCGGCGGCACCATGATGGCCGCCGTCCGGCTGCTGCAGCAGCTGGGTGCCAACGTGCTGGAGGCGGCCGCCATCCTGGACCTGCCGCACCTGGGCGGGTCGGACGCCGTGCGCGCCACCGGCACGCCGCTTTTCACGGTGTGCCGGTTCGGGCCCGAAGATTAGTCCGCGTCCGGCCCCGGCAGCGTCCGCGGCGTTTCGCCGCGCGGCCGTGCCCGCGCCGGCGGCCGGCCGCGGCGGGCCGCCTCAAAGGAACAGCTTGTAGGCCGGGTTGTCGGTTTCGTTCCAGTGCGGGTAGCCCAGCTCGGCCAGGAATTTGCGGAACTGGCCCTTGTCGGAAGGCGGCACCTGGATGCCGACCAGGATGCGCCCGTAGTCGGCGCCCTGGTTGCGGTAGTGGAACAGGCTGATGTTCCAGTCGGGGTTCAGCGCGTTCAAAAAGCGCATCAGCGCGCCCGGCCGCTCGGGAAACTCGAAGCGGTAGAGCCGCTCGTCGCGCGCTAGCGCCGAGCGCCCGCCCACCATGTGGCGCAGGTGGGTCTTGGCCATTTCGTCCTGCGTCAGGTCCAGCGTGTCGAACCCGTGCCGGCGGAAATTGGCGGCGATCTTCGCCGGCTCGGCCGGGCTGGCGACCTGGATGCCGACGAACACGTGGGCGCGTTCGGCATCCGAGATGCGGTAGTTGAATTCGGTGACGTTCCGGTCGCCCACCAGCTCGCAGAATCGGCGGAAGCTGCCGCGCTGCTCCGGCATGGTGACGGCGAACACGGCTTCGCGGGCTTCGCCGACCTCGGCGCGCTCGGCCACGAAGCGCAGGCGGTCGAAGTTCATGTTGGCGCCGCAGGCGATCGCCACCAGGGTCTTGCCTTTCCATTTGTGCTCGGCCGCGTACTGCTTGGCGCCGGCCACGGCCATGGCGCCGGCCGGCTCCAGCACGCTGCGCGTGTCCTGGAAGACGTCCTTGATCGCCGCGCAGATGGCGTCGGTGTCCACCACCACGAAGTCGTCCACGTAGCGCCGCGCCAGGCGGAAAGTCTCGGCACCGACCTTCTTGACCGCGGTGCCGTCCGAGAACAGGCCGACGTCGCTGAGCTGCACGCGGCGCCCGGCGCGCACGCTGCGCAGCATGGCGTCGGAGTCTTCCGTCTGTACCCCGATGATGCGGATTTCCGGGCGCAGTTGCTTGATGTAGGCGGCCACCCCGGCGATCAGGCCGCCGCCGCCGATCGCCACGAAGACGGCGTCCAGGGGGCCGGGATGCTGGCGCAGGATCTCCATGCCGATGGTGCCCTGGCCGGCGATGACGTCCGGGTCGTCGAAGGGGTGGACGAAGGTCAGCTTTTCGGCCTTTTCCAGTTCGCGCGCGCGCTCGTAGGCGTCGCTGAAGCTGTCGCCGGCCAGCACGACCTCCCCGCCCAGGGCGCGCACGGCGTCGATCTTGAGCCGGGGTGTGGTGACCGGCATGACGATGACCGCCCGGCATCCCAGCCGCCTGGCCGCCAGCGCGACTCCCTGGGCATGGTTGCCCGCCGAGGCCGCGATGACGCCGCGCGCGCAGGCCTCGCGCGGCAGGTGGGCCATCTTGTTGTAGGCGCCGCGCAGCTTGAAGCTGAAGACGGCCTGAGTGTCCTCGCGCTTGAGCAGGACGGTGTTGCCGATCCGGCGCGAGAGCTGGGGGGCGGGTTCGAGGGGGGATTCGACGGCGACGTCGTAGACCTTGGAGGTCAGGATGCGCTTGAGATAGTCGGTGGACATTTACTACGGGCGGAGTCGGGTCGGACGGCTCCGGCGCGGGCGCGGAGCGCGGGAAGGGTGGCGGGCCAGATTACCACAGGCGCGGCGGGTCGCCCCGCCGCGCCTGCCCGGCACGCGCCCGCCCGCAGGCGCGGCACGCCGCCGTCCTAGAACCGCGCCTCGGCCGTCAGCGTCACGGTGCGGCCCGCGCCCGGCACGCCGAACAGCTGGAAACCGTCGGAGCTGCTCGAGCCCTGCTGGTAGTAGAACTTGTCGAAGATGTTGTTCACGTTCAGCCGCAGCGCCAGGTTCCGGGAGACGTTGTAGCCGACCGCCGCGTTGAACAGCCAGAAGCTCGGCATGTACTCGTCGGCGGTGTGGCCGCCTTTGCCCGCGACGGTGTTGCCCTCCACGAAGCGCCGCTTGCCCACGTACTGGCCGCCCAGGCTGGCGTTCCATTGCGGGTTGAAGGCGTAGGTGGTCCAGAAATTGAAGGTGGCGTCGGGCACGTTCTTGAGCTTGCCGCCTTCCTGGGAGGGATCTTCGGCGTCCTTGAGGATCTTGCTCTTCATGGCGGTGAAACCCGCGTAGGCCGACCACTGGGGCGTGATGCTGCCCGCCAGGCCCAGCTCGATGCCGCGCACGCGGTCCTTGCGCGCGCTCTGGACGAAGGCGCCGGGGTTGTCCGGGTCCGCGTCGCTGGGGTTGCTGCGCTCGATCTGGAACAGGGCGCCGGTCACGGACAGGCGTTGGTCGATCAGGTCCCACTTGGTGCCGAGTTCCCAGGTCGAGGCCTTGGCCGGCGAGTATTCCGAGATGCTGGCGCTGCCCCCGCCGCCGCTGCGCGAGGCGGCGGCCGCCGCCGACGGCTGGGTGGCGCGGCTGTACGACAGGTAGATGCTGCCGTACTCCACCGGCTTGTATACCAGTCCCAGCCGGCCGCTCCAGACGCCGGCGCTCTGCTGGTAGGGCTGCCGCTTGCCGTCGGCGTCGTACCACTTGACCCGGTAGTGGTCGTAGCGCAGGCCGGCGGCGATTTCCCAATGGGGGTTGAGGATGATCTGGTCGTAGGCGTACAGGCCAAGGTTGCTGACCTTGGCGCCGCTTTCGTTGGTGCTTTCCACCGTGACCCAGTCGCCGCTGAAGTGGGTGTCCGGGTCGCGCACGTCGATCACGCGGCGGCCGGCGATGTCCGGGACGGTGCGGCTGTACGGGTCCTTGCGGTAGCTTTCCTCGTAGAACTCCACGCCGGTGACCATGCGGTGGCGCACGCTGCCGGTCTGGAAATCGAGGTTCAGGTCCGTCTGGTTGGCGACGATCTTGCCTTTATAGGAATTCATGTTGCCCTGCAGGCGGGGCAGGGCCAGGTAGCCGGAGGGGTAGACCAGGTTGCCCGCGCCGTCGTAGCCCCAGTAGTCGCTGGTGCTGGCGCCGCCCACGATGTCGCCCGGCTGCGAGCCGGCGGGGGCGTTGAGCAGGCGCCCGCCGGTGGTCAGGTAGGTGAAGCGGCGGGTTTCCGACCAGCGGGTCTGGTTGCGGATGGAGACCTTGTCGTTGAAGTCGTGCTCGAACTTCAGCGTGGCGCTGTCGGTGCGCGTCTTCTCGATATCGGCGTTGGCCAGCTGCCCCCAGAAGTCGCGGCTGATCCAGTCCATGCGCTTGCCGCCCGAGCCGCGGGCCACCGGCACGCCGAAGTCGGGCAGGTTGGTGTCCTTCTGGTGGAAGTACGACAGCGTGACGCGGGTCGGGGTCCCCAGGCCGAAGGCGATCGAGGGCGCCACGCCCCAGCGCTCGAAGTCCGCATGGCCGCGGTCGGCCACGTCGTTGTGGTGGGCCATGGCGTTGAGCCGGAAGGCGCTGGTGGCCGTCATCTGGTGGTTCAGGTCCGCCGTGGCGCGGCGGTAGCTGTCGGTGCCCACGCCCACCGAAACGTCGTAGAAGCTGCCCAGGCGGGGCGTCTTGCTGACCAGGTTGACCATGCCGCCCACGGCGGCCACGCCGGACTCGATGGAGCCGGTGCCCTTGTAGACCTCGGCCTGCTCCAGGTTGAAGGTGTCGGTGCGGGTGGTGAGCTGGCTGTCGCGCACGCCGTCCACCGTCACGCTCTGCTCGGCGCTGAAGCCGCGGATGGTGAACATGTCGCCCCAGCCCGCGCCGCCCTCGCCGGACGAGAAGGTGATGCCCGGCACGTTGCGCAACACATCTTGCAGGCTCTGGGCATTCTGCTGCTTGAGCACTTCCTTGGGCACGACGCTGATGGTCTGGGGCGTGTCGCGCAGCGGAGCGACGTACTTGGGCGATTGCACGGCCTGCGGCTGGAACGATTCGGGAGCGTCGCCCTCGACCTGCACGGGTGCCAACTGCTGGGGCTGGCCGCTGTTCTGGCCCAGGGCGGCGCCCGGGGCGCAGAGGGCGCCGACGGCAGCCAGGCTCAGGGGGAGGGGCAAGGGCAGGGTCGGCGCGCAGGTGCGCCTCAGTTCGGGGCTGGACACGGGGCAGTTTCCATGAAGAAGAGGTGAAAAGAAGGGCAGATGGAGACGCCTGCCCGCACGTTCAGTTTTTAGTAAGTTTCTGAATAATATCTATTCTCAATATCAAATTCAACGTTTTGTAAGGTGATATTCAATTATTTGTAAGAAAACCACGGTTGGCGCCCGGCTGGCGGCGGCGGGCGGCTCGGCTACACTGCGCCGTCATGGAAGCGACTCTCCTGTCCGCCGTGCACGGGCTGCTGGGCGCGCTCGCCCTGCCGGAAGTGGGACTGAGCGCGATCTTTTCCATCAGCCTGCTGTCGGCCACCCTGCTGCCCCTGGGCTCCGAACCCGCGGTGTTCGGCTACCTGAAGCTGGCGCCCGACATGTTCTGGCCGGCCATCCTGGTGGCCACGGCCGGCAATACGGCCGGCGGCGCCATCAGCTACGCGATGGGCGTGGGCGCCTGGCGGGCGGTCGAGCGCTGGAAGGCCAGGCACCCCGGCCGCGTCCAGCCGGGACGCCTGGACGGCCGCTGGCACGACCTGGCCCGGGACTGGCTGCGCCGCATGGGGCCCCCGGCCCTGCTGCTCTCCTGGCTGCCCGTGGTGGGCGACCCCCTGTGCGCCGTGGCAGGCTGGCTGCGCCTGCCGTTCTGGCCATGCGCGGGCTATATGGCGGTCGGCAAGTTCGCGCGCTACCTCACCATGACCCTGTTCCTGCTCTGGGCGCTGCCCAGGCTCTGATCCGGCGGGTGAAGGCGGAGGGCGGGGCCGGTGCGAGGGGTGCGCGGCAGGACGGGGAGGGGGCAACCGGCGTAGGGAGGCCGGGGCAGGGAGATCGGGGCGGTCCGCGCCATGCCGTAAAATGGTTCTTTAAGGGCAAGACAGCCGCTTCCATGAACGCCCCCATCGCCAGCCACCTTCTCGCCTCGCCGCTCGCGGCCGAAACCGGCCCGCGACTGCGCGAAATCCCCTACAACTACACTTCGTTCTCCGACCGCGAGGTCGTCTCGCGCCTGCTCGGCGCCGAGGCCTGGCAATGGCTGGCCGACCTGCGCGGCGAACGCCGCACCGGGCGTTCTGCCCGCATGCTCTACGAGGTCCTGGGCGACATCTGGGTGGTGCGCCGCAACCCCTACCTGCAGGACGACCTGCTCCACAACCCCAAGCGCCGCCGCCTGCTGATCGACGCGCTGAACCACCGTCTGCGCGAAATCGACCGCCGGCGCGCCGGCGACGACGCCGAGCGCGACGGCAAGGTGGCGTCGCTGCTGGAGCGCGCCCGCGCTGCCATCGCCGCCTTCGAGCAGGAGTTCGAAGAGGCCGGCGAACTGCGCAAGCGGGTGCAGAAAGTGCTGGGCCGCCACACGGGCCGCGACAACATCAAGTTCGACGGCCTGTCGCGCGTATCGCACGTCACCGACGCCACCGACTGGCGGGTCGAGTACCCCTTCGTCGTGCTCACGCCGGACACCGAGGCCGAGATCGCCGGCCTGGTGCGCGGCTGTATCGAGCTGGGCCTGACCATCGTGCCGCGCGGCGGCGGCACCGGCTACACGGGCGGCGCCATTCCGCTGACCTGGAAGTCGGCCGTCATCAACACCGAAAAGCTGGACGCGCTGGGCGCCGTCGAGACCCTGGCGCTGCCCGGCGTGGACGAGCCGGTGGCCACCGTGCTGACGGGCGCCGGCGTGGTCACGCGCCGCGTGGCCGAAGCCGCCGAGCGGGCCGGGGCCGTGTTCGCGGTCGACCCCACCTCGGCGGACGCGTCGTGCGTGGGCGGCAACATCGCCATGAACGCCGGCGGCAAGAAGGCCGTGCTGTGGGGCACCGCGCTGGACAACCTGGCCTGGTGGCGCATGGTCGACCCCGAGGGCGACTGGCTGGAAGTCACCCGGCTGGAGCACAACCTGGGCAAGATCCATGACGTGGCGGTGGCCCGTTTCCGCCTCGACTGGTACGACGGCCGCCAGGGGCCGGGCGAGCGCCTGCTGCGCAGCGAGACCTTGTCCATCGAGGGCGCGCGCTTTCGCAAGGCGGGGCTGGGCAAGGACGTCACCGACAAGTTCCTGGCGGGGTTGCCCGGCGTCCAGAAAGAAGGCTGCGACGGCCTGATCACTTCGGCTCGCTGGGTGCTGCACCGCATGCCGCGCCACACGCGCACGGTCTGTATGGAGTTCTTCGGGCAGGCGCGCGACGCCATTCCCTCCATCGTCGAGGTCAAGGCTTACCTGGACGGCGAGGGCCGCGCGCGCGGCGCCATCCTGGCCGGCCTGGAGCACCTGGACGAACGCTATCTGCGCGCCGTGGGCTACGCCACCAAGAGCAAGCGCGGCGAACTGCCCAAGATGGTCCTGATCGGCGACATCGTCGGGGACGACGAGGCCGCCGTGGCGGCGGCCGCCAGCGAGGTCGTACGGCTGGCCAATACCCGGCACGGCGAGGGTTTCGTCGCCGTCAGCGCCGACGCCCGCAAGAAATTCTGGCTGGACCGCTCGCGCACCGCCGCCATCGCCCGCCATACCAACGCCTTCAAGATCAACGAGGACGTCGTCATCCCCCTGGCCCGGATGGGCGAATACACCGACGCCATCGAGCGCATCAACATCGAGCTGTCCACCCGCAACAAGCTGCGGTTGCTGGATGCGCTGGACGCCTTCCTGGAAGGCCCGCTGCCCTCGGGCAAGCTCGAGAACGCCGAGGACGACGCCGAGTCGCACGCCGCTTTCCTGGCCGAACGCACCCGCCAGGCCGCGGCCCTGGTCGCCGCGGTGCGGGCCCGCTGGCAGTGGGTGCTGGAGGCCATGGACCAGCCGCTGGGACAGGCCCTGCCGCGGCTGGACGAGCTCGGGCTGGAGGGCCTGCGCGGCGCGTTCGAGGCCCGGCTGGCGGCCCAGCCCGGCGCGCGGGTGTTCGACGTGGTGCAGGACCGTACGCTGCGCGTGTCCTGGAAGGCCGAGGTGCGGGCCGAACTGCAGCGCCTGTTCGGCGGCGCCGACTGCGCGGCGGTCATGGAAGAGATCCAGGCCATTCACGACCGGGTGCTCAAGAGCCGGGTGTTCGTGGCGCTGCACATGCACGCGGGCGACGGCAACGTGCACACCAACATCCCCGTCAATTCCGACGACTACGGCATGCTGCAGGAGGCCAACCAGACGGTGGCGCGCATCATGCAGATCGCGCGCGACCTGGACGGCGTCATCTCGGGCGAGCACGGCATCGGACTGACCAAGTACGAGTTCCTGACCGAGGCCGAGCTGGCCCCCTTCCAGCGGTACAAGCAGCGGGTGGACCCGCAGAACCGCTTCAACGCCGGCAAGCTGATGCCGGGAGCCGATCTGCGCCACGCCTGGACGCCCAGCTTCAACCTGATGGGCCACGAATCGCTCATCATGCAGCAGAGCGACATCGGCGCGATCTCGCATGCCATCAAGGACTGCCTGCGCTGCGGCAAATGCAAGCCGGTGTGCGCCACCCACGTGCCGCGCGCCAACCTGCTGTACTCGCCGCGCAACAAGATCCTGGCGACCTCGCTGCTGGTCGAGGCCTTCTTGTACGAGGAGCAGACGCGCCGAGGCGTCAGCCTCAAGCACTGGGAAGAATTCGAGGACGTGGCCGACCACTGCACGGTCTGCCACAAGTGCTATGCGCCGTGCCCGGTCGACATCGATTTCGGCGACGTGTCCATGAACATGCGCGCGCTGCTGCGGCGCATGGGCCGCAAGTCGTTCAACCCCGGCACGGCGGCCGCCATGTTCTTCCTGAACGCCAAGGATCCGGCCACCATCAATGCCACGCGCAAGGCCATGGTGGGCGTGGGCTACAAGGCGCAGCGCGTGGCCCACGACCTGTTGGCGGGCCTGGCGCGCAAGCAGGTGCGGCATCCGCCGGCCACGGTCGGCAAGGCCCCGCTGCGCGAGCAGGTGGTGCACTTCGTCAACAAGAAGATGCCCGGCGGCCTGCCGAAGCAGACCGCGCGCCGCCTGCTCGACATCGAGGATCCGGCCTACGTGCCCATCATCCGCGATCCCAAGCTCACCTCGGCCGACACCGAGGCGGTGTTTTATTTCCCCGGCTGCGGTTCGGAGCGCCTGTTCTCGCAGGTGGGCCTGGCCACCCAGGCCATGCTGTGGCATGCCGGGGTGCAGACCGTGCTACCGCCGGGCTATCTCTGTTGCGGCTATCCGCAGCGCGGCAACGGCATGACCGACAAAGCCGACCAGATCATCACCGACAACCGGGTACTGTTCCACCGCGTGGCCAACACGCTGAACTACCTGGACATCAAGACCGTGGTGGTGAGCTGCGGCACCTGCTACGACCAGCTGGCCGGCTACGAGTTCGACAAGATCTTCCCGGGCTGCCGGCTGATCGACATCCACGAATACCTGCTGGAAAAGGGCATGCGGCTGGACGGCGTGCAGGGCGTGCGCTACATGTACCACGACCCCTGTCACACCCCCATGAAGCTGCAGGATCCGCTCAAGACGGTGCGCGCGCTGGTCGGCGAGGCGACCGTCAAGAGCGACCGCTGCTGCGGCGAGTCCGGCACCCTGGCGGTCACGCGTCCCGACGTTTCCACCCAGGTGCGATTCCGCAAGCAGGAGGTCATGTTGCAGAATACGGCCGAGCTGCGCGCCGACGGCTACGACGGCCAGGTCAAGGTGCTGACCTCGTGCCCTTCCTGTTTGCAGGGCCTGTCCCGCTACCGGGAAGACACCGGCGCCCAGGCCGACTACATCGTGGTCGAGATGGCCCGCCACGCGCTGGGCGAGAACTGGCTCGAAGACTATGTCCGCCGGGCCAACGCGGGGGGCATCGAGAGAGTGCTGGTATAGCCGGGCCGGAGGCCGCCCGCCGGCGGCCCCCAACGTGACTTTGCCGGAGCCGACATGCCGTTTTCCGAAGACCCGCCCGAGACGACCGCTTCCCCGCCGGCCGAGCCGGGCCCGGCCGGCTCGCTGGGCAAGGCCTTCGACGTGCTCGAAATGGCGGTGAGCACCCAGCCCCCGCCGTCCGCCGCGCAGATCACCGAGCGCCTGGGCCTGCCGCGGCCCACCGTCAACCGCATCCTGGGCAACCTGGTCAAGCTGGGACTGCTGCGGCGCGACGCCCGCCAGCTGCACGAGGGCGACCGCCTGCTGGGGCTGGCGCTGGCGGTGGTCGGCGGCGCGGTGCAGCGCGGGCCGCGCCACGAGATCCTGCGCGAGCTATCCGCAAAGATCTCGGAAACCTGCAACGTGGGCATGATCGCAGGCGGGCGGGTGCGCTATATCGACCGGGTCGAGGCGCAGTGGCCGCTGTCGCTGCGGCTGGAGCCGGGCAGCGAGCTGCCGCTGCACTGCTCGGCGGTGGGCAAGCTGCTGCTGGGGCATTTGCCGCGGGCGCAGCGCGACAAATACCTGCGCACCATGGCGTTGACCCGCTACACCCCCAATACCATCACCGACCCGGCCCGGCTGGAGCGGGAGCTGGACCGCATCGCGGCCGAAGGCCTGTCGCAGGACAACGAAGAATACCTGCCCGGCGTGGTGGGGCTGGCGGTGCCGATACCCGGCGGCGCGTTCCCGGTGCTGGCGCTGGGCGTGGCCGCACCCAGCGCTCGCGTCACCGTCGAGGACATGCGGCGCGACCTGCCCTACCTGCGCGAGGTCGCGGCCAAGCTGGCGCTCTGCTATTGAGCGCTTGCCGTCAGGCGCGGCGCGCCAGCAGTTCCGACACCAGCGCGGCGGCTTCCCATTGCACCATGTGGCCCGCGTGCGGCGCCAGGTGCAGGGCGACCCGGGGCGGCGCGTTCAGCGCGTGCTCCCAGGGGATGATGGCGTCGCGCCGGCCGTGCACCAGGGCCACCGGGCAGGCCAGCGCCGCCAGGTCGGGCGCGATGTCCGCCTGCTGCACGCCCCGGCGGGCCACGGCGCGGCAGAATGCTTCCAGCCGGTCGCGGTCCGCCGCGATGCGCCGGCGCAGCTCGCCCAGGTAGGCCGGCGACGGCGCCGCGCCGTCGGCCGTGATCTTGCGTATTTCCCGCGCCAGCGCCTCGTCGGATTCCGCATGCAGCACTCCGTCCAGGAAGTCCTGGGCGATCCCGGTGCCCAGGCCGGCGGGCGCCAGCAGGGTGAGCGAGACCACATCCAGGCCCGGCCGGCGGGCGGCCCTGGCCGCGACAGCGCCGCCGTAGGAATGCCCGACCAGCGCGACGGGTCCCGGGCACAGCGCCGCGATGGCGTCGGCGACGGCCTCGGCGACCGCGTCCAGCCCGGCGGCCGCGCTGGCGCTGCGGCCATGGCAGGGCAGCTCGATGGCGGTGGCGGCCAGCCCGGCGCGCTGCAGGGCGGCGGCCGTGCCGGCCCAGACCCCGGCGTCGCCGAACACGCCGTGCAGCAGAATGCGCTGCGGCGCGCTCGCAGGCGCGGCGGCCTGCCATTGCACCGCGTGCAGCATGCCGTGGCGGGTCGGCACGTCGCGCTCGCACATGCCGGCCGCGCCCGGCGGGGGGAGGGGCTCCCGCGCGCCCGGGCCGGCGCCTGGGCCCGCACCTGCATAGGGAGCCGTCCCCGAACGGGTGCTGATATGGGTACGTGCGTCGGCGGCCGCCTGCGCATCGGCCTGGGTGATGCGCCCGTCCGGGCCGCTGCCGGCGACGGCGTCCAGGTCCAGGCCGCACTCGCGCGCGATCCGGCGCGCGGCAGGGGTCGAAGGCCGCCGCGCGCCGCGTCCTGCCGCAGGGGCCGCCGCGTCTGCGGACGGCGCGGAGGCGGCAGACGGGGCAGCGGAGGCAGCGGAGGTCTCCGCGGGCGCAGGGACAGGAGCGGCGGGCGGCGCGGATCCGGGCTCGCCGGCGGCGGCAGGCCCGGCCGCCGGCGCATCGCCGTCGAGCTCGATCCGGGCGACCACGGTGTCGGCGTCGATGCGGCCGTCCACCGCGACCAGGTGCTCGAGCATGCGCCCGTCCTGGGCGGCGGGCACCTCGACGATGGATTTGTCCGTTTCTATCTCGAGCAGGACGTCGCCGGCGCGGAAGGCCTGGCCGGGCGGCACGTTCCAGGCGACCAGGCGCGCGCCTTCGATGGGTTCCCCCATGCGGGGGACGGCGAAATTGACGGTATGGGCCATGACGTGCCTCGCAAAGGGTCAGCCGCGGATCCCGGGCTCGGCGCCCGCCAGTTGTTCGAGCGCCAGCAGCATGGCGGTGCAGTCCTGCTGGCCGCGGCCCATGGCGCCGGCCAGGCCGAACAGTTCCAGCGCGCTGGCGCCCAGGAACAGCGGCACTTCCAGCTCCTTGCCCAGCGCCAGGCCGAGCGAAAGATCCTTGTGGCCCAGGTGGATGGGAAAGTCCGGCGTGACGTCGCCGGCCAGCACCTTCCTGGGGTAGTTGGTGTTGATCTGTCCGCGCCCGGCCACCGTGTTCTGCAGCACCTCGACCGCACGCGGCGTCTCGATGCCGGCCTTGCGCGCCAGGGCCAGGGTTTCGGCGGTCAGCACCATGCTCACCATGGACATGTAGTTGTTGATGACCTTCATGCGGATGCCGCTGCCCGCCGGGCCCATGTGCAGAATCTTGTCGCCCATGGCACGGAACAGGGGCAGCGCCGCTTCGAAGTCGGCGGGCTCGCCGCCCGCCATGACCAGCAGCCGGCCGGCAGCCGCGTCGGCCGGCGTGCGGCCTACCGGGGCGTCCATCATGCGCAGGCCCGCTTCCCGCAGCCGCTGCCCGATCTCCAGGCTGCTGCGCGGCAGGATGGTGCTCATTTCCAGCACCAGCGTGCCGGGCCGGGCGTGGCCGGCGACGCCGCCTTCGCCCAGCAGCGCGGCGCGCACGTGCTCGTCGCGCGGCAGGATGGTGACGACCGCGCAGGCGCCGTGGCAGGCCTCGGCGATGCTGGCGCAGGCAGTGCCGCCGGCCTGCGCCAGCGCCTGGGCGCGGGCCGGGTCCAGGTCGTAGCCGCGCACCGCGAAGCCGGCCTTGGCCAGGCAGGCCGACATCGGCCCGCCCATGGTGCCCAGCCCGATGAAGCCAACGGTCGCGGTCATGACGGTTCTCCCTGCGTGCCGTCGCCGGCGTCGCGGAATTGCACGAACTCGGTGACCGCGCCTTCCGGCTCGGCCACGTAGAAGACCTTGGTGCGGCCGCCGCGCAGCAGGCGCGGGGGCGACACCGTGCGGTATCCCGCCCGTACGGCCTGCTCGTAGGCCGCGTCGGCGTCGGCGACCTCGAAGGCCATGTGGTTGTAGCCGAAATCGCATTGCCGGCGCGCCTGCGTCTCGCCCTGCGGCGCGTAGTACTTGAACAGCTCCACGCGGTAGCTGCCCCGCCGCAGCATGGCCCAGCGCACGACGGCGCCGGGCAGGCCCACGACCTCGCCCAGCGCGGCTTCCGAGCGGTGGTCCATTTCGCCTTCCGTCTCGAAGCCCAGGAAGTCGGTGTAGAAGCGCCGCGCCCGCTCGAAGTCGTTGACGCAGACGGCCGTGTGGTGGGCGGCCAGCTTGGGGTCCTGCAGCATCATGCCTGTCTCCTTGGGGCGTTGGCCGGGCCTGGCGGCGGGCGCGGCCGGCCGGACGCCGGCGCGCCTGCGGCTCACCGGCGCCGGCTCTCGATCGACGATAGCGCCGCGGCAACGGCATCGGCCCCCGCCAGCGCGGCGCGCTCGAGCACTTTCGACACCACGGGCGAGGCGTTGGAGCCCGTCACGTGGACGATCTCGTGGTCCAGGTAGTCGAACACCCGCGCCTGCGCCTCGTACGCGATCCGGGCGCCGATAGAGGTGCCGCGGGCGGTTTGCTCGGCGATCAGCAGCGCGCCGGTGCGCCGCACGCTGGCTGCCACCGTTTCCCAATCCAGGCCCAGCGGGTCCAGCGTGCGCAGGTCGACCACCTCGGCGTCCACGCCGCTTTGCGCGGCGGCCTCGCAGCACGGGTCCACCATGTTGCCGTAGGCCAGTACCGTGCAGCGGCTGCCGGGGCGGGCGATGCGGGCCTTGCCGAAGGGCACGATGTAGTCCCAGTCGCCGGCGCGGACCTTGCCCGTCTTGCGGAAAAGTTCGTTGTATTCGATCACCAGCACCGGGTCGTCGCAGGCCACGGCGGCGTTGAGCAGGCCGATGTAGTCGTAAGGGCGCGAAGCCGCCACGATGCGCCAGCCGGGGTACAGCGCGAACAGGCCGCCCGCGTCCATGGAATGCTGCGAGCCATACCCGGTGCCGGCCGAGACCCGGCTGCGCACCACCACCGGCACGGGGAACTTTCCGCCGAACATGTGGCGCACCTTGGCGATCTGGTTGAACAGCTGGTCGGCCGCCACCAGCGAGAAATCGGGGTACATGATCTCGACAACGGGCCGCATGCCGTTGAGCGCCGCGCCCAGCGCCAGGCCGGTGAAGCCGTTTTCGGCGATGGGCGTGCCGACCAGGCGGTCGGGGTACTGCTCGCCGATGTCGCGGGTGGCGCCCGCCGTGCCGCCGCGCAGGCGGTGCACGTCCTCGCCCAGGATGAACAGGTTGTCGTATCGCCCCATGTTGCGCAGCATGGCGGCGGAGATCACGTCCAGGAACTTCACTTCCCTGAGCCCGTCCTCGGGCTCGTCTTCCAGTTCGCGGCGCGGCAGGCCGGCCAGTTCGGACAGGTCGCCGCGTATGCCGGCATCCACTTCCGCGGGGTCGGGCCACAGGGCGGGAAAGATGCGCTGGGCGCTCAGGTCGCCGTAGTGCTCGACCAGGCGGCCCAGCGCGTCGTCCAGGGTCGCGGCCGCGCGGCGTTCCAGGCGGCGCACCGCGGCCTCGTCGACCAGGCCGAGCGCCTGCAGCCGGGCCGGGTAGCCCGCCACGGCGTCGCGCGCCAGCCACTGCGCTTCTTCGCTCTTGTCGCGGTAGCCGAAGGCGCTGCCCTTGAGCGCGCCCGACTGGTGGAAGTGGCGGTAGGTGCGGGCTTCGAGCAGGACGGGGCCGCCTTCGGCGGCTATGATCCGGCGCGCCTCGGACATGGCCAGCCGCGCGGCGACGACGTCCATGCCGTCGAACTCGATGGCCGGCACGCCGAGCGACAGGCCGCGCGCCGACAGCCGGGTCTCGCGGGTCTGCTCCGAGATGTGGGTCGAGACGGCGTACAGGTTGTTCTCGACGAAGAAGACGGTGGGCGTGCCGTAGAGCGCGGCCAGGTTCATGGCTTCGTAGGCGGCGCCGTTCTGCATGGCGCCGTCGCCGAAGAAGGCTACGGAGATGTCGTCGCGCCGGCGCAGCTTGTCGGCGAAGGCATAGCCCACCGCGTGCGAGGGGTTGCCGCCCACGATGGCGTTGGAGCCCAGGATGCCGGCTTCCGGGAAGCGCAGGTGCATGGAGCCGCCGCGTCCGCCGCAGTAGCCCGGCGTCAGGCCGAGGATTTCCGCATAGGTGCGGAAGACCACCTCGCGCATGGACTCGGGCACTCCGCCCTTGAGCGGGCTATAGCCCTTGGGCCGCGCGTAGTTCAGCGCCTTGGCCAGGAACTGGTGGTGCATGCGGTGCGTGCCGTTGATCTTGTCGGTCGCGCGCAGTTGCGACATGGCGCCGACCGCCGCGCCCTCCTGGCCGATGCTGGAGTGGGCCGGGCCGTGCAGGATGCCGGCCACGCTCAGCGCCAGCAGCCTTTCCTCGAAGCGGCGGATCAGGATCAACTGCTCCAGCATGTTCAGGTGTTCGGCTACCGGGATGGCCTGGACGTCGGCGTCGGTGACGGCCAGGCGCCACCATGGGGTCTTGGTCTTGAGTGCGGTCAAACGCGAAGCCATGGGTCGTCTCCGTATGGGCGCGCGGCGCCGAACCGGGCGCATTGCCTGCCTGGCGCGCAGCCCTGGTCCGGGCAGCGGCCGACAGATTCGTATCGAATAATGATCCAAACAGTATCACGAAACGATACGAGCGCAAATTTTTTTGCGGAGGCTGTCGGCCGCCTCCGCCCCGGCCGTTCAGCGGCCCGGCCCGGGCGCGCGCAAGGCTATGCCGGCCGCGGCCATCGCCTCGCGCAGGCGGACGGCGAAGCGAGCGGCGCCGGGCTGGTCGCCGTGGATGCACAGGGTGCCGGCCCGCACGGGCACGTCCTTGCCGGACTGCGCGCGGACCACGCCTTCGCGCGCCATGCGCAGCGCCTGGGCCACGGCCGTGTCCGCGTCTTCGATCATGGCGCCGGGCCGGCCGCGCGGGGTAAGGGTGCCGTCGTCCTGGTAGCTGCGGTCGCAGAACACCTCGCTGTCCGCCTGCAGGCCGAGCTCGGCCGCGGCGCGCAGCATTTCGCTGCCCGCCAGGGCGTACAGCCGCAGGGAGGGATCCACGTCGCGCACCGCGCGGCACAGGGCCTGCGCCAGCGCCGGGTCGCGCGCCGCCATGTTGTACAGGGCGCCGTGGGCCTTGACGTGGTGCAGCCGCGCACCCTGCGCGGCCGCCACGCCCGCCAGCGCGCCGATCTGGTAGACCACCATGTCGTAGGCCTCCGCGGGGCTGACCTGCATGGCGCGCCGGCCGAAGCCGGCCAGGTCGGGCAGGCCGGGGTGGGCGCCGATCGCCACGCCGTGCGCGAGGGCGGCGGCCACGGTGACGCGCAGGGTGCCGGGGTCGCCGCCATGGAAGCCGCAGGCGATGTTGGCCGAGGTGACGTGGGGCAGCACGGCCTCGTCGTCGCCCATGCGCCAGGCGCCGTAGCTCTCGCCCATGTCGCAGTTCAGGTCCAGTGTCGCTTGCATCAGGGTCGTCCCGGGAAAATCGGCGGCCGGCATGGGCCGGCCCTCGGTGACGATGTTAGTCCAGCCGGCGCCGGCGCGGGAGCCGGCGCCGGGTAAGCCGGGCGGGCAGGCCGGCGAATGTTCAGCCGTTGTCCGCGCCCGGGGCGGGGGGGTGGCCGGCCAGCCGCTCGCGCAGCGGTAGCAGCGCGGCGCGCAGGCGGTCCCAGGCGGCCTCGCGCCGGCCGTCCAGGCGCCCGGCCGCATGGGTGTCGAGGGCTTCGAAGCGCACGAGCTCGCCGGGGGCGCACTGCGCCAGCCGGGGCAGGTCTACCTGGGCCACCTGCGCGATGCGTGGATAGCCGCCGGTGGTCTGGCGGTCGGCCATCAGCACGATGGGGTCGCCCGCGGCGGGCACCTGTACCGTGCCGAAACAGGTGGCCTCGGACAGCATCTGGCGCGGGCGCGCCAGCGCCAGCACAGGGCCGCGTAGCCGGTAGCCCATGCGATCGGATTGGGCGTCGATGCGGAAGGCGGCTTCGAGCAGCGCGCGGCGGCTGGCGGCGGTGAAGGCGTCCCATTGCGGCCCCGGCGTGACGCGCAGCGCCGGCCGCGGCGCGTCCGACAACGCGGCGGGCAGGTAGACGGCGGTCGCGTCCAGCGCGGCCTGCAGGGCGTCGAGCCCTGTCGCCGCCAGCGGCCGCCGCAGCGCGATGCGGTCGCCGCGCGCCAGCGCCCGGCCGCCCAGGCCGCCGAAGCCGCTGCGCAGATAGGTGCTGGCGCTGCCCAGGACGACGTCCAGCCGGTAGCCGCCGGCGACCGCCAGGTAGGCGCGCAGCCCGCGCCGGCGCGCGCCGAAATCCAGCTGATCGCCGGCGCGCACCGCCACCGGCCGGTTCAGCGGCAGCGCGGCGCCATTGAGCGTGGCGCCGAGGTCGGCGCCGCACAGCGCGATACAGGAGGCCGACCCGAACGCGAGCCGCGGTCCCGCCAGGGTGATTTCCAGCGTGGCGCAGGACTCGTCGTTGCCCGCCAGCAGGTTGGCCAGCCGGTGCGATCGCTCGTCCATGGCGCCGGACACGGGCACCCCCAGGTGCTGGAAGCCGGTGCGGCCCAGGTCCTGGAAGGTGGACAACAAGCCTGGGCGGAGCACGGCGATGCTCATCGGCGCGCTCCTGCATCCCCCGCCGGGGTTGGCGCAGAGGCATGCCGGGTCGTCGCGGGCGCGGCGGCCCGTCCCGCACAGGCCGCCCGGGATGCCTGCGCGGGACGGGCCGCCGCGCCGGTGGATGCCTCGCGCAGGCCGGCGAACTCGCGTTCGCCGATGGGCACGAAGCGGACCCGGTCGCCGGGCTCCAGCCGGGCGGGCGGATCGCGCAGGGGATCGAACAGGGCCAGCGGCGTGGCGCCGATCACGTGCCAGCCGCCCGGCAGGCGGGCGGGATAGATCACGGTCTGCCGGTTGGCGATGGCCACCGAGCCAGCGGCTACCGCCGTGCGCGGGGTATCGCGCCGCGGCAGGCCGAGCCGGGCGTCGTGCACGCCGATATAGGGCAGGCCCGGTGCGAAGCCCAGCATGAACACCATGGCGCCGGGCGCGCCGTGCAGCGCCACGAGTTCGTCCGGCGCCAGTCCGCAGGCGCGCGCCGCGTCGTCCAGGTCGGGTCCGTGGGCACCGCCGTAGCAGACGGGAATCTCGACGTCGCGGCCTTGCCGCGGGCTATCGGGGATGCCGTCGGCCAGTACCGCCCGTACCCTTCCGGCCAGCTCCGCCGGGCCTGCCGCGCCGGTCTGGGGCCGCCAGTGCAGCGCCACCGCGGCGAAAGAGGGCACAACGTCGGTCACGCCCGGCAGCCGGGCGGCCCGCAGCCGTTCGGCCGCCGCCAGGCAGCGGCGGCCGGTGGCCGGGTCCAGGCGCTCGCCGAAGGCCACCACCAGGCAACGCTCGCCCTGCGGCAAGAGCGTCCAGCCGGGGCCGGGCGGGATGGCGTCCAAGGCGGGTCAGAGGCGCTCGCAGCGCACGGTCACCGGGTGGTCCCGCAGGGCGCTCAGGACGGCGTCGCCGACCTCGCCGTCGACATCCGTGATGGCGTAGCCCAGCTGGCCCATGGTCTGCAGGCGCTGGCTGACGATATTCAGGCCGTGCTCGGCCAGCAGGCTGTCCAGTGCGCCCAGCGCGCCCGGCAGGTTGCGGTGCATGTGCAGGATGCGGGCGCAGCCTTCCGGGTCCTGGTAGGCCAGCTCGGGGAAGTTCACCGCGCCTTTGGTGGTGCCGCTCTGCACGAATCGCAGCAGCTTCTCGGCGACTTCGCGGCCGATGTTCTCCTGCGATTCCTGGGTGCTGCCGCCGATGTGGGGCGTGAGCAGCACGTTGGGCATGCCGATCAGCGGGCTGTCCAGCGGCTCGTCCACGCTCTTGGGCTCGGTGGGGAAGACGTCTATGGCCGCGCCGGCCAGGTGGCCGGCGGCCAGGCTGGCGTGCAGGGCGGGAATGTCCACCACCGTGCCGCGCGAGGCGTTGATGAGGATGGCGCCGCGCTTCATGCGGGCCAGCGCCGCGGCGTCCATCAGCAGTTCGGTGGCCTTGCCGCCCGGCACGTGCAGGGTGACGACGTCGGCCTGCGCCAGCAGCTCGGCCAGGCTGGCGACGGCCCGGGCGTTGCCCAGCGGCAGCTTGGCCTCGACGTCATGGAACAGCACGCGCATGCCCAGGGCCTCGGCCAGGGTACCGATCTGCGAGCCGATATTGCCGTAGCCGACGATGCCCAGGGTCTTGCCGCGCGCCTCGAAGGCTCCGGCCGCGGTCTTGTCCCAATGGCCGAGGTGCACCCGCGCGTTCTTCTCGGGGATGCGGCGCAGCAGCAGGATGGCCTCGGCCAGGACCAGCTCGGCCACCGAGCGGGTATTGGAGAAGGGCGCGTTGAACACCGGCACGCCGCGCATCATGGCGGTGTCCAGGTCGACCTGGTTGGTGCCGATGCAGAAGCAGCCGATGGCGCGCAGGTCGGGGCATTGCGCCAGCAGCTCGCCGTCCAGGTGGGTGCGCGAGCGGATGCCGACCAGCTCGGCCCCCCGCAGGGCCTCGCGCAACTGGTCCGGGGGCAGCGCCGAGGCGTGCGCCGTGACGTCGGTCAGGCCGGCGGAGGCGAACACCTCGCGGGCGCTGGGGTGGATGTTCTCGAAGAGGACGATGCGGGTCATGAAAGCTCCATCGCGGAATGTCCCCGCTATTGTGGACCATGCGCGTGGCCCCGTGCGGTTCATCCCTGCCGCCGCTGGGGTTTAGGGGGACGCGCCGGGCGTCCTCCGGGACGCCCGGCGCGTCAGCCCGGCGCGGGCTCAGGCCGGGGGCGCGGCGGCGGGGCCGTCCGCCGGCGGCGCCACCCGCTCCGGAGGGAAGCGCAGCGCGAACGTGCTGCCCTTGCCCGGTTCGCTGGCGACTTCCAGCTCCGCGTCGTGGCGCATGGCGACGTGCTTGGTGATGGCCAGTCCCAGGCCGGTGCCGCCGGAGGCCCGCGAGCGGCCGCGGTCGACCCGGTAGAAGCGCTCGGTCAGGCGCGGGATGTGGTGGACGGCGATGCCGATGCCGGAGTCGGCCACGCTGTAGCGCGCGCCGCCGTCATCCTCGCGCCGCCAGCTTACCGCGATGCGGCCGCCGGGCGGCGTGTAGCGCACGGCGTTGGTCATCAGGTTGGAGATCGCCGAACTCAGCTCGGTTTCGGCGCCGAGCACTTTCAGGCGATCGTCGATGTCCCATTCGAAGCGGTGGCGGCCGGCCGACAGCGCCTCGGCCTGCTGCCGCGCCGTGCCGATCAGGCTGGCCAGCGCGATGGCGTGCGGCTCGGTACTGGGCGAGGACTCCAGCGCCGAAAGGGTGAGCAGGTCGGCCACGATGGCCTGCATGCGGTGCGACTGTTCCAGCATCATGGCCAGGTACTGCTCGCGCTGGGCCGCGGGCAGGGCGTCCTCGGGCATGTCGTGCAGGGTTTCCAGGAAGCCGGCCAGCACCGTCAGCGGCGTGCGCAATTCGTGCGAGACGTTGGCGACGAAGTCGCGCCGCGTGGTCTCCAGCTTTTCGATCTGCGTGACGTCGCGCGTAATGAGCAGGCGCTGGTTGCGCGCGTATCCCGTCAGGTGCATCATCAGCAGCCGTTCCTGGCTGTGGGCCTTGAAGCGCACCAGAATGGGTTCCGGCCATTCGGGCTGGCTGGAATAGGCGATGAATTCCGGCGCGCGGATCAGGTTGCGCAGGTTGCGGCCGCGGTCGGCCGGCAGCCGCAGCCCCAGGTGCTGGCGCGCCACCCGGTTGCACCAGTCGATCTGGAAATCCTCGTTGAGCGTCACCGCGCCGTCGGGCAGGGCCTGGGCGGCGGACAGCATGCCCTGCATGCTGTCGCGCGCCTCGGCCAGCTCGCGCTGCTGGGCGCGCAGCTGGCGGTAGATCGGGGCCAGCACGTCGTCCCAGGGCCCGATCGAGGCGGGCGGCGCTTCGTGGGGCTGGTGGGCCCAGTGCGCGACCCGCGCCAGCTGCCAGCTGCGCCAGACCAGCGTCGCGCCCAGTCCCAGCGCGAGCGTGATCCAGCCCGCGGCGCTGCCGGACGCCCACTGCACCAGGGCGGCCAGGGCGGCCCAGAATACGAGGAAAACCACGGTCCGTAGCCAGATCATGGCGCGCATTGTCGCACTGGTGGCGAAGGCCGTCATGGGCAAGCCCGCGGGAAAGAGGCGCCCGGCGCAGGTCCGGGCCGGTCCGCCGGGCTCCGCTCAGCGGGCCGGCAACTGGGTGGTGAATCGGTAGCCGCTGCCGCGCACCGTCTCGACGTGGGCGTCGTGGCCGCTGGGCTCCAGGGCCTTGCGCAGCCGGCGGATGTGCACGTCCACCGTGCGTTCCTCGACGAACACGTGGTCGCCCCACACCTGGTCGAGCAGCTGCGAGCGCGAGAACACCCGTTCCGGGTGCGTCATGAAGAAATGCAGCAGCCGGAACTCGGTGGGGCCGATGGCCAGCGGCTGGCCGTTGCCCGCCAGGCGGTGCGTGACCGGGTCCAGCCGCAGGCCGCCGACGTCTATCATGTCGTCCGTCAGCTGGGGTGCGCGCCGGCGCAGCACGGCCTTGATGCGCGCCATCAGCTCCTTGGGCGAGAAGGGCTTGGTGATGTAGTCGTCGGCGCCGGCTTCCAGGCCCTCGACCTTGTCCTGCTCGTCGCTCTTGGCGGTCAGCATGATCACCGGCACGTTGCGCGTGCGCTCGTCGCCGCGCAGCCTGCGCGCCAGCGACAGTCCGGAGGACCCCGGCAGCATCCAGTCCAGCAGGATGAGGTCGGGCAGCTCGGCGCTGATGAGCGTCTGGGCCTGTTCGGCATCGAAGGCCCGCAGCACCTTGTGGCCGGCGAACGAAAGGTTCACGGCGATGAGTTCCTGGATGGCGGGTTCGTCTTCGACGACGAGGATGGTGCTGGACATGGTTCGACCCGGAACGAAGTATGCGCGGCAGCGCGAACGTTGCCATAGTATGGCCGTAATATTTCAGGTATGTGACGGCCAGGCCTGGCGCCTATCCGTTACCATGGCGGCATGAACGCATCCCGATCCCCGTCCCCCGCCGGGCCGGCGTCCGGCCCCACCACGCATTTCGGTTTCCAGACGGTCGCCGAATCGGAAAAGGCGCGTCGCGTCGCCGGCGTGTTCCACTCGGTCGCCTCGCGCTACGACCTCATGAACGACCTCATGTCGCTGGGGCTGCACCGCGCCTGGAAGGCTTTCACGGTGGCCCGGGCCGCCGTGCGGCCCGGCATGAAGGTACTGGACATCGCCGGCGGCACCGGCGATCTGGCGCGGGCTTTCGCCCGCCGGGCCGGGCCCACGGGCGAAGTCTGGCTGACCGACATCAACGATTCCATGCTGCGCGTGGGGCGCGACCGCATGGCCGACGCCGGCCTGCTGCTGCCCGCGGCGGTGTGCGACGCCGAGTCGCTGCCGTTCCCCTCCGGCCATTTCGACCGCGTCAGCGTGGCTTTCGGCCTGCGCAACATGACCCGCAAGGACCGCGCGCTGGCCGAAATGGCGCGCGTGCTCAAGCCGGGCGGCAAGCTGCTGGTGCTGGAGTTCTCCCGCGTGGCGCAGCCGCTGGCACCCGCCTACGACTGGTATTCCTTCAACGTCCTGCCGCGGCTGGGCAAGGCGGTGGCGGGCGATGCCGAAAGCTACCGCTACCTGGCCGAATCCATCCGCATGCATCCCGACCAGGAAACGCTGGCCGGCATGCTGTCCGACGCCGGCCTGGAGCGGGTGCAGTACTTCAATCTCAGCGCCGGCGTGGTGGCGCTCCACGAAGGCGTCCGGTTCTAGGTCCTGCGGTCCCGCGCCAGGCCGCCCGGCGGACGGCGGGGCGCGCAGGACATGCCCCGGGCGCACGGCGCGCCCCCCGGGCGCCGCGGCGGCCGCCTTGCCCCGCGAGGCCGCTCGCGCGGCCGGCCGGGAACTCCGGCCGCCCCCGCGGGTCTTACCCCCTTGGTAAGATGTTCAGCATTTAGTAAGATTTTGCTCCCGATCCCCCCGGCGGCCGCGCGACGCCCGCCGGGCCGGGGGGCGGCACCTTTCTTCCTCAGGAGCCCTATTCCATGCCACGACGTTACTCCCGCCTGCTGGCTGCGGCGCTGATCGCGGTTTCCGGCACGGCCATGCTGGCCGCGACCTTCGACGCCGACGCCCGCCGCATGGGCGGCGGCGGCAGCTTCGGTCGCCAGTCGGCGAATGTCGCGACGCAGCGCCAGGCCGTGACGCCGCCGGCCGCTTCCTCCGCCACGCCGCGGGCGGCGGCGCCGGCCGCCGGAGCCGCCGCGGGCGCTACCGCGGGCGCCGCCCGCAGCGGCGCGTCGCGCTGGTTCGGGCCCATCGCCGGCATCGCCGCGGGCCTCGGCCTGGCGGCCCTGCTCTCCCACCTGGGTCTGTCGGCCGCCTTCGCCGAGTTTCTCGCCAGCGCGCTGCTGGTCGCCCTGGCGGTCTTCGCCGTGCTCTTCCTGCTGCGCCGCCTGCGCGGCCCGCGTCCGGCCATGCAGGGCGCCGGCACTGGCGGTCCGGCCCTCTGGCGCAACGCCCAGTCGCCGGCGGGCGCCGCCCGCCCGTCCGCGGCCGGCCCGGCGGCGCAGGCTGCTCCGCCCGCTGCGGCCGCCGCGCCCGGGGCGGGCGTCGGCAACTGGTCCGTGCCCGGCGATTTCGATACGCCGCGCTTCCTGCAGACGGCCAAGACCCAGTTCGTCGAAATCCAGAAAATCTGGGACAGCGGCGACATGGCCCGGCTGCGCGACTACCTCACCGACGACCTGATCGCCGAGCTGCAGCCGCAGCTGGCGCAGCGTCGCGAGGCGGGGCATACCGAAGTGGTGCTGCTCAACGCCGAATTGCTGGGCATCGAGACCGTTGCCGGCGGCCACCTGGCCAGCGTGCGCTATTCGGGCATGCTGCGCGAGGAGCGCGGGACCGAGGCCTTCCGCTTCGAAGAAGTCTGGAATCTCTTCAAGCCGGAAACCGGCGGCTGGCTGCTGGCCGGCATCCAGCAGATCCCGGTCGAATACGCCAGTTGAGCCGGCGGCCGGCCCGGCGGGCCATGCCTGCCGGTCCCGGACCGGCCCGTCCCGCGGGCCCGTCCGGCCATGGCGCGGGCGCCGAACCGTTAAACTGCGGGTTTGATTTCCTAGCGCCGGGCCGCCTCGCCCGGTTTCGGCCCGCCTTTCCCATGCCTTCCGTTTCCCTGTTGCCCGACCCCGCCCGCCTCGCGGTGCGCGCGCTCAATGCGCTGCTGGCCCGCGAGGACTGGGCCCGCGAGCGCCTGGCCCGCCATGCGGGCAAGACAGTGCGCTTCGTCCTGGGCGGCTTCGCGCTGGCCTTGCGGGTGGCGCCCGATGGCAGTGCCGAATTGTCCGGGGAAGGCGCGGCTGCGCCCGACGTCACCCTGACCGTCGTGCCCGAGCGCCTCACGCTGCAGCGCCTGCTGCCCGGCGAGGGCGGGCCGGACGCCTTCGCGGAAATGACCCATATCGAAGGCGACGCGGCGCTGGCCCAGGCGGTGGCCGAACTGGCCCGCCAGCTGCGCTGGGACCCGGAAGACGCGCTGGCCCGGCGGGTGGGCGACATTCCCGCCGCCCGCCTGGCGGGAGCCGCCCGCGCGCTGCACGCCGGGCTGCGCGAGGCCGCCGGCCGGCTGGCCGGCAACGCCGCGGAATACCTGGCGCAAGAGCGCGCGGTGCTGGCCGGCCGGCCGGTCTTCGACCAGATGGCCGCCGATCGCGGCGCGGTCGACGGCCGGCTCGACGCGCTGGCCGAACGCGCTGCGCGCCTGGACGCGCGGCTGGGCCGCCTGTCCGCCCGGCGCGGCGCGGCGCCGCTGCGCGCCGACGGGCCCTGACGCATGCTGACCTTCCTGCGCCTGGTCCGCATCGTGTTCGTCTGCCTGCGCTATGGGCTGGACGAGCTGGTGCTCTCCGGCATCAAGCATCCGGTGGCCACCTGGCTGCTGCGCGTCATGCGGCTGGGTACCCGCCCGTCCGAGCCGCGCGGCCGGCGCCTGCGCCAGGCGCTGGAATCGCTGGGGCCCATCTTCGTCAAGTTCGGCCAGGTGCTGTCCACCCGCCGCGACCTGATCCCGCCCGATATCGCCGGCGAACTGGCCCTGCTGCAGGATCGGGTGCCGCCGTTTCCCTCCGAGCAGGCCGCCGCCAGCATCGAGGCGGCGCTGGGAGCGCCCCCCGGCGTGCTGTTCGCCCAGTTCGAGGTCGACCCGGTGGCCTCCGCCTCGATCGCCCAGGTGCATTTCGCCGTGCTGCACGACGGCCGCGAAGTCGCGGTCAAGGTGCTGCGCCCCGGCATGCTGGGCATCATCGAGAAGGACCTGGTGCTGCTGCGCGCGCTGGCCGGCCTGATCGAGCGCCTGGCGCCGGACGGGCGCCGGCTCAAGCCGCGCGAGGTCGTGGCCGAGTTCGACAAGTACCTGCACGACGAGCTGGATCTGCTGCGCGAGGCGGCCAATTGCAGCCAGCTGCGCCGCAATTTCGCGCCGGAAACCGGGCGCGCCGACCTGCTGATGGTGCCCGAGGTGATCTGGGAATACTGCGCCCGCACCGTGTTCACCATGGAGCGCATGTACGGCATTCCCGTCAGCCAGATCGAGCGCCTGCGCGCCGCGGGCATCGACATCCCGCGGCTGGCGCGCAGCGGCGTGGAGATCTTCTTCACCCAGGTCTTCACCGACGGCTTCTTCCATGCCGACATGCACCCCGGCAACATCTACGTGTCGGACCGGCCCGAGACGCTGGGGCGCTACATCGCCCTGGATTTCGGCATCGTCGGCTCGCTGTCCGAGTTCGACAAGAACTACCTGGCGCAGAACTTCCTGGCCTTCTTCCGCCGCGACTACCGGCGCGTGGCGCAATTGCACATCGAGTCCGGCTGGGTGCCCGCCGGCACCCGCGAGGAAGAGCTGGAAGGTGCGGTGCGGGCGGTGTGCGAACCCTATTTCGACCGGCCGCTGGCCGAGATCTCGCTGGGCCAGGTGCTGCTGCGGCTGTTCCAGACCTCGCGCCGCTTCAACGTGGAGATCCAGCCGCAACTGGTGCTGCTGCAGAAAACATTGCTCAACATAGAAGGCATGGGCCGCGAGCTCGACCCCGACCTGGACCTCTGGAAAACCGCCAAGCCCTACCTGGAGCGCTGGATGCACGAGCGGGTGGGCTGGCAGGGGCTGCGCAAGAAGCTGTCCCAGGAATCGGCGCAATGGGCGCAGTTGCTGCCCGAACTGCCGCGCCTGGTGCATGCCGGCCTGACCCGCCCGGACTTCTCGCCGGCCATGCTGGACGAGCTGTCGCGGCTGCGCCGCAGCCGCGACCAGGGCAACCGCCTGCTGGCTGCCCTAACCGCGGTGGCGGCCGTCGCGGTCGGCGTGGCGATCTGGGCGCTGGTGCGCTAGTGTGCGCCCGACGCCACCTCGCGGGCGCACGCGCCCCGGCGGCCGGAGGCGCCGCGGTGCCTCCGGCCGTGCTCCCGCGCCGCGCCGGCGGTGCCGGGGCCCCGCCGGCTGCAACAATACATTCACGAAACCGTCATCTCATGTTCGCACGCCCCTGTTATTTCTAGTCGCCGGCATCGCGCGGCAGGCGCGGTCGGCCTGCCGCAGGCCCGGCGCCCGCCGTGCGCGGGATCTCGACTCGCGGGAAATCGAAAAGGCACCCCCTTATGATGCTTTACCCTGAACTGTTCAAATCCATGGAATCGGTGCGCTGGAACATGGGCACCGATATCCCCTGGCAGGATTTCGATCGCAGCAAACTGTCCGACGAGCAGGCGCATACGATCAAGATGAACGCCATCACCGAATGGGCGGCGCTGCCGGCCACCGAGATGTTCCTGCGCGACAACCGCGAGGACAGCGACTTCAGCGCCTTCATGTCGGTCTGGTTCTTCGAGGAGCAGAAGCATTCGCTGGTGCTCATGGAGTACCTGAGGCGCTTCGTGCCCGATATGGTCCCCACCGAGGAAGAGCTGCACAAGGTGCGCTTCGAGTTCGACCCGGCGCCGGCGCTCGAGACGCTGATGCTGCATTTCTGCGGCGAGGTCCGGCTCAACCACTGGTACCGGCGCGCCGCGGAATGGCACACCGAGCCGGTGATCAAGGCCATCTACCGCATCATCGCCCAGGACGAGGCGCGGCACGCCGGAGCCTACCTGCGCTACATGCGGCGCGCGCTCGGCCAGCGCGGCCAGGAAATCGGCCGGCAGGCGCGCATGGCGTTCTCCAAGATCGGCGTGCTGATGGCCTCGGCGCACCGCACGCCGCAGGCCCTGCACCCGACCAACCTGCACGTGTCCCGCGATCGCTTTCCCAACGACACGGTGCAGTCCCAGCTGCCCGAGCCGGGCTGGCTGGAACGCTGGCTGGACCACCAGATCTGCTTCGACCGCGAATGGGAGGGCAAGGTCAGCCAGCGCATCCTGCACAACCTGTCGCTGCTGCTGGACGGCACCTTCGAGACCGTGCAGGACCTCAACCGCTATCGCAAGGCGCTGATGCGCGGCCCGGCAGGCGACGCGGCGGGGCAGCCGGCCTGAGGGCCGGGCGCGGGTTCGCGGGCGTTGCGCGACCCGTGTCCGCGGGCGACGGGCCGGCGTAGAATGCGGCCCATGCCCGCGCGCTTCGAATCCAAGATATTGTCCCGGCCCGCCTGCGTGGCGGCCGCCGCCGGCTGGCCGCGCCCGCTGGTCTTCACCAACGGCGTGTTCGACCTGCTGCATCGCGGGCACGTCACCTACCTGGACGCCGCCGCCCAGCTGGGCGCCACCCTGGTGGTGGCGGTCAACACGGACGCCTCGGCGCGCCGCCTGGGCAAGGGGGCCGACCGGCCGCTGAACCGCGAGCAGGACCGCGCGGCCTTGCTGGCCGCGCTGGCCTGCGTGGACGCGGTGACCGCGTTCGACGAAGACACCCCGCTGGCGCTCATCGGCGAGCTGCGCCCGGACATCATCGTCAAGGGCGGCGACTACGACATGGAAACCCTGCCCGAGACCGCGCTGGTCAGAAGCTGGGGGGGATCGGCGGTAGCGATTCCGTTCGAATTCGAACGTTCGACGAGCGCCCTGGTGGCGCGGATCCGCGCGGCATAGCGGCGGCGGGCGCCGCCGGCGCGCCCGGGCGTTCGAGCAGGGCCGGGGCGGCGCCCGGTTCGCGCAGCAGACGGTTGATGGCTTCGAGGTCGTCCTCGGCCAGGATGCCGCTGGCGGCCTTCAGGCGCAGGCCGGCCATGACCGTGTCGTAGCGGACGCGCGCCAGGTCGCGCAGCGTGGCGTAGAGCTGCTGCTGGGCATTGAGCACATCCAGGTTGATGCGCACCCCGATCTCGTAGCCGCGCCGGTTGGCCTGGACCGCCGCGCGGCTCGAACGCTCGCCTGCCTCCAGCGCGGCGATGCGGGCCAGGCCGGTGTTCACGCCCCTATGGAACTGGCGCGCCTGCTGTACGGCCAGGCGCCGGGCGGCCTCGTAGTCGTGGCGAGCGGCCTGGGCCAGCTCGACGCTTTCTGTCACCCGCGAAGAAATGCCTCCGCCCGCGTACAGCGGGATGCGCAGGTTCAGGCCGATGACGCTGTCGACCGGCCGGCCCGGTCGGGCCCGGCCGTCGAACACGCCGTCGGTGGCGCTGCCGGTGGTGGCCTCGAGATCGAGGGTGGGATAGTGGCCGCCGCGCGCGATGTCGATGCCGCGCTCCGCGATGCGGCTGCGCAGCCGGGCGCGGACGACGTCCAGGCTGGCAGTCTCGGCCTGGCCGGACCAGTCCTCCTGCCGCGCGGGCCGGGGCGGGGGCAGCGCCACGCCGTAGGGCAGCTCGGCGAGCGCCTGCGGCGGGCCGCCCAGGATGCGCGCCAGCACCTCGCGCGCCACTTCCATGTCGTTCTGCGCCTGCAGCTCGTCGGCCACGATCACATCGTAGCGTGCCTGGGCCTCGTAGGTATCGGTGACGGTGGCGTTGCCCAGCTCGAAATTGCGCCGGGCCGACGCGAGCTGCTCGGCCACCGCGGCTTTCTCGGCTTCGATGGCGGCCAGGGTGTCCTGGGCCGCCAGCACGTCGAAATACGACTGGGACAGGCGCAGCATCAGGTCCTGGTGGGCGGCCTGCAGCGCGACCTCGGCGTCGGCCACCACCAGCCGAGACTGCTCCAGGGCCTGCCAGCGGGAATAGTCGAACAGGGGCTGCACCAGGCTCAGGCTCCAGGTGCCGCGCCGGTCGCTGTCGGCGCGGCTCAGGCCCCGGGTGCTGCGGGTTTCGCTGTATTCGCCGCCGACGCTGGCCGCCACTTCGGGCCGCAGCGCGGCGCGGGCCTGGGGCAGTTTCTCGAGGCCCGCCCGGTACGACGCGCGGGCCGCGGCGTAGGCCGGGTCGCGGGCGAGCGCCGTGCGCCAGGCCTGCATGAGATCGAGCGCATGGCCGGGCCGCGGCAGCAGCAGGGCGGCCAGCGCCAGGGCCAGGCACCACCGAGCGGCCGGCCCCCGGCGCATGGTCCTCAGAACTTGAACTGCGAGACGGTGGTGCCCCGCAACGGCTTGACGACGGTCTCGAACAGGCCGGCGGTGTCGAAGCTGGCGGCGGTGGTGCGGGTGATGCGGCAGGCGGTCATGACGGGCGCGCGGCCCACCACCACCACCATGCGCCCGCCGATGCGCAACTGGTACTTCAGGCCGTCCGGCACGACCGGCACCGAACCGGTGACCAGGATGGCGTCGTATTCGGTGGAACCCCAGCCGTTGCGCCCGTCGCCGGTCTCGACCTTGACGTTGGCCACGTGGTTGAGCTGCAGGTTCTGCTGGGCGAAGGCCACCAGCCGGCTGTCGATTTCCACGGACGTGACCTGCTGCGCCAGCCGGCCCAGCAGGGCGGCCTGGTAGCCCGAGCCCGTGCCGATCTCCAGCACGCAATCGGAGGCGGAAAGCTGCAGCTCCTGGGCCAGGCGGGCTTCCATCTTGGGGGCGAGCATGGTTTCGCGGGTGTCCACGGCATTGATCTGCAGCGGGATCTCCAGGTCGGAGAAAGCCAGCGAGCGCAGGGCGGGCGGCACGAAGAGCTCGCGGCGGACCTCGAACAGCGCGGCCAGCACGCGCTCGTCCAGCACCCCCCAGGGGCGGATCTGCTGTTCCACCATGTTGAAGCGGGCTTGTTCGGCGTCGGGCAGTGTGGAGGCGTTCATGGAAGGCAATCGCAGGACGGGTGACGGCAGTCAGCCATTGTACCGATTCGTGGCCGGATGCAACCCTGCGCGCCGGCCGCCGGAATCAGCGCCACCAGGCGTGGAAATGGTGTACCGGCCCGTGGCCCGAGCCCACCTGCAGCCGGTCGGCCTGGCGGAGGGCTTCGGTCAGGTAGGCCTTGGCTTCGCGGGCGGCCTGCGGCACGTCGGCCTCGCGCGGCAGGATCGCCGCCAGGGCCGCCGACAGCGTGCAGCCCGTACCGTGGGTGTTGCGGGTGTCCACCCGCTGGCCGGGCAGTTCGATCATGCGGTCGCCGTCGTGCAGCAGGTCCACGGTATCGGAACCGGGCAGGTGGCCGCCCTTGACCAGCACCCAGCGCGCGCCGTCGTGGGCCATGCGGTTGCGCAGCCGCTCGGCCACGCGCCGCATTTCGCGCACCGATTCCACCGGCCGCTCTTCCAGCAGCACGCCGGCCTCGGGCAGGTTGGGCGTGATCAGGGTCGCCAGCGGCAGCAGGGCTTCGCGCAGCGCGCCGACCGCCTCGCGTTCCAGCAGCAGGTCGCCGCTCTTGGCGACCATGACCGGGTCCAGCACGATGTGGGCGGGCTTCCAGCGCGCCAGGCCGGCGGCCACGGTCTCGATCACCGGCCGGCGGTCCACCATGCCGATCTTGACCGCGTCGATGCGCACGTCCTGGAACAGCGTGTCGATCTGCAGGCCGATGAACTCGGGTGGCACGGGGCTGATGCCGGCCACGCCGCGGGTATTCTGGGCCGTCAGCGCGGCGACCACGCCGCAGCCGTAGGCGCCCAGGGCGCTCATGGTCTTGATGTCGGCCAGCACGCCGGCGCCGCCGGAGGGGTCGACGCCGGCGATGGTCAGGGCGTTGGGGATCACCGCAGCAGCCCTTCGGCGGGCGAGCTGGGCTCGGCGGTGTAGAGCTTGCGCGGCATGCGGCCGGCCAGGAAGGCCTCGCGGCCGGCCTGCACGGCCTTTTTCATGGCGCTGGCCATGAGTATGGGGTCGCGCGCGCCGGCGATGGCGGTATTCATGAGTACCGCGTCGCAGCCCAGCTCCATGGCCACGGCGGCGTCCGACGCGGTGCCCACGCCGGCGTCGACCAGCACCGGCACGCGCGACTGGTCGATGATCAGGCGCAGGTTCCAGGGATTGAGGATGCCCATGCCCGAGCCGATCAGCGAGGCCAGCGGCATGACCGCCACGCAGCCGATGTCTTCCAGCATGCGGCACTGGATGGGGTCGTCGGTGCAGTACACCATGACCTGGAACCCGTCGTCGACCAGCGTGCGGGCGGCCTTCAGGGTTTCGGGCATGTTGGGGAACAGGTTCTTGGGGTCGCCCAGGACTTCCAGCTTGACCAGCGCGTGGCCATCGAGCAGCTCGCGCGCCAGGCGCAGCGTGCGCACGGCTTCCTCGGCGGTGTAGCAGCCTGCGGTATTGGGCAGCAGCGTGAATTCGGAGGGCGGGACGTAATCGAGCAGGCTGGGTTCGCCGGCGTGCTGGCCGATGTTGGTGCGGCGGATGGCGACGGTCACGATTTCGGTGCCGCTGGCGTCGAGGGCGGCGCGGGTTTCCTCGAAATCCTTGTACTTGCCGGTACCGACCAGCAGGCGCGAGCGATAGGCCTTGCCGGCGATGGTGAGGGGGGTGTCTTGAGCGTTCATGGGATGCGGGAAAAAGCCGGGGGGCGCGCGGGATGCGGCGCTCGCGGGAAACCGTGTCAGCCTACCATCATAAAACAGCGGCCGGGGCGGCGCGCGCCGGATCCGGCCGGGCCGGGGGAGTTGCCGGGCACTGGCCAGGGTGCGGGCCGGGCGCGGGTCAGGCGGGTCAGGGCGCGGCGGCGCCAGGCGCGACCGCTTGCGCCTCTTCCCGGCGCACGGCGTCCAGCGCCTCGCACAGCGCCTGGGCGGCGTCGACCAGGCGCGGGCCGGCGCGGTAGAGCAGGTCGGGGTCGACGACGACCGGGCGCAGGCCGGCGGCCAGCAGCGCCGGCGCCGCCGGCCCGCCGCTGACCACCGCGCGCGGCGCGGCCGCCAGCACCGCTTCCATGCCAACCTGGGGCGCGGCCAGCGGCAGGCCGGCGAACACGTTGACGCCGCCGCACAGGGCCACGGCGTCGCTTACGGCGTTGCGCCCATTCAGGGTGTAGAGCGGCGCGGCGCCCGCCTGGATGAAGACCCGCACCGGTGCGCGGTCCCGGTAGCGATCTCCCAGCGTGCGCAGCCGGCCGCGCAGGCGGTCGGCCTCGGCGCGGGCTGCCGCGCCGGTGCCGAACAGCGCGCCGAGCGAGGCGATGGCGTCGGGAATGGCGTCCAGCCGGCTCGGGTCGCTGTAGTACACCGGGATGCCGTGCGCGGCCAGAAAATTTGCCAGGGGCGCGACGGCGGCCGGCTGCCAGGCGACGATCAGGTCGGGCCGCAGCGCGGCCACCGCTTCGGCCGAGGGTCGGGTGCCGTCGCCCACCGAGGGCAGGGCGCGCGCGGCCGGCGGGTAATCGGTGCCGCGCACCGTGCCGGCCAGGCGTGCGCCGGCGCCCGCCGCGTAGACCAGCTCGGCGGCGTGCGGCGCCAGGGCTACGGCGCGTTGTGCCGGCCCGGGCAGGACGACGCGCCGCCCCAGGTCGTCGACCGCCTCCACCGGGGCGGCGCGGCTGGCGGCCGCCCCGCCCGCCAGCAGCAGGGCGAAGGCCAGGGCCGCGCGCGGCGGAGCGGCCGCCATGCTCAATAGCGCACCGTCAGCGCGACCTGCACGTTGCGCCCGGGCGAGGGGTACAGCTGGTAGAGACCGTCTTCGCCCACGCTGCCCGAGCGGATGCCGTAGGTGGCGTAGCGGCGGTCGAACAGGTTGTTGACCGCGACCGTGGCCTCGACGTTGGGGCCGAAGCGGTAGCCGGCCTTGGCGTTGACCAGTACGTAGTCGTCCAGCCGGTGGCGGAACTGGTTGGCCTGGTCGTTGTCGAGCCGGGCCTTGCCCACGTATTGCAGCTGCGCGCCCACGAAGGCGCCGTTCACGGGTCGCCAGGTGGCGCCCACGTTGGCCATCCATTCCGGCACCAGCGGCACGGTCTTGCCCGCCAGGTCCACTCCGCCCGACTCGCCCGAGCGGAACTTTGCCTGCAGCCAGGTGGCATTGGCGTCCAGGGTCAGGCTGGGGCTAATGGCATAGCGGCCCTCGATCTCCACGCCCTGGCGGCGGGTGGGGTCGAGGTTGACGTTGGAGAAGTCCAGGGGGTTGAACTGGATCTCGTTGTCCAGGTCGTAGCGGAACCAGGTCAGCCGGGCGGAGCCCTTCTCCGCATCCCAGGTCAGGCCCAATTCCTTGTCGGTGGACGTCTGGGGCCGCAGCGGGGTGGCCACGTAGAGCAGTTCGTCGGAATTGGCCAGCCGGAAGCTGCGCCCCACCTTGCCGTAGGCGCCAAAGCCGGCGCCGAATTCCTGCCGCACGCCGAGCTGCCAGGCGCTGAGCCGCCGTGTCTTGTCGGAATTGCCGGAATAGCCCACCAGGGTTTCCAGTTCGTCGCGCGCGTACTGCCGGCGCCCGCCTATCGATACCCGGGTGGACCCGGTGGCCTGGATCTGCGCCTCGGCGAAGACGCCGTGCTGCCGCTGGCGGGCCTTCCAGCGGTCGCCCAGGAAGCCCGAATAGATGTTGCGCGCGTCGAGCCGGCTGTCGCGGCCGTCCACGCCCAGCACCAGGGCGTGGACGCCGGCCACGGGCAGGCGGTAGCGCAGGCTGCCCGAGGTTTCCGACAGGCGCTGCTCGCGTTCGGTGTCGCCGTAGGAGGCGCGGGTCAGCCCTTCGAGCGATTTGTCGCGCTGCCCGAGGTCGGCATATAGGTCGCCGGGACCGATGCGCTGCGCGATCTGCACGCCGAAGCTGTCGCTGCGGGTATTGATGTAGTCGTCCGGCGTGGAGGTGCCGCGCGGGTCGTCGCGGTATTCGTCCACCCCCGAGGCGGGGTCGACCGTGCGCGGCCCGGGCAGGTGCAGGCGGTCGCTGGTGGTGCGCGCGTACAGGCGGATAGAGCCCCCGTCGTGGCGGAAGGTCAGGCCCAGGCCGCCGCCGTCGCGCCGCTCTTCGTTGTTGTCGCGGTAGTTGTCGGTGCGCAGCGACTGGCCGTAGACCTCGACTGCGAGCTTGTCGGTCTGCACCCCGATCGCGGCGTCGAGCTGGCGCAGGCCGTAGCTGCCTGCCGTCGCCGTGGCGCTGGCCGACACCGGCCGCTCGCCGCTGCCCGAGCCTTCCCGGGTGATGATGTTGATCACCCCGCCGGTGGCGCCGCCGCCGTATTGCACCGAGCCGCTGCCGCGCACGATCTCGATGCGGTCGATGCGCGACAGGGGGACGGTGTCCAGCGACGGGGCGGACAGGTCGTTGTTGTTCTGGGGGACGCCGTCGATCAGGATCAGCGTGTTGGACGGGCCGGTCAGCCCGAAGCCGCGCAGGTCCACCGACGCCTGGGCGGCCGCGCCGGTGGCGTTCAGGACGTGGATGCCGGCCTGCGCCGAGAGCAGGTCCTGCACGGTGGTGGCGCTGCTGCGCGCGATCTGCTCGGCGGTCAGCACCGAGACCTGCACCGGCTGCCGGCCGTCGGTCGGCACGCGCGAGGCCGTGACGGTGACGGCATCGAGCCGGGGCACGGCGGGCGCCGCGTCGGAAGGGGATTGCTGGGCTGCGGCCAGCGCGGGCAGGGCGCAGGCCACGGTGCCGGCCAGGCGCCGGGCAAGACGGGTTTTCATCGCAAGGACCTCGGCATGGCGCGCGACCCCGCACGCCGTTCTCGGTAAACATGGGAATGCGCGGCGCGCATTCCCGCGGACGAACGGGCCGGTATCGGGCTGCCATGCGGCGCCGGGGCGCGGCATGGGGACCGTTGCGGGGGCAGCACAGGCTGGGCGCGCCCGGCGGGGGCGGCCTTCCTGTTTCCCGTTTACCTTTCGCGCGCGGGGGACGCGGGCATTGCGCCGGCGGCCCCGGGTGCGCCGAAAGCACCTGTTCGGGGGCGAAACTGTATCACTGGAGGGCGGCGCAAGGGCATTTTGTTACCATCTCGGCTTGGTTTTCCCGCGCCGGCGGCCCCGCCGGTCGCGCTCCCAGGACCCTGCCGTGCCGTATCCCAGCCTGCCCTATCCGCCCTCCTCGTATACCCGCGGCGGCGAGTTCGCCCGCCTGCTGGGCGAACGGATCCTGATCCTGGACGGCGCCATGGGCACCATGATCCAGCGCTACAAGCTGGGCGAGGCCGATTTCCGCGGCGAGCGCTTCGCGGCCCACGGCAAGGACCTCAAGGGCGACAACGAACTGCTGTCGCTGGTGCGGCCCGACGTCATCTCGCAGATCCACCGCCAGTACCTGGAGGCGGGCGCCGACGTCATCGAGACCAATACCTTCGGCGCCACCTCGGTGGCCCAGTCCGACTACGACCTGCCGGAGCTGGCCTACGAAATGAACCTGGAGTCGGCCCGCCTGGCGCGCGCCGCCTGCGATGCCTACGGCACGGCCGAGCGGCCGCGCTTCGTGGCCGGCGCGCTGGGGCCGCAGCCCAGGACGGCTTCGATCTCGCCGGACGTCAACGATCCCGGCGCGCGCAACGTCACTTTCGACGAACTGCGCGCGGCCTATGCCGAGCAGCTCGAGGGCCTGCTCGACGGCGGCATCGACATCGTGCTGATCGAGACCATCTTCGACACGCTCAACGCCAAGGCCGCCATCTTCGCCACCGAAGAGGTCTTCGAGCGGCGCGGCATGCGCCTGCCGGTGATGATCTCCGGCACGGTGACCGATGCGTCCGGCCGCATCCTGTCGGGCCAGACGGTGGAGGCCTTCTGGAACTCGGTGCGCCACGCGCGGCCGCTGACCATCGGCCTGAACTGCGCGCTGGGCGCGGCGCTCATGCGCCCCTACGTGGCCGAGCTGTCGCGCATCTGCGACACCTACGTCTGCGTCTATCCCAACGCCGGCCTGCCCAATCCCATGGCCGAGACGGGCTTCGACGAGACGCCGGCCGACACCTCCTCGCTGCTGGAGGAGTTCGCCCGCGCCGGACTGGTCAACATGGCCGGCGGTTGCTGCGGCACCACGCCGGAGCACATCCGCGCCATCGCGGACAAGGTGGCGGCGCTGCCGCCGCGTCCGGTGCCGGAAATCCCTGTCAAGACGCGGCTGTCCGGCCTGGAGCCGCTGAACATCGACGAGGACACGCTGTTCGTGAACGTCGGCGAGCGCACCAATGTGACCGGCAGCAAGATGTTCGCGCGCCTGATCCGCGAGGAAAAGTACGACGAGGCGCTGGCCGTGGCGCGCCAGCAGGTCGAGAACGGCGCACAGGTCATCGACGTCAACATGGACGAGGCCATGCTGGATTCGGTGGCGTGCATGCGCCGCTTCCTGAACCTGATCGCCTCGGAGCCCGACATCGCCCGGGTGCCGGTCATGATAGACAGCTCCAAGTGGGAGGTCATCGAGGCGGGCCTGAAGTGCGTGCAGGGCAAGCCGGTGGTCAATTCCATCTCCATGAAGGAAGGGGTGGAGGCTTTCGTGCGCCACGCCCGCCTGTGCCGGCGCTACGGGGCGGCGGTGGTGGTCATGGCCTTCGACGAGCAGGGGCAGGCCGACACGCTGGCGCGCCGGCGCGAGATCTGCGGGCGCGCCTACGAGATCCTGGTGGGGCAGGAAGGTTTCCCGCCCGAGGACATCATCTTCGACCCCAACGTGTTCGCGGTGGCCACCGGCATCGACGAGCACAACCACTACGCGATGGATTTCATCGATGCCACGCGCTGGATCCGGCAGAACCTGCCGCACGCGCGCATCTCGGGCGGCGTATCCAACGTGAGCTTTTCGTTCCGCGGCAACGAGCCCATGCGCGAGGCCATCCACACCGTCTTCCTGTACTACGCGGTGCGGGAAGGCATGACGATGGGCATCGTCAACGCCGGGCAGCTGGGCGTCTACGCCGACCTGGAGCCGCGCCTGCGCGACCTGGTCGAGGACGTGATCCTGGACCGCGCCGAGCCCGCCGGGCGCACCGGGCCGGACGACGAACGCACGCCCACCGAGCGCCTGGTGCAGTTCGCCGACAGCGTCAAGGGCTCGGGCGCCCGCAAGGAAGAAGACCTGGCGTGGCGCGAGGCTCCGGTCGAGGAGCGCCTTTCGCACGCGCTGGTGCACGGCATCACGACCTATATCGTCGAGGATACCGAGGAAGTCCGCCGCAAGATCGCCGGGCGGGGCGGGCGCCCCATCGAGGTGATCGAAGGCCCGCTCATGGACGGCATGAACGTAGTGGGCGACCTGTTCGGCGCGGGCAAGATGTTCCTGCCGCAGGTGGTGAAGTCGGCCCGCGTCATGAAGCAGGCGGTGGCTCACCTGATTCCCTACATCGAAGAGGAAAAGCGCCAGATCGAGGCCGCCGGCGGCGATGTGCGCGCCAAGGGCAAGATCGTGATCGCCACGGTCAAGGGCGACGTGCACGACATCGGCAAGAACATCGTGTCGGTGGTCCTGCAGTGCAACAACTTCGAAGTGGTGAACATGGGCGTGATGGTGCCCTGCGCCCAGATCCTGGCCAAGGCCAAGGAAGAGAACGCCGATATTGTCGGTCTGTCGGGCCTGATCACCCCCAGTCTCGAGGAAATGGCCTACGTGGCCAGCGAGATGCAGCGCGACGAATACTTTCGCGAACGCAAGCTGCCGCTCCTGATCGGCGGGGCCACCACCAGCCGGGTGCACACGGCGGTCAAGATCGCGCCCAATTACGACGGCCCGGTCATCTACGTGCCCGACGCCAGCCGTTCGGTGGGCGTGGCCACCAACCTGCTGTCGGACCAGTCCGAGGCCTACCTGGCCGAGCTCGCCCAGGAATACGAGGACGTGCGGCGGCGCCACGCCAACCGCAAGGCTACCCCGCTGGTCACGCTGGAAGAGGCCCGCGCGGCGCGCCCGCAGTTCGACTGGCAGTCCTATGTGCCGCCGCGGCCCAAGTTCATCGGCCGCCGCGCGTTCAAGAGCTACGACCTGGCCGAGATCGCTGCCTATATCGACTGGACCCCGTTCTTCCAGACCTGGAGCCTGTTCGGCCAGTACCCGGCGATCCTGGACGACAAGGTGGTAGGCGAGCAGGCGCGCAAGCTGCACGCCGACGCCCAGGCCATGCTCAGGCGCATCGTGGAGGGCCGCTGGCTGACGGCCAACGGGGCGGTGGCCTTCCATCCGGCCAATACCGTGAACGACGAGGACATCGAGGTCTACCGCGACGAGACGCGCGGCGAAGTCCTGTTCACCTACCGCAACCTGCGCCAGCAGGGCGCCAAGCGCGAGGGCGTGAGCAACAAGTGCCTGGCGGATTACATCGCGCCCAAGTCCAGCGGGGTGGCGGACTATATCGGCATGTTCGCGGTGACGGCGGGGCTGGGCATCGAGAAGAAGGAAGCGGAGTTCCAGGCGCAGATGGACGACTATTCGAGCATCATGCTCAAGGCGCTGGCCGACCGCCTGGCCGAGGCGTTCGCGGAGTGCCTGCACGCCCGGGTGCGTCGCGACCTCTGGGGCTATGCGCCGGACGAGGCGCTGGACAACGAGGCGCTGATCGCGGAGCAGTACGCGGGCATCCGGCCGGCGCCGGGGTATCCCGCCTGTCCGGAGCACGTGGTCAAGGCGGATCTGTTCCGTGTGCTGGACGGCGACGATATCGGGATGCAGTTGACCGAGGGCTATGCCATGTATCCGGCCTCCAGCGTGTCGGGCTTCTACTTCAGCCACCCGCAGTCGCAGTATTTCAACGTGGGGGTCATCGGCGAGGACCAACTGGCCGACTACGTGCGGCGCAGCGGGCGGGACGAGGCCGATGTGCGGCGGACTCTGGCGCCCAATCTGGGCTGATGGGGGCTGGCGTTCTTGAGCCGTCCCAGCCTGGGGCCGGGTAGGGGCGCCGGCCAGGTCGCTCGGCTCGGGCGCGCCATCAGGCGCCCTCGGCCCCGCTGCGCGGGGCTTCCCTCGCTCCAATTGGCCGGCGCCCCTACCCGGCCCCAGGCTGGGACTCGCGTCGGCGGCATGCCGGGAGGGCGTCGTGGGGCGCTGGAGTGTTTCGGCCGGGCGCGCATCGGCACGCGGCGTCGCAACGTGCCGGCGCATCCCCAGGTAGTCCGGCGGCATGCGAAAACGCAAGCCTTGGCGTGGCGTAGGGGGGCTCTCCGGCCAATTGGAGCGAGGGAAGTCCCGCGTAGCGGGACCGAGGGCGCCTGATGGCGCGCCCGAGCCGAGCGACTTGGCCGGAGAGCCCCCCTACGCCACGCCAAGGCGCCTGAAGAACCCGCCCGTCCCGCTCTCGGGAAGATTCAATCCATGCGCGTCAATCCACCCGCGCGCCCGATTGCCGGATGATCTCGGCGTATTTCTGGATTTCCCCGTGCCAGAACCGGGTGAACTCTTCCCGGCTGTTGCCCACCGGATCGGCGCCCGCCTCGGCGATCTTCTGCCGCAACTCGGGCGTCTTCAGCGCCGCCACCATATCGGTATTGATCTTGTCCAGGACGGCCTCGGGCGTGCCCGTCGGCGCATACACCCCGTACCAGTTCGAGATCTCGAAACCGGTGGTCGACAGGGCCTCGTTGGCGGTCGGCACGTCCGGCAGCGACGCCATGCGCTTGTCGGCGGCCACCGCCAGGGCGACCAGCTTCTTGTCCTGCACGTACTGCACCACCAGCGGCGCCGACGCGAAGGCCGTGTCCACATGGCCGGCCAGAAGGTCCACCAGCGCGGGCGAGCCGCCCCGGTACGGCACGTGGATCAGGCCGATCTTGAGCTTGGTCTCCAGCAGCGCGCCGGCCATGTGCTGCACGCCGCCGCTGCCGGCCGAGGCGTAGTTGAGGGTGCCGGGTTTCTGCTCGCCGAGCTTCCTCAGGTCCTCCATGCTATGCACGCCCAGGGCCGGCGAGGTCACCAGCACCACCGGCGTGGTGGCCGCCAGGGTGATGGGCGCCAGATCCTTCTCCGGCGAATAGCTCATCTTGTCGTACAGGCTCTGGTTGATTGCCACCTCGGCGGTCGAGGACAGCATCAGGGTGTAGCCGTCCGGTTCGGACTTGGCCACGAAATCCGCCCCTATCATGCCGCTGGCGCCGGCGCGGTTTTCCACCACCACCGGGTGGCCCCACTTGGTGGAGAGCTTCTCGGCCAGCAGGCGGCCGACCAGGTCGGTCACGCCGCCCGGCGGGAAGGGGATGATCAGCCGCACGGGCTTGGACGGCCAGGCCGGCTGGGCGCCGGCCGCGAAGGGCGCCCCGGCCAGGCCGGCCAGGGCGAGGACGGCGGCCACCAGGGCGCGCCGCGACGGTACGATGCCGTGAGTCATTGTTTCCTCCTGGTTATATATGTGCCGGCGCCGGGACTCAGGCCGGGATTTCCCCGTCCCGGGCCTTGAGCGACACCCAGCCGCCGTCGACCGTCAGCGTGGTGCCGTTGACGTACGAGGCGTCGTCCGACGCCAGGTAGACCGCGGCGCGGGCAATGTCGCGGCCCTCGCCCCAGCGGCCGACGGCCGTCTCGCCGCCCCAGTCGACCTTGGCGTCGTTCTTGGCCTCGGCGTTCAGCGGCGTGGCGATCGAGCCGGGGGCGATGGTGTTGGCCGTCACCCCGGTGTGGCGCAGGTCGATGGCGATGCCGCGGGTCAGGCCCAACACGCCGGACTTGGCCGCGCAGTAGGCCACGCGGTCGGGCCGGCCGACGAAGCTGGCGATGGATCCGATATTGATGATGCGCCCCCACTTGCGCTCTACCATGCCCGCGGCGAAGGCGCGTGCGCACAGGAAGTGGCCGGTGAGGTTGATGCTGAGCATGCGGTGCCAGTCCTCGTCGCTGTGTTCGAGGAAGGGCTTGACCACGCGCACGCCCGCGTTGTTGACCACGATGTCGACGTGGCCGCAGCGTTCCTGCGCCTGCCGGGCCAGTTCGGCCACGCGCGCCGAATCGGTGACGTCCACGCCGATGGCGTGGGCCTTGCCGCCCTGTCCGATTTCATCGGCCAGGCGTTGCGCGGCCTCGACGTTGAGGTCGGCGATGACGACGGTCGCGCCTTCGGCGACGAATTCGCGGCAGATGGCCGCGCCGGCGCCGCTGGCGCCGCCGGTGACGACGGCGACCCGTCCTTGGAGCCTGCCGGCCGGGGTATTGCTCATGATGCCTCCTGTGACGATGTTCGAGCGGGGCCAATGTAGCAACGATAGAATTGCGGTTCTTCTGTATTTTTCGATCTATAAGTTCGATAAAACGAAATTCCTGCGGCATGCGCGGGTGGGGGGAGCGATGTCCATACGGGAACTCAAGACGCTGGTCGCCGTGGCCGAGCACGGCAGCCTGTCGGCCGCCGCGGAGCGCAGCTTTCTCAGCCTGCCCGCGGCCAGCGCGCAGATCGCCAAGCTGGAGGCCGAGTTCAAGACCGTGCTGCTGGACCGCAGCCGCAAGCCCGCGCGGCTGACGGTCCAGGGCCAGGCGCTGGTGGCCCGCGCGCGCGACGTGGTCACGCAGTATTCGCGGCTCTACGAAGCCGTTTCGTCGACCCACGACCTGACCGGCACGCTGAACCTGGGCGCGATTCCCACGGCGCTCACCGGCGTGTTGCCGCGCGCCCTGCTGGCCCTGCGCAAGGCCCATCCGCGCGTGCAGGTGCGGCTGGAACACGGCCTGTCGCCATCGCTGGCCGACCGCCTGCTGCACCGCGAGCTGGACGCGGCCATCGTCAGCGAACCGCGCACGCCGCTGCCGGGCATACGCTGGAACGCCTTCGCGCACGAGCCCATCGTGGTGATCGCGCCGGCCGGCCTGCCGGCGGCAAGCGACGAGGCCCTGCTGCGCAGCCATCCCTATATCCGTTTCAACCGGCACTTCTGGGTCAGCCGCTTCATCGAGGAAAACCTCAGGCGCCGCGAGCTGGCGCTGAACGAAACCATGGAGCTGGATTCGCTGGAGGCCATCGGCCAGATGGTGCGCCACGGGTTGGGGGTGTCCATCATCCCGTTGAGCAACCGCGCCTTCCTGCGCTTGCACGGACTGCAGGCCGTGCCCCTGGGCCGGCCGGGCATGACGCGCGCCATCGGCCTGGCCGAGCCGGCCGACAGCGGCAAGCAGCGGCTGACCTCAGCCTTCATGACCTGCCTGCTGCGCGCCGGCAGCCGCCTGCGGCCGCCGGTGGCGTGACGCGTGCGGCGCAATGAAACGGTATGCGGCGGCCTGCGGCGAAATGAGGCGTAATGAAACGGTTTGCGTGCCCCCGGCCCGGCGGCGGTACAAAATGTTTCCCGTGCGCGTGCCGGCTGTTGCTAGGATGGCGCACACCGGCTCGGGCCGGTCTTCACGACACCCAGGATCGATAGGAGCGATGCCCATGAGAACAAGGCTAGTGACCCGGATATCGGCAGTGGCAGCGGTGGCCGCCCTGGCCGCCGGCTGCGCCAACCAGCAACAGACCAATACCGCCGTCGGCACCGGCGTAGGCGCCGCCGTCGGGGCGGGAGTCGGCGCCCTGATCGGCAAGGGCAAGGGGGCGGCCATCGGCGCGGGCATCGGCGCCGTGGCCGGCGGCATCGCCGGCTACAACTGGAAGACCGTCAAGGAAGACGTGCAGCGTTCCGGCGCCGGCGATCTCGGCATCGCCGTGACCGAAATGCCCGACGGCAGCCTCAAGGTCAATATCCCGGGCAACGTCTCCTTCGACACGAGCAGCACCACGCTCAAGCCGGAACTGCTGCCGGTGCTCGACAGCGTGGCGCGCTCCATGGTCCAGCACCCCGAACTGCGGGCCAAGGTGGTCGGGCATACCGACAGCACCGGCGCGGCGGCCTACAACCAGACGCTGTCGGAGAACCGTGCGCGCAGCGTGGTCCAGTACCTGGGCGGGCAGGGGGTGGGCAGCGCCCGCCTCGACGTCGAGGGCCGCGGCCCCAGCGACCCCGTCGCCGACAACGGCACGGCCGAGGGCCGCGCCCAGAACCGGCGGGTGGAGATCTACCTCTACGCGCCCAAGGCGCAGTAGCGCCGTCCTGGCGCGGTGGCCGCGCGTCCGGCTTCCCGGCACGCGCGGCCACCGCGCCGCCTGCGCCCGGCCGGGCTGCGCGGATGCGCCGCGCGAACCCGGACGGCCCGGGTCGTCAGGCCTGGTGATAGATTTCCGCGCCCTTCCTGACGAATTCCACCGCCTTTTCCCGCATGCCCTGCCGCAGGGCGTCGTCGCCTGCCTCCAGGCCCAGCGAGGCGGCGTACTCGCGCACGTCCTGCGTGATCTTCATGCTGCAGAAGTGCGGCCCGCACATCGAGCAGAAGTGGGCGACCTTCATGGCGTCCTTGGGCAGGGTCTCGTCGTGGAACTCCCGGGCGGTGTCGGGGTCCAGCCCCAGGTTGAACTGGTCTTCCCAGCGGAACTCGAAGCGTGCCTTGGACAGCGCGTTGTCGCGGAGGGCCGCCGCCGGGTGGCCCTTGGCCAGGTCGGCGGCATGTGCGGCGATCTTGTAGGTGATGATGCCGTCCTTGACGTCCTTCTTGTTGGGCAGGCCCAGGTGTTCCTTGGGCGTCACGTAGCACAGCATGGCCGTGCCGTACCAGCCGATCAGCGCCGCGCCTATGCCCGAGGTGATGTGGTCGTAGCCGGGCGCGATGTCGGTGGTCAGCGGGCCCAGCGTATAGAAGGGCGCCTCGTGGCAGAGCGCCAGCTGCTGCGTCATGTTTTCCCTGATAAGGTGCATGGGCACGTGGCCGGGGCCTTCTATCATGACCTGCACGTCGTGCTTCCACGCCACCTGAGTCAGCTCGCCCAGCGTGCGCAGCTCGGCGAACTGGGCCTCGTCGTTGGCGTCGTAGCCCGAGCCCGGGCGCAGGCCGTCGCCCAGCGAGAAGCTGACGTCGTAGGCCTTCATGATTTCGCAGATTTCCTCGAAGCGC
>Ga0182748_1000332_pt1 | contig 52698 bp, 82 predicted proteins | sample eDN3rd37CKraftOP_FD_128877 | JGI IMG/M metagenome (GOLD analysis project Ga0182748, IMG submission 128877) | Enriched Organic Plus compost microbial communities from Emeryville, California, USA - eDNA 3rd pass 37_C Kraft OP (version 2) (version 2) ... | reverse complement strand
GGGTAAACCAGAACGGCGTGACACCAATCTAGGTGTTCCGCGCGCAGGTTACAAGAGCAGTGATTGCGAAAGGAACTGGTCGGGGAGAGAGGATTCGAACCTCCGGCCCCTGCCTCCCGAAGAGAGGGGACGGACTTAAAAGCCGCAGATTTCCGTCCGACAGGTGCGGATGCGTTGAATGTGCGCGAGAACAAGCGCGGAACATCACCCGCCTTTCCGGGCCTTTCACCGGAGCAACACCGGAGCGTCGGCGCTGATGGTTTGCCAGCGCGTCGACCTGCCGGGCGGAGGATCCGCCATCGTCTGCGGACCTCGCCAGCGTAAGCGCAAGTGCGTGAGCTGCGGCCGCCCCGCCGGGCTTCTGTGCGACTGGAAGGTGAAGACCAAGAAGTCGGGCACTTGCGACGCGCCGATCTGCGACCGCTGCACGCACGTTCCTGCCCCCGACAAGGACCTGTGCCCGAGGCACGCGGCGGAATGGAAGGCGAGGGGGCGATGATTTCGCACGGCAAGGGCTTTGTCATCCGCCATCGCTCCGGCCGCTATCTGGATAGCCGCATCCGGTCGGCGGGCTTCAAGGCGGGCGAACCAATTCCGCCACTCGAGATATGTTACCGCCTCACTCCCAACCCGCTAGCCGTGTCATTTTGGGCGTTAACGCGAGCGAGTTTGGAAGGATGGCTCTCTCAACCAGGCTGGCACATGGTCGCGCACCAGTTTGAGGTCGTCCCAGCGCCCGGATGCGGCGTCTGCGGCACGCGGGGCGGCTTCGGCGTCACGATGTACGGCAGCAAGGATTGGTCGCAAATCCGGTGCGAGCGGCACGCTGACCGCAACCCCTGCGCGATAGAGGGATGCAAGCGCACGCGGGAGGCGGGGGACGCAGGACTCGCAACCGATCAATATCTATGCGGCGAGCACTGGCGAAAGTACGTCCCGCCGCGTTCTCGCCTCCGCCGCCTCTATCACGCTCATTTCCGCCGCGGGAAGCGTGAAGGCTGGACGATGAAGCGGCATCGGCAACTTGAGCGGTTCTGGGATTTTGTCGTCAAGGTCGCGCGCAAGCGGCACGAGGGCGGCTTTCTCGACGAGGCCGAGATCAACCGGATCATGGGATGGGATAAATGATGGACGACTCGCCGCCCCGCACGCCACCGATCGAACCGCAGGAATATCTGTCCGGTCCGAAGGTGGTCGACATTGGCGACCTCCGCGTAGCGCGCGGCATGACGCGCCGCCCCTTCACGGCCTGTCGTCATCGCCAAGTCGTTTATGACCCGCGCGAGCGCCGTATCTGGTGCAAGGATTGCGAGACCGACGTGGAAGCATTCGATGCGTTCATGGAAATCGTCGAGCAATTCGACCGGGCGGCGAAGGAGGCCAAGCGCCTGCTCGACGAAGCGAAGGAAGCCCGCGCCTTCTCGCTCATCTCGATCGCGGCGAAGAAAATCGACAAACTGTGGCGCAATCGAAAGCACGTCCCGGCCTGCCCACACTGCGGAAACGGGCTCTGGCCGGAGGATGCTGACCGTATGGGCATGGTGTCGAAGGAATGGGACAGTGCACACCGCGCGCGCCGCAAACGCGAGAAGGGAGGGCGATGACCGATGACGACTGGAACCGGCGCTGCAACAACTGCCTCGAGACCGGCGGCGTCATCCGAATGTGGGGCGCGGTCCATTGGTGCCGCCAGTGCGCGAGCGAAGCCGGGGAGATGGGGCGCCGCGCGATCGTGCGGCATGACTTTCAGGGCGACCCGGAGAAATTCACGCCCGACGTTCTAAAGCGCATCGCGAACGGGCCGATCATGGATTCGAACGCGCTTTACCTTCCGGCTGGGAAGCTATCTAAAGCGGAATCCGACGCTCGCGAGCGGGCGATGCTCAAGGGGGAGTGCGGCTTCAATGTCAGCGATTGCCGCTTTGACGATGAGGATATCAGGGCGGCTATCCCAAAGGCTGCGCGCAAAGCCCTCGCTCACAAAGACGTGAACGCCAACATAGGAGGGACCGATGCATGATGTGCCGACTGAGACAATCGCAGGGCGCCTCACAGAGGCGCAGAGGCGGGCGATCACTCATGTCGGCGCGGGCAACGGCTGGGGAATCTTAGCAGGGGTGCGCTGGGACCGGCGAACGCGCTACCGACTGTTCGACCTCGGCCTTGTCGCGGCGTCGCGTTTAACCGACAAGGGGCGCGCAGTCCTTGCGATCCTGAACGGGGAGTGATGCACCGCTACGCGATATGGCGGCGAGCCGACCGGGAACCCCCTGTCCTAACTCGCCGCGCAATCCCCCCATACAACAATAACCAAATTGAGGACAGTTCCGTTCGCCAGCGCGGTCCCGTTTACATATGATGCTGGCGGCTGGTCGGCTCCTGTCGTGAGAAGCAGGAGCCTCAGGTCGCGGCGATAGCACTCGACTGAGGGTCGCGGCCGCCAGTCATTCTTTCCCGCACAGCCGCCGCCAGACGGCATTATGCTCGATCAAGTCCTTGACCGTCTCGTCGGTGTCGAACTGGTTACCCGGGTCATCCTGCCCGGGCTCGGCGGCTACCGAATATTTGACCTCGCGATCATTCAGGCAGAAATCGCTCGCAATTCGCAGGGTTTCGCGCTGACCGCAGGCACTCGTCATAAGCAGCACGGCTACGCTGATCGCGAACAGCGGCGCGCGTTTCGTTGGCAGTCTGGACATTCTCAAGTGCCTTTCCTTGGGCTTCGACGCGCTCGGCGGTGACGCCCGCCTTCACGCCATCGCTGCGAGCATCGTCGACGGTATCGGTGAACCACCAGACCACGCCGCCGATGATGGCAGCGGCGATCAGCGCGACAATCCCCCACGCCGCGAGCTTGGCGAAGCGTTCGCCGACAATGCGGGTTGCGAGGGGGATGAGGAAGGCGATCATCACTCCCCTCCCTCGGCCTTGCCCTGCCGAGCAAGCCGCGTTCCCGTCGCCAGCCCGAACACGAACACACCGATTCCGATGCTCGCGAGAACGCGCAGGGGGCCATCAGGAAGCACGTCGAGCAATGCTTGGGTCTGGTCGGGGTTGGCGGCGAGATAGCCCGCCACGACACCAGCAAGGGCAGCGAGGCGGACACTGTAGAAACGCCAGGCTGCGCGCCAATTTTCTACTGGTCTCATGATCTTGTGCCCCATTCCACCGTTGAAATGAGAGGGGCAAAATGATAGGAACGGGACGGGAACAGCGTTGGCCCGCTGCCCCGTCCCTGACCACAATGCGATAGGAGCGCACCATGGCTGCAAAACCATTGCCCGACGCGGAGTTTCTCCGCAATATTTTGGACTACAACCCCGAAACCGGAGAATTTACGTGGCGGCGGCGAAATGCCTCCATGTTCAAGACCGGCCGCGCAGCTTCTGTGTGGAACAGGCGCTATCCCGGAACGCCAGCCGGGATGATTTACCCGCGCCACCGCTATCTCGTTATCACTATCAACAACCGACATTATCTTGCGCATCGGCTGGCGTGGAAAATGATGACCGGCAAAGACCCTGAGTTTGTCGATCACATCAATCACGACCGTGGGGACAACAGATTCGAAAATCTGCGTGATGTCGATTTTGCCGGAAACGCCTCCAATCAAAAGAGGCGCGTCAACAACAAGAGTGGCGTGACGGGCGTTTACCGAGAAGGGCAAACGAAGCTTTGGCGCGCGGTGATCCAGTTGAACGGCGCCGACATTAAGCTCGGCAGGTTCAGGTCGTTCAGCGATGCGGTGGCGGCTCGCAAGGCGGCTGAGATTGAGATGGGCTTCCATCCAAACCACGGCTCGGGGTAGCCGCACCGACCACATGCGCCACCATTGGCCCGCGTTGTCGATCAGGTATTTCATGCCAGCCACCCCTTAACCTTCGCCAGATGGGCCTTGCGGTCAGCGAGCCCGTTAGTGCCGCCATTGATGAGCTTCGTAATGCCGAGCACGTTATCGGCGTCGGCGAGCGTGTTGAGGCCGTTCGCCTTCCAATATTCGAGGGCCAGATGCAGACCGATAGAGGGAAGCGCGGCAATCTCGGGGTGGCGCTCGAGGTCGATCCCGATCTTCTTGCCATAGCGGCGATAGTTGGCTCGCCCGGTTATCTGGATCGGCCCTCGGCCCTTGAACAGCTTTCCATCGCCCGGGTTGACGTTGCCGAGGTCTTTTCGGCCCTCGTAAGCCTGCCCGCTCGCGATTTCCTCCATGTATCGGAAAGAGCCGCTTTCATGGATGAGCTGGGCGAGGAAGTGCGCCAGCCGAAGCGGGCTGTCCATCACGCCATATTCGGGGAACCAGCGGGTCGCGGCGATAGCCATTTCCTGCGCGCGATCGATCGTCGCCCCGCATTTGCGAAAGAGCGCCGTATAGGTGGCAGGGCCGGGGATGCCGTCTGCCGTGACGTCGAGCGCCTTTTGGAGCCCTTTGATATTCATCGCCGTTTCTCCAATGCAAGGTCGAGCTTCGTCTCGATGCGGGCTAGCCGGTCATTCACCTGCGTTGCTGTGCGGTCCTGCGCGTCCGCCCGCTGTTCGAGCTTGTCGATGCGGGTATTCGCCGTTGCTACGTCGCTGCGCAGCGAACCAGCTGCGAAGACGATGCCGATGCAGGACAGCCCGAGCCCGGCCCATGCTGGCCAACTGGCGCGCTTCTTCCCCTGCCGCGCCTCCCATATGTCGAACATCTGGTTCGCGATGACGCGGGTCTGCGCGGTGTTGCCGTCATCGGCCATGGTCGCCTCCCTGCTGCATCGGCATCATTATCGGGGATTCCGGGGTCCGCGCCTCCGTCACAGGACGATACCGCGCGCGCGAAGGTCTGCGATCAGCGTCCCGAGCACATCGGCCAATTCGGCCACCGCGTTGGAAACCTGCTGAGCCTCGGTCTGCACATATCCAGCACTAGCCGTCAGTGCGCCCGCGTTTGCGTCAAAGCTCCGATCCGTCGTCACGTTCGTCGCCGTGTAGGTCGCGAGCGGGGCGGCAGGAATGACCTCCTGCGTCACGATCCAGTTGTTCGTCGCTACCTGCCAATAGCAATGCAGGACAAATGGCCCCGCGGTCGATGCGAACACTTCACTTGCCGCACCGTTGATTTTGCCGGTCACGCCACCCACCGTCGCGGCTTGAAGAGTGATGTTGCCAGTCGGGTTCTTGTTCGAGCCTGAACCCAGCAGGACGATGCGGACATAGGTCGCGCCGGTTCCTGCGTTAAGTGCAGTGTCGCCCTCAAGCGTGATCGTCTTGGTGTTGTCTCGGAACACCGCATCATGACTGGCGCACTCACCCAACTTCAGCGTTGCCGCGCTAGCCCCCAAGTTTCCGCCCGGCGTCGGGTATTTCCACTGAGGCACACCGTCATTAGTAAAGAAGATTGGGCCGTAGCTCTTGTATGCCGAAGCTGCCGTGCCGGTTGCTGTTTTTGGCGCGAGCTTGAACCACTTGTCCAGCGGAAGAAGATATTGCCCGGCGAGGAACGCATTGTGCAGGACGTTGGAGGTCTGCACGATATCAAACTCATTGAGCTCGGCGTAATAGCCCATGATCTTCGGCGACCACGAAGAGCTATTCGTGCCGTTGCCGAGCGTCAGGCCGAAGGTGCAGGCCTGAATGATCGCCATGTCCAACAGGCCGGGATAGGGCGACTTGTCGTGCCATCCGATAGCGCATTGCAGGGCGGTAAGATGACCGATACGGGTCACGTTGCTGTTCAAGCTGAAAAGGCCCACAGGCGACCCATAGACGAACCGCATGTCTCCGGACGTGACCGTGTTGGGTACCCACGGATAGACGGTGACGGTCTGCGCATCGCGGTCCACCGCCGTCACGAGATAGGGCTCGTCATTGATGATGACGAAATCTTGCGTATCGGGGTCGAGCGCGTCGGGGATTACCGAGACGCCGCCAAGCACCGAAGTCTGGCCCAGGCTCTGCGACGATCCGCTCTGTGTATTCGACGTGAAAGGTGACGTAATAGTGGTGGCGCCGCTGGTTCCGTAGGTGCCGATGAACTGAGCCCGCATCTTCCCGACCGTGAGGCCGCTGCTGTTCTGCTCGTCATCGTCTCGCGGCGACAGGATGCCCCACTTCTGGAAATAGATCACTTCCAACACGTCGATATGACACCGACCTGCGCCGTGCAGGCGGATGGCCTGTTGCACTGTGCGTGAGGCGATCGACGACGTTCCGGTCCCCTGCAGTTTTATGCGCCCATTGATCGTGAGGAAGTCGATCCCATCGATCACGATCATCTCGTCCATCTCGGCTGTCGCGGTAATCTCAAGATTGCAGCGCAGGGACTTGGTGGCGCCACCCGAGATGGTGACCGGGGCATCGATCTCGTAGACCCCGGTCAACTCGGCTTGCGGGACGTTGTTCGCGCCGATGTAGTCGAAGAACGCTTGTAGTTTCTCGGTGTCGGTGCCCGCGAAATCAGCCGGCGACCATATTTCCGCAAGCTTTCCGCGGACGTTCCGGGTGGCCGCGCCGGTAGCATTTTGGGTAGCATCCACCAGCGCCGCGCCCTTGTCGCTGTCGGTGGAAGCGAGGGCTGCAGTGGTGGGCAACACACGCAGTTCGGTAGCAACAGGCCCGGAGTCGTGGCGATAAACCGTGACGATCCCGCCATCCTCGACCGCGAACGTTTCTCCTTCGCTAGTCGCAGCGAGGCCGTCGGAGGTATCGGCATAGTTCGGACCGGCGGCGGCCAGTGCGACAGCTTCGCTCGCAGCGGCGGCATCGGCCGATTGAGCAGCTTGGCTGGCCTTTATTGCCGAAATCGCCGTATTCTCGCCAAGATAAACCGGGACCGGAGCCCCATTGACGACGATATTAAGATCCGCTGCCATCGGTCACCTTCCCAGAAACCTGAATTATGCCAGCCATGAACCGCTGCTGGGTTCCGCCGCTGGGCGTCCAGAGAATGTCGAAAACCATTTCCTCAAGCCCGTCCGCGTCGCCGTCCGAAGGAAGGGCCGCAGTTTGGGTATCGGTCAGTTCGAGCGTGATCGTCGTGACCCCATCGGCGTAGGAGCCGACCGTCACATCGAAATCGGCGAGGGTCGCCCCTGCCGCATCGGGAGCCGCGCGGATGGACGCATCGAAGGTGTCAGCGCTCACGTCCATGCCTACCGCGAGCACGTAGACATAGGGCAACCCGCGGTCGATCGCGCGCACCTGCGGCTTGCCCTGAAGGCCGAGCCCACCCTTGCCGTCCGCGGAGAGCTTCCGCAGCCAGTCATCCCAAGCTGTCATTTCATGCTCCTAAACAATGCCGCCGTCGTCGGGGTCGTATGCTTTCGCGTTGTGGCTGATCACGCCATTCGAAATGTAGGTGTGCGCGTCGGCGACAGTGATCTTGGCGACCCGCGCCGTTCCATCGGGAACGCCGATTTCCCTCGCCCTGACCCAGCGATTGTTGACCAGGAACCGATGATCCGCCGTTGCGCGGATGGTAACCGGTCCTTCATCGCCGTCGAGTTCGCACGCGAATACCGGCTCATCCGAGAAGGAAATCGCCAGCACCGGCCAATTGCCCCATGCCATCGTCGTTTCGTGGCGGGTTCGCAGGACCGTTCCGGGAACCAGATCGCCAGCCGGGATCGACGTGCCATCGGCAAGCAGGATCGGCGTGTCATCAGCGACGCAGCGGCCGGGCGGCGGCGGGTCGGGGTCCGGATACACACCACCTTCGCCGGCGGTGTTCTGATATCCGAGGAAAACATAATCCGATGAGCTCATCTCGTCTTCGGAGGGCCATTCGGTCGCCAAATACTCTTCAGCGTCCAGATCCCAGAAAACGCCGTACGTCGTCAGCGAATCGAGGTACGGGATCGTGTCGGCAGGCAGCGAAAGCGGAACCGCGTTTGTCAGCACGCCAGAGAAGGCCTCAATAGAGATGCTGTCCTCGTCGCTCGACAGCGGATAGTTCACCGTCTTGGTCGCAAAACGATAGGCGGCACCGCGGCGCGCGCCGGCCGAGGTTTCGTCGCGCTCTTGCGGCGTCTGCCCCAGCGCGGGCGTCGGAGGCGCAACGCCCGTCTCACCGAGGGCATAGGCGTGCTTCGCCGGCGTCTCGCCGATCAGCGTCAGCTTGACCGTCATCGTGGCCGGATCGATTTCCCGGTTGAGAATAATCGCGTCAGTATCGAGCCCGAGCTGCGGAAGATCGAGATGCAGGCATTCGCCGGGGCGATAGGCGCGAAGCCGCGGCATGCACGGCAGTTCGATCGGATGCAGTTCGCGCCCGTTGACCAAGCGATAGGCTGCCAGCTGAGCAGCCTGGTCGACGTCCTTCACGAAGTTGAACGGCCATTCCGCCGAGCGTTCTTCGCCGTCCTCGGTCACATATTCCGACACCGTCACCGCGTCGGCCTGCGTCAATTCCCAGTTGTGGCTGGGGCTCCGATATTTCGGGATGATCGTGTTGAGCCGGTCGCGATAGGACTGCATCGCGACCACGCTCATGTTTCCGTCGGCGATGTCCTCTTCGGTGATGGTGTCGAGCGCCACCGCGGGCGCGTCATAGCGGAAGGACAGGATGCCGCCCGGCACAGGCTCGCCCGAGCCCGCCGCGCAAATGTCTATCAGGTTCTGCGCGCGGTCACCGGGTTCGAAACAGACCCCGGAAATCGTCCAGCCGTTCGCTTCGCAGACATTCGCCCAGGCCGCGACGACCGCCCAGTCTATGCCGTCCGCGGGCAGTCCGATGCCGAAGGTTCGCTTGCCGTTCTGGTAGCGCCCATAGGCATAGGTACCGGCATGGAGGGCGGGGTTCTCCGAATAGACATAGGTCGCTTCATTGCCGAGCCTGCAACTGCCCGAGCCGCCCGGAAACGTGCTGTCCAGTCGCGGGTCATAGACCTTGACCCCTTCGAGATAGGCGCCGGTGACCGGCAGGCCGTTCGCGAACTTCTTGCCCTTCTTGTCGAACCGGTAGGACCAGCCGATCGCCGCCTGTCCAGATAGCTTGTGGCTCGCGCTCCATCCCGGCGTTCCCGCCCATTGCGGCGATAGCGCGCTGCTCTCCGGGCAGGCTCCCAGTTGCGTGTCGGTGTAGAGAAATCCCGTGTACCAGCTGGACACCGCAGCGAAGTCGACCCGTGGCGAGATGCTCTGGACTGGCCCGCCGCCCGAATAGACCACCGCGTCGAACAGATAGGGGTTCTGAACCTTGTCGACCTTGCCGCCGTACCCCGCCCTATGGCGAAGGACGCCGGCGAAGTGACAGCCTCCCATGACATAGGGCTGCGGCGCGTTGGCCTCAACGATGAGCTGCGTGACCGAGCCTCGGGCTGGCGGCGGTTTTGCGAGAACCTGCGATCCGATCGTCGCGGTGGCGGCGATAATCGCGGCAGGAACCTGCCAAGGGCCAGGTATTAATGCGACAATCCCAGCCACTTTTCCGAGGATGTTCAGCGGCTTGCTCATACTCGCCAAGCCCCCGTCAGATCTTCGACCCCAGCATCATAGATCACGACCGCGCTCCCATCGGGGAGCCACCCGAGCAGCTTTCTCGGGCCGACAAAGATCAGCACCGAGTCCAGTCCTTGGTCGCCCGGCGTGATGCAAATATCCCCCGTCAGCATCATTGCAGGCGGGATGCGCACAAGGATGCTGTCCAGCATGTCGCCGACCGATTCCCAGCCGCGTTCTTTCAAGGCCTTCTTGGCCGCCAGCGCCGAACGGATGCGCGGCAGGGTCGGCGGCTTCCGCCCCATCTGGCGCAAATGATAATGGGCGAGGCGGACGCAATGCCGACCCTCGCCCCAATCGAAGGGCTGGCCCTTGAACTTGTCGAGCGTCGCCTGTGTCGCCTCTTTCCGGCGTTCGAGTTCGGGCAGTTTTCCGCGCCGCTTCAATGCTTCGCGGCGTTCCTCGAGCGTCCTCATATCAGATGCTCCCGGAAGTCGCGGGGCGAGTGATAGGGGCTCGTCGTTCCCGGAGTGGACCGCGGGCTTTCGACACCCCAAGCAACCGGGATCGACAGGCCCGAGGCGTTGTCGTGGCCAAGCTCACCGGGCCAAACCGACTTGTGGAAGTTCGGGCTGAGCGAGTTGCCGATGTTGAGTTCGAACAACCGTTCGGCGAGCGAGACGACGGAAACAGCAAGTTCCCGCGAGGCCCCGACAGTCAGCATCGTGCGGTCGAGCTGGCCGTCGAAAACGATATCGGGCGTTCCGTCGAGCGTCCCGGTATCCACGTCATATTCGCCAATCCAGAAGCGGACGCGCGAGGTTTGAAAGCCGGGCTGCGACATTTCCCCCGGCGTTGTGTCACCGGGAGGCAGGAGCGTCATTTCCAGCGCCGGAACCTCGTTGCCGACCCCTTCCGCCATCGCCTGAATACTGCCGATCGTCCCGAAAACAGCATCCTTCGAGCGATAGGTTTCGCCGTTGAACGTGACGAACCCGCCATCGCAGAGCAGGACGTTGCCATAGCTGCCGGGGAGTTCGATCTTGCAGAGACCGATCAGACCGACCCGCCTCACGCCGCTTCCTCCAAGGTAAACTCGATCGCGACCAGCTTGTTGGCCGGGATCGTCCACGACCATTCATTGCCGTCGACAAATCCTTCGACCATCGGCTTCGCGAGGTGGACCGTCGCCCCGTCCAGAAAGGGGGCGCGAAGTTCGGGTGTGATGTTCAGCGTGGCCTCACCGCTTCCATCCGCCCGCGCCGTCTCGCTGACGTTGTGGAGGTAGTGCTGGCCGTTCTCATCCTCGATCGACAGCCAATAGCCTTCCTTGGCCGCGTATCCGGGCGTCAGGCCGCGAATGGCGAGCGAGGTGCCTGTCTGCCCCGCGCCGTCCACGACAGGGCTTCCCGGAGCGCCCTGCGGCACGTCGATCAGCGGATACTCTATGCGTAGCCCCTCGCGCTTGGCCTTGAGCAACCGGGAGACGAATATCCGCGACACGCTCGGCAGCATCGGCGGGAGCGAAACCTGAAGGCGATAGCGCGAGCCTTTGCGGTCAACCCGAAGAACCGCGGCCCCCGTCGAAGGGCGAAGGTTCATCCCGAAATCGAGCAGGGTCGGTTGGACGCCGTTCGGCGCCGGGTCGGTAGGAAGTTCGATCATCGTTTATCGCCACCGACGAGATTGAGCATATTGCATGCGGGCCAGCCCGACTTGGGCGCCGGCCTGAGCGATGCCGGGAGCCGCGCGCAGCACGCGGCCATCGACGACGACATCGAAGTAAGGCGACGGGACAATCTCGACCTTGCCGCCCCCGAGCCCCCCGAGCCCCCCGAGGTCGCTATTCGGCGTCACGCGCGCACCGCGAGGCAGGTCGACCAGCTCGGGTCCACGCTCGCCGACCAGCGTCGGCCCGCCTCGCCAGAAGCTCGTCCCGTTCGCGTTCTTGCCGATGCCCTTGATGCCGCCGAGCGCGTTGCCGATCTTCGCGATGGAGCTGCCCAGCGATCCAAGGCCGGGGGTCGAGCTATCCCCCAAGCCGAGAAACTTGGCGAGCGGCGCGATCAGAGACTTTTGCAGTTGTAGCCGGATCAGGTCGGCGATCATCTGCTTGATGACGTTCGCGAAGACATCGCCCATCGACTTGAAGTTGACGATGGCGTCGGCGATCTGGTTGTTGAGCGCCTGAAGCCCGTCGATCTTGATCGCCTCGATCGCCTCGTTGATCTGGGCCGGTGTCTTGTTGAGGTCTCGGAGATACCGCTCGGATGCCGTTTCGTTCTGGCGCGACACGACCTCTCGACGAGCCCCGGCCGAGGCATTCAGCGCGTTGAGCGCAATCTCGGCCTGATCGCGAACCGCCTTGGCAAGGTCCTTGTTCGCGATGACCGATTCCAGCTTCGACCGCAGGTAGGCGTCCTCGGCGTCGAGTATCCGAAGCGCGATATCCTTTCGTTCCGCGTCGGTGTCGGCAAGGTCGAACTGGTTGCGCAGCGCATCGATGTCGGCGCGGTGACGCTCTTCCGCCAAATCATTGGCGTCCTCGAACAGCTGAAGCCTGAGTTCCTGCTCCAGCTTCTGGTCATAGAGCGACTTGTTCGTGGCCGCTTCGATGCTTTCGGCATCACGTTCGGCATTGGCCCGCCCATAGAGCGCGCGCAGTATTTCGCGCTGCGCGTCGGCTTGTGCCTTCGTGAGTTCTCCTGACTTTACCGCGGCGTCTAGCTCGGCGTAGCGCGTCTCGCGCTCCTTCCCGAGGATCTGGCGCTCAAACTCGGCGCGGGCCTCAACGTCGGTCGTGAGCGCAGCCTGTGCGCGCAGCTGCTCGATTTCGAGGTTATAACGATCCTGCGCGGCGCGGGCGGCCAGTTCGTCGGTACGATCCCTTGGTCCCCGCTTGGTGCTCGAGCCTTCGCCGTCGCCGAAGCCTGTGCCGCTGACAGGTGAGCCGCTGGCGGGGCTCGGGCTATCCGCAAGCGAAATCTTGCGATTAAACGCAATTAACGCGGCCTCCTGGATGGCGTTTGCGCGGTTCTGTTCTGCCCTTCCATCTTCGATGCGCTTCTCCAAGGCGGCAATCCGGTCTGCCGATGCGCGATCCGGGTCACCGCTCCCCCCGAAGAGGCCGACAAAGCCTTCGCGCCGCCTTTGGTTGCGCCTCTCTGCCTGCAACTCAAGGCTGGCCCGATCGGCATCCGCTTTTCCGGCTGCGCCAGCCGCGGCTGCCTGTGCCAGCAACGCAATTGTGGCCTTGGAAATTTCGGTGGCCATTTTGTGCGCTTCGACAGACGCTCGCTGATATTTTTTGGCCAGCTTGTCTACTCGGCCCGCCGCAATTTCACTTATTCGGGCAAGGTCATCGGTCGATACGCCAGCGGCTCGCAGCTTGGCGATCATGCCGTCGAGTTGGGTCTGGGATTCTCCATACTGCCGATTCAGTTTTTCGGTTGCCTCGCGCGCTTTGTCCGATCCGAAGATGAGGCGATCGAGAACAGCGACGACCACCGCGATCGCGGCCCCGACACCCGTCGCAATCAGCAAGCCTCGCAGCGCCACGGCGAGCAAGCGCATTGCGGCGGCAGCGGGTCCGGCCGTCGTGGCGATCGCAGCCAGTTGCCACGCGAAAGCGGTAAAGGCGGGGATGATGCGGGCCGTCAGAAGCACGAATAGCGGCGCCAATGAGGCGCGGACCAATCCGATCGCATAAATGGTCGGCCCAACGACAGCGGCAATGCCAGCAATCAGCGCAGAGAACCTAAGGACCGTTGGGCTGGCCCCCGACATCCAGTCAATGAGGTCGCCGATCTTCGTGACCAGCGCCGTTACCGCTTCGAGAACCCCCGACTGCCCGACGCGGATGGCGAGCGTTTCAATCGCGCCCTTGAGGTTTTCAAGCTGGCCATAAAAGCCCTTCATCCGCTCGGCCGACTGAGCTGCAGCGTCGGTCTTGCGGATGGCTTCCGCAACGCGGTCCAGCCCATCGGCGCCTTGGTTCATCAAGCCGATGGCGGTTCGCATCGCGTCGGTGCCGAATATCCGCTTCAGGACATCGGTCTTGGCCTGATCACTGAGGCCGCCGAGCTTCTGGCGCAATTCCTCGGCAATTTCGGCCATCGAGCGAAGATTGCCGTTGGCCTCATAGAACTGGAGACCAAAGGCAGCGATCGCCTTTTGAGCCTGCTTGCTGTTGCCGGAAAGCGAGGTCAGGAACGTCTTGAACGACGTGCCGGCGTCCGAGCCCGACGCGAACAGCGATGACGTTGCGGCAAGAACCGTGTTGAAGTCGGTGAAGTCGACCCCGAGACCGCCGGCAACGCCGCCAGCCTGACCGATCGCGAGCGCATAGTCGGCGAAGTCCAGCTTGGACTCGTTCACCGCGCCCGTGATCTGGTTGATCGCCGTGGGCAATTGAGCCGTGGTCAGCCCGAATTGCTTCATGGAGTCGGTGATCGCATTGGCGGCGGGCGAGAGTTCCGATCCCGTCGCGGTGGCGAGGTAAACCGTCGCCTCCGCTGCCCCGTTCAGGATTTCCGTCGCGCTGAGACCGCTTTTCGCGAGCTCGTCCATCGCGTTCGCGGCATCAGACGCGCCGAAGATCGTATCCTTGCCCAGCTTCAGGGCGAGGTCGGACATCTGCTTGAGTTGATCGGCGCTCGCCTGTGACGAGATGCCGAGCTGGATCATCGACTTTTCAAAGTCGCCCGCCATCTTGACGACCGCCACCCCGGCCGCCGCGACCGGGGCCGAGATGGCGAGCGTCAGCTTCTTGCCGAGCTCCTGCAGCTTCTTTCCCGAGCGCTCGAAATCGCGCTCCATCCGCTTGAGGCTCTTGCCGGCGAGATCGGTGCCCTTCTCAAACGCGACAGTATTTAACTCGAGAAAAACCGCCAGTCTGGAGATAACATCAGCCATGCCAGCCATCGCTCACCCCTTCTTTTTTACTTTGGACTTGGCCAATGCGATCATCTTCCGAACGCCGTCTTTGCGGCGCTCCTCATCGGTCTGGAGATATTCGGAGAGCGACTTGAGGCGCTTCTGGCCCGAGAAAACCGCCGCGTAGTAACCGGTCGAAATCGCCATGTTCCGGTCGCGCCGAAACGCCGCGGATACGGCTATCTCGAACGTGCGGGGCGTTTGGTCCCAGAATTCGTCTTGAGGGAGCCCCGCTTCACACCATTGCGACCAGAAGTCGTCCCAGCCGTCGCGGCGTTTCCCGGCTTCCTATCCCCCGATTTCCTTGTCGGGGCGCCGTTCTCAACCGCTTGCCCCACTGCCTCCATCACCGCCGCCTGTTCGGCGAACAGGATTTCCCCGGCGTCTTCGAGCGTGATTTCGGGGTGCTTCACGGCCAGCATCGCATGGAAGATCGTCGCGCCCGCGCTGAGAAATCCCGCCTGCGCATCGGCCTGGATCTTCTCGATCGGCGCGCCATATGTCCGCTCGGCAATGACGAAAGCCCTGAAGCCGGAGACGAGCGTGAATTCTCGCCCGTCGCTCAGCTTCAGGAGCGTTTCGCCCTTCATCGGGTTGGCCGTCACGAGACGTATGCCTCGATGTCCTCAACCGTGACGATCCGGAAGGTCGCGGTCGCTTCCATCACGCCGTCAGGAGTAACCCGACCGCGCGAATAGCCGGTGCACTTGCAGGTGCCTTCGATCTGCGCGACGGGCTCGCCGTTTTCGGGCAGGACCGCTTTGAACGCGCGAACATCGCCGTCCTTCAGCGCGCCTTCGAGCATCACGTCGGTGTCGCTGAGCGGGCGGAAGTTCAGCAGGACTTCAAAGTCGCTGTCCTCATAGAAGCCGCTCAGATATTCGCGACGCCAGTCGGGCGATTTCAGGTGCGTCGCCTCGACCTGTTCGCGGGTGCCACCAGTCGGGACATCGAATTCCTTGACCTGCACCAGTTCGTAAAGATTGCCCGCCGTCGCATCGGACGACAGGTGGAACTCGCCGAAGTAGCCCACCGAGGCTTCAGCCGTTTCTGCCATGATAAAAATTCCATCTTGCCCCGAAGGGTCTGGGACTCGGCGTCATCACGACGCGGAATCTCGGGTTGAACGAACGGACCTAAGTGATGCACGGCCAGCCGGTCCAAGCTGGCGCGAATCTCAATCTTGAAAGGTGTGCTCCATCATCGCTTCCACGATCTGGTGATGGATGAATCCATTCGGCGTGTCGGTGCCTTGACCTTCGCGCGGGCCTTCGCATTTGACGCGGCCGACCCGGCCCCCTGTTGCCGACCAAGGGGCGCTGACTGCCTGAACAATCTTCGTTCCGAGCTGCTTTGCCACTCCAAACGACGAGGCGAAGCAACTGGCCTGAATGCGCGTCCGTCGCGATCCCTGATAGCCCTTCAGGTGCTCGGGTCGCGGGTCGCTGATGATATGCAACCGGACGTAGGGCAGGGCAGCGCCTTGCGGAACGACGCCCCAATAAATGCGGGTCGAGACGACGGCGGCGACGGCGGAATCGGCGATGAGGCGATTGCGAAAGGCAGTTGCAAGGTCAGCCATCTTACCGACCCCTTGCCAGCTTCCGCGCGATGCGCGCCTTCGCCTTTTTCACTTCGTCTGCAAGCGTGTCGCGGACTTCGCGAACGACCGCCTCACCCTCACTGTCGGCCGCGGGGCGGGCGTAGGGGTTCGGAGACATCTCCACAGTCCCTTCTTCCTGCCAGCCCGCGTTCGAGCGGTTCAATTTCCCTTCAGGAGCGGGACCGGTCATCACCTGCACCCCGGTCGATCGTTCGAACCGTACCGAACCCCGCGCGCGCTTGGCCGTGACGTTCTGGGTTTTCATGCTTCCGGCGAGGTCGCCTTCGTCCTTCGGCGCCAGTTGCTCCATCTTCGTGCGGATGCGCTCCATCGACTTCGTGGCGGTGCGGCGAAGGACGTTGCGCGCGGTGGCCCTCGGCAGGTCCTCGGCGAGCGCCCTTTCGAGTTCGCGGAAGCCTTCCGTCCTGAAGGTCTGCCGTGCCATTACTCAACGACCCTCGTTGCCGTTACTTCGAGGAACCCGCGTTGCGGCGAACCATCCGAAACATCGGTTATGTCCCAATTCGCTCCATCGTGAACGATGCGATCCCGAACCATCAGGCCGCGCGTCCGGCTGTTCGAGTGCATCATGAAGGTGGCGACCTTTGTCCCTTGTTCGCGGGCGGCGGCCCGTCGCTCGTCACCCCGGCCCTGAAACTTCTTCGCCCGCTCGTCGCCAAGATTGGCCCACGTCTGGACCTCTTCGCCATATTCATCCTGCGTCGCGGTGAAGCGCTGCAAGGTGACCTTCTGGTCCAGAACGAACGGTTTCATGCGACAGTCGGGGTCCGAAAGGGGCCGGCGAGGGCGACGAAGGCGCGCGGCAGGTTGTGGATCGGGTCCAGTTCAACATCCTCGTCGGAATAGTAGCGCCACCTGATCCAGATGATCTGCGCTGCGTTCAATTCGTCGGCATAGACATCGTATCCCTCGCCGACGAAGCGCAGCAGGGCGGAAAGTGACTGGACGATCAGGTCGTTAAGCTGATCGTCATCGTCGTTGTGGAGGACGTGCAAATGCTTTTTGACGTCTGCCAGACTGACGCTCATGCCGCCTCCATCAAATCCAGATGATAATGCTCGCGCGCGAACGGGTCGATTTTCTTGACATCCCAAGGCTTCAGATTGCCGGGGAAGAAGAGAACCCGCGGCGGCACCTTATCCCGGCGCGTTCGATAAGCGCCCCCGAACCAGTAAACCCCGTCTGCATCGTCCCAGACAGGTTCGTTCGGCCCGAGCTTGTGCATCAGCCACGCTTGATCGGACCCGCAGAAGAGGCGCCCCGATTCCAGCGCGGCCTCCTGGTTGAAATCCTCGTAAACATCGGGTCGGCAGCCCGCCCGGATCATCATCATCGATCCGTTATACGGACGCCCCCGCAGCGTGCCCTTGAACAGTACAAGATCCTCGGGCCGATCAAACAGCGGATCGAGCGGGCCGCCGACGACACAATCTAAATCCATAGAAACGAACCGCTCGCCGAAAATCTCCCCGGCATCGCGGCGGAACATCGACAGGCGCCGGTAACACTGGGGCCGGCCGTTGGTCCAACGCGGGTTGGAGATATCGAGAAAATCCCCCGGCGGGGTGATGATCTCCACGCTCCGGTCTATCCCTTCCGGCATATCGGTCACGCAGGCGATGCGGTGCGGCATCGACAGGTTGCGGCGCACCATGGCTGCGGCGACGTTCACATGATTTGCGGTGTAGAGAGTGCGGGTTTTCTCTTGGCGCCACAGCCAGAAGATGATCGAAATCATGCGACGTGAGCCCAGCAACGGCCATGTATCGCGCGGCAAATTGTCGCCTTGCTGACGCCGAGTTCACGGGCGAGCCGATACTGACGCTCCCCATTTGCGTAGCGCCGCCGAATCTGAACGACATCACTGGCAGTCAGGACCGATTGAACGACCCGCTCGCCCTTCAGAATTGTCCCATGCCGAACTTTGTCTGCCTGGTTCTGATCGGGCGTGCCCCATGCGAGATTTCCGAGCCGATTATTCCTCTGGTTTCCATCGAGATGCCTGCACTCCATCCCATCCGGCGCCGGACCGACGAAGGCCTCCAATACCAGAGTGTGAACGGAAATCGTCTTTCTTTGGTAATCGACGCAAAGCGTGACGCGGGCATACCATCGGTCACCATGCGTTGACTGCCCCATGATCTTTTCAGGTCGGCGCTGGTGCTGGACCAATCCATCGGGCATCACTCGTGTGATTACGCGGGCGACGCTCCGAACTCGCCCAAGGTCCGACACCTCGTAATGGCCTTCATAGCCAACGACCGGCAGCCAACGCTCCATCACAGCGCCCTTTCGTATTCAGCCGACAAGGACAGGATTTCATCCTCCTTGCCCGCCGCCTTCTTCGCCAAAGCGATGGCCTCTTTCTCGCCGGGAACGCGCCCTTCCTTTCGCGGCAGCGTCGTGGTCGAAGCGTCTGGCACAAGGCCGCGCCAATATCGGGTCAGCGCGACGTGCTTGAGAAAACCCTGCTTGGCGACGGCATAGAGACGGGCCCTCCACATTGAATCGGTCCCGTAGATTCCTGTGAACCACTCGTCGTAGCCCCCGAGCCGCCAATACATGTCGCGGGTGAGCACGAAGCTGTTGGGGTGCGGCTTCGGTTTTCCCTTGGCGTTCAATGTCGGCAGCCCGGTGTCGGCTTCCACGCGGTGCAGCATATAGGCCGTTTCGGGATCGAGCCGGTGCATCCGCTTCAGCAGCGCGTCCGCATTCTCCGCCGTCAGCACATGATCGATGTCGGTCGATATCAGCCATGTTCCCTTCGCCTCATGCGCCGCGATATTCCGCGCGCCGTTCTGGAACCAAGGCCGATCCTCCAGAACCCGATAAATCCGCAGGTCCGGCAGGCCCTCTGGTCGTTCAACGTCAACCGCGGGCTCGGGCGATCCATCGTCGACGATCACCACCTCGATCTGCGCCTTGGCCTTGTCCGACCAGCGGGTCATCTCGGCATATTGCAGCGCGAGCATACCGCTGTTCAGATAGAATGGCATGACGAGAGAGAGGATCATGCCGCCAGCTCCTGTGTCGCTGTGCAGAAAACCGGAATACCCGCCTCGCGCGCGATGATGCCCGCCTGTTTCGGGCAGCTTTCGATGAACATCTCGACTCCCAGCCTTTCCGCGTGCCCAGCCTTCCACGCGCCGCGGCCACCTGTCGCCCGCATCGCCTCCATCCGCTCGCCCTTGGTCGCCCAAGGGGTCATGGTCAGGCTCTCGAACTGTATCCCGTGCCGCGCGAGCCACGCCTCGGTCTGGGGCCGATATTTCTCCGCCCGCCCGGTGATAATGTGCCCGATCGCGCGCTGCGGAATGAACAGCGGTTCGGCAGTCGCCAGAAACTCGGCGTAGCGCGGGCCATCGTCATTCTCGGCCTTCGTATTGTCGCGGCAGAGAACGCCGTCCATGTCGAAGCCCCAGCGAGGCAAGCGAATGTGCTTCGTCCAGTTCCACGCGAATATCCGCGGGCCGTGGACGACCTCGAACCACATATCGCAGACCGATTCCGGCTCGACCTGGTAGGGGCCGAAGATCGCCAGCCGGGTTGCCTTTGTTCCCTTCGGCAGAAGGCTCACAGCGCGCTTGAACGCGCCTCCCTTATTGCAACTATCATCGACCAGCAGGATGCGCCTGCCAGCCTCGACAGAGCGCCCTGAGCGTCCATGCACGATGCCCCGCCCATATCCCTCAACGTCAGCGAGCGGCATTTGAAGCTGCGTCGCGATTATGCTCGCCGGGATCATGCCCGAGCGGGGAACGCCGACGATGCAGTCGAAGGCGCTTCGATCAATCCGATGCAGGTTCGCGGTGATGATCCGCGCCATGTCGGACAGAGTCCGGATGCTCAGCACTTCCGCCCTCGCAGCCCCATGTTGATGCTCCGATGCTTCTTTGACCCGCGCGGCTCGGCGACCGTCTCCAGATCGACCAGCCCGGCCCGCTCGAAGCATTCGCGCAGATATCGCGGCGTCAGGATCGCCCGGTGCATGTTCGCGCCCCGGTCGTCTTTCTTGGCGTAGCAAAGGATGCGCCCCGCCGCGGCGACGAAGGGGTGGCCCTTGTGCAGCTCGCGCTTCCACGCCCCCGCCGAGCGGCTGGTCTCGCCCGTTTCCTCCCATTCGAGCATCGCACGCATGAGCGAGGTGGAATCAACCGTGTGAACCTCAAGCCAGCCACCCGGTGCGATTACCCGCACCCATTCGGCAATCGTCGCCTCGACGTCAAACCATTCGATATGTTCGATGCAGTGCGACGAATAGACCTCGGCGAAAGTGCCATCCTTGAAAGGCAGACGGCGCGCATCCCCGACATGATCGGTGAACGGGCCGGGCGCGATGTTGAAGGTCTCGAACCCGGGCAGACGTTCGGCGCCGGGGCCGATTTCGAGGCGGCGCATGTCAGTCCTTCGCGCTCTTGCCATCGCGGCCCTTGCGAGCGGCGATCATCCAGCCACTATCGGGCGAATCGGGCTTGGCGCCGGTTTGCTTCGTGGCCGCCCACAAGCTGCCGCCCCAGACAACCATGTCACCCTTCGAGTAGGTTCGACCTTCCTTCCACGCGCCACGGAAGATCGGCACCGGAAATTCCAGCTCGAACGTGTGCATCGTGTCGCCGCGCAGGAACTTGAATTCCAGCGTGCGTTCATCGGTCTGCTCAATGTCGAAGTCGTCGAGCGTGAAGGTCTCACCCGGTGCGCCATCCTTGCCGACGACAAGGCCCAGATTGTGCGTCCGCCCGTCGCTGGTCGTCACGACCAGGTTGCCGTCGCGGTCGATCATGGCGCCGGCCAAGCCGACACCGGGCTCGCCCTTCTCCGCGGGCGGCAATTCGCTGATGGCCTTGGCGATACCGTCCGCGATCATCTTGCCGATCGCTTCCATGTCGGGCGCGATGGGTTCGGGGGCCTCAGGCACAGGGAGCGCCGCCACGGCCTTGTCGACCATCGCCTGTACTTCTTCCGGCTCGATGCTCTTTCCGTCCTGTGGCGCCGGGATTTCGGCAATGGCGGCCGATACAGTCTCGGAGGCGATCGACTTGGCTTCCTCGGCGGTCACGTAGCCCTCAAGGCTCGGCATCTCACGCTGCTCGACGGCTACCAAGCGGGCATCGCGTTCCTCGCCGGTCTCGACGATCGCATCCATGCGGGCGATGAGCGGCTGCATTTCCGATGCTACATCGGGCAGGGCGGCTTCGATCATCCCGCGCACGGTTTCGACGCTGGCGAGACCTTCGACGCTCGGCATCTCGCGGGCTTCCAATGCGGCGAGGCGCTTTGCCTGTTCCGCGTTCACGGCCTTCAACGCCGCATTCTCCGCGCGCACGTCGGCAATCTCGGCGGCCACATATTCGCGGATGACGGGAGCTAGTTCGCCCATCATGGCCCTGATAGCGGTCGCGTTCATGCGGCCTCCTTATGATAAAGGGTGGCGGCTCATTGGCCGCCCGCTGATTTCGGTTTCCGGTACATCTGCGGCGCACCTAAGCCGTCGCGCCGTGAGCGATGGCTCATTGCCGTTCGACGAACGGTTCGGGCCATGAGGTCATCCAATGAAAAGCCCGCCCCCGGAGGATCGCCCTTTGTGTGCCGGCCATACCAGGCCTGACCCCGCCTAAACGTGCCTCATCAAGCCGTGCCGTTCCTGACCATACCTGCCATGCCAATCCGGTCCGCGCCACCGCTGGCCTAGCCGTGCCGAACCCATCCACGCCTGCCTAACCGCGCCATATCAAACCGTGCCATGCCCAGTCGATCCAAGCCACGCCGCGCCTGCCTTGCCTGACCGCGCGCTCCCGACCAAACCTCGCCTTGGCTCGCCGCTTCACGCCTGCCAAGCCGCTCCCCGCCGGGCCGCGCCATGCCGTAACTCGCCTGCCGGTCCTGACCGAGCCAATCGCTACCCGACCACGCCGGGCCATTTCGCGCCTGCCAAACCTCGCCTCGCCGCATCGCGCCATTACTCGCCACGTCACGCCGAGCCTTGCCTGCCTATGCAGCCTCGCGATGCTCCACGACTTCCAGCATCCCAAGCGTGCGCTCGAATTGCTGCATCGCTCCAACATCAGCCAGCACCGCTTCATAGCGCGAGATATACCAGCGCAGCGAGCCAGCGGCCTGTCGGCGCAATTCTTCCATATGCGCGGGGTCGTTCGGGTCGGTGACGACATAGCCGCCGCCATCCCTCCGCGTGCCGAGCGGACTCATCACGAGCGGCGCGCTGCGCTCGGCGATCCGCATCTTGCCGCGATGAACCTCTTGAACCTCGAACCGGACGACCAAGCCGCGCGCAAAGTCGCGGGCCTGATCGAGCCTATACTCCAGAGCGGCCTTGTCGTCGCTCCACTCGAACCACTCATAGGCGGGGTGGCCTTCACCCTCATCATGGACCGCCGACAGGAACGCGGCGGGGTCAAACACCCCGCCGTGCGCCTCGGCGAACTCGCGAATAATCTGCTGACGCAGAGCCTTCGTGAAACGCGCCATTTATGCGGCCCTCCGCTTCTCTTCGCCGAAGAAATATTCCATCAATTCGGCGGTGTCCTCATCCGCATATTCCGGGCTGTCGATCGCAGCCAACTGAGCGTCACGCCCATGATTGGCGACCAGATCGTCCCATTCGTCATCCTGCATGTCCGGCGTGATGACCCGGAACGAACCGAACGCGCCCTTGCCCTTCTCCTGCCGGAAGTCACCAAGACCGACGAGCACACCAGCATTGCAGGCCAGCGTCACAACGCTCGCCACCGGCAACTGCGGCAGGACGTGATGGATTTCGATTTCGGCGCCCCACTTGGGCAGGAAAGCCCGCGTCCGCACGTCCGGCGTCCGGTTGATGTCCGCCGACCGCACCACGTCCATGCGAAGCTGCGGCACCCCATAGAGCGCCGACAGGTCGCCGGGCATGAACAGCAGGCGCTGCGCCGACGTCTTCGTGATGCCCGACGTCTCCAGCGCCGCCGTGCACATTGCCGCCTTCATGGCCACGACGCGCAACCCCAGCGCGGTCGGCCCGTCGCGCATCCGCTCAAGGCTGTCGCGGAACTCGGCCACCGGGTGATGCTTGATCTGCGCCCGATCGGCCGCCGTCTTCTTTCGACCTCCGACCAGAAGCTGTTGCTTCGCCTTCGCCGCCATCCTGTTTTGGAACATCGGCGTCTCACCAATGATCCGCAACTTCACGATCCCCCGGCGAAGTTCCGGGACCATGATTTCCTGTTCAACCGCTTTCTTTGCCATTTGCGTAAATCCTTTGCTCGGCACCGCAGGCGGGTTGTGCCTGCCTCATGGTGTGTAACTTCACCATGTTGATGCGTCAAGCAAAGTTGTGTAACTTGCTCTTGTAACTCAACCGCCATCGTGAGACGGCGCGAAAATGGAGCGGAAAGACGTGCGAATCCAACTCGTGATCAGTCAGAGCGAAATCGACGCTCTCGACGAATGGCGTGCCAAGCACAAAATCTGGTCGCGCTCGGATGCTATCCGACGACTCATCGAACAGGGTATCAAGTCCGAACCTCCGCCCGCGAAGGACGAATAAACAGCGCCTTCCGCAATTCGGCGCCAGCAATGATCGCCTTCGCCTCCTGCGCTTCAGGGTCGTCGTCATCGTTGGCAGGGGCAGGCGATGGGGCAGGCGCTTCGATCGGCTGTGCGTCGCGCTTGGCGAGCCATTCGAGGCTGTGATCCTGCTCTTGCAGATAGACCGTGTCGCCGCCCTTGACCGGCTTCTTGTCCAGCTTGGCGCGCTGTTCGTTGACTGTCAGCTTGCCCTTGGACTTTTCGAGCGTGTCCATCTGGGTTGCCGGGTCCATCCGCAGCAAGGTATCCAGATCGAACTCGGTCCCGATGTTGGCCTTCATGCCCAACCCTTCGTCGAGCAGGCTTTCGATGTCCTCTAGGTGCGACTGAAGGCCCTGCGCGTAATATTCGGTGTTCAACGCGGAGATGTTGTTGAAGGTCGGCATCGCGCCGATCCCGATTTTGTAGGCGGGGACATGGAACGTCCCGCAAATCTGCTCAGCGGTCCATTTGAGTTGCTCGACCATCTGGGAGTCTACGGGGTTCACGGTCAGCGCCGTGTATTGCATTCCATCGCCAAGGACGGCGATTTTGCCCGCGTTCGCGCCGCTGTATTTGGTTTCCCAAGTCTCTTTGAGGCGGGCCGCGTTGTCAGGGTCAATTCGGCCAGGCGCGACAAGAAGGCCGCCTGGCTTCGACGAATTGGCGAAGAAGTTGGCGCTGCTTTCCTGAATTTTCAGGCCTTGCGTCGCGGCCAGTCCGCTCGCAAAAATCGGCGACAGCCCGACCAGCGGATGAAAGAGCGTGTTGAAGCGATCATGGATGATTTCGCTGGCAGGCACGAGGATTTGGCTTTCCTCGATCCCGGCGATGTTGTCGCACGAAAGCTGGTAATAAACCGTCCCGTCCGGCGCGATCATGGGCTTCACGCGGTTCGGGTCGAGCACATAGAGCGCGGTCACGACGTTGCGATTGTCGCGCTTTTTGAGGACATAGGTGTTGCCGCGCGACAGCTTCGACAGCATCCACGATTCCCAGAATTGATTCCGGGTCTGGAAATGATTGGGCTTCCGCAGGACCGGCGCAAGAGGCGATGGGCGGTCGGTTTCCGTCCAAATGCCATCCTTGTCGCGCTCGACCAGTTTGACGCGCAGCTTGGCGATGTCGCGCGCAACCAGCGTCGTGCAAGAAAAGATCGCGTGGTTCGCCAGCACCGCCGTCTGATCGACTTCGACGTTGCGCTGCCAAGCCCCTGAAAAACTCTCAAGAATGCGATACCAGCCCCGGTTATCCGGCGGTGACAGGTTCGCTTTCGTCCGCGGTGCGAGGCCGGCAGACAGGACGGTCAATGCTCGCTCAAGCACGATAGACGCCCCTACGGATGATGCCAGCGAAGGCGAAGCAGGCGAGACCGCCCGCGATCAGGGTCCATGCCATGCCGACAAGCAGATAGATGCCCGAGAGGATCAGCGCCGCGCCAATGAGGGCGGCGATCAGCATGGCGAGGATTTCGTTCATTGTTCGGCTGCGAGCTTTTCACGCAGCGTTTCGGCCGACCAACCAGCGAATGGCTTCTTGCCGAACTTCGCCTCATATTCGGCGCGCAGGGCCGGACGGTCGTCGGCAGGTTCGACAGGCCGATGCGTGTCGTCGATCGTGTTCCGGCGCGGATCGACAGGTTCATAGCGAACCGCCGGCTCATCATCCGCCACCATCATCCGCGTTGCATAGCGGGCCTTGCCGATGCCGATCAGCAAGCGCGCATCGCGATCATGGCGAGCGGAGAACGGGTCACCGGGCAGCAAGCGGCGATTGCCGTATTTCAGGCGCTTCGTGGCGATCATGTCGACCATATCGGTTCTCCAAACAGGAAAAGAGGCGAGGCCGAAGCCCCGCCTCTCTCATCATCAGCTCGGGTTGACCGAGCCACCCCAAGCCACGCCGGTCAGGTAGGCGACGGCGCTTGCGCGGCGACGCATCCAGTTGAGCTCGCGCTCGGCGCGCAGCGCGACGAGGTTGCTCTGCCACAGCGAGACGAGCGAAGCGCCCGTTCCGGCCGTGGCGTCCTGCTGAAGCCCAGTGTCCAGCATCTCGAGCGACGCTTCGCGGCTCATGTCGACCATCACACCGCCTTCGTCGCCGAAGTAGATGTCGCTGGCGTTCACAAGCGCGACGGTCGTGCCCGCGTACTCCGACACGATGACCGGCAGACCCTCGAAGGTGCCGCCATTCATGCTGATGTCGGGGAACTCGCGCTGACCGAGCGGATTCAGGATCAGCGACAGCGCGAGAGCGTTGGTCGCCGACATGATCCAGACGCCCGAGTTCGGCGGGTTGTCCGCATCGATGAACTTCTGGAAAACCGAACGGACGTCGAGACGAATATCGTCCGCATCCGTGTAGCTTTCCGAAGCGATCGACTCGGCGCCGTAGGTGATCGACGCCGGCTTGACGTTCGGCGAACCGTTATTCGCCGGATCGATGAACGCCGTGTCGATGCCCGCCGCAACCGCGTCCCGCAGCGCATCGCGAACGATGGCTTCCGAACTCGGGTTCGAGCTGCGGACGTTTTCCTCGGTCAGCACCGCGATATTCGCGATCTTCAGCGGCTCCAGAGTGGTGCGCGAGAAGTTGAACGCGGTCAGCGGCTTCGGCTTGCCTTCGCCGACCCAATAAGCGGCACCGCCGCCCGTCTGGGAAATCAGCGGCTCACGGAAGGGAACCGTGCGCAGGCTGGGAACGCCGTTCTGCCCGAAGCGACCAAGGATAGTCGCGGGACGCAGATATTCGACGAAATCGGCAAAAGCGCCGGTTTCATCGCCGACCAGCGCGGCCGCCCAATTGCCAGAGGCCGTCGAGCCAGCCACGACCGCGCCCTTAACGAGCCCAAAGACGTTGCTGTCCTCGCCATACATGGCCTTCGCCACGTCGAGCGGGCGCTCATTGTCGAGACGAGCAACCGCCTTCACCTTGGCGAGGCGGGCGAACTCAAGGCCGGGAGCCAGCTTGGGCTGGGTCTTGACCTCGATGCGATGACCGGCGCGCGAGGCGCTGGCATCGTCGAAGTTCTGGCCAGCCGCGGGGACGGCCTTCTTCTTGTCGTCCTCGACCTTGGCCTTCGCCGTCGCCTCCATCGCCTTCAGGCGCTTCAGATGCTTGTCGACGGCCTCGATGTCGGCCTGGTTGTTGTCGAACTCTTCTTCCTGCTCGGCGTCGAGCGTCGAGCCTTCTTCCGCCGCCTTGGCGATGATCGCCTCATTGGCAGCAACGAGGGCCGCGCGCTTCTCTTCGAAGGCGCGAATCTGTTCAGCGAGGTTCATGGATAGTCTCCATCTCGCCCCGACCGAAGCCGGGGACCGGGACGCGACGCTTCACAGCGTGGCAATCCGTTTGGGTCAGGTGCGCTTAATCTCGCGCACAACGAAGGGTGCCACCGATGCGTCGGCTGGCGGGTTCAGCTTCACGACGCGCACAGATTTGCCAGAGGAGGCGGGCGCTTCGCGTTGCGGAATTTCGGGGTCGGGAACGCCGGCTGCTTTGCGGAGCCCAGCGTCGATAGATTTCACGGCGTTGATCGTGGCGTCGGCCTGCGCCGGAATCGTCACGGCGCTGAGCTCGAACCAGTCCCATTCATCGAACCGGATGCCGCCGTTTTCGATGAAGGCATATTCGAGCGGACGAAAGCCGATCGACACCGCGGCGACGAGCTTCATCTTGATGCTCTGCCATGCGAAATCGAGCAGGTCTTTCAGCTTACCCGGTTCGTCCGTCTGGGCGATCTTCGCCTTGAAGGGGATGCCCTTCTCGTTTGGGCTCGCCTCGATAACGTGACCAATTGGCTCGTCGTGATTGTGCTGCCAGAGCAGCGGTAGCGGCAGCGAGAATTTCGCGCCCAAGGGGTTCACGATGTCACCCATGCGGTCGGGCGACGGGGTGCTCGCAATTCCTTCGATGATGCGATCTTTCTCGTTGATCGATTTGATTTCGATGAACGAATAGGCCCGGTTCTGCATCGGGTTTCTCCTATACAATTAGGATTTCATAGGTTGGGGCCGTTCGAGCCACCGGATTGCGCGCCATCAGCATGACGGCGTTGAATTTCGCCGAGAGCGGGTCGATCTTCGCCCGGCCCGCAGCCTGTTTCGTGATGAGCATCGCGCTTCCGCGCATCTCCACCTTCGCGTTGCCGACGCACCAATCCATCAAGGGTTGGTCGGCGTGGACGAGCGTGCCGTCCTTCAACTTCCGTTCGGACCCGGCAATCGCGCCGTTCAGCTTGTAGCCTTGCTGGACGGCGACGATGCACTGTTCGCCCAGCTCGAGCTTCGATAACTCTTCGACGATCGCCGCTATCCCGGCCGCGTCCACCCCGACACCCGCGACCTCGGGCAGCAATCCCGCGTCGTGTATCTGCTCGACCACCTGCGCAACCTCGATGATGTCCTGCGTCGGGTCGTCGCAGATGGTCAGATCGCCATCTTTCTGAAACCCGCGCAGCTTCGTCGCGACTTCACCGCGGCGCGCCATCACGTCCGGTTGCGCCCATGCGTGAGACCACGACAGCCACCGAGCGGTTTTCTTCTCGCGACCGATCGCGGTCACGCCGAGCAGGTCGTCCAGCCCGCCGCCATCTATCCCGACGACGATGACCTCGGATCGGTCGATCAGGTCATCAAGGCTTTTCAGCGTCGGATCGGCCGCCTTTTGCCAATATCGCGCCCCGGCCCAGCGATCGCGCCGAAGGTTCAGCCCGATTTCGACGTTCAGATATTTGGCGAGGACGATCTGTTTCGTCTCTTTCTCGCCGGTGTCTTCGTCGATCTCCGCTTCGTCGTCGTTGGCCGCCTTGCCAATTTTCCGCTGGATGAACTCCTTCGTAACCGACCGCCCGATGTTCGGGTTCGTCACGTAGAAGTTTTCCGGCTTCAGATAGGCTTCCGATTCCAGCATCGCCTCGGGCCACTCGTAAAGCATCCCAAGACTTTGCGGGTCGTTGACTTTGCCGTCCCGCACATCGCGGAAATGGTCCAGCTTGTCCTTGAAAACACCCGCCGGCGGTTCGTTGCTATGCGTCGTCAGGTAGACGACGAAACCCTCGGGGCGAGAGGCGAGGCCGCCCGTCGCCTCCTCCAGAACGTCATCGGCGTTCGCGCGCTTTCCGAACAGCCATAGCTCGTCGACGAGCACGAACCCGGCCTGCGACCCGGCCGCGGTATTCGTGTCGGCGGCGACCACCTTCAACTCCGCCCGCGTGATGCGATGCCGGATCGTCCGCTGATGGTCGATCACCTGCAAGAGGTCGGACAGCTCCGGATCTGCTCGCACCATTGCCGCGGCAGGCTTGAAGCTGTTGCCTGCGACCTTTTGCGTCGGCGCCAGGATGATCAGTTCAGCCAGCTCGCGCCAGTTCCGGATCAGCGCGGTCAGCATGATCCCGGCCGCGATCGTCGACTTGCCGTTCTTCTTGCTGATCAGGAGCATGAACTCGCTGATCAGGCGCTTGCCGCTCTCCGCGTCATAGGCCCCGAAGATCGCCGCAACGAAATCAAAGACGAACTGCTCGCAAGCCTCCCCAAAGGTCGGATTGCCGCTCACCCCCACCATGCGCAGCGATTTGAACACCGCGAGCGCCGCCTCCGCCTCATCCGGGAAAAGCGGGTCGAACGGTATTAGTGATCGCCGTTCAACAATCCGCTGCTCCCAGTCAGTGCAGGCGGTTGACCACTGCATCAGCGGTTATTGACAACCAGCTTCGGGCCAGACGGAGGGGCGAACTTGCCGCCCACCTGTTCCGCCGCTTCCTGTTGCTGCTCCTTCTTGCCGAGTTTCGGCGGCGCAGTTTCGCGACGCTTCACCGCCTCGGCCGCACCCGCAACCCGCCCCATCTCTTCGAGCTTTTTCATCGCCGAGACGTTCTTGTCGCGGGCGGCAGCGAACAGCAGGCCAATCACTTCCTTACGGCGCTGCGCATGGCCGTCCGCCAATTCTTCCTTGAAATGCTTCCGTAGGGTCGGCGTCGAAATACCGAGCGCCCGCGCAATGACGTCTTCCGATTCTCCGACAAACCGCATCTGCTCGACCGTTTGGCGGGCCTCGATTGTCGGCCGATATTCGGGGCGACCGCCCGATCTCGGCGCCTGAGGTTTCTTTGCCATTTGCGAATGTCTCCCGGAAATTCCCGGATCGAATAAAAAATCTCTTTGTGAGGGCGGCACCGGTGAGGGACGGAAACGCCTTGAAATATTCTTGCTCGCCCCCCCCATTTTGTTGCGCGGGGGCTGAAAAGTGACGGTTTTCTGCGGTTTTTCGAGGATTGCCGCGCGTCGATCGCGGGTCAAAACCCGCTCGCGCGTTCCTCTCTCTGGATCAGCCCATCGTGACAGGGTCGGCAGGCGCACTCCAAATTCTCAATGGACCAGAACAGTCTCTCGTCGCCGCGGTGGGGGCGCTTGTGGTTCGCCACCAGCATGGATGTATTCCCTTCCAGCTTCCCGCACCGCTGGCAGGTGAAGCGGTCCCGCACGAGGACTGCCCAACGGAGCTTGCGCCACCGTGCGGTGCTGTACCACTTGCGCCAGTGCTGCTTGCCCCGGAAGCGGTCGCGCTCCTGTTCGTCCTTTGGGGCATAGGCGATCGTCGAGGGCAGGGAGCGGACGCTGGGGCGCAGGGTCTTTAGTCTGCCCATGCGTCACCTCGCCAGATACAAAAAAGGCCGGCGCTTGGCCGACCCTTTGTGCTGCAGTCGCAGCTTTGAGACAGGCAATCTGATACAGAAGTCGGGCCAAGGTTGTCAACGAGATCATTGCGGACGAATGGGGCTGAGCACCAAAGATGGGGAAATGCTCACAGCTCAAGCCAGTCCGCGACCGCATCCGCGCACGTTCGAAGGGTGAGCATCCCGCTGTTGCGGCGGCATTTGGCCATCCTCTCGGCTCGCTTTACCCCGATCTCTTGGAGCACAACGATGTCGAAAAACCGTCGATATTTCGCCGGGATCACGCCTCGCGCCTTACGCATATCGTCGATCGCCTCAAGCTGATAGTCGCCGAACATCAGGCCCGCTGGAATGCCTGCCCTGATCCTATCGACCGTCTGCGCAGACGAGATGCGCCCGTCCAGCCCGGTTTCCTCGTATCGGTCGGCATACCAGGTGCAAGCCCGTAGCTGGCGCTCGTCGATCTTCCCGGCCTCGAAGGCGCGCTTGACCGGCGTTACGATCACGCGGCGCACCGTCTTGACCGATCGGGCATGGTGTCCCTGACCATCGGCCTGCACCGTGACGGACCTTGTCTCATGCTTGGCTAGCCATTCCGGGGTGGGTGGGACGACAGCATCGCCGACGTTCACAAACACGCCGGAGCGGATTTCCAGCTCAGCCGCCTTTCGCTCGGATTCCTCCTTGGCGTCGAGACGGGCCTGCCGCAGGAGTTTCGTTCGGCGCGCGTCCTCTTTCGCCTTCAGGGCTTCCACCGCGGCGACAGGATCTTCGTCCATCATGGCCCGGGCGAGCTTGTCGGCCGCCTGCTCGATCTCGCGCTCGCGGGGGCTGGGGATGTCGGGGTCGTGGTCCATTATGCCTTCGTGTCCTCAATCTGATAGCGAGCGGTCCAGCCTTTGCCGACGATCCATCGAAGGTCGCGGAAGAATGCCCAGCGGGTGATGATCCAGCGCTTTCGGGGGCGGCCCGTCACCCCTTCACCCTCCCAGCGCCCGTCATTCGCGCGCCGCATTCGCAATCCTTGGTCGTCATGTGGGGGGCTGGCTGCATCAGTTCACGCCGCCGACGAACGTCAGCCCCTCTTGCTTGCAATAGCGCCGGAACGCAGCTTCGTGCGTCTCGCCGGGCAGCATCGTGATGCCGTGGCCGACCGTGCCGCCCTTCCACGATCCCTTGCGCCTTCCGACCTCAGACGAGAAGCGAAGGTCCAGCGATCGGTCGACCCTGTTGCGGCCAAGGTAGAGCAGCCGGAAGACGCCTTTGCCGCGCTTCCATTCCATTTCCTCCATGCGACAGGTCGCGACGATGCGCTCGCCGTCGAAGTCCTCGAACTCGTATCGAGCGGCGGGGCAGGCACCCTTGAGGGCGGCTTTGGCGTCCGACCTGTTCCGGGTGAACCGGCCTATGGGAAGGTCCGCGAAATGCTCGCCCTCAAGGTCGTAGAGGCTGTAACGGACCATCCGATGTTCGCGCCACGGGAAGAACCAGACCTTCGACTTGCAGCCGGGCCATTCGTCCGTCTGCTCGCCGTAGTGCCAGTGGACCGCGCCTTCGGATGCCGAAAAGCCGTACTCGCGCTCGTGCTGGTCCCAATATCCGCTACCTTCGCCCTTCGACCATTCATAATGCGACGTGTCGACCCAGCGCCGAAATGGCTTGATGATCGCGGGCAGGGCGATGATGAGCGTGTGCGAGCCGAGCGCGAGGCGCAAGCGGCAGCCCGGATAATCGTCGCCGTCGCCCGATCCGAGCATCACGACAATCTGCTTGCGGCGCGGTTCATGGGCATAGGTGAAGCGCCCGAAATAGCGGTCGTTATTGCTCCAGCGAATTGCTTTCATTGTCCTTTTCCTTTCATCGGCCCGTAAATCTCATCGGCAAGCTGGTTGACCCGCGTCGCCATCGGCCATGACAGGTGATCGGTGTAGAAAACCACGAGCTTGCCGCCTGATCTCTCGCGCATCTCGCGGGCTGCTGAGCGTCCATTGGCTGGATCCGGGTCACGCATCTGGTCGGCGAATTTGCCGATCCCCGCTGCCGAGGTGGGGTAGCCGCTGGGGCGGGTCATACCGCGAATTCCCCGCGGTCGATCAGACGTTGCTTCGCCGCCAGAAGATCCTCCGCGCTGTGCTGGCGCTTGGGAACATATTCCGCGGCTGGCTCCGGCTTGGCTTTCGCAAGATGCTCCTGATGTTTCCGTCCGAGCGATCCGCTGGCGATGTGGAACCAGTCGGCCTGCTTGTCAGGCTTTCCCCGCAGCCAGTCGTCGAGCGCCGAGAGCTCGGCCTCGATGTCGGGGATGGCGTGGTAGGTCTTCTTCCAGCGATCAAGGTCGGCAGGGACCAGGCGGATCACGCTCCCCGCAAAAGCATATTCCTTCCCGCTCCCCCGAGCGGACTTCTCAGAGTTTCGCTCGCGCGGAATTTTAGGCTGAGGAGGAGGATCAGACTCCTCTACATCCTCCATCTTCCCTCCTCCATCCTCCATCTGAAATGACTTTTCCCCTTTTTGGGGAAATTTACCTCGCTTACCGCCAGACTTTTCCGAAACGTCATCGGTTAAGCCGACATATTTTCGGATATCAGGGGTGCTTGGGTGCACGTCATTGGGGGTTTTAGGCTTCTGGAACTTCCTGAAATTCCGAATTGCGCCGTAGTGACGGCCTTCGATTTCGAACTTTCGGACGATGTTAGCGCCCTCCAATTCGGAAAGGACTTCGCTCATGTCGATATTGTCGGCGGGGAAAAGCCGCATCTTGAGCATGAGCGGCTTCCACTCGAATATGCCTTTGTCGTCCGCCTCAACCCCGAGACCTATCACGCAAAGGCGCGCGGCCATGCTGACCGAGACGAGGTCTTCGTCGGTGAAAAACCCGGGATGGATGGACCTGATGCGTGCCACGCTGATTACCTCGTCTGGTTGGAGTTGAGGCCGCGGACGGCCTGGTATTCTCGGAGAAATGAGCCGTTGACCGTGATCCCTGAGGCGCCATTGCGGCGTTTCAGAATGATCATCTCGATCTGGTCTTTGATGGCGGCCCGATCGGCCTCCCATTCGAACAGCTTGGTTTCGAAATTCGGGGAGCCGGGCGATGGCTTCGTCTGCTCATGATAATAGAGCGCGCTGTAGAGGCCGACGACCTTGTTCGCGTCCTGCTCGATCGAACCGGATTCGCGAAGGTCGGAGAGGCGAGGGCGCTTGTCTTCGCGCTGCTCGACGGCCCGACTTAGCTGGGACAGGGCCAAGACACCCAATTGCTCGTCCATCGCTATTTGCTTGAGGCCCCGGCTGATCTCGCTGATCTCGGCGGTGCGGTTTTCGTCTCGCCCCTTCTTCGATCCCGACATGAGCTGGAGATAGTCGACGACCAAAAGGCGCATCGGGACGCCGCGCTTCTCGAAGATCCGCTTCCAACGCCGTACCAGACCGCGGAGCCGGGGGATGGTAAGCGTCGGTGTCTGGATGACCTCGAGCGGAAGTTTGCGCATCTGGTTGCGCAGCTTGGTGATCCGCTCCCGCTCTTCGGCGTTCAGCCAGCCATTCGCGATTTTCGAATAGTCGATCGGATTGGAATAGGCAGCCGTGTCGGCGATCAGTCGCCCGCCGAGTTCAAGGGCCGACATTTCGTGACTGATGAAGAGAACGCCTCCGCCGCCGGCATCTTCGGGGTCGAGCGCGTTACGGGCAACGCCATTCGCATAGGAGACGGCGAGAGCGGTTTTTCCCGAGCCAGGACGACCTGCGACGATGACAAGTTCTGTGGGCCGGATCTTGCCAAGCGCTCTATCCAGTTCGGGGATGCAGCCACAGGCGACGCCGGCGGAGGGCTGGTCCCATTCGGCAATGACCTCGTCGACGCAGGCATCGGCACTGAATGCCATCTTGCTGTCTGCCTCGGTCCCGTTGATCTTCTCAAGCGCGCTTTGCGCCTCGTCGAGAAGGCTTTCCGGGTCGATCGATTCCGACGTGTCGGTTGCGCTTTCGATCAGCGTGCGGCTTACCGATATGACTTCGCGCAGTATGGCGAGGTCGATGATCTGCTTGGCGAAGTCCTTTGCCCCAATCAGTCCTGCGCCGCTCCCGGTGAGCTGCGCGAGATAGCCGATGCCGCCGACCTCCTTCATCGCTTCGTCATTCTCGAAGAAGGGCTTGAGCGTGACCGCGGTGACGCCCTTGCCTTCGTTGAACAGCGAGACGATGCGCTCGAAGAGGCGGCCGTGGAGCGGTTCATAGAAATGGGCGACCGACAGCGCGGAAGGCAGGCTGTCGATGATCTTGTTCTCAATCAGCATCGCGCCGATGAGCGCGGCTTCGGCTTCGACATTACGGGGGAGATGGATCTCAGGGGTCACATCGTCCCCCGGAGCTTGTCGACAACGCGATTGGCAGCCTCACCGATAGTCACGGTGCGGTCGGGAATTTGCTTCCAGCTATCCGCCCGCCAGCCCTTGCGCTCAGCCTTGGCGAGCATATCCGCTTCGGTGAGGGTGATGTTACCGTAGCGCCAGAATTTGCCCTTGGGGTTTGCCTTCCCTTCTGCGTCACAGCGATAGACCGGGCCGTCTCGGCGAAGATGCCGGGCGGCCATGTCGGCGATGCCTTTTGCGCCCTGTCCGTCAAAGCGCGGGCCACGATCACGAGCGAAGTTTCCAGACGCCTTCTTGAGGCCCATCGCATTGGCGCGGGTCTTGATTGCGAGTTGCGTGCGCCCCGGCAGAACCTCGCATAGCTGAGCATAAGTCATGGAGTTGAAGTTCGTCCGCAACAGATAGAGTTCGCGTTCAGACCATGCGTCGGGCTGGGGCTTCGGAACGGCACCGCGCTTCTTGCGCCAGCGCAGGACGGTGCCTTTGGCGATGCCATAGCGCTCCATTGCCTTGCGGATCGGCATGGAGGGATCGAAGTCGGCGGGGATCGGTTTCAGCGCCATCCGTAGGCCCTCGCCTTGAGGTCGCGGACATCGGTGAAAGCCGACTGGTTGAGCCGGAATATCGTTGCCAGATAGAGTTCGATCTTCTCGCCAAGGAAGTCGCGAGCCGTGTCGATAGGCCGCTCGTCCGCACCTAGATTGTAGATACGGCTGCTGACGGCCTGTGGCGTCCGTCCGAGGCGTTCACCGATGGCGGCAACGGTCATGCCCGCCGCCTTCATCGCGACCAGCGTGGCGTCGTGCTCGGGCGTCCAGGGGCGTTCTTTCGCGCCGCGCTTCAATTGGTCGAGGGCTTGCATCTTCGTCATGCCACAGGCTCCCCGACAGGAGCGACGTTCATCTGCTCGATGACTTCGCGGTCGAAGTCGTCGGGTTCGTGATCGTCGATCTTGCGGAACAGCGTTTCGGGAAAACCGCATCCAGCGTTTCGCGGTGACACATCGGAGAAGCCGAGCGCGCGCTCACCGCCTGCCCATCCGATGGGGCGACCGATGCGCGCCACCGTGTAGATCGCGCCGATACGCAGGATGCTCGAAGGCAATTCGAACATCGGGTGCGCGATAGCGACGCACAGCGCCAAATCCCCAACCTGCCAATCATCCGACATTGGCCGCCTCCTTCATCCATTTGGAAACCTGTTCGACAGAAGCCCTCACGATCGGCGCGACGGCCTTTGCTATCCGTTCGTCCGACATGGGGTGACCATCAGCCGCCGCGCGACAGCGGGCGACCTCGCGGAGCGCGATCGTGCGTTGTAGTTTGAGGGCTTCGGGTTTCATGCTGCCAGCGCCTCCGGCTGCCAGTTGCAGAGGTCCGGCTGGTTCGCGGCCACGAGCGCCCGGGCGACGGGTGGACAAACGCTGTTGCCGATCGCACTGATCTGCTCGGCAATTGTGAGGCGCTTCTCGACCCACTTGCCGCGCACGAATTTGCGGACGACGGGATCAAGAACATAATCGTCCGGGAAGCCCTGCGCGCGGGCGAGCTCGCGGGGTTTCAGCATGCGCAGGCCGATATCGACGATGACATAGGTCGTGGCGTCGATCGTGACCGTGACGACGGCAAAGCGCGCCTTGACGGTGACGACGTCGAGCGGGCGGTCGACTGGCTGGATCTGCGCCGTCTCATTCTCGCCGTCCGTGCCGTAGTACTTGACCAGAAAGGCGGCCGTGCGAACTGCGCGCGCCATCATTTCGGGCGGCAACGCGCCCTCTTCGATCATTGTCGTTTCAACGATGCGCTGGGTGCATCCCTTGCCGACGATCGTCGAGAGAGGCTTACGGGGCGTGTGACCGACCATGCCAGTATTCGCCTGCTCGATATGGGCGGCGACGACGGCGTGATGCTGTCCGCCCGCGCGCGCGGTGCGCAGCGGCAATTCCGGATCGCCCCCAGCCGCGGCCTTGTCGCTGCCGTAGAAGCTCGACAGGAACGCGGTGACCGCAGCGGCCTGTGACCCCTTGGCAGTGACCGTCCCGTAGGGCTTGCGAGGGTCGAGGGCGCGCGGGGCCTGTCCATCGCGCTCGCCATTGCCCATCTTCACGAGCGTGGCGCCTACGACGCCGTTTGTGTCCTTTTTCGACGCCGTGACAGCGTGCATAGGCTTGACGATCGGGCGATTGAGGCCGCCTTGCTGGCCGTATGAGACGAACGACGCCAGCTCGACGTCTGATACCGCGATCTCGCCTCGATGGGCGCCAGTGATCGTCCGGAAGGGCTCGGCGCTGTCGTGCACGCGAACGCTACCCTGATGGGTCACCGGCACAAGGAAGGGGCGCTGCGCCTGCACGACATAGCGCATGACGCCGTGCGCAATCCGGCGCTTGGTCGCTTCGGCAAGCTCGCGGTCGCGCTCAAAGATTGAGGGGCAATCGATCGTCCAATCGATGCACTCGGCCGCGGTGCGATATGGCAGCAACCTGCCCGCGATGACGCGGCGATCGGTCGGTGAAGCATGGGTAGGCTTCGGCCAAACGATCGCGTTACCGTCGCGGCGGAAGATCATGTAGAGGCGCTTGCGCGAGGTCGGGGCGCCATAGTCGCATGCCCTGAGCACGCGCCATTGCACGCGATAACCGAGCCTGCGGATCGAGCGGACGAAGCGCTTAAACTCTCGGCCCTTCTTGTCGGGCATCGGCACGCCGTTGCCGTCCAGCGGCGCGGCATATTCGAACTCTTCGACGTTCTCGAGATATCCGACTGCCGGAAGCGTCTCTTCGAGCCAGTGGATGACCTCCCAGCAAAGCGCCCGTATGGAGCGATCCTTGACCGGACCGCCCTTCGCCTTGCTGTATTCCTTGCAATCGGGCGAGAACCACGCGCCGCCGACCGGGCGGCCGCGGGTCGCGGTGCGCGGCAGGAAGGGCGAGCGGATATCGGTGCAATGATGCTCAGTCTCGGGATGATTTGCCTTGTGGATCGCGATCGCCGTCGGGCTATGATTGATGGCGATGTCGACATCACGACCGAGCGCCTGGCCGATACCGGTGCTAGCACCGCCTCCGCCCGCGAAACCGTCAATGAAAAGGGGGTGTAGTTTCATGCGATTCCTCCCAACGGCGGCCGCAGAACCTCGTTGGCCGACCACGGCGGACGGATGCCTTCGCGGTCGCAGGCGTAATCGAGCACGCCCACAGCCTCAGCTTCGTCGCCATTTTTGACGCTGATGCCGATCTGGCCGCACCGCTCCTTGGCGTATTCCTTCAGTTCCACCGATTTCTTGCCGCGCTTCATGGCGCCGAGAAAATGCCGACGCCATGTGGCTTGATGGACGGCAATGAACCGGATGCCCTTAGCTGCCGCGAAGCTCTGCGCGTGCGCGAACAGGCCATAGGTGATGAGCAGGGTCTCGAACGTCGTTTGCTTGGTAACGGCTTGGGGCTGCAGCGGCTCTTCGCAATAGATGACGTGAGCGCCACCTATGATGCAATTGAGGTCGCTCAACTGCTCGTGCAACCGACCGAAAGCCGTTCCGAGGTCGGTGAATTTAGAGCCGAGCGGCTTGGACACGACTACCGGCTGAGATGTTTTACCATCCCAGCCGGCGAGCCCTGACATGCTCTTCGATAGATCGCAGCCGATGATGCGCATTAGTGCGTCAGCGTCGCGAGCTCGGGCCGCGCCTTTTCGACCACCGGAATGATCGGCTTGGCCTCGCCGCCTTCGGCCTGGTCGACCAGATCGCGGGAGATACCGATGCCCGACCGCTCGAGCAGGCCGCTCAACGTGCGGAAATAGTCGTCGCGCAGTTCGGGATCCATGCGCAGCAGCTTGTGAAAATCCTTCGCCGCCTTCTTGTTGCAGTGGCAATCGTCCTCGATCACCTTCCACGCCGCGGCCTGATCGCCGCGGACCTTGGCGCCCTTTTCGAGAAGAGGGTTCAGGTCGTTGGTGATAACCCTCAGCGCGCGATCGAAATCGGGCTCCGGGATCTCCCCGCCGTTTTGCGGGCCGTCGTCGTTTTTAGCCATGTGAGGCTCCTTTCATGGTTGTTTCAGCGGGGGAGGTTTCAACCGCGCGGTTTTGCCGGCAGAGGGGGGCGGGCGTATTCCCGCCCTTGCTCCGCTGGGTGGCCCGCGGGAGTGTGCGGGCCCGCGTCCTGTCGGCATGCTCGGGTGCCGTTCCCGAACCATCCTTTTTCCGGGCCGCTGAGCCCCGGCAGGAATCTGACAAAGGCGCGGGAAGGCTCTCACCCTCCCGCGCAGAGGATGCCGGGCTAACTCCCCGCCCGGCGTCCGGTGGATTGCTCTCAGCCTTCCGCGCAGCGCGGCGGGCCTTAACCTTAGCCTCGATGACATCGCGCGGGCGCGGCGGGTTCGGCGCTGCTCTGCGCAGCGCTTCGGTCGTGGCAGCCCGGAGGGCGCGTGTTGCGCTATGGGCGGCCTTACCGGCCTGGACGTGCTTGTGATGGATGATGTCGAGCTGGGCTTCTGCCCGGAGCGCGCGGGTCTGGGCGTCGTGCATGAGCGCCTTGAACAGGCTAGCCGACGCTTTCGCCGCGCTCAGGCGGGACCGGAAATAAAGGGCTGTCGCTCCCGACGCAGCAAGCGAGGATGCAAGCGATAGCGCGATGGTCGAGGTCCACGTCATGCGGCCACCGCGTCGAATTTCGTGGTTTCGTTGCCCCAACAATCCCAGCCGGGGCGGGACTGGCGGGCGAAGAGTTCGGCCCAGCGTGTCGCGCGCGGCATGATCCGCTCGCAGACGTCGTATTGTTCGTCGGGCTTCCGGCTATGCTCGCGGCGAATCGCGTCGATCACGTCGAGGTCATTGGTCTCGATGACGTTGCGAATATTGTTGGCCGTCTTGGGGCTGCCCAACGTGCCGATCAGATATGGTTCAGTCGCGCTGCGAAGGACATAGCCGCAGCCGAAAGCCGACTTTCCGTGCTTCGTGCGCTTATGCCACGCGCCACCGGTGACATAGCGAAAGCCCCAAGCGTCCATGAGGGTCATCGACTGGCGCAATGTCGGCCAGCAGGCCCAGAGCATCAGCAGGGCATCGCCGCGAGCGAGCTGCTGGACGGGCAGAGCTTCCAATTCGGCCCACGTCATGGTCGGATAGTGCGCGGATGGGCTCTTGCCTTGGCCCGCGTCCGAATAGGTCTCGAATCCGGTCGCCGGATCGGCGAGGATCACGTCATAGGACAGCGGGGTCAGGCTCGCGAAGGGCCACGTCATCCCGCCCGCCCCCGCAGCCGATCAATCCCAGCCTCTGCCGCTTCCAGTTCGTCCAGAAGGTCAGAGCCTGCACTCATCGCTAGAGCGCAGCCCACGAACAGGCCGACAAAGCCGCCAGCAGAGAAGATGGCGACGGCGAGGATGGCGTTCACTGGCCGACCCCCTTGAACCGGTCGGCTTCCGCGATGATCCCCTGATACCGCGCCACAACCGGGCGGGCCTTGTCGGCAATGCGGATCGTCTCGCGGTGATCGCGCTTCCCGTCGCGCATGGCCTCGGTGTGCTCGGCGGTGAGCGCGGCGGCGTCTGCGATGATCTCGAAGTCCAGCACAGCTTCCCGTCCGAGTGGGGCGAGCTGGTAGCCGTAGCGGGCGAGCAATTCGTCCAGTGCCGAAGGATCGGCGAGCAGAAAATCGAGCAAGCCTTTGCCGTTCGGGATGCTGCCGGCGAATACCTTATCAAGCGCCCGCGTGGTGCGGCCCGACTTGTCGGCGAGGTTGCCGCGCCCGATCGAGGCCGCCACCCGCGCCAGTCCGGCGCACAAGGCGCTATGGAACGCGGCTTCGGTTAACGGACCTCCATTCGGAACGACAGGCTGGAACAATTCAGGCATCAATCCCTCCATGGACATGAGATTTGCAGACCACATCCCGGCCGTGACGACGCATGACGCGGTGAAAGTGCAGCGGCTCCACGAGCAGTGCGCGGCCCTCTTCCTCGTCGATCGCGTAGACGCGGACGGGCTGGTTCAGCGCTCGGGCGATGGCCTGCGAAGGGCTATCCCCGCTGGTCGGGGGGGGATTGACCAGCGGGGCGCTCGCCGTTTCAGGGCCGGCGAGAGGGGGAAGGGGGTTGCTGCCGGGCGTCATTGCGGTGCGCCTTCGACTGAGCGACCGCCTGGGTATTCCCACTGGTCGCAGGCAAAACGCTCGGGATGGTGTATCGTGTTGAAGATCGTCACGTTGCCGACGCGCATCGGGACAAGCTGCCTCCAAGCGGCCACCTTATGCCCAGCAAGGCATTCCCCACGATCAATGTCGTGGCATCCTGCTAGCAATGAAGCGGCCAGAAGGGCGATGGCGCGCGCCGACATCGATCAGGCCGCCTGTCCGGCGCGGGCTTCGCGCTCATGAGCCAGATCAGCCGAAATTCCAGCCTCGATGTAGGTGATGACCCGTTCCGCCTCATCGACGGAAAGGGTTGTGGCAAGCAGTGTCACAACATCGCGGCTCGACAGCCCCATGTCTTTTGCAAGCGCGAGATTATCCCTAATCCGCTCCCGAAGAGTGAGACTGACATCACGCCGTTGCGTCACCCTAATCGGGGTAACGACCTCATCGGGTGGGATGATTGTGAGCATTTCGCTGTCGAACGCGAACCATTCGCCCCGAAGGGACAGATGGTCAAAACGACGATGCAACCAGCGCTCGGTAGCCGGTCCGCCGTCGATGAGCCGGATCAAGACAAGGGTATCGGCCTGCGAGGTTTGCAATGCCGAAAGGCGCGAACGAACGTCCGTCGAAAAGCCAATCTTCACATGGCCCGAACGCGCGTTCTGGATGAAGTAGACCGAACAGCGGGCGAGGTCGCGGGCGTTCATGCGGCCTCCGAAGCGTCGGCTTTGGCGAGAGCTGCGTATTCCTCGGGCGGGTATATGTCAGGCCGCCAGACATGGCGTGGGATGCCAGTTTCGGCTTCGGCCTTGAGGACGAATTCCGCGGGAAGCTGCGAACCTCGGGCAATCCAGTTCGAAATGTTTTGCTGACTGGTGCCGATCGCGTCGGCGAGACGGCTTTGCTTCCCGTCAAAGCGGGGCAGGGCGAGTGCGCGTTGAAGAGGGGTCTGGGTCATGAGCGCAACGCTTACAATCGAAGCGTTACAATTACAACCCTTTTGTAGCGGCGCTACAATCAATAAGTTTGTAGCCACAGCCGACATGGAGATGCCCGATGATCCCGGCAAGGCCGGACTGTGGACGAAGGCCGAACGCGAAAAGCGCGGATGGTCGGCAGCGGACCTTGCTAAGCGCATCAATGGACAGGCAAGCTATCAAGGCGATCCGACGCGAGTCAGCCAACAAGTCGTGTCTAAGTGGGAGCAGGGAAAGACGAAGCGCGCACCGGCATGGACGCGCTACATTCCGATGGCTTTTGAGGCAGGGAACAGCGAGACGGCGCTTGACGTCCATCTTCACACCGGCCTGGAAGACACGAGCGTCGACATTCAACGACTGCCGACTTGGGTAGGCCTCGGATCGGGCGGGACGGGCGATGACGACCCGGGCAAGGTGTCATTCTCGCGCGACCTTGTGATCCGCGAGCTGCGCGCCGATCCGGAGGCTCTGCTGGCGATGGTCGCTGAGGGCAATTCGATGGAGCCGGACTTCCGCGGTGGCGATCAGATATTGGTTGATACTCGGCGCAAGTCGCTCGCGCAGCCGGGAGCGTTTTGCATTTGGGATGGGGACGGGCATGTCGTGAAGTTCATCGAAAAGGTTCCCGATAGCGATCCCCAGCAAATTCGGCTGGTTTCGGCGAATGACCTTTATGAGCCTCAAATCAGGTTGCTGGATGACGTGAGGATAGTTGGTCGCGTCGTCTGGTTCGGGAGACGGGTTCAGTAAGGCATCACTTGGGGGAGGGGGAATGAGCGACCAGCTTTGGATTGCGACCGTCATATTCGGTGCGCTCGGCTTCATAATCTGGATTGCATTCAGGACGCCCGAAGAACAGGGCAAGCCGCCCGCGCATGGTGAGGCTGCACCGCAGGCGACAGCCGAAATTCCGGTGGGGCAGCAACCGAAGGCGGGCGGCGCCTGGACGGCGACCGGCTGGACAATCGCAACATGCGGGGCGGTCGCGCTCGCGCTCGCGATTTCCATGAAGTCGACCGTGGAGGCCTATACGCCGTCCACGATCCTCGGGCCGGGCGGACAATCAGAAGTCGCTAATCTCGATCTCATGTTTCAGAAGGGCGTGGCTGTGGCGGGCAGTCTGACGGCGCTCGGCATCGGCGTTTTTTGCATAGCTGTGGGGGCAATCATCAATGCGATATCTTCTCGGAATTAGTCTGGCACTCGCCGCAGTGCCGTGCGCGGTGTTCGCGGAGCCGCTTTCCAAACAGGAGGTCTTGAACCTCAACAGCGCAGGCCTTGGCGACGAAGCTGTCATCGCCAAGATCGAGGCCGATGGCGTCTCGTTCGACCTGTCGGTGGACGAGATGATCACCCTCAAGCAACAGGGTGTTTCGTCGGCCGTCATCGCCGCGATGGTGAGCGCCGGAAGCAAGCCACAGATGATGCCGGACTCTCCCGATCCGATGGTCGCGCATCCTGCCGGGGTCTACGTGCTGGTCGGCCAGGGCGTCGCAGCGAAGATGGAGAAGATGAATCCATCAGTCACGACGCAGGCCAAGACCGGCGGCATCTGGGGCTACGCGCTGACAGGCGGCATTGCATCAGCGAGCATCAAAGCTGTGATCCCCGGCGAAACCGCGCCTGTGAAAACGGGACGCTCGCCGACCTTCTACTTCTTCTTCGACGATCCGAGCGAGAGTTCCGGTTCCAATGTCTGGGCCAGCGGCGCGAACACGATCGTCATGTCGCCTTCTGAGTTCAGCCTTGTCGAATTGAAGCGCAAGGATGAGCGCAGGGAGGCGCGCGTCGGCAGCACCAATATCGGCGGCTCCAAAGTCGGCGTGATGGACAAGGACCGCGTTGCCTTCACCTCGACCGAAGTTCGGACAGGCGTTTTCAAAGTGACGCCGACCGAGCCGCTGGAGCCGGGCGAATATGGGTTCATCTTTTCACTGACCGGCGGTGGGGCGGGCGGTGCGATGACCGCGCGCATCTTCGATTTTTCGGTGCAGTGACAGTGCCCGCCGCCCCCGCCCTTAACCGCCCGCTGATCGCCGCCGCCCGCGAGATAGCCGCGAAGATCGCGGCCCAGCTCGACGCGGATATGACGGCACCGACCGTTACCCTGACACGTGAGGAAGCGGTGTTGGCGCAGGGGTTGCTTGAAGGGGCGGCGGTGGCGTTGGAAAAAGAGGCGAAGGGGTGAAAGAGGCCGTCGCGGAGATCATTCGAGACCCGCTCGCGCTCTGGACTGCCGTGATCGGCACGTTGACCCTGATGGCAGTGTGGCTGAATTTGCGGATTAGCCACCGGACCGCGCAAGGAAACGCGCCCCACATTGTTGCGAAAATCGAAGGGCCGCAGAGACGCCGGCGCATCCAGTTTTGCATCGATGGGCCGAACAAAGACAACTGGAAGGTCGAAAAGGCAGCGCTCAAATGGTGGAGCAAAAATCAGTTCTGCCGACCGATCATCGAGCAAGACGAATATGGCGAGGAAATCCAAATTGGGGCCGAGCCTCAGGGTCGGTCGATCCGGTCGCCGTCGTCGCCACTGATATTGGCAGAATTGCCCGCTTCATCTTTCGATGTGTTCTTCACCATATCTCTCAAAAGCGATCCCAAGATCAAAAGGCGCTGCGCCGCCCGCATTGACGCGATCGCCTGAGCCAACATCAGCACGGCGACGGCCAGCAATATAATCTCCGGCATCATACCCATAAAATTCTCCTTCCCGGCCCATGCCGTGGGGAGGGTGTAGCATGGTTGTAGTCGTCTACAAACTAGTTGTTGACAGATATACAATCGGTTTGTAACAAAGCCCCGTCACCACGACGGAGCCGATATGTCCTTTTACCCCCAAGACCGCAGCCACCACGAACGCGAAGAGCGGCTTGACGCTCTCGCCAACCGCGTGCTGGCCAGCCCGGCACAACTCGCGATCTGGAACCTCGATGATGAACTGAGGGCGATCGACGAAGCCGCTCACGCCCTGTCGGCGGGCTGCTCGATAAGAGATCGACAAATCCATCTCGCGACGCTCGCCGGTCGGACGCGCGAAGAGGCGCGGGCGGACGCTCATCGCCGGTTTCGTCGCGCCTATGAGGCTGCGGTTGCCAGCGAAAGGGCGGCAGCATGAGCCGGTATAGCACTCATCCAGACGCGACGATCATCGACGCAAGGGATCCCGAAAACTTCGATGTCAACGCGGCTCAGCAGCCGGTTGAATATCAGGGCCAAATCTTCATGCCCTGCGGCGCCTTCTTCGTCACCCGGCATAGCGCGCGTAAGCTGGACGGCACCCTCAGCCGCGACGTTGGCTGCGTCCTGATGTCGCTCCCTCGCGCGCCGTTCGGCCTTGTGGTCTCGCTAACTCCAGAGATCCTGCGCGCGACTGGCAAAGCCATGATCAACATGGCCACGGAGATCGAGGCGGACGCCGCCCAGCTCGCAGATGCCGCGCTTAACAAGGCGGCAGGCAAATGACCGACACTGCTGGGCCTGTGCAGGTGACGCAGGCGATTGAAGCAATCCCCAGCGAAATCTGGGATGAGGTAGACCGGATCGCAGGGCCGAATGGTCGCACCCATCGCGAATGGGCGCAGGCCGTAGATCGACTTCGCTGCGCGCTCGCCGAACAGCTTGTCTTAGCCCGTTCCAGCAGCACGGCAAGCAGCGCGGCGACCCTGAATGTCCCGACTGCCGTTATGGCCGAAGGCGAGCGCAAGGAGGCTGTCCGCGCGGCGGCTGCGCTTCTCGCGCCCTATAGCGCCGATCCAGCCGGGACACCGACCCGCGACGCGCTGGTTTTCCTGAATGCCGCGATCAACGAAGCGGCAGCGGCACATTTCGCAGCCCTCGCCGCATCGAGCCACCCGGCTAGTGCGGGGGATGAGACGCGCGAGGCACTTGCCTTCATCGACAAGTTTTTCGAACCTTGGGGATCGTGGAAAACCGTCTGGTGGGAAAGCGAGGTTTCCGGTGACGCCGCATTTTCTGCCGACAACGCGTTAAAACACGTCGCGAATATCCTTCGCCGCGCCCTCTCCGCCACCCCCGCACAGGAGGTTGATGAAACCGAGCGGCTGCGCAGCGAAATGCAGCGCGCACTCACGATCCTTGAACGGAACCTGCACCGTCAAAACGAAAAGTGCGACGACGCGGTGAGGATCCTTCGACGCGCCCTCGCCCACGAAGGAGATGCGCGGTGACGGCGACGTCAAATCATGGCCGGGGTAGCGCAGAGGTAGCGCGCCCTCATCAGGGAGCCGTGCGCTGCGATCGGGTCGCCCCCGATTGTATCACGGACGTTGCGCGCGACGTGTCGCAGGTTCGAATCCTGCCCCCGGCCGACCTTTCCCGCACTCCCTTTCACATCAGGGCGCTCTGGGTCGCAGCCGTCGCCCTGGTCGGCGCGCATCCTTTTTGGGTGCGCGCCGGCATGCCCATGCCCGCCGAAATCCTCGCCCGCCTCACGGAGATCCTGAATGTCTGAAGCCGAAGTACTCGAGCCGTCGACCGAGCTCGTCCCGATCGAAGATATGACCGCTCTTGCCGCCACGGTCGAAAAGCAGCCCGGCATCGTCCTGCTCGATCGCGAGAAATACAACGCTTGGTACGAGAGGCTGGCGGCGGACGCCCCGCGCGACGTCGACGTCAACACGCACAAGGGGCGTGAGGCGCTGCGGTCCTATGCCGCAAAGATCCGCTCGGAGAAGTCCAAGATCGACAAGGCGCGCCTCAAAATGACCGAGGAATGGCGCGACATGGTCAAGCAGGCCAACGCCGCCGGCTCCGAGATCCGCGAGCAACTGGACGCCCTCGCTGTCGAGGTCCGCAAGCCGCTCACCGAATGGGAAGAGGCCGAGAAAGCGCGCGAGGCCGAAGTCGAGCGCATCCTGAAACTGTTCAATTCCGCGCGCTACGTCGAGATGGGCGAAACGTCCGACAGCATCCGCGAGCGCGGCACGATCGTCCATAACATCGCGATCGATCCCGATCTTTTCCGCGACCGCACGGAAGAGGCCGAGAAGGCGAAGTCCGAAACGGTCGCGCACCTGTTCGCAGCGCTCAAAGCCGCGGAGAAGGCCGAGGAAGACCGCCGCGAGCTGGAACGCTTGCAGAAGGAAGCGGCCGAGCGCGAGGAAGCGGAGCGCCAGAAGCGCGAGGCCGAGGAAGAAGCCGCGCGCCGGGCCGAGCAGGAGCGCATCGAGGCGGAACGGCGCAAGGCGGCCGAAGAAGCCGAGCGTGAGCGCATCGCCGCTGCCAAGAAGGAGGCTGAAGAGCGCGCTCGCCGGGAAGCCGAAGAGGCGGCGGAAGCCGAGCGCCAGCGCATCCAGCGGGAGCATGAAGAAGCCATCGCGGCCGAACGCGCCCGCGCTGAGGAAGCGGAGCGCGCGGCGCAGGCCGAACGCGATCGCGTCGCTGCCGAAGAAAAGGCGCGCAAAGAAGCTGCGGAGCAAGAGGCAGCCGAGAAAGCCCGCCGAGAAGCCGACCAGGCCCACCGCACCCGCATCAAGACGGCCGCCAAGAAGGCGATCATGACGTGCGGAGCGGACGAGGAAACCGCTCAGAAGATCGTCTTGGCGATCATAGCCGGCGAGATTCCCGCCGTGCGGATGGAGTTCTGACCATGTCGGAAGCGCAACTCCCCGCGGGCGAATACGCAATCGTCGAAGTCATGGGCCACCGCACGATGATCGGGCGCGTCGAAGAGATGGAACGCTTCGGCACCAAGATGTTGCAGATCGAGCCTATTTTTCGCTCGACCCTCTTGGACCCCGTCATGATCGGCGGCGCGTCGATCTATCAGTTCACGCCGTGCAGCGCTGAAATCGCTGCATCGCGTGCGCCGACGCAGGACTGGCAACTGCCTCCTTCAGTCCGGGTCACAGTGCCCGCCGCGCTGCTGCCCCAGCCCGACGCCGAGCCCGAAACTCCTGCACCTTCGCCGGCCGTCGACGATGACGACGACGACTATAAGCCGTTCTGAGGGTCTGACGATGGATAACCCATTCGCCAAGGACTATTCCGGCCCGCCCCCCAGCGAGGAACCGACGTACGAGCGCGCCAAGCCGCAGCCGAAGGTTGACGATGACCAGCCTTTGATCGCTGAGCCTGGCGCCTACCCCGATATTGACGGCGAGCGTTATCACGCGGTCGAAATATGCGCCTCGCCCTCGATAAGCTCGACCGGATTGAAGACGATCGAGGGGCAGACGCCCTTCCACTACTGGTATCAGTCGCCGCTCAACCCCAACAGGCCGCAGCGCGAGCAGAAGTCGCATTTCAACATCGGCAAGGGCGTCCATGACCTGCTTCTGCTGCAGGGCCTGTTCCCTAAGAACTATTTCATCCTCCCCGACGGCTACGACGGGCGACTGAAAAAATGGGCCTACGCAAAGGACGAGAAGGCCGAGGCCGAAGCCGACGGCATCCCGGTCCTCACATTCCCGCAATATCGAATGATCGAGGCGATGGCGGCCCAGGTCGAGAAGGACGAGCTCGCCAAGGCTTTGCTCATCAGTGGCACGCCCGAAATGACCGTCATCGCGAAGGATCCCATCACCGGCGTTTTCATGCGGGCGCGGCCCGACGTGCTGCCCGAGACGATGGATATCGTTCCCGACATCAAGACGACGATATCGGCGCATCCGATCGCCCTCGAGAAGCAGGCGACCAATCTCGGCTATTTTCAGTCCGCGGCGCATTACATCGATTGCGTCGACCTGGTCTTTGGCGAGCCCGACCGGAAACGGCGTTTCGTGCTGATCGCGGTCGAGAAAGAGCCGCCGCATCTCGTCCAGATTTACCAGCTCGACGACGAGGCGATCCAGATGGGCCGCATGCTCAACAGGCGCGCGCTCAACACCTTTGCCGAGTGCCTGAAATCGGGGTTCTGGCCTGCCTATTCGCGGCCCGAAAACCCGATCCTCCACCTTCACATGGCGCGCTGGAAGCACGCCGAAATCAACCAGCGCGTCGATTCTGGCGAGCTTTCATGGGAGCAATAAGTGAACGATATCGTTACCCCCGAGCAGATCCGTCAGCAGGCCAACCGCATCCCCGGCGCCAGCCAGGCGACGAACATCGAGCAGTCGCGAGCGATCGCCGAGGTTCAAGCAATGGTGCTCGTCGCTCAACGCGCACCGCGCGACGAGGGGCGGGCGATGGCGCACGCGCTGGCCAGTTGCAGCCAGATGGCCGTCGCCTCGCGCTCATTCTTCAGTTTCAAGCGCGGCGGCGAGATTGTGACCGGCCCGACGATCCAGTTGGCGACCGAGTTGGCGCGGTGCTGGGGCAACATTGACTATGGCATCATGGAACTGGCCCGCGACGACGTCGCCGGCCATACCGAAATGCTCGCCTTTGCATGGGACTTGGAGACCAACACGAAGTCCCGGCAGACCTTCATTGTCCCGCACACGCGCGACACGCGGCACGGCAAGAAGGCGCTCACCGATAACCGCGACATTTACGAGAACAACGCAAACAACGGCGCCCGCCGCCTGCGCGAGTGCATCTTCCGCGTCCTGCCGCCCTATCTCAAGGTGGCGGCGGAATCGCGCTGCCGGGAAGTGCTTGAGAAGGGCGAGGGCGACCAGCCGCTGCCGACGCGCATCGCGGGCGCGATCGAGCACTATTCTCGGATCGGCATCAGCCTCGACCGTCTCGAAGACCGCTACGGGCCGAGCGCCAATTGGACCCCGGTCGAGCTCGCCAACCTTCAAATCGTTTACCAGTCTATCAGGAACGGCGAAACGACGGCCGAAGAAGCGTTCCCCAAGCCGGGAACCGACGACGTGACCGAGGATCTGCGCAAGATTGCCGACGCGCAGAAGAAGGCGGCACCGCCGGCAAAGGCGGACAGCGGCAAGGGTGACGCAAAGCCCGCTGCGGACGAGGCCGACAATACGCCGCCGTGGCGCGCAGTGGTCGATGCTCACATTGCCGCGGTGAAGGCGGCGACCACCGTCATCGACCTCAAGGCCGCGATCAATCTTTTCGACAAGCACCGCAAGGCGATGCCGGACGAGGCGATCGCTGAGGTCAACGACGCCGAGCAGGAAGCAACTGCGCGGCTCAACCCGCTCGCCGGCGGATAACCGGCATTTCCAAGGAGAAGAGCAATGGGAATATTGAAAATGGTCGGTCTGGTGACGGCCGAAGAGCACGCGAAGGTGGTTCGCGATCGCGATGAAGCCCGGACGGACCTTTCGACCTGCAAGCGCGACCTTGAAATCGCCAACGCGGCGGTCGCTGGGGCGAATGATCTGATCGAGAAGCTGAGAGCCGAGGTCGCGGCCCTGCGCCCCGACGCCGAGTTCCTGCGCAACAAGCGTAAGCGCGACCGCGAGCAGAAGGCGGCAAAGGCCAAGGCGGCGCCCAAGGTTGGGAAGGCGACTGGCAAGCCCCGCACGGCCATCCCTGCGAAGGTCGGCAAGTCGACCAGCGCGAAGATCTCTGGCGATCGTCCGGCGACGAAGGGTCGCAAATGACCGACACCGCCACCCGGGTCCGCCAGGTCATCGCCCGCCAGCTATGCCAGCCGATCGACGAATTGCCCGATGATCGGACGTTCGTGAGCATGAAGGCGGACAGCCTGGACGGCATCGAACTGGCGATGGAGCTCGAAGACGAGTTCTCCATCGCGATCCCTGACGGCGACATCGAGGAAGCCCAGACTGTCGGCGCCGCGATTGCGGTGGTCGAGCGCGTGCTGGGCGAAAAGGAGAAGGCGCCATGTGCGTAACCAAAGTCACGGCATTTAAGCACGACGGCAAGCTGTTCCCGACCGAAGAAGAGGCGCTGCGAGAGGCGCTCAAGGACATCGCCGCCAACCTGATGAAGGACCACAGCGCCAAGCTCGACGTCGGGCTGCTCGCGGTCAGCCCGAAGCTGCGGTCGGTGCTGGAAAGGCTGGACGCTATCGAGAAGGCCAAGCCGAAGGTTGCTGAGCCTGCCGCGCGGTTCGTTGACGATGCGGTGAAGGAGGCGGCGTGATGGTCGATCAGAAAGCAAAGGGCGCGCCGGTCAGCGATTGGAGTTGGTGGGTCGGCTCGGACGAATCCATTGCGGACGAAGGCCTCTACGATTTGCACGAAACCGGCTCGCGCGAAGATGCGATTGAATGGGCCGAGTGTCACGTCAATCCGGGCGACCGCTTCCATATCATTGAGGCCCGAACCCGCGCGCTGACCAGCGATGACGAGTTCATGCCGTTCGTTTCGACCCGCTGCCACGCGGTGTTTGTCGTCGACGAAAGCGGCGATGCCCAAGAGGTGACGGAATGACCACCGCCAACCTCCGCGCCGCCGCCCGCCTCGCGCGTGAAGCATCGCAGGGACGGCGGACTATCGAGCTGGTCCTGACCGAGGAAGGTCTGCTCGTGCGCGGGTGGACCGTCGTAGACCCCGAGTTCAAGCGTCGGGCCTCGCGCGGCGTGCCATGGCCCGAGCTATCCAGCCCCGCTGACCTCGCCTCTAACGCTGTCATCCTTGTCGATCGCGAGCTTTCGGCGATGGAAGGGAGGGCGTGATGGCCCGGTTTTACCGCGCATCCGGCAAGCAAATCCTGCGCGGCAACACCCATGTCGCGGACTGCACGAGCCCTGCGCTCGCCAGCACGATTGCCTCGCTGCTGAACCTGCCGGCGTGGCTCGACGCCCGCGCCGATCGCTCGAAATCTCGTTGGGCCGCACGGCTCTATCGCATCATTGCCGACGACCTCAGGGCGCGGCTGCACGAAGAGGACAAGGCCGATGGCTGACAACACGCCGATTGAATGGGCAGACGCGACCGTGAACGCGATCAACGGCTGCTCTATCCTCTCGCCTGACCGTGGCATCATTTTTAGCGCGCATGGACCAGAGGGCCAGCGCTTCGCGACTAGGGTGTCGGTTCGTGATGATGACTGCTGGGAGTGGACAGGCGCTCGAAACAAGAAGGGCTATGGCCGCTTCGGGAGCGGCGAGATGGCGCATCGAGCAGCCCTGCGGATCATCGGGCGGCCGGTGCCAGACGGCCTAGAGGTCGACCACCTCTGTCGCAATCGAGCATGCGTCAACCCAGATCATCTCGAAGCCGTAACTCATCGCGAGAATCTACTCCGAGGCGAGACGATCACTGCGAGAGCGGCGGCGCGTACGCAGTGCCCGGCCGGCCATCCCCTTGCAGGCGACAATGTCGCTATTCGCGAAGGCAAGCGCCGCTGCCGCGAGTGCGACCGCCTGCGAAATAATGCGCGATACGAACCTACAACCAACCGTCGACGTCGGCGCCACCTAACGCCGCGAGAGGTCGCAGACATTCTTGCGCGCCTGGCCGCTGGCGAGCCTCAATCATCCATCGCGGCTGACATGAACCTCTCCCAGTCGACCGTCAGCAATGTGAAGAACGGCAGGAACAATTATGGCCGATAAAGGCGTGATATTCAGCGCCGCCATGGTGCGCGCGCTGCTCGACGGTCGCAAGACGCAGACTCGGCGGGCGATCCCCGAAAAGGCCGTGGACGCTTACTACGAATACGACGACTGGTGCAGCAACGTATCCGCCGGCGTCCCTACTTCACGACAATGGGAGCGTGATTTTTTTCTTGAGCGTATTCGCTTTCGGCCCGGCGATCGCCTCTATGTCCGCGAAGAGTGGTTCACGACGCCAGCCTATGACGACCTCGCCCCGTCCGAGATGGGCGGTGACGAGCCGCTGCGATACAAGGCTGACGACGCCACCTTCAATTGGACCGAAGCCGACGGATCGCGCGTGGGTCGCCGCCGCGCCGGCATGCACATGCCGCGATGGGCGTCGCGCCTCACCCTCACTGTGACCGAGGTCCGCGTCGAGCGGTTGCAGGATTGCAGCGAGGCCGACGCGCTCGCAGAGGGCATCGGGCAATTCGGCCGCTTCTTCGGCCTGCCGGATGCGGATTGGGATGAGGGCGAACTGTCTGCCGTCGCGGCTTATCACCGGCTCTGGAACAGCATCAACGGCCCCGGCTCATGGGAAGCGAACCCTTGGGTCGTCGCCGT
>Ga0182748_1000330_pt1 | contig 52756 bp, 48 predicted proteins | sample eDN3rd37CKraftOP_FD_128877 | JGI IMG/M metagenome (GOLD analysis project Ga0182748, IMG submission 128877) | Enriched Organic Plus compost microbial communities from Emeryville, California, USA - eDNA 3rd pass 37_C Kraft OP (version 2) (version 2) ... | reverse complement strand
CATCTCCAGCATTTCCTCGAAGGAAATGACGGCCAGGCGGCGCGCCTCGGGCACCACGCGCGGGTCGGTGGTGTAGACCCCGTCCACGTCGGTGTAGATCAGGCATTCGTCGGCCTTGAGCGCGGCGGCCACCGCCACGGCGGACGTGTCCGAGCCGCCGCGGCCCAGGGTGGTGATATGGCCCGCTTCGTCCATGCCCTGGAAGCCGGTGACGACCACGACGCGGCCGGCGTCCAGGTCGCCGCGGATGCGGGCGTCCTCGATCGACAGGATGCGGGCCTTGGTATACGACGAATCCGTGCGCACCGGGACCTGCCAGCCGGCGTAGCTGCGCGCCTGCACGCCCAGCGATTGCAGGGCGATGGCGAGCAAGCCGCTGCTGGCCTGCTCGCCGGTGGCGGCGATCATGTCGAGTTCGCGGCCGTCGGGCATGGGCGTGATCTCGCGGGCCAGCCCCAGCAAGCGGTTGGTTTCGCCCGCCATGGCCGAAGGCACCACCACCACCTGGTGGCCTGCGGCATGCCATTTGGCCACGCGGCGCGCCACATTCATGATCCGCTCGATGGAACCCATCGAGGTACCGCCGTATTTGTGAACGATGAGGGACATCTCGTGCTCTGGACTGGTATGCCGGCCCGGAAAATCCAGGCAAAGTCGATGATTTTAGCAGGCGAGGGAACCGGGCGCCTGTCCCTGCGCCTGCCGCGGCATCAGGGCGACGCGGCCGCGCACGCAGCGTACGGTGACCTCGGCGTGATGGAACAGCATCTGCCGGTCGTGGCCCAGCGCATGCAACTGCCGGAGCTGGCGCGCCAGGGCTTCCAGCCGGGCCTCGCTCGGCATGGCCGCCGCGTGGCGGGCGAACCAGTGGCGCAGCGCGGGCGCCTGCCGCTCGGCGGCCAGGCCGCGCCAGGCCGCCAACGAGAACTCGCGCCCGTCGGCGGACGGGTCGAGTGTCTCGAAATCGGCGCGCGCGGTCTCGTCCAGCACCCGCACCGCCTGCGCCACGTGGCGGGCGTGGCGGGCCACGGTGCGGCGCCAGCCGGGCCAGCGTGCGTCGAGCGCCGGCGCCAGCAGCGTGCGCAGGGCGGCCCGGGTGTAGAGGGGGTCGGCGTTGGTCGGGTCCTGCACCGGCTCCCAGCCGGTGCGCGCCGCGTAATCCCGCGCCGCCTCCAGGATGCGCGCGCGGTCGACATCCAGCCAGGGCCGCAGGTAGCGCACGCCGTCGCGCCGGGTATCGGGGGCCATGGCGGCCAGGCCGTGCAGGCCGGCCCCGCGCAGCAGGCGCAGCAGCACGGTCTCGGCCTGGTCGCCCAGGTGGTGCGCCAGCAGGACCGCGGCCACGCCGTGGGCATGCGCCAGGCCGGCCAGGGCTTGGTAGCGGGCGGCTCGGGCCGCCGCTTCCATGCCCGTGCCGCCGCTTGCGTCCACCCGCACGCGGGCCACGTGCGCCGGCACGCCGAGCTGCTCGGCCAGCGCGCGCACGCGCTGCGCCCAGGCCGGCGCATCGGCCTGCAAACCGTGGTCGACGTGGAAGATCAGCAGCGGACGGCGCCCGCGCGCGGCCTCGGCGGCATGCACGGCCAGCATGGCGGAATCGGCGCCGCCGCTGACGGCGGCCGCCACGGGCCTGGGAGGCAGGCCTTCGAGCGCGGCGCGCAGCAACGCCGCCAGGTCTTGCGGGCCGGCGGAATCAGCCACGCCGGGCGGGCCGCCTACCCGCGGGCTTCCTGGAAGCGTCCATAGCCCATGACACGCTGCAGGCGGTTCTCGACCAGGGCGTCGGGGCCCATGCCGTTCAGCTGGCGCAGGGCGTCGCCCAGCGCGCGCCGCAGCAGCCGGGCCATGACGCGCGGGTCGCGATGCGCCCCGCCCACCGGCTCGTTGACCACGCGGTCGACCAGGCCGAGCTCTTTCAGGCGCGGCGCGGTGATGGCCAGGGCATCGGCCGCGTCGGGCGCCTTGTCGGCGCTGCGCCAGAGAATGGACGCGCAGCCTTCCGGCGAGATCACCGAATAGGTGGCGTACTGCAGCATCAGCACGGCGTTGCCGACGGCGATGGCCAGCGCCCCGCCCGAGCCGCCCTCGCCGATGATGGTCACGATGATGGGCACCTTGAGCTCGGCCATCGCGTAGAGATTGTGGCCGATGGCCTCGGACTGGCCGCGCTCCTCGGCACCGATGCCGGGATACGCGCCGGGGGTATCCACGAAGGTGAAGACCGGCAGGCCGAACTTCTCGGCCAGGCGCATCAGCCGCATGGCCTTGCGGTAGCCTTCCGGGCGCGGCATGCCGAAGTTGCGCATGGCGCGTTCCTTGGTGTCGCGGCCCTTCTGGTGGCCGATCACCATGCAGGGGGTGCCGTTGAAGCGCGCCAGTCCGCCGACGATGGAAAGGTCGTCGGCGTACATGCGGTCGCCGTGCAGTTCGTGGAAATCGGTGAAGATCTCGCGCACGTAGTCCAGCGTGTAGGGCCGCTGCGGGTGGCGCGCCACCAGGGCGGTCTGCCAGGGCGTGAGCTTGCCGTAGATGTCCTTGGCCAGCGCCTGGCTCTTCTGTTGCAGGCGGCCGATCTCCTCGGATATGTCCACCGCCGAATCGGCCTGGACGAAACGCAGCTGCTCGATCTTGTTTTCGAGCTCGGCCAGCGGTTGTTCGAATTCGAGGAAGGTATTGCGCATCTCGTGTCGTGTCCGTTGTGGTGGGCGTGCCGGTCAGTAGTTGACCGCGACAGGCTGCAGGCTGCGCCACAGGTACCAGGTGGCGACCGTCCGCCAGGGCTGCCATGCCTGCGAGACTTCGCGGGCCTCGAAGCGCGAGACCGGCTCGCCGCTGAAGTAGTGTAGCGAGATTGCCTTGAGCAGCCCCAGGTCGTCCAGCGGCAGGATGTCCGGGCGCTGCAGGTTGAAGATCAGAAACATCTCGGCCGTCCAGCGGCCGATGCCGCGTATGGCGGTGAGCTCGCCGATGACGGCCTCGTCCTCCATGCCGGCCCAGCGGTCGGGCCGCACCCGCCGCTCGCGGAAATGCACGGCCAGGTCCATCAGGTATTCCGCCTTGCGCTGCGACAGGCCGGCCGTGCGCAGGCCCTGCGGCCCGGCGCGCTGCACGCTGGTGGGCGTGGGCGGCCGCCGGCCGCACTGCTGCTGCAGCGCCGCCCAGATGGAATCGGCCGCGCGGGTGGAGATCTGCTGGCCGACGATGGCGCGCGCCAGCGTCATGAACGGCGTCCCGCGCGGCGTGAGCCAGACTTCCGGGTGCTGGGGAATCAGGCGGCGCAGGATGCGGTCGCGCCGCAGCAGGTGGCTGACGGCCTCGTCCCAGTAAGGGGGCTTGGGCAGGGTCGGGGCGGCGCTGGGCATGGTCGGCTCCTCAGGCGCGGCGCCATTGCGTCGCGCCGCCGGCGCGGTCCTCGAGCTCGACGCCCGCCGCGCGCAGCTCGGCGCGGATGCGGTCGGCCTCGGCATAGTCGCGCGCGGCCTTGGCCGCGCCGCGGGCCGCGACCAGGGCGTCGATGGCCGTATCGTCCAGCCCGGCCGGCGCCGCCGCGGCGCCGGCCGCCTCGCGGCCCGCCCGGTAGCGGGTCGGCGCCTTGAAATAGGCGTCCGGGTCCTGCTGGAGCAGGCCCAGCACGCCGCCCAGCGCCCGCAACTGCCCGGCGCTGCGGGTGCAGCGGGCGCGGTTGGCCTGCGAGGCCAGCTCGAACAGGGCCGCCACGGCGCCGGAGGTGTTGAAATCGTCGTCCATGGCCTCGCGCAGGGCGCGGGCCTGCGGGTGGTCCCAGTCGACCGGCGCGCCGTCGCCCGGCACGTTGGCCAGGGTCTGGTAGAGCCGGTCCAGCGCGTTCTGCGCGTCGAACAGGTTGTCCGGCGCGTAGTTCTGCGGGCTGCGGTAATGGTTGCGCACGATGAAGAAGCGCAGCATTTCGGCTTCGCGCGGGTTGGCGCGGTAGTCGGCGGCCTCCGGGGCCTGGCCGGGCGCGGCGATGGTTTCGCGGATGGTACGGAAGTTGCCCAGCGACTTGGACATTTTCTCGGCGTCCACCATCAGCGGGCCGCAATGCATCCAGACGTTGGCCAGCCGCCCGCCGTAGGCGCCCTCGGTCTGGGCGATCTCGTTCTCGTGGTGCGGGAACTTGAGGTCCGGGCCGCCGCCATGGATGTCCAGGGGCAGGCCCAGCAAGGCCTTGCTCATGGCCGAGCATTCGATATGCCAGCCGGGGCGCCCCAGCCCGTAGGGGGATTCCCACTTGGATTCGTCCGGCTCGGAGGGCTTGGCGGCCTTCCAGAGCACGAAATCCAGCGGATCGCGCTTGGAGGCGTCCACCGCCACCCGCTCGCCGGCGCGCAGGTCGTCGAGCGACTTGCCCGAGAGCTTGCCGTAGCCTTCGAAGGCGCGCACGGCGTAGTTCACGTCGCCGTCGTCGGCGCGGTAGGCCAGGCCCTTGCGCTCCAGCCGCCCGATGATGTCCAGCATCTCGCCGACGTACTGCGTGGCGCGCGGCTCGCGGTCGGGGCGTTGCACGCCCAGCGCGCGCTCGTCGGCGTGCATGGCGTCGATGAAGTAGGCGGTGACCTCTCCCATGCGCTGCCCGCGCTCGACCGCCCGGCGGATGATCTTGTCGTCGATGTCGGTAATGTTCCTGACGTACTCGACCTGCAGGCCGCTGGCGCGCAGCCAGCGCTGCACCGCGTCGAAGGCGACCAGCATGCGCGCATGGCCCAGGTGGCAGTAGTCGTAGACCGTCATGCCGCACACGTACATGCGCACCCGGCCGGGCTCGACCGGCTCGAAGGGTTCCTTGGCGCGCGATAGCGAGTTGTAGATGTGCAGCATGGAAGGCGGCGGAAAACGGCAAGCCCCGGAGACCGGCGGGCCGCCCGGCGGCACGCTGCGCCGCACGGGGCGAACCCGGCACTGCAACCGGGGCTAAAATGACGGTCGTCAAGTATAGCAAGCAAGCCCTCCCGACCCGGCCGCACGGCGGCCGGCCGCCCCTACCAGAAACCGCTCCGTGATCCCCATGCCGCGCTTCCGACCGACCCTTCTCCTGGCCCTGCTGGCGCTGCCCGCGGCGCTGTACGCCCAGGGCATGCCCGGGGTCGACCCCAGCGCGCCGGCCACCGAACCGGTGTTCCCCGACGAACGCCCGCCCGAAGGCGGCTGGGACGGGCTGGCGCGCCTGCTGGAAGCCGCCAAGCCCGGCGTGGACACCGGCATCCCCCCGTCGGCCTCGCAGATCACCGACCGCATCGAATCCCTGCTCAACCAGGGCCGCAGCCAGCAGGCGCTGCAGGAAATCGAGGCGCGCCTGCAGGCCGAACAGAGCCGCCACGCCCCCGGCACCGACGTGCAGCTGCAGTTCCAGCACGCCCGCGCGCTGGCCGCGCTGGGCCGCAACGCCGAAGCCGAGGCCGTCTACCAGGACATGACCACGCGCTACCCCGAGCTGCCCGAGCCGTGGAACAACCTGGCCGCGCTCTACCTGCAGCGCGGCGAACTCGACCTCGCCTACGAGGCGACCCGCATGGCGCTGCTGGCCTCGCCCAAGTTCGGGCTGGCTCAGGCCAACATGGGCGACATCCAGCTCATGCTCGCCCGGCGCGCCTACGAGCGCGCCGCCGGCATGGACGTGCCCGGCGCCGCCTCCCGGGTACGCGCCATCGACGCGCTGCTCCAAGACCGGAAACAACCATGACCCTCTTGCCCCGCATGCTGCGGCTGCTCGCGTGCAGCCTCGTCCTGGCTTGCGCCGTGCCGGCCGTCGCCGGCGCCCAGGCCGCCCCGTCCTCTCCTTCCCACCATAAAGGTAGCGATCCCATGACCACGACGACCCCCCGCGTCAAGATGACGACCAACTACGGCGAGATGATCATCGCCCTGGACGCCGCCAAGGCCCCGGAGACGGTCGCCAATTTCCTCACCTACGTCAAGGAAGGCTTCTACGACGGCACCGTCTTCCACCGCGTGATCGACGGCTTCATGATCCAGGGCGGCGGCTTCGAGCCCGGCATGAAGCAGAAGCCCACCCACGCCCCCATCGGCAACGAGGCCGACAACGGCCTGAAGAACGAACGCTACACGCTGGCCATGGCCCGCACCAACGACCCGCATTCGGCCACCGCGCAGTTCTTCATCAACGTCGCCGACAACGACTTCCTGAACTTCACCGCGCCCACCGCCAGCGGCTGGGGCTACGCGGTGTTCGGCCGCGTGGCCGAGGGCACCGAGGTGGTCGACAAGATCAAGGCCGTCAAGACCGGCAACAGCGGCTTCCACCAGAACGTGCCGGTGGACGACGTGGTCATCACCCGGGCCGAAGTCCTTGAATAGACTCGCCCTGCCCGGCCCGCTCTGGCTGGCTTCCGACCTGCACCTGGGGCCGGCCGTGCCGGCCACGTCCGAGGCCTTCCTGGGCTTCCTGGAAGCGGCCGCCGGCGAGGCGGCCGCGCTGCTGCTGCCGGGCGACATCTTCGACGCCTGGATCGGCGACGACACGGCGCGTGCCGCCCCGCCGTGGCTGGCCGCCGTGCTCGACGGCCTGCGGCGCGCGGCCGCCCGCGTGCCGGTATGGCTGGGCCGCGGCAACCGCGACTTCCTGATGGGCGAGGAACTGGCCGCCAGCCTGGGCGCCCGGCTGCTGCCCGAGCAGGTCGTCGTGGAATCGGATTACGGGCCCTTCCTGCTGTGCCACGGCGACGAATTCTGTACCGACGACGCCGCCTACCAGCAGTTCCGGGCCATGGTGCGCGACCCGCGCTGGCAGGCGCAGTTCCTGGCCATGCCCATCCCGGAGCGCCTGAAGATGGCGGCCCAGGCCCGCGGAGAAAGCATGGCGGCCAACCAATCCAAGTCCATGGAAATCATGGACGTGAATCCGGAAGCGGTGGCGCAGGCGCTGCGCACGGCCGGCGTCGACCTGCTGATCCACGGCCACACGCACCGGCCGGCCCGCCACGTGGTCGAGGTGGACGGCCGCCGCCGCGAGCGCTGGGTGCTGCCCGACTGGGACTGCGACCATGCCCCGGCCCCGCGCGGCGGCTGGGTGGTGGTGGACCGCGACGGCCCCCAGGCCTACGACCTGGAAGCCGCCTGAAGAGGCCGGCCCGAGGCCCGGCCTTGGCCGGATCGCCGTCGGCACGGCCGGGCGTCAGGAGCCGAGGATGCCGCCGCGGCGGGCGGCGCTAGAAGGAACCGCGCAGCAGCCACAGCGCCACCACCGCCCCCAGAAGGATGCGGTACCAGGCAAACACCCGGTAGGTGTGGCGCGCCACGAAATTGAGCACGGCCCGCACGATGAACAGGGCGCTCACGAAGGCCGCGGCGAACCCGACGGCGATGGCCATCAGGTCCTGGTCGGTCAGGACGCCGAAGTTGCGGTAGCCGTCGTACACCGCCGCGCCGAGCATGGTGGGCATGGCCAGGAAGAACGAGAACTCGGTGGCCGTCTTGCGCTGGATGCCGGCCATCATGCCGCCGATGATGGTGGCGCCCGAGCGCGAGGTGCCCGGTATCATGGCCAGGCATTGGGCGCAGCCCACCGCCAGCGCCTGCTTCCAGGTGATTTCCTCCAGCGTGCGCGCGGTGGCGTGGCGCGTGGCCTCCGATTCGCCGCCGTCGCGCGGCCGGCGCTCCACCCACAGCATGACCAGCCCGCCCAGGATCAGCGTCACCACCACCACCGAGGGGTGGTAGAACAGGCTCTTGATGGCGTGGATGAACACCGCGCCGATCACGGCCGCCGGCAGGAAGGCGACCAGCAGGTTGCGCGTGAAGAGCACTTCCTGGCGCACCCCGCCCAGCGTGCCGCGTATCAGCTGCCACAGGCGGGCGCGGAAGATCCACATCACGGCCAGGATGGAGCCGAACTGGATCACGACCTCGAAAACCTTGGCCTGGCCCGAGCCGAAACGGATCCAGTCTCCCACAACGATGAGGTGGCCGGTGCTGGAGACCGGCAGGAACTCGGTCAGCCCTTCGATGATGCCCAGGAACAGGGCCTTGAGAAGATGCAGGGTGGATTCGGTCATCGGGTACGGGAAAAGTCAGTCTTCGCCGGCGGCATCGTCGGGCGACTCGGGCGGCAGCTTCTCGACCCGCACGGAGGCGATGCGGCGGCCGTCGAGCTGCAGTACCTCGAAGCGCAGGCGCGCGTGGTCGGCGGCGTACTCGCAGACGGCGCCCGCTTCCGGCAAATGGCCGAAGCGCGCCAGCAGGTAGCCCGCCAGCGTGGAATAGTCCTCGGCCTCGTCGATCAGGCCTTCGGTTTCGAGTACCTGCTCCAGATGGTGCAGGTCGGCCGCGCCGTCCACCTTCCAGCGGTTCTCGCCGTCGGCGGCGATATCGGGGGTTTCGTCCTCGTCCGGGAACTCGCCCGCGATGGCCTCGAAAACATCGATGGGCGTGACCAGCCCCTCGATGGCGCCGAACTCGTCGGCCACCAGCACCAGCTGGCCGCGCGAGCGCTTGAGCGTGTCGATCAGGCGCAGCACCCCGATGGACTCGTGCACGATGATGGGCTCGCGCAGGTGGCCGCGCTGCACCCGGCCCTCGGTGAGCAGGTCGGCCACCAGGTCGCGCGCGCGGCCTATGCCCACCACCTCGTCCAGCGTGCCCTTGCACACCGGAAAGAAGCTGTGCGGCTCGCGGGCCAGCTGTTCCCGTATGGTCTCGGGCGGGTCGTCCAGGTCCACCCACGACACATCGGTGCGCGGCGTCATGATGGAGCGGATGGAGCGCTCGGCCAGGGTGAGCACGCCGCTGACCATGTTGCGCTCTTCCACGCCGAAGGCCGGCATGGCCGGCAGTTCGGGTTCGGGCGCGTCGGCCTCGGCGGCCTCGGGCGGGCGCTTGCCCAACATGCGCAGCACCGCCTCGGCGGTGCGCTCGCGCATCGGGCGGCGCGAATCGAGGCGCAGCAGATTGCGGCGCGCCACCTGGTTGAGCGCCTCGATCGCCACGGAAAAGCCGATGGCTGCGTACAGGTAGCCCTTCGGAACCTTGAACCCGAAGCTCTCGGCCACCAGCGAGAAACCGATCATCAGCAGGAAGCCCAGGCACAGCACCACCACCGTGGGGTGGGCGTTGACGAAGCGGGTCAGCGGCTTGGAGGCCACCAGCATGATGCCGATGGCGATGGCCACCGCCAGCATCATGACCGGCAGGTGGTCGACCATGCCGACCGCGGTGATGACCGCGTCCAGCGAGAACACGGCGTCGAGCACCACGATCTGCGTGACGATGACCCAGAAGCTGGCGTAGACGCGCGGACCGGCGACTTCCCGCATGGGGCCCTCGATGCGCTCGTGCAGCTCCATCGTGCCTTTGAAGAGCAGGAAGAAGCCCCCGGCCATCAGGATCAGGTCGCGGCCGGAGAAGGTCAGGCCGCCCACCCCGAACAGGGGCTCGGTCAGCGTGACCAGCCAGGACATGACGGTCAGCAGCCCCAGGCGCATCAGCAGCGCCAGCGACAGGCCCAGGATGCGGGCGCGGTCGCGCTGCGCGGGCGGCAGCTTGTCGGCCAGGATGGCGATGAAGATGAGGTTGTCGATCCCCAGTACGATTTCGAGGACGACCAGGGTAAGCAAGCCGACCCACACGGCGGGGTCCAGCAGCCATTCCATTCAGGGCTCCGAGAGTTGCGGAACTGCCAATCGTAACCGGAATCGGCGGAACCATGCCCGGAAACGGCCGCCGCGCGCCGCTGCGGGCGGCGACGCGCAGCGCCGGCGCGGCGCGCGGCGGATCAACCCGCGGCGCCGGATTGCAGCAGCGCGAGCGCCTGCGCGAAGATCTTGGGGGTGCCCGCGAGCACGTCGCCGGACGCCATCCAGCCCTGTTCGCCGTCGAAATCGGCGATCAGGCCGCCGGCCTCCAGGATCAGCAGGCTGGCGGCGGCCATGTCCCAGGGCTTGAGGCCCATGCCGCAGAAGCCGTCGAAACGGCCCGCCGCTACATAGGCGAGGTCGAGCACCGAGGAGCCCGTGCGCCGCACGCCGGAGGACGCGTCGGCCAGGGCGCGGAAGCGCGCCGGCGCGATCCGGTCCGGACCGTAGGAGCGCGGCCAGCGCGCAGCCAGCAGCGCCTCGCTCTGGCGCACCCGGCCCGAGACGCGGATGCGCCGCTCGTTCAGGAAGGCGCCGCTGCCGCGCGAGGCGGTGAACAGCTCGTTGCGCGACGGGTCGTACACCACCGCCTGGGTCACCTGGCCGCGCTGCGCCAGGGCGATGGACACGGCGAAGGTGGGCAGGCCGTGGATGAAGTTGGTGGTGCCGTCGATGGGATCGATGATCCACTGGAAGGGAGGGTCCTTCTCGTCCTGCATGCCGGCGCCGGGCTGGCGGCCGAATTCCTCGCCCAGGAAGGCGTGGTCGGGATAGGCGGTGCGCAGCACGTCGACGATGGCCTCCTCGGCAGCCTGGTCGACTTCCGTGACATAATCTCGCGGCCCCTTGCGGGCCACCTGCAGGCGTTCCAGATCCAGGCTGGCGCGGTTGATGAGAGTGCCTGCGCGCCTGGCCGCCTTGATGGCGGTATTGAGCATCGGGTGCATAGAATTCCGTAAGTATCCATCCGGGGCGCGCCGTCGCGCGGCCCGGCTCGAGAACAAGGCAGCTGGGAAGCCTGATCCCGCATTTTAAATGACGCCCGACTTTTCCCGTGTGCGCTTCGTCATGACGCAGCCCAGCCATCCCGGCAACGTGGGCTCGGCCGCACGCGCGCTCAAGACCATGGGGTTTTCCGACCTGGTGCTGGTCGAGCCGCGCTGGCCCGACATCGCCTCGCGTCCCGAGGCGGTCGCGCTGGCCAGCGGGGCCTCGGACGTGCTGGCCGGCGCGCGGCATTGCGACACGCTGGCCCAGGCCCTGGCCCCGGCCACGCTGGCCTTCGCCCTGACTGCGCGCGAGCGCGACCTGGGGCCGCCCTCCTGCGACATCCGCGAGGCCGCCCGGCTGGCCCGCGAGCACCTGGCCGCGGACCCCGCCGCCGGCGTGGCGGTGGTGCTGGGCACCGAGCGCGCCGGGCTCACCAACGAGCACATCGCCCTGTGCCACCGCATCTGCCACATCCCGGCCAACCCCGCCTACAGTTCGCTGAACGTGGCCCAGGCGCTGCAGCTGGCGGCCTGGGAAATGCGCTACGCGCTGCGGGAAGCGCCGCCGCGGGCGGACGGCGCGGAGGCGCCGCGACGCTCGGGCGACCGCCCGGCCACCGGCGAGCAGGTCCAGGCCCTGGTCGAGCACTGGGAGCGCGCCCTGGTCGCGGTCGGCTTCCTGGACCCGCAGCACCCCAAGAAGCTCATGCCCCGGATGCGCCACCTGCTGGCCCGCAGCGCCCTGAGCCGCGACGAGACAGACATGCTGCGCGGCGTGTGCACCGCCATGGAAGCCGCCGCCCGCCGCGCCGGCGAGCGCGGCCAAGACCCGCCGCCGAACAGGGATTAGCCCGCCGCGCGCGCGGCGCCTGCGCTACCATTGCCGGATGTTTGCCCACCTACGCGAAGACATCGCCTGCATCCTCGAACGCGACCCTGCCGCCCGCAGCAAGTTCGAGATACTGACCTGTTATCCGGGGCTGCACGCCCTGCTGATGCACAGGCTGGCGCACCGCTGCTGGCGCCGCGGCTGGTTCTGGCCGGGCCGCTTCGTCTCGCACCTGGGCCGGCTGCTGACCGGCATCGAGATCCACCCCGGCGCCACCATCGGCCGGCGGGTCTTCATCGACCACGGCTTCGGGGTGGTGATCGGCGAAACCGCCGAAGTCGGTGACGACTGCACCATCTACCAGGGCGTCACGCTGGGCGGCACCCGCCTGTACAAGGGCGCCAAGCGGCATCCCACCCTGGGACGCGGCGTGGTGGTCGGGGCCGGCGCCCAGGTACTGGGCGGCTTCACGGTGGGCGACGGCGCCCGCATCGGCTCCAATGCAGTGGTGGTCAAGCCCGTGCCGGCCGGCGCGACGGCGGTGGGCAACCCGGCGCGCATCATCGAGCGCGGCGCGCCGGCGCCCGAGCCGGCGCCGGCGGCATCGGCGCAACCCGCGGCGCGCGGCACCGCCCCCGGATCCCATGAAGCCGCGGCCGTTGCCCGGGACGGCTCCGGCATGCCGGGCGCGGCTGCGGCGGCGGCGCGGCCCGAGGCCGGCCCCTGCGAATCGGGCTGGGACGGCGCCCCCCTGCAGGCCCTGCTGGCGCGCGGCGTCGCCGACGCCGCGACCGGCCCGGGCGACGACGGCTTCTCCGCCTACGCGGTCGATCCCCGCGCCAACGACCCGCTGGTCAAGGTGCTGCACGAGCTGATCGACCACGCCGCCGCGCAGGACGCCCGCATCGGCCGGCTGTGCAAGGCGCTGGAAGCGCTGGGCACGCGGGTCGAGAACGGCCAGCCGCCGCTCGACGCCGAGCGGCTGAACCGGCTGGTCGAATAGGCCGTCCGGCCGCTTCAGTCCGCGCCCAGCAGCGCCAGCCCGGTCATCTCGCTCAGGCGCGCCAGGCCCGCCCCGGCCATGTCGTCCAGCACCCTCACCCCGCCCGGCTCGATGCCGAACACCGCCACGTCGGTATAGACGCGCGAGACGCAGGCCACGCCGGTCAGCGGGTAGGTGCAGCGCTCGACCAGCTTGCTGCGGCCGTCGCGCGTGAGCAATTCCATCATCACGTAGACCGACTTGGCGCCGATGGCGAGATCCATGGCGCCACCCACGGCGGGAATGGCATCGGCCTCGCCCGTGTGCCAGTTGGCCAGGTCGCCGGCCTGCGAGACCTGGAAGGCGCCCAGCACGCAGATGTCGAGATGGCCGCCGCGCATCATGGCGAAGGAATCGGCGTGGTGGAAATACGCGCCGCCCGGCAGCAGCGTCACGGGCTGCTTGCCGGCGTTGATGAGGTCATAGTCTTCCTGGCCCGGCGGGGGCGCCGGGCCCATGCCCAGCACGCCGTTCTCGCTCTGCAGCAGCACCTCGCGGTCGGGCGGCAGGTGGTTGGCCACCTTGGTCGGCAGGCCGATGCCCAGGTTGACGTAGCTGCCTTCGGGAATGTCGCGCGCCACGCGCGCGGCCATCTCGTCTCGGGTCAGGCGTTTCATGGTCTCTCCACGCGCACCACGCGCTCGACGAATATGCCCGGCGTCACGATGGCCTCCGGGTCCAGCCCGCCCAGCTCGACCACCTCATGGACTTGCGCCACCGCCGTGGTCGCGGCCGCGGCCATGATCGGGCCGAAGTTGCGCGCCGCCTTGCGGTAGGTCAGGTTGCCCCAGCGGTCAGCGCGCTCCGCGCAGATCAGCGCGACGTCGCCCTTGATGGGATATTCCAGCACGTAGTCGCGCCCGCCGATACGCCGGGTTTCCTTGCCTTCGCCCAGCGGCGTGCCGTAGCCGGTGGGCGTGAAGAAGGCGCCTATGCCGGCGCCGGCCGCGCGGATGCGCTCGGCCAGGTTGCCCTGCGGCACCAGTTCCAGTTCGATCTCGCCGGCACGGTAGAGCCCGTCGAAGACCTGGGAATCGGTCTGGCGCGGAAAGGAACAGATGATCTTGCGCACCCGCCGCGCGGCCAGCAACGCCGCCAGGCCGGTCTCGCCGTTGCCGGCGTTGTTGTTGACCACCACCAGGTCCCGGGCGCCCTGCTCGATCAGCGCGTCGATCAGCACCACCGGCAGGCCGGCGGTGCCGAACCCGCCGACCAGGACGGTGGCGCCGTCGGCGACGTCGGCCAGGGCCTCGGCGGCGCTGTCCATGATTTTGGAGATCATGCGGCGGTCCTCCCCCGGCGGCGCGCCCCGATGCCGCCCTGTCCGGCGCGGCCGGGGCCGGCCCCCGGCGCAGCCATGCCGCGTCCGCCCCGGGACCCGCCCGGTGCCCGGCGGCCCGGCCGGGCTCGCCCACGATCCAGCATCGTCATGCTCGTCTCCTTGTCCGGCGCCGCAGCTCCGGCGGCCACGCCTTCGGAGGCGAGCCGGCCCGGATCGCGGCGCGGCGGTTCGTCCGCTGCACGGTCGTTTTCTTGTCATGCCCGACGATTTTCGGCTGTGCAAGCGCTCCTGGCCAATATATAGTCCACCTCATGGACGAAATGGCTTTCCCCTCCGGGCACCCCGCCGCCCGATCCCGCCGCCTGCCCGACGAAGCGGCGGACGGCGACCGCGACACCGGCCCACGCGCGCTGCGCCGCGGGCTGAGCGTGCTGGCCGCCCTGCGCGACGGCGCGCCGGCGGGCCTGAGCGTGACCGGCATCAGCCGCGCCACCGGCATCCGGCGGCCTACCGTATACCGCCTGCTGGCCGCCCTGATCGAGGCCGGGCTGGTCCAGGCGGTGGACGGCAGCAAGCGCTACCGCGCATGCCTGTCGGGCCAGCCGGCCGACCCCGGGCCTGCCGCCGACCCGCGCCTGCGCCTGACGCTGCCGGCGCTGCGGCGCCTGGCCGAACGCACCGGCGACGCGGTGTTCCTGGTGGTGCGCGACGGCGACGATTCGCTCAGCCTGCACCGGGAAATCGGCGGCTATCCGGTCCAGATCCTGGCCACCTACGCCGGCAAGCGCCAGCCGCTGGGCGTGGGCTCGGGCAGCATGGCGCTGCTGGCCGCCCTGCCCGACGACGTGGGGCGCGGCATCGTGGCGCGCAATTCGGACCGGCTGGAAGAATACGGCGGCATGACGGTACGCGAGATGCACCGGCTGATGGAAAACACCCGCGCGCGCGGCTATTCCGTGGTGGGCAACCACGCCGTGCGCGGGGCGATAGGCGTGGGCTGCGCGCTGCGGCAACCCGGCGGGCTGCCGCTGCTGGCGATCAGCGTAACGGCCATCGTCGACCGCATGCCGGCTTCTCGCCAGCGCGAGATCGCCTCGCTGATCCAGGCGGAACTGGCGCTGCTGGGCCCGCCGGCCGCGGGCGTTCAGTCGGCGGCCGCCCCAGGCGCTGCCGGCCCCTGAAGCTCGCGCACCGGCACGGGCGCGCGCATTCCGGCGCGCTCGAGCGCCCCCCGGGCCCGGTAATAGAGGTCGTTGCGCATGTCCCAGTAACGCCGGTTGTCGGCCCACACCCGCACGATCACCATCACGCCGTTGTCCCGGTACTCGGTAACCACGAGCTGAGGCGCCGGCTGCTGCAGGACCAGGGGATGCTCGTCGACCATGGCCTTCAGGCATTTCAGCGCGGTGTCCAGGTCGTCTCCGTAGCGCACCAGCATGGGCAGCTCGAAGCTGCGGGTGGGGTTGCGGCTGAAATTCACGACGGCGGCGTTCCAGATGACACTGTTGGGCACCGACAGGTAGATGCCGTCGCCGCGGGTCAGCCGGGTCAGGAACAGCCCGATCTCCTGGACCGTGCCTTCGTTGCCGCCCGCCGCGATGTATTCGCCGGCGCGCAGGGGACGCAGCGCGATCAGCATGATGCCGGCGGCGATGTTCTGCAGCGTGCCCTGCAGGGCCAGGCCGATCGCCAGGCCGGCGGCGCCCAGCACCGCGATGATACTGGTGGTCTGGATGCCGAAATGCGCCAGCACCGCGATCAGGGTGAACACCCGCACGGCCCACACCACGGTGGTGCGCAGCATGGGCACGATGGTGGGATCCATGCGCGAATGGGTGGCCGCGCGGGCCACCGCCCTGCCCAGGACCGACGACACCGTCCAGCCCACGATGAGAATGACGACCGCCATCACCAGGTTGATGCCCATGGCGACGGCGCCGGGCATCAGTCCGCCCATTTCCGTCAGGATGCTTTCCATGCTTGCTTTGCTCCGTGTAAAGAATGCGCCGCTTCCCGGACGGCGCAGGCGGTAGGGACTGTAGCAGAGGCGCGCGTCTCCGATATGGCCATGGGCGACCTGCGCTGCGCAGGGCCGTCCGCGGGCCACCCGGCCCGCGGACGCGGGCCCTCGCGCCATCCGGCGGGAGACGCGCCGTGCGCGCCACGCCTGCACTTTCCGGGAATCAGGCCTCGGGAACGCGCCGCAAGTGGTTGTCCCAGGCCTGCCGCCCGTCGGCAGGCAGCAAGGCGCGTGCCTGCCCGGCGGGGCCGGCGCGCAACAGCGCGCCCTGCCCGCTGTCGATCAGGAATCCACCCGCGGGATGCGGCGCGACGCCGCAGCCGTCGGGCAGCGGCGTACTGCCCAGGTAGCGGCCGTCGGCGGCGTCCCAATAAGCCACCCGCCCGCCCACCGGGCTGGAGGTGGCGATGACCGCGCCCGCAGCGTCGGCGGCCACCGAACCGATGTAGTTGCGCAGAGCATGGCGCAGGTCCGCTGGCCCGGCGAACCATTCGATCGCGCGGCCGCGCCGGTGGCGGCCCACCAGTGGCGGCCGGTCCGCGGCGGGACCGGAATACTGGCAGCCGAACCAGACGCTGCCGTCGGCCGCCACGGTCAGGTGGCGGATCGACAGCCGGCTGAATTCGGGCGGGGGCTCGACTCGCTCGACCACTTCGGCGCGTGCGATGTCGACGTAGGCCAGGCCCGGCCGCATGTCGTCCAGGTTCAGTTCGAGCTTGCCGTAGTCGGGGTGGGTGAGAATGCCGCCGTTGGCCACGCACAGCGTGCGCCCGTCGGGCATCAGCACGGCCTCGTGGGGCCCGATGCCGCCACTGTCGATTTCGCCTACCCGGCGGTAGCCGCCTTCCGGGCTGGCGTCGTAGACGCCCAGCACCCCGCGGCCGGCTTCGTAGTCGTTCTCGGTGGCGAACAGCAGGTCGCCCCCGGGCGCATAGGTGCCATGCCCGAAGAAGTGCCGCCCCTCGGCCGCGGCCAATTCCGCAGGCGCGGCGCGGCCGTCGAGGTCGAAGGCCATGGCGAAGAAGCCGGGCTGGCGCCCGAAGGCCACGGCGCGGCGGCGCGCGGGGTCGATGGCAAAACTGTGGCCGCGTCCCGGCAAGGCCACCACCCGCCGGTCGCCGCCCGACTCGTCCAGCACCACCGCCTCGTGGCGGCCGGCGCGCTTGCGCGCCGCCAGGTAGCGCACGGCGTGCGCCGGCTCGCCGGTCAGGCCGGCGCCGGGCCCGCCTGCGGCAAACGCGTCCGCCGCAGGCCTGTCCGCTGTCCGCGCATCCGCCGCGGAAACATCGGCTGCGGCCGTACGCAGCGGCGCCAGGCCGGCGGCCGCCAGCAGCGCGAGCACGCGGCGGCGTTCAATCCCCATCGAGCGCATTGAATCCCAAGGTGACGCCGATCGCCGGCGCCACGTTCTGATCGATGACGTCCTTGGCGTTGCCCAGCAGCAGCGCAGCCAGCGTCCAGCGGCGACGACCGTCTCCGTCGGCCATGGTCCCGGCCACGGGAGCGTCCAGCTCGGCCAGCGTGCCGCCGGCCTGCTCCAGCTCGTGGCGCACGGTCTGGTCCAGGCCCTGCTGCGCGGCCTCGAAGCGCAAGCCGGCCGCGTTGTAGAAGCGCAGCATGCCATCCACGCCGGCGCGCATCGAAGACGCGCTCAGGCCGCTGCGCCAGTACGGCGCGCGCCGGGGCGCGGCTTTTTCCGGCGACGCCCCCAGCGCCGGCCGGATCTTGGCGTCGCGCGCGAACTGCAGGCCGGTGGACAGGGCCTTGACCGCCTCGGCGGCCACTTCGCGCGTATCGCGGTAGGCCGGGCTGCCGGGCGACGGCTGCGCGAAATCGCGCGCGTGCGGCGAGCCGCCGCCCCATTCACCTGCCAGTTCGTCGGCCAGCCGCGCCAGGTTGGCCGCCACCGCGGTCGCGTAGGCGCAGGCCCTTGCGGCCGCCGCCCCGCCGGGCATGGCCAGCAGCCCGGTGTCTGAATACAGCACGTATTCCAGCGCCGGCAGGCCCTGCACCGCGACGCTTTGGGCGGCCAGCGCCTCGCCCTCCGGCAGCGGCGCGTCGCCGGCCAGCAGCGCCTGCACCTGCCGTAGCGTCACGCCCCGCGGGTCCGGCCAGAACGAAAAGCGCTCGTAGCGGTTGGCTGCCACCAGCGGCCCGAAGCGCAGGAACTCCACCGCCGACCAGGCCGCCACCGTCTCGGCGAAGCGCGCGCGCACGGCCGGCACGCCCTGCGGCGCGCGTGTGGCGCACCATGCCCGCAGCTCATCGTGCAGGCCGTGCGCCGCGCGCGCCAGCGTCTGCGTGGCCGGCGCGATATAGCCCTGCACCAGGCGCTGCCCGAGATCGGGCGGCAGCTCCGCCGCGCGCGCCAGCAGCGGCGCGCCCAGCAGCAGGCATGCGAGCATCAATCGTTTCAAGCTTGCTCTCCCTTTCTACGGTCGTTCCTGGCTGGGCTCCACTACAGAGACTCCAGGAAACGGATCAGATCGGCCCTGTCCTCCGGGCTCATCGCCACGACCCGGTCGCGCGCGGCCTGCGCCTCGCCGCCGTGCCACAGTATGGCCTCGAGCAGCGTGCGCGCCCGGCCGTCGTGCAGCCAGGTGGCCTGCGGATTGACGGCGCGGGTCAGGCCTATGCCCCACAACGGCGGCGTGCGCCACTCGCGGCCGCTGGCCTGCCCTTCCGGCAGGCCGTCGGCCAGCCCGTCGCCCATGTCGTGCAGCAGCAGGTCGGTATACGGCCATATCAGCTGGAAGCGATGCTCCGGGCGGGCCGCGTCGCGCCGCGTGACGTACTTGGGCGTATGGCAGCCGACGCAGTTGGCTTCGTAGAACAGCCGCTTGCCGGCCAGCACGCGCGCATCGCCCGGGTCGCGGCGCTGCGGCACGGCCAGGTTGGACGCATAGGTGGTCACCAGCGCCATCATCTCGTCGGACACCTCGTAGGGCCCGTGCCGGGGCTGGGCGCCATGCGGCAGCTCGCGGCAGCGCGCCTGGGCGCGCGTGCAGTCGCCATAGTGGTCCGGAAACAGCGGGTTGGACAGGCCCATGTCGTTCGAGAAGGCGGCCGCGCTCTGGGCCTCGACCGTGGGCTGTCCGGCTTTCCAGTTGAAGCGGCCCAGCACCCTGCTGCCGGTGTGCGGGTCGACGACCCAGTTGGGGCGCCCGGAGATCCCGTCGCCCTTGGGCGCGGCGGCCTGGGCCAGGATATCGGCCTCGTGGATGGCTTCGAGCAGGCCCAGCCCTATCATCGGCGGAGCCAGCCGGGGCGAATGCATGGTATCGGGCCGCAGCGGCCCGTAGGCCGGGTCGGCCACGCGGTACTCGGGCCGCATCAGCTCCGCGGTTTCCCCGCCGGCCAGCGCCACCGGCACGGGACGGTAGTCGATTTCCAGCCGGCCTTCGGCCGCCAGGCCCGGGACGGCGAAGGTCTGCAGCTGCACGCCGTAGACCGGCTCCGGCGCCACGGCGGGCACCTGGGCGGCCGCGCTCCGTCCTGCCTCCGTGCGTGCCTCTGCCCCTGCGCCGGCCGCAACCGGCACGCCCAGGCGCAGCAACAGCGCCACCGAATCGCTGCGCGCCACGGGATCGAAACCGGGCACAGTGCCGCGCCCGTCCTTGACGTGGCAGGCCTGGCACGATCGCGCGTTGAACAGCGGGCCCAGCCCGTCGGAGGCCTGCGTGGACGACGGCGACGACACCCAGTCCTTGCGAAACAGGCCGTTGCCCAGCAGGAACTCCTGCCGGCCCTCGAAATCCAGGTTGGCCGAGGGGTGGGAAAAGATGTCGGCGTTGATCAGCTTGCCGGTGGTGGCCGCCCCCGCGGGCAGCGGCTCGAAACGCTCGGGCTGCGAGAAATCCGTGGCCGGCGCCGTTACCCGGCGCACCCGCTCGCGGTCCTCGACGCTCAGGTCGTCGCGCTGCGGCGGGTCGGCTGGCGCGGCGGCCAGCACGGTACAGGCCGCGAGCGCGGCGGCCAGGCCCGCGCCGGAGCGGCCCGGCCGGCTGCGCGCGCGCCCCTGCCGCCGGGGCGCCGGCGCGGCGCCCCGGGGCGCGCAGACTGCACGCACCCCAGGCATCACTGGAACACGGCGTCGGGATTGTCCAGGCTGTCCGAGCCCTCGAGCTTGACCTCGCCCAGTTCCAGCGCCGCCACGACGCGCTCGATGGTCCGCGTCTGGTCGACCAGGCGGTCGATGACGGCCTGGACCACGGCATTGCCCTCGGCGTTGCCCTGCGCGATCATCTGGTCGTAGGTTTCCACCGTCTCGGCGCGGGCCTTCATGGCCTGCATGGCCTGGCTGGTGGCGTCGAGCTTGGCGCGCATCTCCGTGTCCAGCGCGGCGTCGCGCGCCTTGACCAGGTCGGACAGGCTGGCGCCCTGCACCGTCTTGCCATCCACGCGCTCGTAGCGGCCCAGGTAGACGTTGCGCATGCCCAGCTGGTTGTAATAGTGGGAATTGTGCGTATTGTCGGAGAAGCAGTCGTGCTCTTCCTCGGGGTCGTGCAGCATCAGGCCCAGCTTCATGCGCTCGCCCGCCAGTTCTCCGTACGACAGGCTGCCCAGCCCGGTCAGCATGGCGATCAGGCCCGCCTTCGGGTCGGCCTGCACCGCCTGCCGGGCCTGGCCGCCGTCCCGCCACTGGGCGGCCATTTCCTCGAGGTCGGCCACCAGCAGGTCGGTGGCGGCCTGCAGGTATTGCACCCGGCGCTCGCAATGGCCGCCCGTGCAGCGGGCGGGGTCGAAATCGGTATGCGGGCGGTTGCCGGCATGGCGCTGCTGCGGCGTGCCTTCGCGGCCGGCGGGCGCCGGCCCGGTGCCGTTCAGGTCCTGGCCCCAGAGCAGGAATTCGATCGCGTGGTAGCCGGTGGCCACGTTGGCTTCGTTGCCGTCGGCCTCGTGCAGCACGTCGGCCAGCAGTTCGGGAGTGATGCGGCTGGCGTCGATTTGCTTGCCGCCCACGCTGACGCGGGGGTTGGCGATGACGTTGACCACGTAATAGGCGTTGGCGTCGGACTCGGTGCCGTAGGAAGCGTCCACATAGTCGATCATGCCCTCGTCCAGCGGCCAGGCATTGACCCGCCCTTCCCAATCGTCGACGATGGGGTTGCCGAAGCGGAAGGCCTCGGTCTGCTGGTAGGGCACCCGCGCCGCCAGCCAGGCCTCGCGGGCCGCGGCCAGCGTGTCGGCGCCGGGACGGGCCGCGAGCGCGTCGACGGCCTGCTTCAGCACGCGCGCCGTGGCCAGCGCGTCTTCGTATCCGGCCTGTGCGACATCGGCGTAGGTCCGCACCACGTCCTGCGGCTGCGCCGCGAAAACCGTTCCCCCGACCGAAACGGACAGCATGGCTCCCAGCAGCCAGTTGCGCATATGGATCTCCCGTACCCGCGAAGGCCTGGGGCCGCGACTCCCCGCCGCCCTCGCTTGATGATGTGATGGATTGGATGCCGCGCTATTGTAAACGATTTGCGTTTGCGATTCAGTCTCTCGTCAGTTTCCGGACGGAAGATCGGAGGCGGCGCGGCCCGCCGTCCGGGACCGCGATCCGCAACGGTGCGCCGCCGCCACGCCACTACTACACTAGTTGCTGTGCGATGCCGGCGGGGCCGTACCGGAAAACGCCCGCACGGCCCCGCCGCACGCCCGGTTTTCTTCCCTGCCCAAGAGGAATCGCCCATGAAGCCCCATACCATCGCCGTGCTGGTAGGCAGCCTGCGCGCCGGATCCATCAACCGGCAACTGGCCAAGGCACTGGAAAAGCTGATGCCGCCCGGCCATGTCTTCGACTACGTCGGAATCGGCGACCTGCCGCTCTACAACCAGGACCACGAAACCGACCTGCCCGCGCCGGTGGTCCGCTTCAAGCGGCAGGTCGAGGCCGCCCAGGCCGTGCTGTTCGTCACCCCGGAATACAACCGCTCGATTCCGGGCGTGCTCAAAAACGCCATCGACTGGGGCTCGCGGCCCTACGGCAAAAGCTCCTGGCAAGGCCGGCCCAGCGGGGTGGTCGGGGCCTCGCCCGGGCAGATCGGCTCGGCCCTGGCGCAGCAACACCTGCGCAACATCCTGGCGGCCCAGGGCTCGCCCACCCTGACCACGCCGGAAGTCTTCCTGCAATGCCCAGCCGGCCTGATCGCCGAGGACGGAACCGTCGCCAACGAGGCCACGCGCGCCTTCCTCGAAGGCTGGACGAAACGCTACGCCGAATGGATCGCCAGGCTGGCTGCCTGATTCCGCCCGCGGTGCCGGCGCGCCAGGCATGGGGATTGCTGCCTTCCGGTCCCTGCAAACCGGAAGGAGAATCACGATGCATTCGAAAGCCCTTGCCACGCTGGCGCTGGCCGCCCTGATGCTGGGCGGCTGCTCGTCCTGGAACCGAGACCACGACCGCTACGACGACCGCGGCGGCGCCTCGCCGACCATGGACGACCCGTCCGAGGCCTCCCCGGGCAACACGGGCCCGGGATACCCCCCCACGGGCCGCTGAGGCCGGCAAAAACTACACCGGCCTGCCCGCAGGCGGACCATGAGCCGCCCGCGGGCCCGGTCGGCTCAGGAAGCGGGCTGCATGGCCACGACGCGGTCCACGAACTCGCCCGCCTGCCCGGTATAGCCATGCGGGTCGAGCATGGCGTCGATGTCGGCCTCGCTCAGCCGGCCCTGGATCTCTGGCGCCTGCATCAGCGCTTCCTTCAGGGATCCACCCTGCTCGAAGACTTCCATGCATATGCGGTAGACGATCTCGTGGGCTTCCTGGCGGCCCAGCGTGGCCCCCAGCTTCATCATGACCGGTTCGGACAGCAACAGGCCGTTCTGCACGTGCAGGTTGCGCTCCATGTTCCGGGTGCGCACGTTCAAGCCGCCGGTGACCGCCACCATCTTCCGGATCGCGGCGTCCGTCATGCAGAACAGGCGCGGGACGAATTCCCGCTCGCTCTGCAGCACGATCTTGTCGCGCTCGTGCTCGGCCATGATGCTCTCGATGGCGCTGGGCGCCAGCGTGCGGACGGCCCGCGCCAGGGCGATCACGGTCTCGCAGGCCGGGGGGTTGCGCTTGTGCGGCATGGTGCTGCTGCCCACCTTGCCCGTGGAAAACGGCTCTTCCAGTTCGGCGGTCTCGGTCTTCTGCAGGCAGTAGACCTCGTGCGCGATCTTGCCGGCAGTGCCGGCGCAGATCGCCAGCACGCAGCCCAGTTCCGCGATCGCGTCGCGCGACACATGCCAGGTGATGACCGGGCAGCCCAGCCCCAGCTCGCGGAACAAACGCTGCTGCACCTCGATGCCCGCGCCGTCCAGTGCGGCCAGCGTGCCCACCGCGCCCGAGAACTGCCCCACCAGCACCCGGCTGCGCATCTGGTCCAGCCGGCCGAGGTGGCGCCGCAGTTCCTCGGCCCACACCGCGGCCTTGAAGCCGAAGGTGATCGGCAGCGCCTGCTGCCCATGGCTGCGGCCCACCATGGCCTGATCGCGGTAGCGGGCCGCCAGCCCGCAGACGTTGCCATAGAGCGCGCGCAGATTGCGCTCGATCTCGTCCAGGCCGTCGCGCACCTGCAGCACCGTTCCGGTGTCGATGATGTCCTGCGTGGTCGCGCCCCAGTGGATGTACTCCCCGGCATCGCCGGCGCACACCTTCTTCATCGCGCGCAGCAGCGGCACGATGGGGTGGGAGGTGCGGTCCATCTCGGCCTTCAGTTCCCGCAAGTCGAGCAGCTCCACCCTGGCCTTGTCCCGGATCTCGTCGGCCGCCTGCCGGGGAATGATCCCCATCCCGCCCTGCACTTTCGCCAGGGCGGCCTCCACGTCCAGCCACCGCTGCACCGTGGCCTCGTCGCTGAAAATGCGACGCATGGCCTCGGTACCGAACTGGTCGCCGAACAATACACTGTCTATGACATACGCAGCCATGATGTCTCCGGTTGAGATGGCTATTCAATAAAGAAGGTCCGGGCCTCGGCCCGGGCCGGAATCGTCGCGGGACAGGTGCGCCGGCGCGCGCATGCGCCAGGGCTCGCCAGCCGGGCGCGCGGGACGCGTCATGGGCCGGCTCCTTCCCGCAGCCCGGCATGCCAGCGCGCGACCGAAGACGCGTCGCCCACGGCCAGCAGGCCATCCTGCAGGGCGGAAATGCGCGGCCCGTCCAGCAAAGGCGCGAGCAGGCGCGAGGACTTCTCGCGCAGCCTGCGCGCCTGCCGAACGAGATCAGTCTCGGGCGCGCTGGCATCGAAGCGCCGCAGGCAGGCGCGGCCATCGGACAGGCGCAGGTCCACGTCGGCGTGCGCGCGCGGCATGCCATCGCTGCCTTCCACGCGCACCTTGGCGCGCAGGGCGCGCAAAACCGGGTCGGCGCAGGCCTCGGGCGAAAAACTCGCCTCGGACAGCGTGTCCCGCCCGGCGAGCACCAGCGCCACGGCATGGCGGACGCTGAACTTCGATTCGGCGGCGTCCGCCGGCTCGGGAATATTGCAGACCGACAGGTACTGGGTTTCCACCGTCACCGAGACCGAGTCGACGGCCCCGCCCCCGGCCGCGTGCGCGTCCAGCGCTTCCATGGCAGCCAGGCAAGCCTCGATGGGAGCCTGGGTGCCGTAGCACGAGGCGTGGAACTTGAAGACGATGTCGCGCGCCTCCCAATGATCGGGGCGGGCGAACGCCGCCCGGGGGTCGAATGCATCGGCGGCCAGGGCGGGATAGCCGTCCGGGCGGTCGAGGATATCGGGCTGGCTGGCGCAGCCGCGCCGGACCAGCTCGGCGGCGACGACGCCGTTGGCGGCCGCCCGGCCGACATGCAGCGGCTTGCAGGGCGTACCGAACATGGCGCGCAGCCCGGCCGCCTGGGTCGCGTTCAGGCCGAAGGCGTGCATGCACTGCGGCACGTCCAGCCCCAGCAGCCGCGCGGCCGCGGCCGTCGCGCCGAAGCTGCCCAGCGTGGCCGTGCTGTGCCAGCCCAGCCGGTAATGGCTGGCGCCCATCACCCGCGCCAGCCGGCTCTGCACCTCGACGCCCGCCACGAAGGCCGCGAGCAGGTCGCGGCCCGAGGCCTCGCGCGACTCGCACAGGGCCAGGATCGCGGGCCACAACGGCACCGAGGGGTGCACGCGCGAAGGCAGATGGGCGTCGTCGAAATCCAGCACATGGGAAGCCGTGCCGTTGATCCACGCGGCGTCGGCGGTGCGGCACCTGCCATTGCCCCCCACCAGCGCCGCCTGCGGCGCTCCGCCGCCCTCGAGCACGAATTCCTTCAACGGCTGCACCGCCGGGTGGTCGTGGCAGGCGTATGCCAGGCTGTACCAGTCCAGGAAGCACTGCGCCGCGATCTCCATCACGTCGCCGGGGATATCGTCCGCGGAAAGTTCCACCGCGCGTTCGGCAAGGCTACGGGTCAACAGATCGCCGCTCATGCCAGCTCCACCGGAGTGGCCAGCCGGCCGGTCCGGAAGTAGGTATCGATGTTGTGCATCAGTTCGTCCACCATGGCTTCGCGCGCCTCCAGCGTGGCGCTACCGATGTGGGGCAGCACCACGGCACGGTCGCTGCGCGCCAGGGCCTCGGGAACGCAGGGCTCGTGTTCGAATACGTCCAGGGCGGCCCCGCCCAGTTCGCCGCTGGCCAGCAATGCCTGCACCGCCGCTTCGTCCACCACGGACCCGCGCGCGACGTTGACCAGGATGCCGCGCGGCCCCAGGGCGCGCAGCACGCCGGCGCCGACCAGGCCGCGGGTAGCCTCCCCGCCTGCGGCGGCGACGACCAGGAAATCGGCCCACCCGGCCAGCGCGGCCAGGTTCGCCTCGAAACCCCAGGCCGCGTCCGGAATGCGGCGACGGCCGTGGTAGCGCACCTCCATGGAGAATCCCGCGGCGCGGGCGGCGACGGCCCGGCCGATGCGGCCCAGGCCCAGGACCCCCAGTTTCTTGCCGCTCACCCGGATGCCCAGCGGCAGGCCGGCGCCGCCGGCCCAGCGGCCGTCGCGCACCAGCCGCTCGCCGGCCCCGATACCGCGGGCGCAGGCCAGCAACATGCCCCAGGCCAGGTCGGCCACGCAGTCGGTAGACGCGTTCGGGGTATTGCCGATCTGCAGACCCAGCCTGCGGGCCGCCGCCAGATCCAGACTGTCGTAGCCCACGCTCCAGCAGCAAATGGCCCTGAGGTCCGGCATGGCCTCCATGACCGCGCCGCGGCAGCCAAGGACCGCATTGGTCACCAGCACCTCGATGCCCGCGCCGTGCTCGCGCAGCAGGGCCGCGGGATCGGGCGCCTGCCACAGTTTGAGCACGTCGTAGGCCTCGTCCAGGCGCCGGTCCGCGGACTCGGACCCCGCCATGGGGCCGAGCTGCGCGATGCGGGGCTTGGCGGCCATGGACGAGCGCGCCTCAGCCCGCGGCCCGGGCGGGGGCAACCGTCTTGCCCGCCGCCGCGCGCACCGCAGAGGCGAACATCTCCAGCCCCTCGGCCATGATGGCGTCGGGCGTGGTCAGCGGATGCAGGAAGCGGATGACGTTGTTGTTCAGCCCGCAAACCAGGATGAGCAGGCCCGCCTTGACGGTCTCGGCATGTACGCGCTGGGTGAATTCCGGGCTGGGCTTGCCGGTGGCGGGATCCATGAACTCCACCGCCACCATGCTGCCCAGGCCGCGCACCTCGCCGATCTCGGGGATTTCCTTGGCCAGGCCCTTCAGGCTGTCGAGCGCCATCTTGCCCAGGGCGGCCGAACGCTCGCAGAGCTTTTCCTCGTCGATGGCCTCGATGACCGCATGCGCCGCTGCGATCGCCAGCGCGTTGCCGGCATAGGTGCCGCCCAGGCCGCCGGGGCCGGCCGCATCCATGATTTCCGCACGGCCGCACAGTCCCGACAGCGGCACGCCGCCCGCGACGCTCTTGGCGAAGGTGGTAATGTCCGGGACCACGCCGTAGTGCTCCATGGCGAAGAACTTGCCGGTGCGCCCGAAGCCGGTCTGGATCTCGTCTGCGATCATCACGATGCCGTGCTCGTCGCAGATCTTGCGCAGGGCCTGGATCAGCTCCGGCGGCGCGCGGTAGAAGCCGCCCTCGCCCTGCACCGGCTCGATGATGATGGCTGCCACGCGCTTGGGGTCGACGTCGCACTTGAACAGGTTCTTCAGGTTGCCCAGGGCGTCGTCGACCGTCACGCCGTGCAGCGCCGTGGGAAAGGCGCAGTGGTAGACCTCGGTCGGCAACGGTCCGAACCCCACCTTGTAGGGCGCGACCTTGCCGGTCAGCGCCAGGCCCATCATGGTGCGCCCGTGGAAGCCGCCGTTGAAGGCGATGACCGCACCGCGCCCGGTGAACGCCCGCGCGACCTTGATCGCGTTCTCGACCGCCTCGGCGCCAGTGGTGAAGAAGGCCGTCTTCTTGGCGTGGGTGCCGGGGGTGCGGGCGTTGATCTTCTCGGCCAGCTCGATGTAGGGGCCGTAGGGAACGATCTGGTAGCCGGTGTGGATGAACTTGTCGAGCTGGGCGCGGATGGCCGCCACGACCCTGGGATGGCGGTGGCCGACGTTGTTGACCGATACCCCGCTGTAGAAGTCGATGTAGCGCCGGCCTTCCACGTCCCAGAGTTCGGCGTTCTCGCCGCGCTCGGCGTAAATCGGAAAGCGCACGCCCACGCCGTTGGGCGTGGCTTTCATCTTGCGTTCGACCCACTGCTTGTTGTTCATCGCTCTGTCCTTGGTTGGAGGCTGGATAGGGCCCGGCCGCGCCGGGCATAAGGTTGTCATCCGTAGAAGCGCGAGGCGGCCTCGCGCGAGACATAGCCCTCGGCCACGTCTTCCTCGACCGCCTGGCGCGGCCGCTCGGCGGGCGGCCCGTAGCCGCCCGCGCCGGCCAGCCGCAGGCTGATCACGTCGCCGGCGTTCAACACCCTGCGCTCCTTGGACTCGAGCCTGAGCGCCTCGCCGTCGGGGTTGAGCACGGTCTCGGCAAGCGCGCCGGGCTGCCCGCCGAACAGCCCGTAGGGCGCGCGGGTATGGCGGTCGCCCAACAGGGTCAGCACGCCCGAGCCGGAGGTCAGTTCGAGATCCTTGCGGATGCCGCAGCCGCCGCGGTACTTGCCGGCGCCGCCGGAATCCTGGATCAGCTGCAGGCAGCGGATCTTGACCGGCGTGCCGGTCTCGTGGACCTCGACCGGGATGTTGGCGCAGTTGATGACGGGCGCCAGCCCCTCCACCCCGTCGGCATAGGCGCGCGCGCCGTAGCCGCCGAAGATGAGGTCGTAGTAGATGAAAGGCTTGCCCTGCGCGTCGGCGCCGCCGATGATGGGGTTGCTCCAGTGGCTGAAGGCCGCCATGGCGCGCTCGGGCAGCACCTTGGAGAATGCGCCGTTGATGACCTCGAAGATCCGCACCTGGATCGCCGCCCGGCCGCCGCTGGGCGCGGGGAACACCGGGTTGAAGAAGCTGCCCTTGCGCCCGGCCAGCCGCACCGGCCGGATCGCGCCGTCGTTCTGCGGCATGAAGGGGTCCGTGAACGTACGGATGGCGAACAGCGCGTGGGCGCGGGTGAAGTTCTCGTAAGCGTTGATCGCTGCCGGCACCTGGTCGCTGCTGCGCGAGAAGTCCACCGTCACCTCGGTGCCGTCTATCGTGACGTCCACCGCCACGCGGATGGGCTCGCCGTCCGGCTCGATGCGGTCGAGCTGGTCCTCGAAGGAATAGGTACCCGCGGGCAGCTTGGCGATCAGTTCCTTCATGCGGGCCTCGGAACGGTCGAAGATGCTCTCTATCCCCCAGGCCACCGCCTCATGGCCGAACTTCCCGTAGATGGCGGCTAGCCTCCGCGCGCCCACGTGGTTGGCGTTGCGTTGGGCCGCCATGTCGCCGCGCAGCAGTTCCGGCATGCGGACGTTGCCGCAGATCAGTCTGAGCAGCTGCTCGTCGAACTCGCCGCCGGAGATGATCTTGACCGGCAGGATGCGCAGGCCCTCCTGGTAGGCCTCGGACACGCCCAGCACCTGCTGAGAGCCCGCCGCAGAGCCGCCCACGTCCACATGGTGGGCGATGTTCACCGCGAACCCCACCAGCGTGTCGTCGTGGAAGACCGGCGTGACCATGTAGAAATCCGGGAAATGCCCCGACCCCATCGCCGAATCGTTCAGCAGCATGCTGTCGCCGGGCCGCATCTGCTCGACCGGGAAGTACTGCATGACCGTCTTCACCACGAAGGGCATGGCGCCCAGGTGGCCGGGCGTGAAATTGCCCTGGGCCACCAGGCGGCCCCGGGCGTCGAAGATGCCGGTGGAAAAATCGTCGGCCTCGCGCACCGCCTGCGAGAATGCCGTGCGGCGCAGCGTGCTGCCCATTTCGTCGGTCACGGACAGGAAGCTGGACCAGAGCAGGGAAAGCGCGATCGGGTCGAGCGGATCTTGCTGTGTCGTCATTGCAGGGACTCCGTTTCGATCTCAACGATGAGGTGGCCGTTGTCGCTGATCATGGCGCGGCAGCCCTGCGGCACCACGGTCGTGGACTCGGGCTCCTCAATGATGGCCGGCCCTTGCACCGGTCGCCCCGGCGCCATGGCCTGCCGGGCGTACACCGGGCAGTCGGTGAAGCCGCCGCATTCCGGGAAATAGGCCGGCCGGACCGTCGGGGCCGCACGGCCCGCGGCGCCGGCGCCAGCGGCCGCCGGCGCCGCGCGCGAGGCCTCGCCCTGCGCGGTGAGTTGCCAGTCCACGCCTTCGACCGGCGCCGTGGCGTCGGCGTAGCCGTAGGTGCGCCGGTAGACTTCCGAAAAGCGCTCGAGCGCGACGCTCACGAACGACCCGGCCAGAGGATCGTCCGGCAGATCGACGCGCAGCTCGTAGCCCTGGCCCGCGTAGCGCAGGTTGGCGGAGAACGACACGCGCATGTCCGGGTCGCCCAGCCGCTTCAGGTCGGCCCGCAGGCGGGCGCGCAACTGCTCGAACAGCCGGGCGATGGTCGCGGCGTTGCCCGGCTCCAGGCGCAGGACCGTGGTCATCGAGTAGTCCAGCCGCGGCGCGGCCTTGAGCAGGCCCACGGCCGAGCCCACGCCGGCACCCACGGGGATGATGACCTTGCCTATCCCCATGCCCATCGCCAGCCTCACCGCATGCAGCGGGCCGGCGCCGCCGAAGCCGACCATGGCGTAGCGGCGCGGGTCGCGGCCGCGCTCCACCGACACGATGCGCATGGCGCGCTCCATGTTGGCGTTGGCCATGGCGTGGATGCCCCAGGCCGCCTCGTGCAGGGAAATCCCCAGGGGCTCGGCGATCTGCCGGCGTATGCCTTCCTCGGCCTGCGCCAGGCTCAGTCCCATAGCGCCGCCGTTGAAATAGTCCGGGTTCAGGTAGCCCAGCACCAGGTTGGCGTCAGTGATGGTCGGCTGCGTGCCGCCCAGGCCATAGCAGATGGGACCCGGCGCGGAACCGGCGCTTTCGGGGCCGAGCTTGAGCAGGCCCATGTCGGTCTTGGCGATGCTGCCGCCGCCCGCGCCGATCTCCAGCAGTTCGATGGCCGAGATGTTCAGTGGCAGCCCGCTGCCGGGCTTGTAGTGCAGTTGGTCGACCTCGAACGACGAGAGGATGGCCGGCTCGCCATTGTCGATGGCGCCCAGCTTGGCGGTGGTGCCGCCCATGTCGAAGGTCAGCAGCGACGGGCAGCCTTCTTCGCGCCCCACCGCCGCGCACATCAGCACGCCGGCCGCCGGCCCCGACTCGACGATGTTGATGGGGCTGGAACACGCCAGCTCCGGCGTCACCAGGCCACCGTTGGACTGGATGACGAAGAGTTCCGCGTCCACGCCCCTGCCCGACAGGTTCTGCGTCAGGTTGTCGATGTAGCGCCTGACGATGGGCTTGACGTAGGCGTCGGCCACCGAAGTGCTGGTGCGCTCGTACTCGCGCTGCTTGGGGGATACCTCGGAAGACAACGTGACCTCGACCTTCAGGCCCCGCTCGGCGATACGCTGCCGGATCTGCCGCTCGTGGTCGGGCCTGGCATAGGCATGCAACAGGCACACGGCCACCGACTCGTAGCCCTCGCGCGCGACATGGTCCAGCACGGCGTCGAGCGCGGCGGGGGCCAGCGGGCGCTCCACCGTTCCGTCGGCGAGCACGCGCTCGGGTACCTCGAAAATGTCGCGCCGGCGGATCAGCGGCCGGGGCTTGTCCTGGTGGATGTCGAACATCTCGTAGCGCTTCTGCCGGCCGATCAGGAGCACGTCGCGGAACCCCTCGGTCGTGAGCAGTGCGGTAGCGCTGCCCTTGCGCTCGATGATGGCGTTGGTGGCCACGGTGGTGGCGTGCAGCACCGACCCGATATCCGCCGGCCGGGCGCCGGCCTGCTCCAGCAGCAGGTTGATGCCCTTGAGCACGGCCTCGGAGGGATCGTGGTGCGAGGACAGGACCTTCGCGAAGGTGCGCTGTCCGGATTCGGGGTTCTCCAGGACGAAGTCCGTGAAGGTCCCGCCGATGTCGAAGGCGATTTTCAGCATGGCGTTTCCGGAAATGCGTTTATCGGCGGATGAAGGGGTTGGCGACGTCCAGGTCGCCGGACATCCATACGCATTTCGTCTGCACGTAATCGAGGATCGCGTGGATGCCCGATTCCCTGCCGATGCCGGACTGCTTGTACCCGCCGAAGGGAGACGTGAAACTGGTGGCGCGGTAGTTGTTGACCCAGATCGTCCCGGCCTTGAGCTTCTCGGCCATCATCAGGGAACGCTTCAGGCTGGCGGTCCACACGCCGGCAGCCAGGCCGAACGCGATGTCGTTGCCGATGCGCACGGCGTCCTCGTCGGTATCGAACGGAATCACGCTAAGCACCGGGCCGAACACCTCTTCCTGCGCGATGCGCATGTGGTTCTCGACATGGGTGAATATGGTGGGCTCGACGAACATGCCCGCCCCCAGGTCGGGACGCGCCTTGCCGCCCAGCGCGCAGCGGGCGCCCTCGGCCTTGGCGATCTCGATGTACGACATGATTTTCTCGAACTGCGCCGGCGTGGCGATCGGCCCGATCTGGGTGTCGGGCTGCGCCGGGTCGCCCAGCTTGGCGGCGGAGACGAACTCCACCAGCCGTGCCACGAAATCGTCGTGGATGCCGCGCTGGACCAGCAGGCGGGAACCCGCCAGGCAGGTCTGCCCCGAGGCCGCGAAGATGCCCGACACCACGCCCTTGACCGCGCGGTCGATGTCGGCGTCGTCGAACACGATGTTGGGGGACTTGCCGCCCAGTTCCAGCGTGACGGTCTTGAACCCGCGCGCGGCCATTTCGTAGATCCGGCGGCCGGCGCCGCCGCCCCCGGTGAAGCCCACGTGCGCGACCCGGTCGTGCGTGACCAGGGCCTCGCCGGTGGCGGCCGCGCCGGTCACCACGTTCACCACTCCCGGGGGAAAGCCGGCCTGGTCGAACAGGGCCGCGAACTCGACCATGGAGGCCGAGGTGTATTCCGAAGGCTTGACTACCGCGGTGCAGCCCGCGGCCAGGGCGGGCGCGAGCTTCCAGGTAGTCAGCGACAGGGGCGAGTTCCACGGCGTGATGATGGCCACGACCCCCTTGGGCTCGTACTTGGTGTAGGCGAAGACGCCCTTCTTGTCGGTGGGGATCACCGAGCTTTCCAGCTTGTCCGCCAGGCCGGCGTAGTAGTGGTAGTAGTCGGCCATGTACTTGATCTGGCCGTTGACTTCGCTGGCGAGCTTGCCGTTGTCGCGCTTCTCGATCTCCGCCAGCCAGCCCGCGTTGGCCGCGATGAGGTCGGCCAGCCGGCGCAGCAGCCGGCCCCGCTCGGTGGCGCTCAGTTCGGCCCACGGCCCCTCGTTGCCTGCGCGCCAGGCGGCCTGCACGGCCAGGTCGACGTCCTGCGCATCGGCCTCGGCGATCATGGCCCAGGTCTTGCCGCTGAACGGCTCGCTGGTGGGGAAATGCCGGCCCGACCGCGGCACGACCTGCGCGCCGTCGATGAAATTTCCGTAATGGGGCAAGCCGTCGCGGGTTTCGAGCGGCCCGCGCGGCAGCGGCGCCGGATTCGTGATTGCCATGTAGTCGACCTCTGGATTCTGGAAAGAGGTTCCCGGCCCTGCCGGACAGGCGCTGGAGCGGGGAACGGACGGACGCAGCTTGTGTGTTTCGTTCCATGGAAACAGGTTCTATGATAAGAATCGAAATTTATGCCGTCAAGGCAATCTTGCACACAACCGCCGCTGCCTCGAAACGTCGCCCCATCGTGCAAAAATAAAATAAATCATTGTTTTTAAACAAATAAATTAATATCAGATGATTGCGATCCGATGTTTGCCATAAAATTACCTTACGCACAATCGGTGTTTTCACCTCATCTAAATATTCCAAGGTGCGAAACTGTTGCATAGTTTTTTGGAACAAGATACGCTAGACGCCACTTCGGCTTCTTCGGTTTCGCATCATGTCCGCACGGACCTACACCGCCGCGCACTGGGGGTTCTACGAGTTCCGCGAAAACGGCTCGCACCCCGTCCTGCTCCCCTATGAAGGCGACCCTGATCCCTCGCCCATCGGGCTGTTCATGGGCTCGCCGGAGGTGGCCCGCAACCGGGTACTGCGCCCTGCCATCCGGGAAGGCTGGCTGCGACGGGCCACGGGCCAGGCCGGCGACGACACCCGCGCGCGCGGCCAGGAGCGCTTCGTCGAAGTCTCCTGGGACTGTGCGCTGGACCTGGCCGCCGGGGCGCTGGAGGACGTGCGCCGGCGCCACGGCAACGGCGCCATCTTCGGCGGCTCCTACGGCTGGTCCAGCGCCGGGCGCTTCCATCACGCGCAAAGCCAGATCCACCGCTTCCTGAACACCATCGGCGGGTACGTCCGGCACATCGACTCCTACAGCCTGGGGGCCGCGCGGGTGCTGATGCCCTACATCGTCATGTCGATGAACGAGCTCATGGCCGAGCACACCGACTGGGGCACCCTGCAACGCCATTGCCAGCTTTTCGTGTCCTTCGGCGGCGTGGCGCGCAAGAACGCGCAGATCGCCGTGGGCGGGACGGTCCAGCACCGCGTGCGCGACGCGCTGCACCGGATGGCCGACAACGGCGTGCGTTTCGTCAACATCAGCCCGGTGCGCAGCGACATCAACACCGGCGGGCTGGTCGAATGGTGGCCCATACGCCCCAATACCGACACCGCCCTCATCCTGGGGCTGGCCCATACGCTGCTGGAGGAGAACCTGCACGACCGGGCCTTCCTCGACCGGTACTGCGTGGGCTTCGAAACGTTCGAGCGCTACGTGCTGGGCGGCGAGGACGGCGTGGCCAAGACGGCCGCCTGGGCCGAGGCCATCACCGGCATCGCGGCTGCCTCCATCCGGCAGTTGGCCCGCGACATGGCCCGCTCGCGCTGCATGATCAACATGGCCTGGGCGCTGCAGCGCGCCCATCACGGCGAACAGCCCTACTGGGCCCTGGTCGCGCTGGCCTCGATGCTGGGCCAGATCGGCCTGCCGGGCGGCGGCTTCGGCATGTGCTACGGCGCGGAAAACCTGATGGGCAGCGCCTACCGGCGCTTCCGCGGCCCCAGCCTGCCGCAGGCCGCCAACCCCGTGCGCGACTACGTACCGGTGGCCCGCCTGGCGGACATGCTGCTGCACCCAGGCGCCGAATACACCTACCGCGGCGAGCGCCGCACCTATCCCGACATCCGGCTGGTCTACTGGGCCGGGGGCAATCCCTTCCACCATCACCAGGATCTCAACCGCCTGCTCGACGCCTGGCGGCGGCCCGAAACCGTCATCGTCAACGAGCAGTACTGGACACCCACCGCCAAGCTGGCCGACATCGTCCTGCCCGCCACCACTACGCTGGAGCGCAACGACATCTTCTACGCGCTGCGCGAGCACGTTGTCGCCCCCATGAAAAAGGCGGCGGAGCCCGCCGGCGAGGCGCGCAACGACTACGACATCTTCCGGGGCCTGGCGGCCCGGATGGGCCTGGAGCAGGCGTTCAGCGAGGGGCGCGACGAGCGCCAATGGCTGGAGAGCCTCTACGCGCAATGGCTGGAGAAGGCTGCCGCCGCGGACGTCGCGCTGCCGCCGGACTTCGAGACCTTCTGGAACGCCCCGCTCACGCACATCCCGCAAGAAGAGCGCCCCGTCGTGCTGCTGTCTGACTTCCGCTCCGATCCCGACAAGTTCCCCCTGGAGACCGAATCCGGAAAGATAGAAATCTTCTGCCGCCGCATCGCCAGCCACGGGCTGAAAGACTGCCCAGGCTATCCGGTGTGGCTGGAACCCCACGAATGGCTGGGTGCGGAGCAGACGCAGCGCTATCCCTTCCACCTCATCAGCGACCAGCCGTCCAAGCGCCTGCACAGCCAGCTCGACCACAGCCCCTACAGCACGCAATCCAAGGTGGCCGGCCACGAACCGGTCTGGATCCACCCCCGGGACGCGCAGCGCCTAGGCATCTCGGCGGGCGACGTCGTGCGCCTGTTCAACGACCGCGGCAGTTGCCTGGCCGGTGCGGTGCTGACCGAGGACGTGCGGCCGTCCGTGCTGAAGCTGTCGACCGGCGCCTGGTTCGACCCGGAGCGCTGGGACGGCTCCAACCGCGTCGACAAACACGGCAACCCCAATGTCCTGACCGCCGACATTCCGGCGTCTTCCTTTTCGCAGGGCTGCAGCGCCCAGACCTGCCTGGTCGGCTTGGAGCGCCATGCCGGCCCGCCGCCCCGGGTGACCGCGCACGACCTGCCCGCATTCCGCAACGGAGACAACGATGGGAATTGAACGACTGCACCGATTCGTGGCCAGCGCCACGCAACACTACGCCGCCTGCCCCGACCGACACGACACGCTGCAGGCCGAGACCGTGCTGGTGCCCCGGATACGCGAAGCGCTGGCCGAACTGGTCGCGCAGGACGACTGGCTGCCCGACGAGTACGCCCAGCCCCATCCGAAGTTCTACCAGCAATACCTGCTGCACTGCGACCCGCTGGAACGCTTCAGCCTGGTCAGCTTCGTGTGGGGCCCCGGCCAGGGCACGCCGGTGCACGACCATACGGTATGGGGCCTGATCGGCATGCTGCGGGGCGAGGAGCACTCGCGGGGGTTCCAGAAGGAACAGGGCCGCCTGGTCCCGGACGGCGAGGTCGAGATCCTGAAACCCGGCATGATCGGCCGCGTCACGCCCACCGGCGAGCAGGACATCCATCAGGTCCGCAACGCCCTGGACGACCGCGTATCCATCAGTATCCACTTCTACAACGGCAACATCGGCAAGATCCACCGGCACGTGTTCGACCCGGACACGGCGGCCCCCAAGGATTTCGTCTCGGGCTACGCCAACCGGAACCTGCCGAACATCTGGGGAATGCAGTAGCGCCGTCCGGCGCTGCCTCATGCGGCGGGGAGCCACGCCGCTGCCGCGCGGGCCCTGGGGCGCGCGCGCGAAGCTGGCTTCGACGGCAGTCTCTCGGCAGTCCGTAGCGCCGGCTTCCCGGCCGGCGCGCCAACCTTGGGGAATGAAAAATGAAATTGATGCACCATCTGCTGCTCGCCGCCGCGGCCTTCTGCGCGACCGGCGCCATGGCGGCCGACAAGATCGTCGCCGCCTCGGACGTGGGCTACCCCCCGTTCGCCATGGTCGCCCCCTCGGGCGCCTTCGAAGGCTACGACATCGACATCACCACCGAACTCTCGAAGCGGCTGGGCCGCAAGATCGAGCTCATCGACCAGGCGTGGGCGACCACCTTCGCCGGCCTGAACGCCCGTAAGTTCGACATGGTCGTGGCGCCCGTCATCATCAACGAGCAACGCGCCGACAACATGCTCTTCACACAGGCGTACGGCGACGCCACGTACCAGTTCCTGATCCGCAAGGACGGCCCGCAGGTCAACGAGCCGGCCGACCTCAAGGGCAAGGTCATCGCCGTAAACAAGGGCAACCTGTTCGACAAGTGGCTCTCGGCCCGCCAGGACGAATTCAAGTGGACCATCAACCGCTTCGACAAGAACAGCGACGCCATCCAGGCCGTCGCCAGCGGCCAGGCTGACGCGGTCCTGATCTACACGGCCACGGCGGGCTGGACGGCCAAGCAGACGCCCATCCTGACGCCGTCGAATTTCGTGATCAACGAAGGGCAGGTCTATTCCTACGCCTTCCGGCTGGATGACCATGCGCTGCGCGACCAGGTCGACCAGGCACTGGCATGCATGAAGGAAGACGGCACGCTGGCCAAGCTCTACACCAAGTGGACCGGCCTGTCCCCGCTCGAGGGCGGCTCGGTGGTCAAGGCCACGCCCGGCCGCGGCCAGCCCGGCTACGCCAACTACGATCCGACCCCGCGCCAACCCTGCCAGTCGTGATCCGGCCTCGGCGGCCGCTACCGCCGCCTCCCGGCCCGCGGGCCGGGAGCCTCTTCCGATCCCACACGATACAAGACACCGCAGGGGAACCGTTATGCAAGCAGCCCTTCCCGGCACCGATGGCCCGATCCTGGAACTCGAGGGTATCCGGAAAAGCTTCGGAGACCACGAAATCCTCAAGGGCGTCGACCTGGCCGTCGAACGCCGCGAACTGGTATTCATCATCGGGCCGTCCGGCTCGGGCAAGAGCACGCTGCTGCGCTGCTGCAACCGGCTGGAAGAGCCCACGCAGGGCGCCGTCAGGGTCTGCGGCAAGGACATCCTGGCCCGGTCGGTGGACATCAACCATGTGCGCACCCGCATCGGCATGGTATTCCAGTCGTTCAACCTCTACCCCCACATGACGGCCTTGCAGAACGTAACGCTGGCACTGCGCAAGGTGGCGGGCAAGAGCGCCGGGGAAGCCGGCCGCATCGGCATGCAGATGCTCGAGCGGGTGGGCCTGGAGAACCGGGCCGGGCATTATCCCAGCCAGCTCTCCGGCGGCCAGCAGCAGCGCGTGGCTATCGCCCGCACCCTGGCGCTGGGACCGGAGATCGTCCTGTTCGACGAACCCACCAGCGCGCTCGATCCCGAACTGGTGGGAGGCATCCTGGCCATCATGCGCGAGCTGCGCGAAAGCGGCATGACCATGGTGGTGGTCAGCCACGAAATGCGTTTCGCCCGCGAGGCCGCCGACCGGGTGGTCTTCATGGCCGACGGCGTCATCCTCGAGCAGGGCAGTTCGCGCCAGATCTTCGAATCGCCCCGGCACGCCCGGACCCGGGAGTTCCTGGCCACCCTGGAGCATTGAGCGTGTCCGAGATCCTGTTCAACTTCCTGAACCCGGCGATCGTCAAGGCCTACTGGCCGGCGCTGCTCGAAGGGCTCTGGGTCACGGCCATGCTGGCCTTCGCCGTGGTCTGCAGCGGCCTGGCCGCCGGGCTGGCCCTGACCTGCCTGCGCTCGCTGCGGATACTGCCCGTCAATTTCGTCATCGTCGCCCTGGTCGACATCCTGCGCGCGCTGCCGCCGCTGGTCGTCATCATCGTCGTGTACTTCGGCCTGCCCTTCGCCGGCATCCGCATGAGCGGCTTCGCCGCCAGCTGGCTGGTGCTGGCGGCCATCCTGGCGGCTTTCTCCGAAGAGCTCTTCTGGGCCGGCGTGCAGGCCGTGCCGCGGGGCCAGTGGGAAGCCGCCCGCGCCAGCGGGCTGTCGTTCGGCCAGACCATGGCCTGCGTGATACTGCCCCAGGCCCTGCGCATGACGGTGCCGCCCCTGACCAGCCGGGTCATCGCCACCATCAAGAACACGGCGCTGGCCAGCACGGTCGCGGTGCCCGAACTGCTGGCGCGCGCCTCGAGCGCGCTGTCGGAAAGCGGCAACACGACGCCGCTGACCATGGCGGCGGTGGGCTACCTGCTCATCCTCTACCCCCTGGTCTACTACTCGCGCCGGCTCGAGCGCAGGTACGCCTGGAAGAACAAATGAGAGGACGGCCATGAGCTCATTCGCCTTCAGTTTCCTCAACCTGGACATCCTCAAGACCGTCTACCCGTACATCCTCGACGGGTTGTGGCGCACGCTGCTGCTGGCCGCAGCCATCGTGCCGGCGTCCCTGCTGGTGGGGCTGCTGGTCGCCTGCGCCGGGTCGTTCCGCCACCGCGCGCTGGACATCCCGCTGGTGATCTACGTCGACTTCTTCCGGGCCTTTCCTCCGCTCGTCCTGCTGGTCTTCGTGTACTACGCGCTTCCCTACCTCGGCATCGAGCTCGATACCTTCGGGGCGGTGGTGCTGGCGCTGACGCTGACCTGCTCGGCCTACTTCGGGGAAGTGTTCCGGGCGGGCATAGAAAGCATCCCGGAAGGCCAGATCGAAGCCAGCCGCGCCACCGGGCTGGGCCGCACGCAGACGCTGCTGCACATCGTGCTGCCCCAGGCCGTTCGCAACATGCTGCCCGACCTGCTGAGCAACGTGCTGGAAACGGTCAAGCTCACCTCGCTGGCCAGCGTGGTGACCTTCCCCGAACTGCTGCGCATGGCCCGCATGGCCCAGGGCAACACGCTGAACGCCACGCCGCTGCTGGCCGCCGCGCTCATCTACCTGGTCCTGCTGTGGCCGCTGGTGCGCCTGGTCAGCCGCCAGGAACAGAAAGCCCTGCGCCGGCGCTGAGGCCCTTTCCCCTGCCCGAGGACATTGCCATGCCTACCCCTGCCGCTTCCCGCCAGCCCGACTCGCCGCTGGCGCCCCGCCCGGAACCTGTCCTGCGCAAGCAGCTGGCCGGCCTCTACCGCCTGCTGGCCCACCTGCGGATGACGGATCTCATCTTCACACATGTCAGCGTGCGGGTGCCCGGGCCGGAGCATCATTTCCTCATCAACCCCTACGGGATGCTGTTCAGCGAGATCCGCGCCAGCGACCTGATCAAGATAGACCTGGACGGCAACCCCGTCGCCTCGCAGGACCCGCCGCGCCACGCCTATGCGGTCAACCCGGCGGGCTTCACCATTCACTCCGCCATCCACGCCGCGCGGCCGGACCTGAACTGCATCGTCCATACCCATACGGCGGCAGGCATGGGCGTGGCCGCGCAGCGCGACGGCCTGCTCTTCATCACCCAGCATGCCATGAAATTCCACGGCCGCCTGGCCTACCACGAGTACGAGGGCATCGCCACCGACCTGTCCGAGCGGGAACGCCTGGTTGCAGACCTCGGCCCGCATAAGGCTATGATTCTGCGTAATCACGGTTTGCTGGCAGCCGGCCGGACCGTCCCGGAAGCATTCGATCAGATCTACTTCCTGGAACGGGCATGCCAGGCCCAGATCGCCGCCCAGTCGGGCGGCGCGGCGCTCAGCTTTCCAGGAGAGGCGGTGCGGACCCACACTGCCTCCCAGTTTCGAGGAGACGACTATCCGCCCTGGATAGAGCTCGCCTGGGAGGCGGCGTTGCGTATGGTTGCAGATCAGAAAGAGGACTACGAAAGCTAGGCCGCGACGCGCCAGGTCGCCCCGCCCGCCGCACGCGGCAGCTGCGCAAGGCAGTCGCGTGCGTCGCCCCCTTCCTTAGCTTGCGGACGGATACAGAGATATGGAAAAAGTATTTTTCAAGGGTTTGGCCGTGATGGAGACCATGGTCGCCCGGGAGGAGCCTTACGGCATTACTGAACTCGCCACCGAGCTGGGCCTGACCAAAAGCAACGTGCATCGCCTGCTGCAAACCATGGTGATGTGCGGCTACGCCACCAAGGACCCGCTCACCAACCGCTACCAGTGCACGCTCAAGCTGTGGCAGCTCGGCTCCATCCTGGGCAACCGGCTGGATCTGCGCACCATCGCCCGCCCCTACATGCAGGAACTGTCGCGAGCCACCAAGGAAAGCGTGCACCTTTCCGTGCGCCACGGCCAGGACACGGTGTATATCGACAAGATCCAGTGCTCGCACCCCATCGGCACTTTCACCCAGGTGGGGGGCCGGGCTCCGGCCTACGCCGTTTCGACCGGCAAGGCGCTGTTGTCGGCGCTGTCCGACGACGAACTGGCGCGGCTGTATCCCGAATTCGAACGCTTCACCGACAAGACGCTGGCCACGCTGGACCAGCTCAAGATCGAAATGGCCAACATCCGCAGGCGGGGGTTCGCCGTCAATCGCGGGGAATGGCACGAACAGGTCGGCGGTCTCGCGGCCCCGATCTACGACGCGGCGCACACGGTGCGCGGGGCCATCGGCGTATCCGCACCGCTGGACCGCCTGACGCCCAAGGCGTTGCAGGTCATTGCACCACAAGTGACCAAGGCGGCCGAGGCGATCTCCCGCGCCATGGGCTATTGCGGGGACGATATCCTGGTTCCCCTGCTGCCCAGCGCGGCGCGCACGACCGAAAGCGAATCCGTGAACTGACCCGCCCTCCGCGCGCGCCCAGGCCGCGCGCGCGGCCCTGCCTGCCCGACCCATCCCCGCCGGCGTTTCCGCGCCCGCCTGCCGGCCGCTTCCGGCCGCTTCTTTTCGCCTGCCGCCACGCACCCTAACGGTGCCCCGGCATGCACCCAGTTGGGCCAAAATAAATAATTACGTTCTATATTACAGAACGATATTTATTCATCTCGAAAACTCTCATCCAGCTCCGAGACATCCTTCCGGAAATACGGGAAAACACTAGAAAAATTAATTTCCCAATTATTATCAATCATATAACAAGGACAAGAATTTTCGTTCTGCTCCGTGCCTGGTGATTGACAGCTTGACATCCTGGCGTTCCCGACCCATTATCATCACATAATGCGATCCGTTGTTCTGTAATATAGAACATTAATAAGGGAAGCCCACATGCCGGCCATCGCCACCTCCACCCGCGGCGCCTCGACCGCCGTCCTCCCCGGTCCGACCGCCCAGCTTTCGGCCTACGCCTGCGCCATCCGCTACCAGGACCTGCCCGCCGACGTCGTCCACCGGGTCAAGCTGACCCTGGTCGACACGGTGGGCGTGACGCTGGCCGCGGGCGCCTCCGGCTTCGGCGCGCAAGTGGCGCAGACGGCCCGGGCCCTGGGCTCCGGCGAAGAGGCCACCGTGCTGGCCGCCGGCGGCCCTGCCGGCGTAACCGGCGCGGCCATGGCCAACGGCGCCTTGTCCGACATCCTCGAATGGCAGGACGGCTGGCGCTTCGGCGGCCTGCACCCCTCGCTGGTGATCGCCGCGGCCCTCGCGCTGGGCGAATCCCGCCGGGTCGGCGGGCGCGCGCTCGTGCCGGCCATCGTTGCCGGCTACGAAGTCGCCAACAGGGTGGCCGCCACCGCGCATCCGGCCCACATGGCGCGCGGCTACATGCCCAACGGCACGGCGGGCAGCATCGGCAGCGCGGCCGCGGCCGCGCACCTGCTGGGCCTGGACGCCGCCCGCACCGCCCATGCGCTGGGCATCGCCGCCTTCCTGCTGCCGGTCTCGACGGCCGAGAACCTCTGGCGCGGCCATTCGATCAAGTCCTTCCATACCGGCTACGCGGCCCGCATGGGCATCGAGGCGGCCATGCTGGCGCAGGCCGGCTTCGACTCCTGCCCCATCGAAGGCTCGCCGGAACGCGGCCGCGGCTTCATGGAAGTCATGACCGGCCAGATGCCGGACTTCTCCACCATGACGCGCGATCTCGGCGGCTCCTACACCATCCGCCAGAGCTACTTCAAGTTCTATCCCGCCTGCCGCCTGGGCCACGCGGCCATCGAGGCGGCCTTGCAACTGGCGGCCGCCCGGCCCGCCGGCGCGCGGGACATCGCCAGCGCCGAGGTCCGCATCTACGACCATGCCGCGCAACTGCTGAACCGCTACCTGGACGCCGGCGCCTCCATGGCGGCGGCGCTCTACAGCCTGCCGTACAACGTCGCCACGGCGTTGATCGACGGCAGCTACGGCCTGCCGCAGCTCGACGAGACGCACCGCAACGACCCCGCCGTGCTGGACCTGGCGCGGCGCGTGGCCATCGTCGCCGACGACGCCATGACCCGCCGCTATCCCGAGACCACGCCCGCCGAAGTCGCCGTGACCTATCGCGACGGCGCCGTGGCCCGCAAGCTGGTGGAAATGCCGCCCGGCGACCCCCGCCGCGAGACGGGCGACGACGACATCTTCGCCAAGTTCGATTCCCTGGCGGCGCCCGTGCTGGGCGCGGCCGGCGCGGCGTGCCTGCGCGGCGCGCTCATGTCCGTGGAGGAATGCCCCGATATCGGCGGCATCCTGCGCACGGTCCGTTCCTCGCTGTACTAACCACATACATTCCAAGGGGTAAGAACATGCACGACAGCAAGCAAGGCGCCGCGCTGCGCCGGCGCGAAGTATGCAAGGCGATCGTGGGCGGCATGGCGCTGGCGGGCCTGCCGCTGCGCTCGCACGCCGCGGCCGCCGGCATCGTCGCGGCCACCGGCATCGACGCCTACTTCAGCGCCTTCCCGGTAGCCGCCGCCAAGGGGTTCATGAAGCCCAAGGACATCGACTTCTCGGTGCGCACCTTCGAGTTCGGCGGCATCGCGCTCGACGCCCTGCTGACGCACAACGCCCACGTCGGCAGCTCCAGCCCGGTGACGGGCATGACGCGCTGGGACCGCGGCGGCCGGCTCTACACCGTCGGCGAACTGAGCACCAGCGGCTCCATGTACGGCGCCTCGGCCAGCAAACGCATCGAGAATCCCGAAGACCTCTACGGCAAGGCCGTATCCTTCCCCGCCCTCACCTCCGGGCAGTACTTCTACGAGGAATTCCTGCGGACCTACAAGCTGGACGGCAGCAAGATCCAGACCAAGTCGCTGCCCCCGCCCGAGGCCCTGGTCGCGCTGCAGCGCGGCGACATCGACGCCTTCTTCATGTGGGAACCGTGGAACGAACGCGCCAAGCAGGCGGTGGAAGGCGCGCACACCCTGGTCGTGTCGCGCGACGTCGGCGTGGACTTCGTCATGTACCTCTACTTCTCCGACGAGCTGGTCGCCGACAAGACCCGCGCGCAGGACGTCATGGGCGGCCTGATCGAGGCTTCCGACTGGATCGCCGGCAACAAGGACGAAACCGTCGACATTCTCAACCGCATCTTCAAGCTGCCCAAGGCCGACGCCGTCAGCCAGCTCGGGCGCCTGGAATTCAAGATGTCCATGAACCGCGAGCCCGTGATCGCCGATTTCGAGCGCTTCGCCGAATTTTCCCTGCGCACCAAGATGATCAAGAACAAGCCGGACTGGAACGAAATGATGCGGCCGGAGATCATGAAGGCGGTCGCGCCGCAGCGGGTCAGCGGATGGTAACGGCGATGCAGGCGGCAACCTCCCGCACACCTGGCGCCCCGCTGCTCATCGCCCGGTCCGTGACCTACAGCTATCCAGGCAGCCGCTCGCCGCACCCCGTGCTGGAAAACTTCGACCTGGCGGTGGAGGAAGGGGAATTCTTCTGCCTGCTGGGCCCCAGCGGCTGCGGCAAGACCTCCATCCTGAACCTGCTGGCCGGTTTCACCACGCCCGACGCCGGCACCATAGAACTGGGCGGCCGGCAGGTCACCCGCGCCGACGCCGACCGGGGCGTGGTATTCCAGACCGACGACGCCCTGTTCCCCTGGCTGAGCGCGCAAAGCAATGTGTCTTTCGGACTGCAAATGAAAGGGCTCTCCCGCGACGAGCGCGAGTCGATCGCGCGGCGCCACCTCGCCGCCGTTCACCTGGAGGGCCACGAGCAGAAATTTCCGTCGGAAATGTCCGGCGGCATGAAGCAGCGGGTACAGATCGCCCGGGTCCTGGCCAACGACCCCAGGATCCTGCTCATGGACGAACCCTTCGGGGCCGTGGACGCGCAGACCCGCGCCAGCCTGCAGGACGAGCTCGCCCAGATCTGGGAAACCAGCCGCAAGACCGTCCTGTTCATCACCCACGACATCTCCGAGGCCATCCTGCTCGCCGACCGCATCGGCATCGTCAGCCACGGACCGCGCTCGCGCATCCTCCAGGTCATCGACAACGACCTGCCCCGGCCCCGGCGGCGGTCGGACCCGCGCGTCGGCGAGATGTGGGAACGCATCAACACCCTGCTGCACCCCGGCTCCAAGGAACACGCATGACCGCCGAAGCTTCCCCCCACAGCCTGCCCGCCGCCCCCGTCCGCAAGCGCGGCAGCGTCTGGGCCCTGGGCATAGAACCTCTCGTGGCCGTCGTCTCCGCGATCGGCTTCCTGCTCGTCTGGCAGTTCGTGGCCACGAACTTCTTCACCCCGCAGTTCTTTCCCGGGCCGCTGGTCGTCTGGCGCACCGCCATGGAAATGTTCGCCAGCGGCGAATTGCAGCTGCACATCGCCGCCAGCATGAAGCGCATCCTGCTCGGGTTCTTCATAGGCAGCGTGATCGCCATCCCCATCGGCCTGCTGCTGGGAACCAGCCGGTGGGCGCGCATGGCGCTCGCCCCCCACATGCAGTTCTTCCGCTTCGTGCCCGCCATTGCCTGGCTGACGCCGGTGGTGATCTGGTTCGGCATCGGCGAAGTCTCCAAGGTGCTGATCATCATCTACACCACGGTCTTCATCGTGGTCATCAACACCATGGTCGGCGTCAGCAGTATCTCGCAGAACAAGACCCGGGCCGCGATGTCTCTGGGCGCCTCGCCGCTGCAGATCTTCCTGTACGTCACCCTGCCCGCCGCCCTGCCCATGGCTCTGACCGGCATGCGGATCGCCATGGGCAACTCGTTCATGACCGTCGTCTCGGCCGAGATGGTCTCGTCCGAAACCGGGCTGGGCTACCTGATCTTCAACGCCCGCCTATGGATGGCCACCGACCAGATCTTCATCGGCATCTTCTTCCTGGGCCTGCTGGGCATCCTGACCGACTGGATCTTCCGTTCGCTCATCCGCCGGTACGTCAGCCATTACGGCGTGATCGAATAGCCGCTACTGCGCGGCGCGGTGCAGGAACTCCGCGAAACTCTGCGCCGCCGGCAATGGTTCCCTGCCCCGCTTGCGGAACAGGGAAAGCTGGCGGTAGACCACCGGCGCGGACAGCGGCCGGGCCACCAGCCCGAACGCCCCGATCAGGGACAAGGCCCGGCCGGTCAGCACGGTCACGCCGTGGCCGCACTGGACCATGCCCAGCGCCGTCGTCATCAGCGACACCTCGTGCGCCGGATACAGCGCCAGCGACGGCGAATGCCGGAACAGGTCCGACTGCAGCCGGTTGGTGAAGTCCGGCGTCAGGCTGATGAAGGGCTCGCGCAGCACCTGCGCCCATGTCGCCCGGGGGCGCTGCGCCAGGGCATGGTCCGGCCGGCAGATCAGCCAGATCCGGTCCCGCAGCAGGGTTTCCTGCACCAGATCGCCCTCGCCCTGCCGCCGCGGCTCGGGACGATGGGGCGCGATGCCGAGATCGGCTTCCCCGCTGGCCACCCGGGCCAGCACCTGCTGGTTGAGCGCGTCCAGCACATAGACCGCGATCGCGGGATAGGCGCTCTGGTAGCGCTGGACCAGCTGCGGCAGCAGGGTCGCCGCGTAGAGCGGCGTACAGGCCACGCGCAGCGACCCGCGCCGCTTCCTGCCCAGGTCCCAGGCGCTTTCCATGGCCATGGAAAGATCGTCCAGCACCTTGCGCGCCAGCGGATAGAACTCCGCGCCGGCGGCCGACAGCGACGTCGCGCGCGTGGTGCGGTCCAGCAGCCGCACTTCCACGCACTGCTCCAGCTCCTTGACCAGCAGGCTCAAGGCGGAAGGCGTCAGGTGCAGGCGCCGCGCCGCGGCGGCGAAGCTGCCGGCGTCGGCGATCGCCACGAACGCCCGGATCTGCCGCAGCGTAACGTTTCTGATATTCATAAGGAAAACTCGATAATCGTTAAATATTACTGGTTTGTCTCATCGAAAGACTCCACCCTACCATGGGCGCCTGTCACCAGGAGATCCCGCCCATGCTGCGATTCGATGCGAATCTGCGATGGCTCTTCACCGAGTCCCCCATGCTCGAGCGCTACGAACAGGCCGCCGCCAGCGGCTTTCGCGGCGTCGAAGTCGCCTTCCCCTATGAGTTCCCTGCCCGGGAGATCGCCGCCAGGCTGCAGGCCAACGGCCTGGCGCTGGTCCAGATCCTGTCGCCGTTTTCCTGGGACGCCGGCGAGCGCGGCATCGCCGCCCTGCCCGGCCGGCAGGATGAATTCCGGGAAAGCCTGCGCCGGGCGGTGGACTATGCGGCCGAAACCGGCGGCCCGCTGATCCACGTCATGCCCGGCCGGATTCCCGCCGGCGCCGACCGGCGGCCATACGCGGACCGGTTCCTGGAAAACCTCGGATGGGCGGCGGACCGGGCCGGCGCGGCCGGGCTGTCGCTGGTGCTGGAGCCATGTTGCCGGGACCGCATCCCCGATTTCCTGTACCACCGCCTGGGCGACGCGGCCCGCTTCATCGACCAGTTGGCGCGCCCCAACATCCGGCTCTGCTTCGACACCTTCCACGTCCAGATGGAAGAAGCCTCGCTGGAGCAAGCCTTGCAGGCCTACTGGCCGTACCTGGGGCATATCCAGGTGGGCGACGTCCCGGGACGCCACGAGCCCGGCAGCGGCGGCCTTCCTTTCCCCAGGCTGATGCGCGCGGTGGAGGAACGGGGCTGGACCGGCTGGATAGGCTGCGAATACGAACCTTCCGGCCATACGCTCGACACGCTTGCCTGGGGCGCCGCCTTCGGCCTGCGGGACCCTCGCCCTGCCGCCGCCCCGCGTCCCTAGCAACCCGCATACTGGAAACCGAGGAACCGACATGCTCACCGCTGCCGACAACCAGCTCCTGACCCGCACCGGGCCCGATACGCCCATGGGCCAATACTTCCGCCGCTTCTGGCTGCCCGTCGCCCTGTCGCGCGAACTGCCCGAGCCCGACGGCGCTCCCCTGCGCGTGAACATCATGGGCGAGCAACTGGTGGCCTTCCGCAACACCGACGGCGTCGTCGGGCTGGTGGAATCCCGCTGCCCGCACCGCGGCGCCGACCTATATTTCGGACGCAACGAAAACTGCGCCATCCGCTGCGTCTTCCACGGCTGGCAGTTCGACGTGCGCGGCCGCGCCGTCGACCTGCCCAATGTCCCGCCGGGCGGCCCGTACCACGAGACCATGCGCATCAAGGCGTATCCCACCCGGGAGTACGGCGACATGGTCTGGGCCTATCTCGGTCCCGACCCGTGGGAACGCGAGCTGCCCGGGCTGCCCGAACTGGATTTCGGCACCGTTCCCGCCTCGCACCGCTACGTCACCAAGAAGCTGCAGGAATGCAACTGGGCGCAGTCCCTGGAAGGCGGGCTGGACACTTCCCACTTTTCCTTCCTGCACATGCCGGCTCCCTGTGTGGAGTCCAACGCCAACCCCGACGCGCCGGCCGACGAGAAGCGCCTGCGCTGGATCCGCAACGACCCGCTGCCCACCTTTTCGATCCTGGACCACGAAGTGGGCTTCGTGGTGGGCGGCGCCCGGCGGGCCGACGGCAGCATGCGCTACTGGCGCAGCGCCCAGTTCGCCCTGCCCTCGCACTGCACGACGCCGGCCACCCTGCCGGGGGAAACCTATTTCGGCTATACCTGGGTGCCGGTGGATGACGAGAACTGCTGGATCTACACCTATGCCTGGAACCCCGACCGGCCGATATCCGACGAAGAACGGGCCAAGTTCCGGGCCGGCCACGGTGTCATCGCCGAGGTGGACGAACACTACTTCCCCGTGCGCAACCGCGCCAACGAATACCTGATCGACCGCCGCAACCAGAAGCACGTTACCTACACGGGCGTGCGCGGCGTGGCCGAGCAGGACGCCATGATCCAGGACAGCCAGGGCCGCATCGCGGACCGCACGCGGGAACACCTGTCGGCCACCGACGTCGCCGTCGTACGGTTCCGGCGCGTCATCCTGGCCGGCGCCAAGGCCCTGGCCGAAGGCAAGGAACCGCAGGAGCCTTTGCGCCCGCACGCCTACCGCCTGCGCTCAGGCAGCGCGCTGGCCCCCGATGGCACGCCGTTCGAGGCAGTCATGGCCGAGCGCTTCGGCGACCCCAGGGGCCGCGTCGCGGAACGCGCCGCGGCCGGCGAAGGCGGACAGGAATCCGGCATCGGCAGCTGACGATGCGCAGCCGCGACACGGCACCACCCATACCAATAAAGGAGACAACCATGATGCGCATTCCCCGATTCCCGCTACCGGCCCTGCGCGGCCGCTGGGCCCGGCTCTGGCTGGCCGCCTGTACGCTGGCCCTGGCAGGCCCCGCCCTCGCCCAGCAGCCCTATCCCGCGAAGGCCATCAAGATGGTCATTCCCTATCCGGTGGGCGGCTCCGCCGACCAGGTCGGGCGCCTGCTCGCCGATTCGCTCTCCCAGCAGCTCGGCCAGCCCATCATCGTCGAGAACCGCGCCGGGGCGGGCGGTTTGCTGGCCCACCAGTTCGTCGCCGCCGCGCCCGCCGACGGCTATACGCTGCTGCTCGGCGCGGCCGGCCCGCTGACCGTCACGCCGCAAACCTACGGCAAGCTCACCTACGATCCCATCAAGGGCTTCATTCCCATCACCCTGGTCGCGACCCAGCCCCTGCTGCTGGTAGTCAACCCCGAACTGGGCGTCTCCAGCCTGGCGGACCTGATCGGCGAGGCCAGGCGCCGCCCGGGGCAAATGACCTACGGGTCGTTCGGCAGCGGCAGCGCCGCCCACCTGGCGGGCGAATACTTCAAGACGCTGGCCGGCGTGTCGATCACGCACGTGCCGTACAAGGGCAGCCCCCCCGCCCTGGTGGACCTGATGGCCGGACAGATCGACATGATGTTCGACGTCTTCAGCAATTCGACGCCCCTGGTCAAGACAGGCAAGCTGCGCGCCCTGGCCATCACGTCCGCCGGGCGCTCGCCGCAGTTCCCGGACGTGCCCACCATGCAGGAGGCCGGCATCGCCGGGTTCGAGGCCGGCACCTGGTTCGGCGTGCTCGCGCCCGCAGGCACGCCCCGACCCGTCATCGACACACTGTCCCGTACGATCAACGCCGCGTTGGCCAGACCAGAACTGGTCGCGAACCTGGAATCCCAGGGCGCGACCGTGCGCGGCGGCACGCCCGGCGAATTCGAGCGTTTCTTCCTGGCCGAATACGACAAATGGGGCAAGGTCGTCCGGCAGGCCGGACTGAAGGCCGACTAGCGTCGTACGACACGGCCGCAAGGACACCAGGACTCCAGGACACCATGGACATGCCAAGCGCAGCGCCTCTCATCGAAACGCGGGTCTGCGCCAAGACGGCGGCCGCCCGGGACATCTGCGTGCTGGAGCTGGAATCCGCCGGGGAGGTGCCCTTGCCCCCCTACGAGCCCGGCGCGCACATCGACGTCCATGCCATGGGCTACGTGCGGCAGTATTCCTTGTGCGGCGACCCGACGCGGCCGGGGCGCTACCGGATCGCGGTACTGCGCAGCCGCCAGTCCCGAGGCGGGTCCGCGGCCATCCACGACCACGTCGCGCCGGGCCAGGCGCTGACCATCGGCGCGCCCCGCAACCATTTCCCCCTGGCGGCCGACGCCCCCTTTTCGCTGCTGCTGGCGGGCGGCATCGGCATCACGCCCCTGTTCGGGATGGCGATGCAGCTGGCCGCCGCTTCCCGTCCGTTCGCGCTGCACTATTGCGCCCGGTCTCCCGCGCATGCCGCATTCCGCGAAGAGCTGGCGCGGCTGGGCCGTGCGGCCAGCCTCCGGTTCCATTACGACGACGGCGGACCCGCCCAGCGGCTGGATCTGCCCGCCGTGCTGCGGCAGGCGCCGGCCGGCGCGCATCTGTACGTCTGCGGCCCGCAGGGCTTCATGGACCATGTGCTGGAGGGCGCGGGACGGGCCGGATGGCCGCCGCGCCAGCTGCACAGCGAGCGGTTCTCCGCCACGCCGGAGAGCGCGCCGGGCGGCGCCTTCGAGATCGTCGCCGCCCGCAGCGGCGCCCGCATCCTCGTGGCGCCCGGAGAGTCGGCGGTCCAGGCCCTGGACCGGGCCGGCATCGCCGTGCCCGTGTCTTGCGGCCAGGGCATCTGCGGCACTTGCCTGACGGCGGTACTCGCGGGCACCCCCGATCACCGCGACATGTTCCTCACCCCGGAGGAACGCGCCCGCAACGACTGCTTCCTGCCCTGCTGCTCGCGGGCGTCGAGCCTTGGCCTCACCCTGGATCTGTGAACCCGCGCCCCGGCCGGCCGCCCCGTCCGCGTTGCGGGACCGATTGATCTTTTTCCACGGCTGTGCAAATATTCGATGGCTTTTAGTAGTTGCTTAAGCAACAACCAAAATACCAGAGACATCCGGGCCCCGCCATGCGCCCTTGCGCCCGCGGCGGCCGGATGCCATTCCAGCCAAGGAGGACGACATGAAAACCGGAGACCATCACACCCCGGACGGCGTGCCCGCCGACACGCAACCGGCCCTGGACGCCCGAGGCCGGCGGCGCCGCGCGCTGGGGCTGGGCGCAGGCCTGCTGCCGCTGGCCATGCTCGGCGCGCGCGCACAAGCCGCCAGCGCCTGGCCCGGCAAACCCATCACCATGCTGATTCCCTACGCGCCCGGCGGCACGACCGACATCATGGGACGCATCCTGGGAGAACGGGTCGGCAGCATCCTCGGCCAACCCGTCATCATGGACAACCGCGGCGGCGCGGGCGGCACGATCGCCGGAGCCATGCTGGCACGCTCGGAGCCCGACGGCTACACCATCATGCTCGAGCACATCGGCTTCGCCTTCAACGCCACGCTGTACGAGCACCTGAGCTTCGACCCCTCGCGCGACATCACCCCGGTAGCCTACGTGGGCAACACCCCCAACGTCCTGGTGGTCAGCAACGAACTGCCGGTACACAGCACGCAGGAATTCCTGGCCTACGCGCGCGCCAACCCGGGCAAGGTCAACTACGGTTCCGGCGGCGTGGGCAGCGCCGGGCACCTGCCCATGGCCTGGCTGGAATCGAAGGAAAAGCTCAAGCTCACGCACATCCCCTACAAGGGATCCGGCCCGGCCCTGGCCGACCTGATCAGCGGACGCATCGACGCCATGCTGCTCACCATCCCGGCGGTGCTGCCCTATATCCGCGCCGGGCAGGTGCGCCCCATCGCCACCTCCGGCGCCACGCGCGCAGCGTCCCTGCCCGACCTGCCCACCATGCAGGAAGCCGGCGTCAAGGATTTCGACTATGCGCCATGGTATGGCGTCTTCATCCGCTCCGGCACGCCGCCGGAAGTGGTCGCGGCCATGCACAACGCCATCAACAAGGCCGTGGATGACCCCGGTACCAGGCAGAAGATGCTGGAGCAGGGCCTGGCCGTGGAAGGCTGGACCCAGGAACGCTTCCAGAAGCAGGTGCAGGAAGACACGGCCCGCTGGCGCGAGGTGATCCTGGCGCTGAACATACACAAGACCTGAACCCGGGAAAACGTCCGGCGCGCTCGCCGGACGCCCCGGCAGCGGCGGACGGACTGGCATCCGGCCGCCCGGGAACCGGCGCCGCTCCCGGGGCCGTCGGGCAACGGGGGGCTGTTATCCGGAGACGCCTTCGTAGGCATCGCGGCGCTGATCCGGTCGCCCGTATTGCGGCGGGGCCACCGTTCGTTGCGGCCTTTCCGCCAGAGAGGGACTTCTGTCCAGGGCCGCATGCCCGCCGCGGTTGAGGGCGTTTGCCCGCATCGTCCGAATCTTCAGAAATCCATGCTGGCGGACAGTCGGAACGTGCGCGGCGCGCCCAGGTTGACGGCGTTGTTGTTCCAGACGCTTTCCCAGTAGTTTCTGTCGAATACATTGTCCACGCCGGCGCGCAACACCACGCGCCTGCCGCCAAGCCTGGTCGCATAGCGTGCGCCCAGATCCAGCCGCGTCCACGACGGCATCTTCAACGAGTTGGCATTGTTCACGTACTGTGCGCTGGTGTAGATCACCCGCCCGTTCAATGCCAGGCCCGGCAGGCCCGGCACGTCCCAGTCCAGCCCCAGGTTGGCTGACCACGGCGGCGAGCCGGCCGCCCGATTGCCATTCTGGAGGCCGTCCTGCGTCCTGGTCAGCGTGCTTTGCATGTAGGTCACCCCGCCCAGCATGCGCAGGCCGCGCGTCAGCTCCCCGAAAATCGCCCACTCGATGCCCCGGTTGCGCTGCTCGCCGTCCAGGCGCAGCGT